>Ga0126381_100011018_pt1 | contig 10204 bp, 10 predicted proteins | sample PanSoiMetPlot_28_FD_96465 | JGI IMG/M metagenome (GOLD analysis project Ga0126381, IMG submission 96465) | Tropical forest soil microbial communities from Panama - MetaG Plot_28 | ecosystem: Environmental > Terrestrial > Soil > Tropical forest > Bulk soil | place: Panama | collected 2016-02-17 | reverse complement strand
GTAGGCGTCCGTCGCTTGTTAGGCGCTCTTCTCGGAATCTGTCGGTGAATTTGCCGACTGCCTGGCAAGCTCGCATGCATACTGGACTGTGTCGATGGAATCAACGTTCTTGTCACGCCGAATCGCTTTGATCCGTGGGAAGCGCAGCGCGAGCCCACTGGCGTGACGTGTGCTCGGTTGGATTGAATTGAAAGCTACCTCGAGCACAACGTCCGGTTTTACCCTGCGATATCGGCCATGATCGGCGATCGTGTTTTGTTTGAAGTGCGCGGTTAATTCCGCGATTTCCCCATCGGTCAGTCCGCTGTAGGCTTTGCCAATAGGCAAGAGTTCGCCAGAGATTTCATCGCGCACTGCGAACGTATAATCGCTTAGTACGTTATTGCGTTTGCCGTGACCAAGCTCTGCCGCAACAACCACCACATCCAACGTCCCTAATTCACGCTTCAGTTTGAACCAGTACATTCCCCGAGTGCCCGGCAGATAGAAGCTTTCCGGGTCTTTGATCAGCAAGCCTTCATTCAAGCGCCGGCGCGCGGCCTGAAAAATTTGCTCGATCTCGTTGGCAGAACCCGCCGGCATTACCTTCGCGGCTCGAAATTTGGGCGGCAACACGAGCGTCCCGAGTTGTTGCCGTCGCTTATGAAGCGGTGTCCGCAACAGCGAGCGTCCGTTCATCCAGAGGAGATCGAAGATCACAAAGGCGACCGGCACATCCGCTACCGCGCGCGCAAAAAGGTCTGCGTTCTCGTCCTTGCGCCCGAGTCGTTTTTGCAAGTCGAAGAATGTCAGTCGTCGGCATTCTGCAAAAGCTATGATTTCTCCATCAGCAATCAGCTCCCGGTCGAATTTCATGGCTTGCTCAACGAGCTCCGGGAATTGTCCGGTAATGCGTTTCAAATCGCGCGAGAAAATTTCAATCCTGTCTCTGCCGCGATGGAGCTGTGCACGAATTCCGTCGAATTTGTCCTCAACATATACGCGGTTTTTGGTCGGTGACCCCGATTGGCGATCGATCGCTGAACTCTTCGCCTCGATGAAGCGGTTCCAAACGGCATCCGCGCTTGGTTGAGGAGTAGCAAGCATGCATTTGATGGGACGAAACATCGATAATTCGGCCCGGTTCAATTCTCTTCGGGAAGCCAGCAAGGCGGTGCGACCGATGTCGCCTAACAACATGTTGGCGCGTTTGACTTCTTCGAGCGAAACATCGAACGCCCTGGCGATGGCTTCCTCCACGAGGCCCTCACGCAAGCCGATGCGGAGATCGCCTGTCAAAATCTTGACGACATACTGGCCTTCGGGCGCGGACAAAATGGAAAACCGTTCTTGCAAAAGCTTTGCCTTCGCAATTGGGCCCCGCGCGCGCTCAAGATTTTGGAACAACTCGGCCGACTCAAGAATGCGGAATGACTGCGGTGCCGTTCGCCCATCGAGCACTTCAAAAGCGGTTTTGCCGGCATCGCCGTGCCTGCCCGCCACGCGATGAAATTCAGCATCGCCGATTCCCGTCGCATTCTGCAACGCCCGGAAGATTACCGCCCATCCCACCTGCAATACTCGCGGATCACTTTGAGCAAATGCTCTTCCGGTCAAATACGTGGCCGCAATCGGAAGCTGGTCCGTTGTTAGGCTCCGCATGTAATCGGAAAGCAAACGAATCTTCTCCAATTTTGCGGGAGTCGCTGCAACAGCTTCACCCACATCGGCAAACCGCAGAAATTCAGATTCCGAGGTTAGCCGGCCCAGATTCTGCGGTGTTGCAACACGTTTTACGGCAGATCGCGGTGCGACACCCGTGGCTCCGAAGTGCAACTCCATCTGGTCTTGCTGGCTCAACGCCCACGCCTCGACGCCGCGGCGGCGAAGATCGCAGGCAAACGCTGCGGCGAATCCGTGGAGTGTTAACACCTGGCGTGGCTGCACGAATTCGACGTATCGCAGCAAATCGTCATAGTCGGCGTGATCGGACAAGGGAAAAGCTGCATCGACCCGGTAACGATAAACGGCATCGGGGTCGACGGCCCAGCCACTAACTAACGCCACCCGCTTACGCGGGATTCTCTCCAGCATCTCCGAGCGATTTGCACTCGGCGGACAGATTAACACTTTCCCGGCGACGTCATTCCGATTGTATCGCACGTATTTGCAAAACGACTGGCCAAACTGTTCGTAGATCCGGGTCATTTGAAAGACCGAGGCGTGCAACATGGGTGTTAGGCCAACCCCATCCAGGCAACAGAGGATTTCCTGCGCTTTGCCTAACGAATATCCGAGCAGCACTGGGACTTCTCCGGCGTCAATGGCTTCGCGGCAAAACGCCACAATTTGCTCGACCACCAAGTTCGTTGGTGGGAAGCGATAGCACGGGAGTCCAAAAGTTGTTTCCATTACCAGTGTATCCGCCTGGCGCCACTCCGCTTGCTCAGCGGACTTCCCTGGACGCAGCTTGAAATCGCCCGTGTAGAGAAGCATCCCCTCGTCGGCGAAAATCAGACACTGCGCCGAACCGAATATATGCCCTGCAGGTATCAACATCACGTCGATAGCGCGAACAGAGCGTCTTTCACTAAATGGCACAGCATGCTCGATACGCGAGCCCGGCAGGCGGACTCGCATTAGGCACGCTGTGCGTTGCGAAACGATAACCTCCTTATGCGGCGCAATGTGGTCGCCATGCGCATGCGAAACGAACCCGAAGTCTTTTGCCTCCCACGGATCCAGCCAGACATCCTGTTTCGGCAGGTAAACTCCGCGCTCGTAGCGAACTTCAATCACCGAAAAGAATACTTCCGAATCCAGGCGAGTTCCATAGCCGCCTTCGAGCCTGGGAACCTATCCTTTGCGCGTTGACACCGGCTTGAAAGAGCCGCTTTATTATGGGAATGAAATTTGCCGCGGCGGTTTTCGCTTTGACTATTCTGGCTCTGTCTGCTTCCGGCAGGGGTACCCGGGAAGAACCGAAAGTTGTCGAAAAAATCGTGCCGCTTCCGGTGGCGCTGGACAAAAACTTCGAGTTTCGAAAGACCAGGCTCTTCTACTTAAGTGAAACAGGGCCGAAGCCCAGCGAGAGGGCGCGGCAGGAGACGAGCAAGGTGGGTGGGAAGTCAAATTCCCCGAACCAGAAAACTGCTACGCTTGAGGACGCTCCCATCACTTTCGAACGCCAATACCGACTTTTCGGCGCCGTTAGTTACTTGGATCAACGCCAGCGTTTTGGAAATTACTTCGATTTCTTTTGGCGAGTTAAGCGCCCTGCCGATGTCTCTGTGCGTCTGGAGTATCGTCAGCAAAAATTGCATGAACACGTCCAGGCTCAGGAAATTACGTATAAAAACGTGCGCGGCACTCATAAGACAGAATTCAAGGTGATTGGGGACGATTACTTTGACGATGGAGAAGTGGTTGCCTGGAGATGTCTGTTAATCGCGAACGGACGGATCGTGGCAGAAAACCGCTCATTTCTTTGGGAGTAAATTTCCAGGGTGTGCCTTTCGTCCGTTTTCTTGTGAGGGCGTGCATCCTCAATAGCGATGCGGCTCTTTAACTTTTGCCTTCCCGTTCAGTCCGTCAGATTTTCCAATGACTTGGAAGGTTTGACAGCATGGGTTCGAGACTGGTATCGTTTGGAAGAGTAACTGTGGACTCATCTATTCAAGTTGGGGTAAGGGGGCCGACCGTATGGGTGAAAGTGGAGGGAAAAGGTAGTTTCCTCAATAGCGGCAACCTCAAGGAGTTCGCGCGCGAAATGTTGGACCGCGGATATCGCGAATTTGTTGTCGACCTTGCGGATTGTGCCATGATGGATTCAACATTCATGGGGACGATGGCGAGCGTGGCGTTGCGCCTGAAGGAACTCGGCCATGGTCATCTCCATATCGTCCATTGCGGAAACCGCAGCCAGCAACTGCTTTCCGGGCTTGGGTTAGACCAGATATTCGACATCCGTAGCGATGGCGCCGGCGCCCCGGAATGTGAGGCGCTCGAACAAGCGACGAGGGACCAGTCACCGAATTCCAGGAAAAAGGAAGAGGCCGAGACAATGCTGGAGGCTCACGAAGCACTTTGCGAGGCCGCGCGGGAGAATATCTTTCGCTTTAAGGACGTTCTCGATTTCTTAAGACAAGATCTTCATCAGGAGACGTCTTCGAAGTAAGCTGGCCCCTACGCAATGTGGCCGACTTTTCTCCTTGGACTGCTTGTCGCGTCCGTGGCCGGGTGGGCTGTCACCGCTTACCTCCAGACGCAGCGAATTCGCAGGTTGGAGCGTTCGCATGAGGAAATTCAGGTCGAGGAAACACTCGTCTTCGATTTCCTACATGGTCTGGGCGAGGCTTTCCGGGAAACGATTCGACCTCAGGAACTACATCGGCTCATCGTCGAAGGCGCTACGCGTATTCTGGATGCACACGGCGGCTCGCTGTATGTAAGTGATCGCACTGGCGGGAAGCTCACGCCCGCGTTCATCTCCAAGGGTTGTCCGCCGCTGGTTGATGTTCCGCAGAATACTCTGCAACAGGCGGCTGCCAATCCTGTCGCTCTCGAGAGTTTTCTGCGGCTCCACACGATTGGTCCGAGGGAAGGACTTGTTGGACGCGTCTGGCAAACAGGCCACGCTGTGTGTCTGAATGAGTTCTCTGAGGCGCCGGAGTTGGCGAGGTTGCGCGGAAGCGCCTTTGGCAGCGTATCAGTGATGGCTGCAGCACTGCGTTACGGCAACCAGGACATGGGTGTGCTGGCGTTGGCGAACGGACCAATGGGTGCGCCGTTTTCGCAAGCCGATTTTGTTGTTTTCAAATCCATTGCGGAACAATCCGCCTTTGCGCTCTACAACGCCATCATTTATTCGATGGCGAATGAAAAGAAACGCTTGGATCACGACCTCGAAATCGCACGAGACATTCAGCGTATTCTGCTCCCATCAGAAGCGCCGGCCATCAATGGATTTCAAATCAGTGGAATTAATGTGCCGGCGCGCCAGGTGAGCGGCGACTATTTCGATTACATCGATGTCGATAGAGACCGGCTCGGGGTGGCGATCGCGGATGTGTCCGGCAAAGGCGTGCCTGCATCATTGATCATGGCGATCTGTCGAAGTGTCTTGCGGGCCGAGGCGGCCCGGAATCCGTCGCCCGCAGATGTCCTACGAAAGGTGAATAGGCAACTCTATCCGGATATTAAAGAGGATATGTTTATTAGTATGGCGTATCTCATCCTCGATCACCATCACGACGGTGTGACGCTTGCGCGGGCCGGCCATGATGCTCCCTTGTGGTACCGAAAACGCTCGCAAACTGTTACGCCGGTAAAGTCACCGGGAATGGTGGTGGGAATTGACAGCGGAAGCGTGTTCGATAGGCTTACAGTTGATTTCGCGGTACCGCTCGAACGTAACGATTGCCTCGTTCTCTACACAGACGGCCTGACCGAGACGCTTAACTCCGAGGAAGATGAGTTTGGTATTGATCGTATGATGGAGTCGGTCCGTGCCAGCGCAAACGATGGCGCGCAAGCGATTGTAAAGAGGATCATCGACGACGTGCGCGAATTTACCGGTTCGGTCCCGCAAAACGACGATATCACATTGATCGCCATCCGCAAAACATGAAGAAAATTCCTTCCGCCGAACAAGACCAGGAGATGAATGCACCAGCACAGGCAAAGCCGGTGTCCTCACCGGTTTCCGCGGCTGCGACCGATTCCGAAGATGCAATGGCCGGCTTGCAAGCCGATCTCGATCGATTCCGCGATCTCGCGGCCCGCAGCCGGGCTGATTTCGAAAATTATAAGAAACGGGCTTCCCGCGAAAAAGAAGAAGCCATTAAATATGCAAACAGCGCCTTGCTTCAGCAGTTGGTCTCGATTCTTGATAACTTCGAACTCGGGCTTGCAGCTGCAAAAAACCAGGGCCAGGAGTCGCCGATCTATTCCGGAATGATTCTGGTTCAAAAACAGCTGAACGATTTGCTCACAGACAATGGATTGGAACCGATTGAAGCCGCGGGTCAAAAATTTGATCCGAATCTGCACGAAGCGATCGGTCATGAGCCAAGCGAATATCGCGAAGGAACGGTCATCCGCCAGGCGCGGCGAGGATATCATTTGAAGGATCGTCTTCTGCGGCCCGCGCGGGTGGTTGTCTCCAGCGGTCCTGCAACCAAGTGAGCATACTTTGGTTGGTCACCAACTTAGCCACATACGTCGCAAAGGATTGATCGCTCCATGGCCACGGATAAACGCGATTACTACGAGGTTTTGGGCGTTGAACGGACAGTCGCCGCAGAAGAAATCAAACGCGCGTATCGAAAGCTCGCCGTAAAGTTTCACCCCGACAAAAACCCGGACGACCCGCACGCGGAGGAAAAATTCAAGGAGTTAGGCGAAGCTTACGACGTGCTGATGGATTCAGAGAAGCGCGCGGCGTACGATCGCTTTGGGCATGCTGCGTTCGCCCAGGGGAGTGCTGGTTTTGGTGGCGGTTTTCATGATCCGTTTGAAATTTTCCGGGAAGTGTTCGGCGGCGGATTTGGTGGAGGAATTTTCGAGACGTTCTTCGGTGGTGGCTCCGCTCAGCGGACAGATGATCGGCGTCGCGGATCAGATCTGCGTTACGACATGGAAATCAAACTGGAGGAGGCAGCCTTTGGCGCCGAGAAGACGATTGAGATTGAAAAGCTTGATACCTGCGAAAAATGCGACGGCAGCGGCGCCGAACCGGGCTCGCACAGGGTCAACTGTCCTACGTGTGGTGGTCGTGGTCAGGTCATCAGTTCGCGTGGATTTTTTCATATTTCGCAAACATGTCCTCGCTGCCACGGCGCCGGGCAGATCATCGAGAAACCATGCCAGAAATGTGGTGGAGAGGGACGCGTGGAAAAACTAAGCCGGATCAAGCTGAAGATTCCCGCCGGAATCAGAGAGGGCACTCGATTGCGTTCTTCTGGAAACGGCGAGTCTGGGATTGGCGGAGGACCTGCGGGTGATCTCTATGTAGTCGTCCACATCAAGGAGCACAACATCTTTCATCGCGAAGCCGATGATCTGTACTGTGAGGTGCCGACCCCGTTTTGGATTGCTGCATTGGGCGGCGAAATAGACGTGCCGACCCTCGAAGGGAAAGCGCACCTCACAGTCCCGGCAGGCACGCAAACCGGGCAGATGTTCAAACTGCGCGGCAAAGGCATAACAAATGTAAATGGGCGCGGTCACGGTAATTTGTTTGCGCGGCTGATTGTTGAGGTGCCGTCGCGCCTGAACCCAGAGCAACGCAGTAAGCTCGAGGAATTCGCTGCGCTTTGCGGCGATGAGAACACTCCAATGCGCAAAAGTTTCTTCGATCGCGCGAAGGAATTTTTTAAGTGACCGCTGCGATTTCTCTGCTTCGAAATCAACTGAAGCTAATCGAATGCCCCCGCGATGCGTGGCAGGGACTGAGCCGGCAGATCCCTACCGAATTAAAGGCGCGTTACTTGCGCGCGCTCATTGGTGCCGGTTTCAAACATATCGATGCGGTAAGTTTCGTTTCTCCCAAGGCCCTCCCGCAAATGGCCGATAGCGAGAACGTGCTGGAGCAAATCGATCGGCCGGACGACGTCGAAATCATCGGCATCGTTGTGAACGAAAAAGGCGCTGAGCGCGCCATAGCCACCCACACAATTTCAACTCTGGGCTTTCCCTGCTCAATATCCGAAACCTTTCTTCTCAAAAACCAGAATCAGTCAGTCGAAGAATGCTACAGAGTTCTCGAATTGATTAAAACAAAAGCAGAAGCAGCGATGCTAAGCGTTGTGGCATACATTTCGATGGCATTCGGGAATCCGTACGGCGATCCATGGGATGAGATCCAAGTTTTGCAGGCCATGAATAGACTGGCTAATCTTGGGATTGGATCAATTTCACTCGCTGACACTGTGGGGATGGCGACTCCTGACTTGGTTCGCTGTGTGTTTGAATCAGTAACAGGCGAATACGCGGAGTCTGACATCGGCGTGCACCTTCACAGCGCGCCAGGCGAAACCGAAGCAAAAGTCCTTGCCGCGTACGACGCAGGCTGTCGCCGTTTCGATTCGGCCATTGGCGGCCTTGGCGGATGTCCATTCGCACAGGACGCGCTGGTTGGAAACATTCCCACCCAGAGCGTGATCACGGCGCTCGCACGGCGCGGTGTAGAGTTTGGAACAGGCGACTCGCTGTCCGATGTGCTGGCGCTAAACTCGGAGATCGCGTCGAATTACGCCTAGGCTTCCGATCAGCTGTTTAAGCCAAATGCATCGATTCTACGTTTCACGGGAGAACTGGGATCCTCGGGCACCTGTATTGCAAGGGTCTGAGGCTCATCACGCGCGTCATGTCCTGAGAATGAAACCCGGGGAGAGACTTGTTCTCTTCGATGGGCATGGGCGGGAACTTACTGCGGAGATTATCGATCCGGGCGGCGACGAAATCCAATTGCGGAAATTGCACGATGCAAAAACACCGCCGCTGCGCTGCCGGATCGTTCTGGGACAGGCGATTCCAAAAGGCAAAAACATGGAGCTGATCGTGCAAAAAGCGGTCGAGATCGGCGCAGCCGAAATTGCGCCGATCATCTCCGTCCGCACGGTTGTACAGCTTGACTCCGAAACGGCAGCGCAGAAACAATCCAAATGGCAGCAGATCGCTATTGAGGCTGCCAAGCAGTGCGGCCAAAACTGGCTGCCGCGGGTACACGCGCCAAAGAAGTTACCAGAATTCTTTTCGTCAGTGTTGGAGCAAGGTTTCGATCTTCGCCTCATCGGATCGCTTCAGCCTGACGCACGGCACTTAAAGAAAATTCTCGAGACGCATTCGAAGGAGCACGGTGATCGCCCGCGAAACGTAATAATGCTGGTTGGCCCCGAAGGTGACTTTACTCCTGCAGAACTGGCGTTGGCTCGACGCCACGGCTGCCAGCCAATTACCCTTGGTCCCATAATCCTGCGAGTGGAAACCGCGGCAATCTATTGCCTGAGCATTCTCTCGTACGAACTGCTGATTTAGAAGCGCGCCGAGAACAACCCGAGTGAATCGGGCCGAGTTTAGGCGTTTATCGGAATTTCAACGCACGGCGGGTTGTCTGCCTTGCGGTGACAGACTCTTTTAGGATGAATCTGAATTTTCCTTTTTTCGTGTCCAGATTGACCTTTTCTTAGTGAGCCTCATCGAGGCTCACGAGAACGGCGCGACATCGCGAAAACTAAATTGGATTCCAATCGAAAACCTTCTCAGTGGATAAGCATCTTCCGGTCAGTGGAAGAATTACAGTCTCTCAAGCTCAGATCGAAGCTCGTCTTGGGATTTGCCGAGTCTCTTTTGAAGGCGTCCCAGAAGCTCGTCTTCTTTCCCTTCAGCAAACATCAGATCCTGATCTGTTAGCTGACCGTATTTTTGTTTGAGTTTGCCTTTTACTTCGTTCCAGTTCCCTTTCACTTGTAGATTCATACACAAGCGATTCGTGTGGCGGATGGCATCCGGTCTTATTCAGCGCTTCACGCGAACGCGAAGCGCTGGAAAAGTAACGGAACTTCCTGCTCCCGGTGCTGGCGGAAGCTAAGAACGCGCCGGGAAATATCAGTCCTCTTCGAGGGTGACGCGATCAACGACCATGTTGGAGCCACTGCCGCTGTAATGCACGCGGATTGGAACTCCTACTCTAACTCTTTCTTTTACTGTGGTTTCATCCAAAACTTTTCCGCTACGAGTCGCGTAGGTGACGGTTTTGCCCAAGCGATAACGCACCGCGCCGTTGGATTCCCTGAGGACAATGGCGCTGTCTGGAGTGTATTCTGTAATTGTCCCGTCGGCTTCTGTGGTCGTGGTTGTTTGGGTCGTAGTTCTCGGCCGAGGTTGCTGCGTTATGTCTTGTTCCTTCATAAGCGGCTGCCGCAGGGTCTGCCCACACGCAAAGGATGCCACTACTGCGAGCACAATGCTCAAAATTGGTGTTTTCATTTTTCCTTTCTGGTTGCGACGGCGATCAGCTGTGCCGTGTTCCCGTTCTAAATTTCGCCCGGGCGGCCAGCTTGCCGCCTACTAACGTTTCGAATGCGATACCTCAGGCGGATGCCGATGCGTTGTTCAAACCCTTTTGAAGCGAGTTTCGGCTCGCAATAGCGGAATCGGCTTTCGGTGCAAGAGCCGAAGAAAACGCGCCTTCTCTGCCCGCACCTGAGCGGAACGGAAAGGC
>Ga0126381_100011017_pt1 | contig 10204 bp, 9 predicted proteins | sample PanSoiMetPlot_28_FD_96465 | JGI IMG/M metagenome (GOLD analysis project Ga0126381, IMG submission 96465) | Tropical forest soil microbial communities from Panama - MetaG Plot_28 | ecosystem: Environmental > Terrestrial > Soil > Tropical forest > Bulk soil | place: Panama | collected 2016-02-17 | reverse complement strand
GTCATCCTGCGCATGCTTCCCCGCCCGCAGATCGACGGGCTGTTGGAATGCGCCCGGAGCCTCGGCCTGTTCGTCCTGCTGGAGGCGTTCGACGAGCGCGACATCGAGCAGATACATGATCTGGTGCGAGTGCATGCGGGCGGGGTCTTGCTGGCGGGTGTGAACTGTCGAGACCTGGTCACTCTTCAGGTCGTGCCCGGCCGCCTCGAGCAACTGGTGCCGCTGTTGCCGACATCCGTTCCCCGGGTGGCAGAGAGCGGTGTTGGGTCCGCAGAAGATGCGGCTCGTGTGGCAGCGGCAGGCTACGACTTGGCACTCGTCGGCAGTGCCCTGATGCAGGGTGGTGATCCTCGCTCGCTGGCCGGCGCGATGCTCGCTGCGGCCCGCGGGGCCCGTCGAGCTGCGATATCCACACGGCAGGTGCGGTGACCGCCATGTGGGTCAAGATTTGCGGCATGACGACACCTGAAGCGGTCACTGCGGCGCTGGAGGCGGGTGTCGATGCCATCGGCTTCGTGTTCGCCGAGTCGGTGCGGCGGCTGACCCCGGAGGCGGCAGTCCGGCTCGCAGTCCCTGCTCGCGGCAAGGTTGCGTGCGTGGCGGTGACACGGCATCCGTCGCAACAAGCTCTGGATGAGATTCTTGAAGTCTTTCGCCCCGATGTGCTGCAGACGGACGCCGACGACCTGACCGTTCTGCGGGTACCCGCCAGTCTCATCCGATTGCCGGTACTGCGGGGCAATCCTCCATCCGCGTCGGTGCCTGCGCGGATTCTGTTCGAGGGCCTTGTCAGTGGCACTGGAAAGACCTGCGACTGGAGCAGTGCCCGACAGCTCTCGCGGCGCACGGAGCTGGTTCTGGCAGGCGGTCTGAGTGCAGACAACGTCGTGGCCGCCATCACCGACGTACAGCCGTTCGGCGTAGACGTGTCCAGCGGCGTAGAGAGCCGTCCCGGCATCAAAGATCCAGCGGAGATCGCGCGCTTCGCCCGTGCCGCGCGGCAGACGCAAAAGGAGACAACATGACATCAGCGGCCCCCGACATCGATCGCCAGCGCCTGCTGGCCGACTCCATCGCCGGCAAGTTTCCGGACGCTCACGGCCGGTTCGGTCCTTTTGGTGGCAGGTACGTTCCCGAGACACTCATTCCGGCGCTGGAGCGTCTCGAGAGCGGCGTGCGTGAGCACCTGCACAGCCAGTCGTTTCAGGAGCGGTATGTCAGCGAGCTGCGCAGCTGGGCGGGGAGGCCCACTGCACTGACGTTCGCGGGCCGTCTCTCGGAGAGATGGGGCGCGAAGGTGTGGTTGAAGCGCGAGGACCTCGCACACACGGGCGCACACAAGATCAACAATGCGTTGGGACAGGCACTGCTCGCTCAGAAATTGGGTGCGAAGCGGATCGTCGCGGAGACCGGCGCGGGACAGCACGGTGTGGCAACGGCGGCCGCCTGTGCCCGCCTCGGTTTGCCTTGCACCGTGTATATGGGCGAGGTCGACATGGAACGTCAGGCGCCGAATGTCGGACGCATGCGTCTCCTGGGCACGAACGTGGTGGCGGTCACGAGCGGCGACCGAACCTTGCGTGCGGCGATCGATGAGGCCATGCGGGACTGGGTATCCGACCCGCTCGATACCTATTACATACTCGGCTCGGCCGTCGGACCTCATCCGTATCCCTACCTCGTGCGTGAGCTCCAGGCGATCATCGGCCGCGAAGCGCGCGCCCAGATGCTCAGCGAGGCGGGATCGCTGCCGGATGTGGTCATCGCGTGTGTAGGCGGCGGATCGAACGCGATCGGCGCGTTCCACGCCTTTGTCCCCGACAGCTCGGTGCAGATCGTGGGTGTCGAGGCCGGTGGCCGGGGAAGCGGCCTCGGTGACAATGCGGCCACAGTCGTACATGGCCGGCCCGGCGTTTTGCACGGGACTTACTCGCTGCTGTTACAGGATGCTGATGGACAGATACAGGAGACGCACTCGGTCTCCGCTGGTCTGGACTATCCGGGAGTTGGCCCCGAGCACGCACTGCTGCGCGCCATGGGAAGAGTCACTTATGAAGCGGCCACCGATCAGCAGGCACTGTCCGCGGTCAAGGAGTGCTGCGAGCTCGAAGGCATTCTCCCCGCGCTGGAGAGCTCTCACGCACTCGCGGGAGCGCGCGCGTGGGCCGCAAAGAACCCCGGCCGGAAGATTCTGGTGTGTCTGTCGGGTCGTGGTGACAAGGACATGCCAACGCTGCAGGGCACACTACTGGCGGTGCGGCAGTGAGTCCGCCAGCGAATCCGCCCGTGAATGGGGTTGCGGGGGCCGTGAATCCGGCGCAGAGCATTGGAGCCGCGATTCGCAGAGCCTCCGCAGAGGGCGAGCCAGCTCTGGTCGCCTTCCTCACAGCGGGCTACCCGAGCCGGGATCATTTCCGCGAGCATCTGCTCAGTGTGGCTCGTGGCGCGGATGTCGTGGAGATCGGCGTTCCGTTCACCGACCCGATGGCCGACGGAGTCACGGTTCAACGCTCCAGCCAGGCAGCCCTGGCGCAGGGAGTCAGTCTGCGTTGGATTCTGAAGGAGCTGGAGAGCCTGCGCGCGGGTGCCGGATCGACCGGCGCGACGCCTGCCGGCACGGCGGCCGCTGCGCAGATCACAGTCCCGCTGTTGCTCATGAGCTATTTGAACCCGCTGCTCGCGTTTGGCTATCAGGCACTGGCCGAGGCGGCTACGCGTGCGGGCGTGGCGGGCTTCATCGTTCCGGATCTTCCTTTCGATGAGAGCGCGGATCTGCGCTCCTTCCTGGATGCGCGGAATATCGCGCTCGTCCAGATGGTCACCCCGGTGACCCCGCCGCAGCGGCTGAAGATGCTTTGTGGACAGGCCCAGGGCTTTGTATATGCAGTGACGATGACCGGGACGACCGGCAAGAATGTCTCCGTCCCCGCCGAGGTGACCCGCTATCTCGACAGCGTCAGATCGTTGTCGCCCGTACCTGTCTGCGCGGGCTTCGGGATCCGCAGCCGCGACCAGGTCCAGCGCCTCAAGGGACATGTCGACGGCGTTGTCATCGGCTCCGCCCTGGTCGAGGTGCTCGAGCGCGGTGAGGATCCTGCGAAATGGCTGCAGACCCTGCGCAAGTAGCGGTCAACGCCCGGCAGGCTCCGCGACCGCGCAGCCACTGGGGCTTTGCCCTGCTGCTGGGGGCGCTGTCGATGGTGAGTCCCTTCTCCATCGATACGTTCTTTCCCTCCTTCCACGCCATCGCCGCGGAGTTCCGCCTCACGCCCTGGCAGATCCAGCAGACGCTCACGGTGTACCTGGTGCCGCTGGGCTTCATGTCCCTGATTCAGGGACCGCTGTCGGATGCCATCGGCCGGCGTCCGGTGATCGTGGTCGGATTGCTGTTCTACTCCCTGGCGTCCATCGGCTGCGCGCTGGCGCCCAGTTTCGCGATGCTGCTGGTCTTTCGCGTCGTACAGGGCATGACCGCAGGAGTCGGCACGATCGTGGGGCGGGCAGTCATTCGTGACCTGCACGAAGGTCCCCAGGCGCAGAAGCTCATGAGCCTGGTCGTCATGATCTTCGCGTTCGCCCCGGCTATCGCACCGATCGTGGGGGGTTGGATTCACGTGACGCTCGGCTGGCGCGCCGTGTTCGGCTTCATGGTCATGATCGGAGTCAGCCTCTCCCTGGGGAGCTTCCTGGCTCTGCCCGAGACTCACCCGAAATCCAAGCGTGTCCGCCTGCATGCGGGTGAGCTGACGCGAACCGCTTGGAATGTCATCCGTAACCGGGAGTTCCTCACGCTCGCCGTCGCTATGGGTGCCAATTTCGCGGCTATGATGACTTTCATCGGCGCAGCCCCCTCGGTGATTCTCGATCACTGGCACCTGGGCGAGACGCAATTCGCGTGGCTATTCGCCCCGGTCATCGGCGGCTTCGTGGTCGGTGCGTGGATGTCCGGGAGGATGGCGGGACGCGTGCGTGGGACGACGCAGGCGGAGATTGGATTCATCACCGCTTTCGCAGGTGCCTTGATCATGCTTGCCCTGCAGGCGTTCGTTCGCGAGCCGCCGATTCATCTCCAGCAGGCATTGCTCGCCACCATCGCCATCGGTGTCCAGCTCGTCTCGCCCGTGTTGACCCTGCGAATGCTCGATCTCTTTCCGCGGGCGCGGGGTGCAGCGGCCTCCGTGCAATCGTTCGTCTCGATCCTGATCTCGGCTATGGTATTCGGGCAGCTCGCGCCTTTGCTGAGCGGCTCGCTGCTGGCGCTGGCCATGGGATCGTTCGTCACTGCGCTTGTCGCTTTCGGGCTATGGCGCCTGGCGCAACATCCGGTATCGTCGAGCGCATGACCACTCTGATCGTCGCCTCCCGCTTCTGTGGTCCGTCGGCTTCCTCCAACGGCGGGTACTTCGCGGGGCTGGTCGCGGGCCTCGCCTCACATACGCTTGCGGTCAGGCTGTTGCGGCCCCCGCCGCTCGAAACGGAGCTCAACGTCCTGGAGCTGGCTGAGGGCAAGATCGAGGTTCGTCAGGGAGATGCGCTCGTCGGTGAAGCCGCGCCCGCGCGGCTGGATCTGTCGGTGCCGGCGCCCCCCCGCTATCTGGAGGCTGTCGAAGCTTCGCGGCACTACGCTGGGTTCGTGGCACACCGCTTTCCCAATTGCTTCGTATGCGGGCCTCAGCGTGCCCGCGGTGACGGCATGCGCATCTTTGCCGGTCCGCTGTCGCAGCGGGAGCTGGTTGCCGCGCCATGGGTGCCGGATGCGTCGCTGGACCGGGGCGACGGTAAAGTGCGGCCCGAGTTCATGTCGGCCGCCCTGGACTGCCCGGGATATTTCTCGGTGTGCTCCGACGATCGAATGATGCTGCTCGGTCAGCTCACGGTGCATGTCGATCGACTCGTCCACGTGGGCGAGTCCTGTATCGTCGCGGGTTGGAAGATCGGCGTTAACGGGCGGAAGTATGAAGCCGGCACGGCGATCTTCGACGGCGATGGCGAGCTGTGCGGACGCGCACGAGCGGTGTGGATAGAGCCGCGCAGCCTGCCGGCAGATGCCCCCAGCCCCTGAAGACCAATCATCTGCGTGGAACGAGGCTCTCGATGCGATACGGGCAGGCAGTCCAAGGTCTGATCCTGTGCCTGGTGGCTTCACTGTGGATGAGCTGCGCTATTGCGGGCGAGCCGCCGCGGGCTCCAGAGCGGCCAACGACTTCCCCGAACCCTGCGCAGCTCGTGAGCGTTGCGGATGCGGAGCTGCACGATCCGCTCGTGTTCGTCATCTACGGCGACATGCGCTTCACCGACTCGAAGGAGACCAACGCCGCTAACCCAGGTGCACGTCGTGCGCTCGTTGAGAAGGTGGCCTCTGAGCACCCTGACGCGCTGTTTGTGACTGGCGATGTGCCGTGGCATGGGGGCAGCGCGGATGACTATCAAGTGTTCGCGCAGGAGGCCGTGGTCTGGCAACAACAACACCTGCGCGTGTATCCGGTTTTGGGAAATCACGAGTTCTCACAATGCGAGCAGGCCCATTGTCTGGAGAACTGGTGGCAGGCTTTTCCGCAGGTTCAAGGCTGGCGCTGGTACTCCGTAGCGCTCGGAACGCAGATTCGCGCCTTTGCCCTGGACAGCAATGCCTCGCTTCTTGCGGGAAGTCAGCAACGGCTGTGGCTGCAGGAAGAGCTTGAAACGCTGCCCGACACGGTTCGATTCGTGATCGTCACCCTTCACCATCCGCCGGTCGCGGATCAGGGCCTTTTCATCGTGCGCCGCAACGAGCGCGCATTGGCCAAGTACCTGAAGACAGTCGCGAGCCACTCAACGGCGAAGTTCATCGTCTGCAGCGGCCACGTTCATAACTATGAGCGCTTCCGGCGTGACGGCATCCTCTATCTCGTGTCGGGCGGTGGTGGCGCCAAGCCGCTGCACGTGCACCGCGGCCGCGGAGATCTGTACCAGGATGCCGAGTTTCCGAACTACCACTACATCCGCTTCGAGCTGCAGGGCGACCAACTCAGCGCTGAGATGGTGAGGCTCGAGGATTACGACAATCCCACGCCGCAGACGTGGGCTATCAGGGATCGGTTTGAGGTGGTGGCGCGTGCGCGATCGTCGGTACCGGCGCGTGTGTCAGATCGGGCACCCTACGATGCTGGGGTAACCAACTGAGAGAGCTCGAACGTCGTTCCCGGATCGCCGATGACCTCGATGGAACACTCCCCCGCGCTCGTGTCGACGCTGTACTGAAGCTTGGGGTCGTATTTGAAGAGGGCATACTTCTGCTTGCACCTCAACTTGATCTCGGACACCCCTCCGCTTTTCACCGAGACGCTGAAACGATTCCTGAAGAGGTGACCGCTCCAGGTCCCGCGATGGCTCATCGATCCGGAGGTGATGACGGTCTGATCGCTGTTCCGAAGGGCGTTGATCCGATCGATCGTTGGCTGTAGCTCGCCGCGCGTGGCGTCCGGGGCGATGCGGTCCAGAGCTTTCCAAGTCACCAAAGCGGCTCCGTAGTCCCCAAGTTTCACCTCAAGAGCCAACCGCTCCTTGAGTACCTGCTGATGGAGGCCACTTGGCAGATAAGGCCCAAGGTCATCGTTGGCAACAGCACGTCGTAAGTCCGCAAGTTGGTCCTCCTCGCTGCCCCATTTGCGATCGTAAAGATACTGGGCGTAGGCTCTGAATGCGTCTTCGTACAGGCTCGTCACCTCCAGATCAGCGAGCTCGGACTCCGCCTGGACCTTGTCTCCGGCATCGATGTCCTTGGCGAATTTCCCGTAAGCGGTGACAAACTTGCTCTTCGCCCCGTGGATCGCGTGACCGGTGTAGAAAAGCATTTTGACACTCAGGCTCGAGTCAATGGGCGTGTTTCCCCGCCGGGCAGGAATAAAAGACATTTGGTCCACGGCCCTGACCGCAGCTTTGTCGAGCACCGGATTGCCGCTCGAGTCGATGACGGTGATCTCGTAGGGCTTGCCCTTCGGATCGATCATCATGTTGAGTGTCGCCCAACCTTCTCTACGACGCACTCTCTCGCCCCCGGGATAAGCCAGGTCGCTCGGTCCGCTGTGAATGCTTGCGTCGTGAAACGTGTCGAGGTCAACCGCCCCAGCGGAGGATGAATGGGTCGCAGACGGATCCGCGGCTCGTGCATCGGTCAGCACAAGAAGCAACACGAGTCCCACGGCACCGGCCCGCCATCTCGCTGACTCTTTTTTCGTTGTTCTGTCAGACACTTGTCTCTCCCCCAAAGCCCGGGTTCTTGATTGTAGCTGACTATCTCAAACCTGCCGGAACGGGCGGTCCGCCCCTACGCCTTCGCCTCCAGCTGCCTCCTCAGCGCGGTCTTCCCAGCTAGCCCCGCCAACTCCGCAAGCCTTGTCCCGTTGACCGGCTTGAACCTTGGATTCGCGGCGAGCCGCCTCTCGAGGACCTCGAGCGCCGCGCCGGTCTGGCGCTTCACCAGCAACTTCCCGATGAGCTCATTCGCGAGTCGGTCCCCCGGACGCACGTCGTCCCAGACGCACGCGGCTTCGAATACTTCGTGATATTCAGTCAGCGTGTCGTCGTCCTGGGCGTGCGTGTTGAGCCAGGTCTCGATCTCATGCCATCCCTGCAGCGGCTTCTGATGGCGAAAATACTCATACGCATGATCGATCATGCGTTGACGCGATTGGTTGTGCTCACGGCGGTCGCGATCGGCCAGGCGCTCCTCCGGCGTGATGCTGTCCAGCCCGAACTCGAGACGATGCTCGAAAACCGCGGTGCCGATCAGCGCGAATAGCATCAGGAACAGCAGCTGCAACGCTGCGATTGTTGCCCACACTGGAAAATCGAGCCCCGTGGGAGCGTAGGCGATCGCGGCCACAACGAGCATCGACAGGTTCAGAAGGATGTAGTCCCACCCAAGGCCTCGGAGGGTCTCGAACAGTCGCGGCGGCCACGCGGCGAGCAGCACGTTGTCGGTGATTCCAAGGACGGCAATGCCGGCGGGTATGAGCAGACCGCACAAAGTGGCCAGAACGACTGCAGTGACGGCCCCGACATAGACCTTGGCGAAAACTACGCCCGCCACGCAGATCGCGGCCAGCACGCCGAATGCCAGCGGTCTGTGCTCATCGAACGGATTGAGCATCTCGACGGACAGCACCGGTAGCTCATTTCGGCCGGCAAGGGCCGCATCGAGCACGACGAAGCAATACTTGAAGAACCACGATATGAGCATGAGCGCAAGGAAGAGGCCTGTGAGACCGGCCCGTATCGCGAGCAGCGATAACACGGTGAACGTTGCGACCAGCACGAGCGGTGTGCTGTGGAAGACAAGACGTACGCACCGGAGCAACACGGTCGTACGCGCCCTGTGTCAGGTGCCTGAGAAGGACTCGGCGCTCGCGGCCGTCGACACGGGTCCTGCGGAGGCGCCACCTGGACCCCCGAGGGTGGGAAGCATCCGAGCGGAGCGCCACCCGCCGTACTTGTAGTAGATCACGGCCAGCACGGCCGAGAGCGCGGAAGAGACAGGGAAGCTCCACCAGATGGCGTCCGCGCCAAACCGTCCCTCGAGCATCGCGGCCACTGGGAATCGCACGAGAAGCAGCGTGACAGTGAGGATCAGCAGCGGCATCACGACGGCGCCGGTCGCACGAACGACACCGAAGAGCACCATGGAGACACCGAAGAAGACAAATGACCAGGTGACCAGGTGATTGATATGCGAGCCCACGATCAGCGCGTGAGCCTGCGGAGGCAGGAACATGCCGAGTGCGTGCCTGTCGAGCAGCTCGATCACGAGCACCATCGACCCGGTGATGATCACGCTGAACAGGACGCCTGCGCGTGCGGTCGCGTTCACGCGGTCCCATTTCTGTGCGCCCACGTTCTGGGCCGCCATGGCGGACACGCCCATGCCGACGGCGAAGGCGGGCATCTGGATGTACATCCAGATCTGCAATGCGGCGCCGTATGCCGATGCGGTGTCGACTCCGAAGCGATTCACGAGAGCGATCATCAGCACGCCGCTGATGGACACCACCAGCATCTGAGCGCCCATGGGCACGCCCTTCTTCACGAGCGTTCCTACGATCGCGCCGTTCAGGCGCAGCTGGTTCAGCTCGTCCGCATGGAGACAGAGCACGTTTTTCTTTCTGTAAAGGTAGCGCACCAGGGCGAACAGGCTGAACGCCTGCGCCGTCAGCGTCGCCATCGCGGAGCCGGCGATCCCGAATCGCGGAACCGGTCCGATCCCGAAGATGAAAACGGGATTGAGCGCGATGTCGATGCCGACCGACAGCATCATGAAGTAGAACGGCGTCTTGGAATCGCCGATACCGCGGAGCACTGACATCACGAACGCGTACATGTACAGGAACGGCAGCGCCAGGAAGATGACGCGCATGTAAGCGACGGCGAGCTGCAGCGAGTCCGGGGGCGTCTTCATCGCCGCGAGCAGAGGCTCGCACAGGATCCAGCCGGCGATCGCCATGACCACCGAGATGAGGAAGAAAAACGTGCAGCTCGTGCCGACCACACGCTTGCACTCGCGCATGTTCTTCGCACCGATGCATTGGCCGACCAGGATCGTGGCCGCCATGGCAATGCCGAAGGCCGCGCCGATCAGCAGGAACATGACGGTGTTGGCGTTTGCCGTCGCCGTGAGTGCGGCTTCGCCGAGGTAGCGCCCTACCCAGATCGAGTTCACGGACCCGTTCAGCGACTGCAGAACGTTCGCGAACAGGATCGGGAGCGCGAACTGGAACAGGCCGCGACTGATGGAGCCTTCGGTGAGAGAGAGCGGGCGTTGCATAGGCGAAAGGGTGCGAAGGCTATCAGTGATGAGCCGGGTACGTCCAGGCAAGTGGGTACACAAGACTATCCGTGCGAGCGGTCCGTTGTGCGAGCCGACCGTTGGTGTCCGCTGCGTGGACCCGTGGCGGATATGCAGGGGAACGCTCTCGTGCTAGACCCTGTGCACCACTTTGGGCAAACCAGAGCCCTTTACCCGCGGGTCACGCCGGGATCCTTTCAGAATCCTTACCCGCGTCGCCAGGATATCGCGAGCCAGATCGCGCCCCCGGCCGACAGTACCCATCCGGGCCAGTCCGTGATCCCGCCGATCGCCAGCCACACCAGGCCGGCGAGCAGCAGTGCCGACCCGATGGTGATCGCATCCCTCCGGCGGGCACTCCTGCGAATCTCGGCCTGCAGCTCC
>Ga0126381_100011016_pt1 | contig 10205 bp, 10 predicted proteins | sample PanSoiMetPlot_28_FD_96465 | JGI IMG/M metagenome (GOLD analysis project Ga0126381, IMG submission 96465) | Tropical forest soil microbial communities from Panama - MetaG Plot_28 | ecosystem: Environmental > Terrestrial > Soil > Tropical forest > Bulk soil | place: Panama | collected 2016-02-17 | reverse complement strand
ATCGGCTATCCGCTTCCGGGTAATCACCTTGCCGTGATCGATGACTTCGGGCGTGCTACGCCGCAAGGAGACGTTGGGGAACTGATCGTTGCCAGTCCCTATGTAGCGCTGGGCCTCTGGATCGACGGTGAGTGTGTCAGCAGCAGTTTCGAGGGCAGCGGCTCATCACGCCATCGTCGTTACTTCCGGACGGGCGACCTGGTGCGCCAAAGGCCCGACGGTCTGCTCGAGCGGACCGGCCGCAAGGACCGGCAGATAAAGATCCGGGGCATGCGCGTCGAACTGGAGGCGGTGGAAGCCGCCTTACGCCAACATCCTTTCGTGCGCGACGCTGGCGCGCTCCCCCGGGAGAGCTCGGATGGGGAAGTCAGTCTCGTCGCATACATAAGCGCGGCCCCCCGGGCACCCGAGCAGTTGCTGGAGGAGTTGAGGGCACTGATGGCCTGCGCGCCGCCGCCGCTGCGGCCGGGACGCCTGTATCTGACCGCGGAGATTCCTCGGCTGCCAAATTCCAAGTTGGACGTGCGCGCGCTCAGCGCGCTGGATCAGTCCAACATCCGCAAAGAACGGTGTGTCATCCCTGCGACCGCAACCGGTGCGGCGGACGGCGACTGCATCGCGCGGGCAGTGGCACAAGCCTGGCACAGGGTATTACTCGCTCCCGTGGGTGGTGCGGATGAGGACTTCTTCGAAAGCGGGGGCGATTCCCTCAAGGCGATTGCCTTCATGATGGAGCTGGAACGATCGCTTGGGTTGGAGCTCTCGCTGAGCCTCATCAGTGAGAAGCCCAGGTTCTCCGGATTGTGCCGGGCACTGATAGAACAGCGGACGACGCAGTATGTGCCGCTTGTTCTTCTCAAGGCGGGCGAGCCCCTGGCCCCGGTCTTCTTCATTCACGGGCTTGGCGGCAACGTCGCGGAACTGTTTCCGATCGCCCGTAGCATTACTTACCCTGGGCCGGTCTTCGGCATTCAGGCGCGTGGTCTTGGACGCCAGGACGTTCCACACACGACCGTTGAAGCGATGGCGGTCGAATACCTGAAAGAGATCAAGGCACGGCAACCGGATGGCCCGTATTACTTGTGTGGATACTCCTTCGGAGGCCTCGTGGCTTTCGAAATGGCACGGCGACTCCGGGAGTCAGGCGACGACATCGGTCTGCTGGGCCTTTTCGATACGCTGCCGAGCTCGCTGGGTTGGCCTTTCCATGTCTGGCTCGCCGCTACGCGTCACCGATTGGTGCGGTTCGTACAGGGTGCGACCACCACGCCGATCCGCGCCTGGCCGGCCGCGGCTTGGAAAGCGGGCGGCGGCGTCTACGTGAGGCTGCGAGACCACCTGACACAGACACAACCGGCCACTGCCCTCCTCCCACCGTTCTTGAAGTCTGCACCCACCGACGTTCTGAAAGTCGCGGCGAGCAGCCTGGTAGCTTCAGCGCGGTATCGGCCGGGCTTCTATCCGGGGGAAGTGACGCTGTTCGTTCCAACGGAGCGCGATCCGGCGCTTCCTTCTCCCCGAGAAATTTGGGCGAGGCATGCACGCACGGTTTCGATCGTGTATACGCGCGGCGGCCACCTGACGATGCTCTCCACTTCCAACGCTGAATCCACCGCTGCCTCCCTGACGCACCACCTTCCTGCGTGCTCTTAGCGCAGGTCCGTGGTCACTTCGAGGTGCTCGGGTGGTGGAGGTTGTCGGACTCGAACCGAGTCGCAGCGCCAGTGTACCAGCAGCTATTCGAGCGGACACTTCGCCGGTACACCACCGGCCCATGCGGGCAAGGACTCGTCGGCCAGGGTCCGCTCCTTTGCGGTTGTTCTCCCGTATACCGTCAGACGGGTTTCACCTTGCATGCTCGAAGACTCTATGTCTGCGAGCATGATGAAAGGACCGTCTGGGGGAGCCTTTATGCCCGGGGACTTCGGGCCCATCTGTAAGGTGAGCTCGGCGGCCTGGGGTCCGACGAGTTGCAGTTTGGGTCGGTAGATGACCATGCCCGATGACATATCGCCGGGAGACGATGACATGACGACACTGGTCTGCGTTCTTGCAAGACAGGTTAGCGCGTACTTGCGTAGGTTCGCGACAACTGCTTCGAAGGGTTGGGGCACTACGGTCGAATGCGTCCGTGACATGAACGCTCCGCCCTGAACTGCCTGACGGAACTCGCTGCTCGTCTGTGGTACCTGAACGCAGCCGCTGAGAGCTATGGCAGCCAATGCCGAACACCAAAACATCTTCATGGAAGATCCAGTGTCAATTCTGGCCCCGTGGACCGTACTCGCTTTCGCTGAACCAGGTCGAGATGTACATCTCGTTTCCCCGCGGCTCCATGCGGCAATGTAACGCCCGTCCCGGATTCCGACGATGGACATCACGGCCACGTGGTCGCACATCGGGAGAGCGCCAGGTATCACCGTGACCATGGTGCGACGTAATCAGCGCTTTGGCGTTCATTGCGGCCGACTCGTGGGCTGCATCGCAGTTGCGACCACCATCTGGGTCGCTGGCGCGGCTGCAGCAGAAGGACCGACCAGCATCGCGGTCGACGAGGCCGCTGATCTCTATTCAGCCGATGGCCTCAGCATCGTGAAATACACCCGAGATGGACGCGTCAAGGCTCGTTGGCGCTAACGTTGTGTCCGGGGGTCGACGTGACGTCTGAGGCCGCGCGCGTTCAGTATCCTTAGAAGTGAATGACCACGTCGTAGTACGGCCACTCGCGAAGAATCGATCGCGGCCGAGGCCAGAGACTCCATGGTTTCGTACCCAGATCATCGATCTTATCGTAGCGACCCAGCTCGACGTAATGAGACAACACGAACGGTAGACCGTTCGAGGAAAGCGGATCGGGCCCGTCGGCCACATGCATGTGAAGGTGAGGCCCGGTACTGTCGCCACTAAAGCCAACGCGGCCGATCACTTCGCCGACATGAATCCGTTGTCCTACGTGCAGATGGGAACTTGCAGGTCGGAGATGCTCATAAAATACAAACACTCCGTCCCCGAGCTTCAAACACACATAGTTGCCGGCGGCATCGGCCAACGGATGACGCCCGTTGTCGTGAATCAACACGCTTTCTGATACGTCGTTGCGCACAGCCGCGACTGTGCCGTCGCCACCCGCAAAGACAGGCTCGTCATAACCAACGGCGTCCGCTGCCCGATCCTGCATGCCCTTGGTAGTGTGCCCCTCGTGATCAACGCCGAGGAAGTCGATTGCGTAGCGACCGGGAATGCGCGCAACCCCGGCAAGAGCGTATATTGCGCGTCGGTGCCCCCGCTCCCAGTCTGGAGCATGCACTGCAACCCACCTTCCCGCCTTCATCGGCGGCGCAAGCACTGCAGGTGATTGCTTGCTGACCGCGACGACAGGCAGCGTGAGCGCGCGCACGCTACCCGCATTTCCGTAAGTAAACGTCTGCCTGAGCGAATTGATTGGTGCGGTCTTTGGCACCTCGAGCTCGACATAGATGATCGCGCTGCGCCCGGGGGTGAGCTCCGGTTCAGCAGAATTGGCGTGCGAGTCTCCGACGCGGGTAAATCGCTGCGAAAGTTCGGCCGCTGCGTAGTTCGCGACAATCTGACCTGTCTGCGGGTCGGCGATAACCAAAGACGTAACAGTGAGACTACCGGTAGAGAAATTCGTAACGACGAGTTCGTAGGTGTATAGCGCCCTATCATGGCTGTCCACCGACCGGATCGGTGCCAACACACGCACGTCGAAACTCTCGGGCCCTGACTCGACCGGGACTGCCTCTGCCAGGACGCTACCAAAGATAAGCCCCAGCGAGATAGACGACGCAACTGCGCCCTTCAATACCTGTGCCAACGTGTTGTGGGTTCCAGGTTCGGCCCCGAGCATGACACCATGGTGGCCTGGAGAACCGGCAAACGCCAGGACGTGCCTGCATGCAATGCTTGAGCAGGAAGACAAATTCATCCCGATGGCCATCGCCGGCACCGCCGCCAGCGGTATAGTCGGCGACGCTCAGAGGTCTGCGCGACGTCATCGCGAGGTTGTGCGATCTTTGCGGCGCGAGATCCAGGACAAATGGACCTGATCAGAACCGAGTATGTAGTTGACTCCGTAACCCTCACCGGGTTCTTGGCCGATGGCTCGGGATCCGGCCAGGCCCCTGGCGTGCTGCTCGCACACGAAGGAACCGGGATTACCCAGCAGACCAAGCGACGCGCACGGATGCTTGCGGAGCGTGGCTACGTTGTTCTTGCACTTGACATGTACGGTAAGCAGGATTTGACGCTCGAGGAATCGCGGGGGTACTCACAGCAGCTCCTGACTGACTCGGCACTGCTGCGGCGCCGCGCACGTGCGGGGCTCGTTCGCCTGGCAAGCCAAGCGAGTTGCGACCCTGCGCGAATCGCGGTGGTCGGCATCTGCCTCGGTGGCATCGTCGCCCTCGAGCTCGCGCGCGACGGCGCTCAAATTTTAGGATGCATAGGGATCCATCCCGGGCTCAGGCGTCCCACAGGCAGCACGACACCCGCTTCAATCTCCGCGAAAATCCTGATGGTGATCGGCGACAACGATCCGGTCGCACCCGCTGAGGCGCGCTACGCGTTTGCTCGAGAGATGAGCGATGCGGGTGCCGACTGGCAGCTCGTCCTCCTCGGGGGAATCGGTCATAGCTTCACCAACCCCACCGTCGATGCGTATGCGCTTCCCGGCTACAACTATGACGGGACGGCTGACCGGCGTGCATGGCGTTATGCCTTGAACCTCCTCGAAGAGCTTTTTTGATTGTCGAAGCCTTCCCACTCACGATATCGCCTGGCGCGCCTCAGCAGTGGGCGCCTGACGAGCAGCAGACCCCATGGACTTGAGGACATTGCCGCGCGCATACTTTTTCCCGCGCCCCGGGGTGCGAGCGTCGATAGCAGGACTCGTTCATGGAGGAGCAGTCTATGCGTGTAAATCGCCGTATAGCTGAAGCCATCACCGCTGCCGCGCTAACAGTGCTTGCGGCTACCGCGCCGATTGCGAACGCCGCCGAGCCGTCACAGGAATTCGACGGTCTCGTCAGAGTGAACGGCGGGCAGGTGGATCATCTCTACGTGCTGCCCGGTGCAGATTTCTCGCGCTTCAGTCGGGTCCGCCTCGATCCGGTCGACGTGAGTTTTTCGGAAAAGTGGGACCCAAACCGCAATCAATCACGGGCGACACGAGGTCTGTCCAGCCGGGACACGAAAACATCAGGTCGACCGTTGCAACCGAGTTGCCAGGTCTTTCGCCGATGAGCTCGGCAGGAGTGGGTACACGATTGTCAACGAAGACGGCGACGACGTGCTGCGCGTAACGCCGTTCATTGTCAACCTCTACATCGCTGCACCAGGCACCCAGACAACACCAGGGCGCTCTCGCACGTTTGTCACCAACACCGGCCAAATGACCCTGGTCGCCGTGGCACGCGAGTCGGTCACCGGTGAGTTCCTCGCTCGCGCAATTGATACGCAAAGGGGCCGGCGGACCGGCACCATGCAGCTCGCCAGCAGCGTGACGAACATGGCCGAGGCGCGCCGGGCGTTCACAACCTGGGCGCGAGTGCTGCGCACCGGACTCGATGAAGCGCGTCAGAGCGCGGGGGCGGCCGCAGGCGCCCCCGAGACGGGGGCCGCCGAAAAACAGGGCGACGGGACGCCGCGTTGACGGCGAAGTGCGGGCCACAGTCATCCAAGCCCCCGTTTCCGGGAAGCCGGGCGTCGCCCGCAGAGGCGCCGCTGATTTCCTTGCGCCCGCACGGAGACTAACGGCGGAGCGCGAGATTCGGGTCCTGGCGCGGTCGCTTCCTGGTGAAAGGCGGCGGCATCGGCACGCGCCCGCGGTAGTCTCGATAGTGCGGATGCCTCGCGATCAGAAATGTAGGCGCTGCTCGCCAGCGCCAACACCAGGTGTGCAATCGTCATGGTCGGTGCGACTCAGAACGTACTGCGTACGGCTATTGGTGATGACGTCCTTGGGAGGGGGAAGACCCCTTTTCCGATAACCGACGCGGGCCTGGGGGGCCGCAACGTGGGGGCTTCCTTTCGGAAAAGGGGCCATCAAAAACCGTCTCCTTTGGTCAACTTCGATCTCAATGCTGGCAAGGATCGCGGCGGCGTGCTTGTACGCGTCTGCCGTGTTTTGCATTCGCCCGGCAGTGGTCCAGTGGGCGCACGACAGCGCGTACCACCAACAAGACGAGCAGTCGGCAAGAGGCGCGGTGCGTGACATGCAGACTCTCCGTTCGAGAGTCCAAAACGCCTAAGTACCTGAAGAAACTGAGCCTTATACCGGAAAGTGGTCCAATATTTCGTCGAAGCGCTTTCACGGTCGAGTCGCTGAAGTCGACAAGAACGGGCGAGATACGAGCGGAAATTGCCTCGGTGGCCAAAGGGTACGACCTGCACCTGCGCATCATTGTAGGATTGGTCGGTCGCAGCGAGCAGTCAACCATGGTTCTGTCGGAACGAACGTGGGCCGCTGTACGCGAACGTACAGCCAAGTGGACCAGCGCTTTCTTCGTCACCGGGGCGGTGGCGATTGCCTATTTCCTGGCAGCCCGGCTTAGCCTGGCACTTCTCGAGGAGCCCGACGGCGTTGCCGTGTTCTGGCCGGCTGCAGGTGTTGCGTCTGGCGCCCTGATAGTCGCGGGTTCTGCGACCTGGTGGCCCGTAATCATTGGAGTGATGGCCGCGACCATCGGGGCCAATCTACTCGGCGATCGCAATGTTTGGAGCTCCATTTTCTTCGCTGTCGCCAACGCCATCGAGGCGGCCATAGTTGCGGGACTGATCGAGCGAGCGTATGGCTCGCCATTTGAGCTCAATACCCTACGTCGAGTGATGGGATTGTTCGCGGCGACGATCGCGGGAACCGCCATTTCGGGGATTCTTGGCACGATGGGGTTCGTGTGGTTCCATGGTGCAACGGCATCCTTCCCGACCATATGGTTTCACTGGTTCGCCTCGGACGCGCTTGGCACACTCACGGTCGCACCGCTCGTGATCGGTATCGCGTCCTTGATGCGCGACGTGCCGTCAGCACGGGAAGCGGCAGAGAGTGCTCTTGCACTCGCGGCAGTTGGCGTTCTGTGCGCTTTCCTGGTGTTCTCGCCAAGTAAGCCCTGGACCCTCGAGCTGGCTACCATCTCGCTGTGCCCGCTGTTCGTATGGATCGCGGCGCGCCTGCCGCCTGGTATTACCAGCGCAGCAACGTTCATCTGCGCCATTACGATCGTCGCGACAACAATATTTGCCATCGGCATCTTTGGCGATTCCCGTCTGCCGTTTGAGCCGCGTATCCAGTCTGCTCAAGCGAGCATTCTGGCAATCTCGTTTGGCGCACTGGTCCTTACTGCATTGTTCAGCGAACGAAGGCTTCAGGGGGTCGCACTTCTGGACAGGGAGGCTCGCCTCCAGGAGGCGCTTCGTGCCGGAGGCGTGATGGCCTTCGAATGGGATCTCTGTGCCGACCAAGTGCGTCACAGCCAGAACGCGGCGCTGACCCTCGGGTTCGGATCGAAGGATGTTGTCAGCGGCTCTGAAATGCTAGGGCGAGTCCATCCGGACGATCACCCGCATGTGAGCGCCTGCTTGCGCGGCATCAGCCTCGATAAACCGTCTTACTCCGTTACGTTCCGCTACCAGCGAGGGGATGGCGCCAGCGAAGTGTGGCTGGAGCAAGTTGCTACCGCCCAATTCGGGAGTGACGGATTGCCTGTGCGTATCCGGGGTTTGACGACAGACATTACCGAGCGAAAGCGTTTCGAAGAAGAGATTTCGCGCGCGCAGAAATTGGCAGAACGCGCAGATCGTGCCAAATCGACTTTTCTCGCTGCTGCAAGTCACGATTTGCGGCAACCCCTGCAAACTTTGAGCTCTTTGCACGCGACACTTGAGCAGCAGTATCCGGACGACGAGCGGCAAGAAATTGTCGCCGGCATAGGGCGCTCGATTGAGACCATGTCCAGCATGTTATCGAGCCTGCTTGATATCAATCGACTCGAAACCGGGAATCTCTCCCCATCCAAGACCGACTTTGCCGTCAGTGAACTCTTCAATTCGGTGGCAACTGACCTTCTTCGGCCACTCAAGGAAAAAGGCTTGCAATGGCGTGTCGTACCGTCCGCTCTCGTGGTTCATAGCGATAGGCGCATGCTCGAGGAGATGATCCGCAACCTGCTGTCCAATGCAATCCGCTACACGGATCGGGGCAAGATCCTGCTGGGTTGCCGGCGAGCCAACGACAAGATTCGGATCGAAGTTTGGGATACTGGGATCGGCATTGCGGGAGATCAGCTGCCACACATATTTGAGGAATACTATTGCGATGCTGAGCGTGGCGGCTTTGGACTGGGTCTGGCGATCGTCCGGCGACTGGGGCAGATTCTGGATCATAGGGTTGATGTGCGCTCCACGCCGGGGGAAGGCACTGGATTTTCGATTGAAGTTCCGCGTGGGCGAGCAGACGTTCGTTTAGCTCAGCCGGTAGTAACGGTTGATGTTGATGGAGAGCCGTTCCGCGGCACTGTCCTCGTCATCGAAGACGAGAAATCGGTACGGACTGCTCTCACGCGGATGCTGAAAGCGAGGGGCATCGGCGCCATCGGCGTTTCCACCGTCAGCGATGCGCTCAGCGTGTTCAGGCAGGAAGGCTCGCATCCAGATCTGGTGTTGTGTGATTACAACCTCCCCGGTTCAATGAATGGGGTTGAGAGCATCGACTCATTGCATGCCGTTGTTGGCCGTAATGTTCCTGCGATCGTTATGACCGGAGATACCAGAGCGAAGACGATGGAAGCGATCACCTCGCATGGGATCTCTCTCCTGGTAAAGCCGTTCTCGGCTGACCAGCTTATCCAATTAATCCAGCGGCTCTGCACTCGTTCTGAACCTCCGGATCGCAAGCGACCCGCGTCTCTGGTTGGGCTTATGGGCGAACAAGGGCTGCGTTAGGTTTCGCGGATCATTGCCCGATCCGTCGGTCTCCCCAACGGATGAGGCGAACTCGGCCGTTAACCGCTAATGTGTGCAATCAGCTGAGTCAATCGAGCAGAAAGCTATGTCGGTGTATGGCTTTGTGGCGTTTTGCGCCGTGTATCTGCTTGCCGTGGCAACTCCAGGTCCGGGAGTCACCGCCGTCATCGCACGCTCGCTGAGCCACGGCATGCGCGGCGCGCCGGCCTTTGTTGCCGGCTTCCTGGCAGGCGATTTGATCTGGTTTGCGGCTGCCGCTGCCGGGCTGAGCGCGCTGGCGCAGACTGCGCACGCCGTGTTCCTGCTCGTTCGCTATGCGGGCGCCCTCTACCTGCTATACCTTGCGTATCGACTCTGGACTGCACCGACCAAGCCCGTAGAGATCGGCAAGTCGCAGCCATCGCAGGGGCCGCTGCGCCTGTTCTTCGGCAGTCTGACACTAACGTTGGGGAATCCGAAGGTGATGATCTTCTTTGTCGCTCTCCTGCCGACGGTGGTCCAACTGCGCACGCTGCGGTTGCTGGACTACGTGTCCATCGGCGTGGCTATCGCCGTCATTCTGCCCAGCGTCCTCGGCGCCTATGTGCTTGCTGCGTCGCAAGCGCGAAAGCTCTTTCGCAACGCGCGCTCGATCCGACTGCTGAATCGTGGCGCCGGAACCGCCATGGCCGGGGCAGCGATCGCAGTGGCCACGACCCAATGACGACGACGAGGAGCAGGGGCGGAAACGCGGTTTATCGGGTCGTCGGTCTGCGCGGTCTCTACAGGCCGACGCTGCTTTGCATGATGCCGCCATCAGCAAAAATGGTAGTGGCGGTAAGGTAGCTTGCGCCGTCGCCGCATAAGAATCCGACAACGCTCGCAATCTCTTCTGGCCGCGCCATGCGCCCGAGCGGTATGGCTGCGTTCAGTTTGGCAAGCTTGGCGGGATCGTCCATGGTGGAGAGATTGATCGGAGTCGCGACCGCTCCAGGTCCCACACCGACGACCAGGATGTTGTATTTGGCAAGCTCGACACCCGCCGTGCGTGTGAGCATGCGCATCCCGCCTTTGGACAGACAATAGGCAGTATTGCCGGGCATCGGCCAGTCCTCGTGCACCGAGGTGATGTTGACAATGCGACCGCCACCACCCTGCTCGATCATCTGCTTGGCGGCGATTTGCGTGCCGAAGAAGGCGCTCTTCAGGTTGACGGCCAACACCTTCTCGTATTGAGCCTCAGTGGT
>Ga0126381_100011015_pt1 | contig 10205 bp, 11 predicted proteins | sample PanSoiMetPlot_28_FD_96465 | JGI IMG/M metagenome (GOLD analysis project Ga0126381, IMG submission 96465) | Tropical forest soil microbial communities from Panama - MetaG Plot_28 | ecosystem: Environmental > Terrestrial > Soil > Tropical forest > Bulk soil | place: Panama | collected 2016-02-17 | reverse complement strand
GTTGACCAGCTCGCTTTTGACGAGCGCATCCGCTGGGCCCGCGAGACGCTCGACTATCTCGACCGGCTGTTTGGTCTGAAGCCTGGAGACTTCGCGGTCGACGAGGTTCAGATCAAGCCGTCCGACCAGATCGGCTCAATCGGGGACTACTACCCCGACGAGCGCGTCATCGAGCTCCCCGACAGCCTATTGCCCCATGTCGGCGGCATCCACCCGGGCATGTACAAGGCGGCGAACGGGCGCTGGAAGAACGTCTTCCGCCACGAGCTCGGGCACGCCTTTGAGGACGCCTTCGAGCAGCGGGCGCGGCGAATTGACAGTAAGTTCTCGCTCGACAGCATCTTCGAAAGTGCCAGACCGACGACACAGCGCGACCTCAGCTGGTACTCCGGCAAAAACCGGCACGAGTGGTTTGCTGATACCTTCTCAAGCTATACGCATCCGCGGTTCGAGCGCAGCGGTGTGCGGCTCCACGACGAGCTGAAGGCGCTCCTCGACCACGTCATTCCGCGCTGCCACTGCGAGGGTGAGTGCGACTGCCGCGGTCAGTCGAGAACCGGCGACACCTTCCCTGATGGGTTCCACCTTCATCTGCACCGGGAAGACGCCGGCTCGTCCGAGGGTGCGCGCAAAGGCTGGCTGAAGCGGCAACGCGGTCTCGGCGAGGTCGAGGAAGAACCGAAACCCGATCCGCGCCAAATACAAGCTGAGCTCCTCGAACAGGTCAAGCATCGCACCAAGCCGGCCGGCGAGGCTATGAGCCAGGCGCGGCAGGCTTACCACCATCTGATGGCCGGCCACCACGAGCAGGCCTTCCGCAAGCTCCCTGCGGGCACGCGCAGCCGCTCGCTGCACATCCAGGCGCGCAATGCTCACCAGGTCGCGCTGCGTGCCCAGAGTGGCAGCACGACGATGGGGGTGGCGGAAACCACGTCGAACGAGGCGACAAGGCTCTCTGGCAAGGCGCACGAGACGGAGAAGTTTACCAATCTGTTGCGCGACAGTTCCCCGGCGTTGCGCATCGGCGACCACGTGTTGCACCTTCCCGACGGCTACGACGCTTTCGTCGAGGCAGAGCACCCGCGGGGGTCCCGCGGCACGTCGATCGGCGGGCAATTCATTGCGCGTGGGGCTGGAGCAGGCCGCGCGGTCGCGCAGCGCGGCGCAGAGCTCGCCCGGCGCGCGGGTGGTGCGGCGCGCCACGGGGTCGGCGAATTCACCCGGTTCGACCAGCAGATCATCCAGGAAAAGCTCAAGCCCGGCAGCACGCCGCGCAAGCACTTGGCGGCAAAAGTATCGGCGATCGCCCGCTCCCTACCGGCGATGCTCAAGGGGCACCTCGCCGAGGAGAAAGAGCATGCGATCCACGCCGCAGGTGCGCTGAAAGCTCTCGCCAGCGGCAAACGCCCCACACACCACCAGCTCGTCGGCTTACGCAATTTTGGCGTCCGCGTGCTGATGTCAGCGGGCTCCATGGCGCTGTTCGGCGAGCCGACAGGGGCCGTTGCGCACATCGCCGGCGAATTCGCTCAGGAGATCGTCCAACATGTCGTTCTGGAACATACTGCGAAAGCGGTAGCGGGCCTGGGGCGCTTCGCGATCGGCCGCGACGATGCCGGCCAGGGCGACCTCAGTCCCGAGGACTACAAGCTGCTGCAGGCCTTTGTCGAGCGCTTGGCGAAGGCGGCGCAGGAATTCGAACTCCCCGACGACCGCGCGCGCGAGATTCTCGGTGTTCCTGCGGATCCGAAGCAGCCTGGTCACGATCGGCACTTTGTCGTCGGGGACCGCCGCCCGATCCACATCCACCTCGAGGAGGACTTTAAAGAGGCCGAGCACCCGCGGGCGCACGCCGGCACCGAGACGGGCGGCCAGTTCGTAAAGAAGGGCGAGGAAGGCACCCCCAGCACACCCAGCGAACAAGAGCGAACGCCCGAGCGAATAGAGCGAACGGAGCCCGCCAGGGAAGAGCCCGAGGCGAAGCCTAAGCCGGCACCAAAGCGCGCCGCCAAGACCCGCGCGGGCCCGAGCGAGACGTTCATTTCACCGAACACCGGCAACCTCAATTTCGCCGGTGCCGAGCACGAGACCCATGGCAAGAGACAGACCGTTTTCGCCGAGGTCTCAGCCGCCATCGACCGCCGTCTCGGTATCCGCCAAGTCCATAGCGCCAATGTGATCGGTGCCTGGTCGGACGGGGCCGAGAATTCGCTGATGGTGACGGTCGCCGGCGACCCGCAGCTCGTCCGCGCCGCCGCCGCGATGAAAGGCTGGATCGCCGAGCAGAAAGCCGTCCTGGTCTTCAACCCGGATTTAGCCGGCGACGAGCACATGGCGAATTTCGAACTTCGAGGAAACCTCGACGAAATCCATGACCAATTGTTGAAGGAAGGGTTGCAGTTTCATACATTAGAACCGACAGAGACCGGCGCAATCGTCCACATTTACGCGAGCGACCAGGACACGGTCGACACTGCGGGCCGGGTCGCGAAGACGGCGGGTTCCGAGGTTCGCTTTGTCTCTGGTAAGGGGGAGTTCATTGGCACAAGCCTCGAGACCGGAACCGACGAAGAGCAACGAGCAGACGCGCGAGCCGTCTACGAGCGGGTCTTCGAAGAAGCTTCGCATACCGGACGACTGGATCGACGAGACCTCGAAGAGGTCCGGCGAGACGCTGACAATCATTGGCGCGCCGCGACCGGGGCAGCAGAAGGCGTCGGGCTCGTAGGGAGCCACGGGCACCCGGCCCTCATCTCGACCCGGCGACCGACCGCTGCCGGCGCTCTCGAAAGCGACCGCTACCGCCGCGCCGACCTCGCCTCGCTGCGGCAGGATTCGGCGGGCTTCGAGCACAACATGGGGTTGCTGCGAAGTGCCGTCGCTTACCCCAATTTCCGTCCGGAGGATGTCGCCGGATCGCCAGACGAGATCGCCCGCGCGGCGATCGACCACGCGAAGGCAAACCTCCGGTTCCTTTACGAGAACGCCCCGGACGATCTGCGCGAGCAGGCGCACCTCTGGTATGAGGGCGCGAACCGATTGGCAGCAGAGCAGGCCGACAAATATCGCTTGCCGCTGCAAAGCACGGTCGGCGTCTATGCCGCTCTCAGCCCGCAGAAACTCTGGGACATCAATGTGTCGCTTGCGGAGCGCACGATCGACATCCATCAGACCAAGCAGAACCACCGCTGGGATGCCGGGATGGACGAGACGGCCGCCCGCATCTGGAAACCAAAGGACAAGGCGGTCGTCGACCTGATCCGTGGCAAGCGCCTCGGCGAGCTCGCTGAGCCAGCTGAAAAAGCAATGTGGATCAGAACCTATGACCAGACACACAACGACCCGGGATTTGATCGCCTGAGCCCTGACGGTCGGCGACTGGGACCCTACCTGACGGCGGCGGGCAAGCCTGCCTCGGCAACATGGCAATCAACCCAGGCAATCGCCAGCGCCATTCGGGCGCTTGAATCCAACGGCGACCGCGGTGCCATCAGCGCGACAATGGGCAACAACCACAAGGTTCGGTCATTCTATAACAACATCCTCGACCCGCACTCCGCCAATGATGACGTGACGATAGACACGCACGCGGTTGGTGCGGCACTGCTGCGGCCGTTGTCCAGTGCCACGACGCCGGTCATGCAGTCATTCGGCTTGTCACCGCTGCGTGATCAGACGCCGCCAGGATGGCAAGGCACCAGCTCCTCCAGCACAAGCGGGTCTCAAGGCCTCTATGGACTGTGGGCCGAGGCATATCGCGAGACCGCCAAGGAATTCGGGATCGAGCCGCGCGTCCTGCAGAGCGCGACTTGGGAAGCCAAGCGGCGCCTTTTCGACGAGCATTTGACCCACGCCGCCCGACGCGCCGTCGAGCAGGCCTGGGTCGATTACCACGACGGCAAAGTCGATCTACCCTCGACCCAGCAGGCCATCTTGAAACTCGCCGGCGGCATGGATAAACCAGGGGACGATGACGACACTGGCAGACGACCCGCTGATTCCGCTCATGCGCAAGACGCGAACCGCTATCACGCGGCAAAACTACATCGATCTGGCGTGGGGATCGAGCCCGCCGGACCCGTGGACACCGGAGCACGAGGCGGAATTGCCGGAAGAGTTGCGCGATTTACCCTCGGCAAAGCCACGCCAAGGCGCTGGCTAATCCACTGGCATTGATATCAGCAGCCCGCGCCGTTGGTCTCCCTGCCACCAAAGCAGTGTGAAGTGTCGCCGGCCGAGGTCGTCTGGTCCATTATCGTCAAAGATAACTCGCTTAACCGCTTTGTCTTTCGGCCATTCGCTGATCGGTAAATTCATGCGGCTCTTCTCGCGTCCGCGAGCGTCTCGCCGTAGTAATCCGCGACGATCTTGTTGGCCTTAGCTACAAGGTCAGGACGCTTGAAGATAACATGAATGTTCCCGTTGCCATAAAGGCGAAACTTGAAATACTCGCTTTCGCACTCGCTCTGGTGCTGATGGCTGGCACCGGACACGACGCAACGGGCGTTGGCATTATAGCTTGGTGACGGTTTGCCGTCGAGCACATGAAAGATGTTGTCGAGGTCGGCGACCAAGTCGCTCCGATAGCCATAGAAGCCACCGCCGCGAAACGAGATCGCGTAATCTAGGATCAGTTTTTTCCCGAGGCGGTAAGCGTCATTGTTCGCGTAGGAGCGGCTCAGCTTCTTGAACACGTTCACCAGGGACTGCTGCAGGATCGGGCCGCGGCGGTCGCGCAGATCGGTCAAGGTCGAGATCAGGTTGTCGATGGTGACTGGTGCTGGGTCTTTGGCGATCTGATTGCGGAATTTCGCCAGCGTCTCGGCGTCCATCAGCGATTGCAGGTCAGTAGCGCCGAGAAGATAGGTCCACACATCGCCATCGACCTCGCGGGTAACCGCCTTCATTATTTCGTCGACCTTGGCCCAGCCGGTGTTAATGGCGTGGCGCTCGCAGAGGCACTCGGGGAAGTAGGAGCCGGGGGCGGCAAGGACGTGAGCCTCGCGCGCCTTCTGGATCCACTCCAGCCCAAGCCGGAAATACTCCAGCGCCCGGTTGCGGTGGCCGATGAGTTCCTCGGCGCTGCCCTTGCGGATTACTTCATGACTGGTTGAGAGCATCATTGCACCTGTCGCAAGGGTTTGCGTTTGTCGATTTGATCCTGCACGGCCTCCCAGATCTCGGTAAGCTCGTCCTGCACGGTCTCCAGGAGAGCGTATCGCTTTCTGTACTCTGCCATGGCATTGCTCATGCTGTCGGCCTCCTGGACGTAATAGTCGCGGCCGTTCGGCATGGTCAAAGTGAGAGCGTCCATAGCGTGCTTGACGGCGACCCAAGCTTCCTGCAGTTGGCGGACGAGTTCATCGCCACTAGTGCCGTTTAAATGGACGGTAGGGTACCTCATTTTCTTCGCTCCAATCTACGCAGCCGCTTGGCACCCTCGTGCACATGCGAAGCGGCATTCACTCGGGTCAGGATCGCTCGTGCGGCGGTCGACAGATCGGGCTCGATCAGCGGGCGGTCGGCGGCCAGGAGACGCTGAGTGTTGAACGCGGTAAGCGTCCAGCCGCAGCTGGGGGCGAGGCGCTTAAGCACCGTGCCGTTCTCGAACAACGCGAACCGCGTCGCGAAGCCTTCCCGCCGATAGATGCCCTTCAGCGGGCCGTGCTTGTAGAGAGTGGCCATCAGAAGATATCCTTCGCGTCGCGGAAGAATTGTTGCACGCCGTCGAGCAACTCCTTGCGCTGTTTCGGATCGCGCAGGATCGCTTTGATGTCGACCCGGCGATAAGCCTTGCGATTGCGCCTGATCTGTTGCTGCAGGTGCGACGACCGCAGTGCGCGGGCAACTGGGTTACGTCGAGTGGCCATGGTGATCTTCTAGGTTACGCGGTCGACGACCCGTACCTGCGGTACTTTCATTTCAAGGCCTCCATGTAAGCGACGAATTCGCCGTCTTCGTCGTAGGCAGCGACCAGGAATTTTGAACCGCTCGGCTGCGGCATCGCTCTGTACGTCCAATCGCCAGAAGCCACGGCCTCAAGCTTGTTGTACTTGTCGGCGCAGATAACTGCGGCCGCTTCGGTCGCGAAGATACTGAAGGGCTGCGGGCCGATTGGGAGCATCAGGCAATCTCCAGACCGTCATTCTCGGCACCCTCGATCAGAGCGCCCGTGTAACGCGGCTGGACCACGAGGGCATGTCCGAACCAAAGGGCGTCTTCGGGCACATTATGATCGAGCCATTCCTGGCCGGCCGGAGTGACTGCCACTACGAGGTTGACCGAGCCATGGAGCCTGAGAAGTAGGTCGTTCATTGAAAGTCCTCCTCGTTCCTTACGAGTAGGATATAAGCACTTTCTGCCTCTTTTCAAGCCTCGATGAGGCAGATTTCTCTCTTTTTAAGAGCGGCTGTACGATCCATCGACGCCCGAGATAGGCCGCAGGCCAGCCTCGATCGCAGCCATCGCCAACAGCACGACCCGGCGCGGAACATCCTCGCCGCGTTCCCAGGCGGCGATCTGGCGCGATCCGTAGCCAAGGCGCTCAGCTGCCTCAGCCGTGCTTATGCCGAGGCGTCGCCGCCACACGCGAAACGGGGTCAGGGTTGGCGTTGTCATCGTCGTGGAAATAAGCAGTTTCCGCCATAACGGCAAGAGTGCCTGATGCGCCATCTCTTCCCTCTCGCTGTGCTCGCTACTCTGCTAGCTGCCTGCGCCCAGTCCGCCCCGCCGCCGCCGAGCTATCCCGCCGTCGCGCAACCCCCCCTGGTCGCGCCCGCTCCGGTCCCGCTCGCGTCCACCGCGCCGCCACCCGAGTACACGCCGCCGCCAGCCCACCAACGCCACCACTGCCCGGCCGGCTCGCATTGGGTAGCCAGCCACTGGTCCCACGGCGTGCACGTCCAAGGCCGCTGCCGGACGAATGCGGCGTAGATGAGCATTTTTTTCACCAACGAACAGTTAGGCCCAAAGCGAGCATTACATCCTAATGGAGCGCTGATTTGTGTTGACGCGGTCTTGGCCCGTACTGGCTTGCAGATCTACAAACCTGAGGATGGTCTTCCCGTTGAAATTGGCCCGGAAGGCTACATTAAAGTAGAGCGTGAGCCAGAAGACGTCTTTGAACCGCAAGCAATCGCTTCGTTCGAGGGCGTGCCGGTGGTCAATGAGCATCCTCACGATGGGGTAAGTCCCGCGAACTGGCGACTTTTAGTCTGTGGCCATGTTCAAAATTGCCGCCGTGGCGAGGGAATACAGGATAATCTCTTACTGGGTGATCTGGTTATCAATGATCCCCACATGATCCTGATGATTAATCAGGGTGGCAAACGGCAACTTAGTGCCGGTTATGACGCAGATTATGCTACTCTCGGTGTCGGGCACGCTCGTCAATACAACATACGCGCGAACCACGTTGCCCTAGTATCGTCTGCCAGATGCGGACCGTTGTGCAGTATAGGCGATTCTGAAGAAAATGATAACGACGGAATGATGCGAACCACCCTACGAAAAAAGATCGTTCATATCCATGTTCATCTTTAAGCGTTTATTACGCCGTTTAGTGGCGCTGATTTTATCTCTAACTTCTTTGGAGCGAGGAACACCGGTCGTCGTAGCCCACGCAGCCTCTTGAGCAGAGCGAAGTTGCGTTGCGCGTTGCTCGGCAGGGACCGCAAGCTGCATCGCTTGGTTCAACCGAACACCCAATTGATGTTTCTCATCAGCGGTCATATTATCATTTTTGGCGCGACCTCCGAGTTTCCCAAATTCGCGCTGTTGCTCTGATGTCAGATTCCGGCTGGCCATACCTTTGCGGCCAGCGGCAGAACGTTCCTCCGTAGTCTGGAGACCCAGGGATACTTTATAAGCAGCAACTCCGATTTCTCGTCTTCTTTCTGTGCTTTGTGCGGCACGCGTGGCAATCGCGGTCACTCGTCGGATTTCATTTCTCTTAGCTTTTTCGTCCGCCGGCAACGCATACCAAGCGTCAGCTGCCGCAGCTCCCGCTTTCTGGGCATTGATCCGACGTTGCTCTGGAGATCTTGCATCATTGAACGCTCTTAGACGAGGTGTCACTCGCTCTATTGCTGCTGGTCCCCAACGAGTGCCAGTTGCGCCTTCACCTCCATCTGTAAGATTGAGTAAAGGCCCACGACCAAGATCTTGCCGACCGATCGCCGCGATCAGTGCTACTTCGACTGTAAAGGCTTCATCTTCGGATAGATTTTCACGAACTTTAATTTTTGGGATTTCCCCGAGCATGATCCACGTCCGCTCAATCATCTCGTTTTTTAGCCAGTTAACGCGATCACTGGTCTTCTCGTGCTCCATCCAGCGGCTACCACGACCCTTCCCTATGTAGAAGGGTGCGCCCCACCACGAAAACAGCACGTAAACGTAAAAGTCATTCTTTGGCATCTCACTATGCCTTCTCTGCACTGAGGAAGCGCGGCAAATCCTCAGTGAGAAGGGGTTTCGGGGCTGCAGACCCCTAGCCGCGCCAGTGCAAGGATAACCGAAAATGGCGACTGCTGCCACCGTCAACGGCACCCGCAAGGGGCTGTGGAACTCGCTTATCACGCGCGCCTTTGCTGCCGGCGCCACCAAGGACGCCGAGGAGCTGGAGAAGATCTCCAAGGAAGCCGAGGAGCGCGAAGACGAGACCGAGAAGGGCGAGGGCGAGTCGACCCACATCCACATCCACAGTGCTAGCGGCGACCCTGATACGGAAGACCGCACCCGTCGCGGCCGCCACCGCTTCATCGACGACCCCGAGGAAGCGATGGAGAACATGGGCCAGCGCATGGAGGCGGTTGAGCGCCAAGTCGAGGAGCTGATCGGCGACTTGGACATGCTCCTCGAGGAAGAAGCAGCCGAGGGCCACGAGCTTGAAGGCGAGGGTGAAGAGGGCGAACAGGACTGGTACCGCGACGCGCGCCGGCGACGCGAGGAAGATCGTCAACGCCGGCACGAAGAGGACGCGCGCGATCGGCGCGCTGACGACGCTCGCGGCAAGCGTCTCGATGATGCGCGCCGCCGCGCCGACGACCGCCGCAAACGCCACGAGGAAGACGCGCGCAAGCGAGAAGAGGATCGGAGAGCAGCCATGAGCGCCGACGACCGCAAACGTGAAGATGAGGCACGCGATGCCCGTAGCCGAGACCGTCGACGCGAGGACGATGCACGTTCCCGTGATCGCCGCCGCGAAGAGGACGCGCGCGTACCCTACTCTGACAGCTCAAAGCGTCGGTTCCACGCTGACATGCGTCGGCGCCACAAGGACGCCAGTGACCGCTTCCGCGACGCCCGACGCCGTATGCGCGAGGAGGACGCCCGCGTTTGCGAAGACCGCCTGCGCCGCGCCGACGACGCGCTGCGCCACCTCGATGCGATGGACGTACGCGATTGGGACGATCGGCGCATGCACGATGCGAACAGCGAGCTTTACGAGGCCGAGCACGACCTTGAGAGCAACGTGTCAGGCGGTAACAACACCGAGATCGAGGGCAACCTAGAACTCGAGGCACCTCCGGGTGCCGGCGAGGACGCGCGCCGCGCGCACGACAGCACCTACCTCGAGGCCGCGTTTCGTGACACCGTGAGCATGGCCGAGATCATCCGGCCTGGCATCAAGCCGTTGCCGGCCTACGACCAGCGCGCGGCACCAAAGATCACCCTCGACGCTATCGTTGACCTCCGTCGTCGAGCGCTGACCGAGGCATATTATGACAGCGCCACCCGCGGCACGATCGAGAGCCTCGCCGCGGGCCGCACGCTCGACAGCATGAGCCACGACGCGCTGCGGCAGACCTTCATCGCCGTCGCTGGCGTGCGTCGTGCCCAGAACAACTCAGCTCGTGGCGAGCGCGGCGTCCAGACCCAGCAAGCCGTCCGGCCATCAACCCCGGCCGAGCTCAACGCCGCTGCAGCCGAGTTCTGGAACCAGCAGCCCCGCTAAATTGGGCGCCCGGCAGTAAGTAAGTCGTCGAACGCTACGCTCAATACACGTAGAGGTAGGTATGGCACAGAGTTACTCAGCTTTTGCGTTCCGCCAGCCTGCGGGATTTGCGGGCGATATCTCCAGAACCCATCCACAAACCTGGGTTGAGCCCGGTCTGAACGATGCCACCAACCCGGTGCCGTTCTACGGCAGCGCGGTGCTGTTGACGAACGTCAACTCCTACCGCGGCATGCTGGCCGGTGAC
>Ga0126381_100011013_pt1 | contig 10205 bp, 7 predicted proteins | sample PanSoiMetPlot_28_FD_96465 | JGI IMG/M metagenome (GOLD analysis project Ga0126381, IMG submission 96465) | Tropical forest soil microbial communities from Panama - MetaG Plot_28 | ecosystem: Environmental > Terrestrial > Soil > Tropical forest > Bulk soil | place: Panama | collected 2016-02-17 | reverse complement strand
TGCGCGCGCACTGGGAAGTCGCCCGCTGGGGACGCGGCACCGAAGTTCCCATGTTCGAATTTGGCGTGACGATGAAAGAAGTCCCGGCCAACATTCTGAAAGAGACGGCGGGAGCCAAGGCGATGGCCTGACGAATTTTGGGATGGATGATTTTTGATGGTCGATTGAAAACCGGGCCGCCTGTGCAGTTTTCGCGATTCCGGCGGATTCAGGATTCTCCCCGCGACTCTGCTTCAAAAGCTCTTAGACACAGAGATCGCCGGGGAATCGCCGAGTGCGCGGAGAAACCTGAATCTCATCGATACACCCAACGGTTTTCAATCCTCGACCATCCATTGAGAAATCGTCAATCAACGATCGGTACTCCGCCTTCAGCTATATTGATCAAAGAATGAAAATCAAGTCCGAGATTACTGTGCGTCCGGCGCGCAACGTCCGCGGTAGAGTCGAGTTGCCCGGCGACAAGTCCATCTCCCACCGGTACGCCATGCTCGCGAGCATCGCCGACGGTCCGTCACGTCTTGAAAACTATTCCACCGGCGCCGACTGCGCCAGCACGCTCGAATGCATGCGCACCCTCGGCGTTGCCTGGGAGCGCAAGACCGAAGGCCAAAATGTAATTCAAGTGCAAGGCCGCGGCGTAGCGCTGGCCGCTCCCTCGACCGCGCTCGACTGTGGCAATTCCGGCTCGACCATGCGAATACTCAGCGGCATCGTCTCCGGCCAGCCGTTTACCAGCGAAATGATAGGCGACGAGTCTCTCTCTCGCCGCCCCATGGAACGGGTCATCAAGCCGCTATCAACCATGGGCGCGCAGATTGACTCGCAAGAAGGCAAGCCGCCGTTGCGCATCACCGGCGGATCGCTCAAGCCAATCGACTACCAGATGCCGGTCGCGAGCGCTCAAGTGAAATCGTGCCTGATGTTCGCGGGCCTCTTCGCTGACGGCGAATCGCGCATCGAAGAGCCGCTGCGCACCCGCGACCACGGTGAAGTCGCTCTCCGCGCCTTCGGCGTGAAACTCGAACGCAAAGGTGCCGGCTTGGGGAGTGAGGTTCGCATCCGTGGGGGACAGACGCTCCATGGCATCGAAGCTCGCATCCCCGGCGACATTTCGAGCGCAGCGTTCTTTCTCTGTGCTGCCGCACTTTTTCCTCGATCGCAACTCGCCATTCCTAATCTCCTCATGAATCCCACGCGCGCGCGCCTGCTCGACATCCTTATGCAGATGGGCCTGCGCATCTCCGTGACGCAGCTCGAGGAAGTCAACGGCGAGCTGGTCGGTACGCTCCAGATCGAAGGCGGTGGACTGAAGGGAACCACGCTCTCCCGCGGAGACTCTGCTGCGCTTATCGACGAAATTCCCGTCCTGGCGGCGATCGCTCCCTACACCGAGCAAGGCATCGAAGTCCGCGACGCCAAAGAACTGCGCGTGAAGGAATCCGACCGCATCAAGTCGGTCGCGACGAATCTCCGCCTAATGGGCGCCGAGGTCGAAGAACGCGAAGACGGCCTCAACGTGCCCGGCCAGCAAACTCTTCACGGCGCTGATCTTGACTCCTACGGCGATCACCGTATCGCCATGGCATTCGCGGTTGCCGCTCTCCGAGCCCAGGGTGAAACGCAAATCCGCGGTGCCGAATCGGCAGCGATTTCGTACCCGGAGTTCTTCGAAAAACTGGAAGAAATCACGCAAGAGCGGTAGCTCCTTCCTTTCCGCTATTTCCAAATCGCTGTCCAGTTGTGGACGGCCCCCGCTCATATCGGACAACCCGGGAGCCTTGAGCAGACGCTTAGGCGCAACAAAATGTGGGAATTGCCCGAGCAGAGGAATGGAAGCGGAGGTGCTGCTATTTCCGATTCGGAAGTGGACAGTGGTTCACCTTCCGGTGCCCTGGGACGTGAAGGCCGCTGAATTAAGGATGGTGAGGGCAAATGATCGCTTCGCTAGGTCAGGATCTTCGCTACACATTCCGCCAACTACGTAAGAATCCGGGATTCGCAGCCATCGCCATTCTCACGCTCGCCCTTGGCAGCGGAGCCACCACTGTGATCTTCACAGTTGTAAGTGGTGTCTTGTTGAAGCCGCTGGCGTATTCGCATCCTGAACGCCTTGTCACACTGCACGTTCAGGCTGAGAAGCGCGGGGACCGGTGGGGATTCTCCTACCCCGATTTTCTCGATTGTCAGCGCCAATGCCGCTCATTCGAAGGGATCGCCGCATGGACATACGGCGGCGGAACCGTCAGTTCGCCGGGTGAAGCAGAGTACGTCGACGGGCGTGTGATTTCTTCCAACCTGCTTTCCGTATTGCGCGTTCCCCTAGTCGCCGGTCGATCGTTTGTCGCAGCGGATGACCAGGTCGGCGCCGCGCCCGTGGCCATTATCAGCACGCGCCTGTGGCAGAGCCGCTATGGCGCGAACCCGCGAGCGATTGGTATGCCGCTAGGCTATGACGGCAAAGCCTACACCGTCGTGGGAGTTGCGCCGCCCAGCTTTCAATTGGAGGGGGATGCGGATGTTTTTACTCCGCTCGGTCAGCGCACCGAACCGCGGATGCAGTGGCGGGGTGCGCACTTCATCCACGTCGACGCGCGTCTTCGTCCCGACGTAACCCTTTCTCACGCGCAGGCTGAATTGGAGCTGATGAGCGCGCGGCTGGCGAAGCAATATCCCGACTCCAATGCAGGTGTCACGCTTGTTCCACACCTGCTTCAGAGTGAACTAGTTCAAGAGGTAAAACCGACGCTCTGGCTCCTGCTCAGCGCCGTGAGCCTTGTCCTGCTGATCGCCTGTGTCAATGTCGCCAGCCTGCTCTTGACGCGCGTGGTCTCTCGCGGGCACGAATTCGCGCTGCGTTTGGCTTTGGGAGCTCCGGGTGGACGCCTGCTCCGGCAATGCTTAATTGAGAGCAGCGTGCTCGGCATTTGTGGCGGCTCGCTCGGGCTTTTGCTGGCGAGCATCGGCACCGGGCCTTTTCTGCGCTTCTGGCCGGACCGCCTTCCTCGCGCCGATGAAGTGCATGTGGATTGGCGCGTTTTGCTTTTTGCCATTACGAGTTCGATCTTGACGGCCCTCGTCTTCGGACTATTACCAGCGCTGCGCGCCAACCGCGTCGCTATCGAACAGACTCTCCGCTCTCGATCCCGCACCATTACCGGAAATGCCCGCAGGTCGCTCAGCGGTTTTGTCATTTGCCAGATCGCGCTGGCGCTCGTGCTGCTGTGTGCCACCGGCATTTTAGGTCGCACGCTGTTGCGTTTCGCTTCGCTCAACCCAGGCATTGACATCCACAACGCCGTCTCGGCACGTGTAGCCCTGTCGCCGGCGGTTCTTACAAACCCTGCTCAGGCACGGGCCGCATGGCAGGAGCTGATGGAAAGCATGCGCCGCGTTCCCGCCGTTCAATCCGTTGCACTCACGGATATTGTTCCGATGCGCGAAGGCGAAAACGTTTTAGACTACCGGGCTACCGCAACCCCCGTACCCTCCAGCCAGGAGCAGGAAGCACTGGCTTCGGCGGTGACTCCGGACTATTTGCAGGTCCTGCGACTTCCGCTACTCCGTGGGCGATTCTTCAATGATAACGACCGGCTCGAGAGTCCACAGGTTGTCGTGATCGATGAGAACATGGCGCGTCACGCCCTGCCGGGAGAAGATCCCGTGGGAAAAGTTCTCTGGATTCCGGGATTAGGCGACCGGCCAGTGCAAGTGGTCGGCGTGGTGGGTCACGTCCGGCACTGGGGCCTCGCGGGCGACGATCTCTCGCGGGTTCGCGATCAATGCTATTACCCTCTTGCCCAAGTCCCGGATCCGTTGGTTCGATTTTTTTCTTCAGTTCTTTCCGTCGTAGTTCGGACGAATGTGCCTGCTTTGAATACGGTCGAAGCGTTGCAGCACCAGGCGCGTGGGGCCACTGGTGATCAGACCCTTTATGAAGTGAGCACAATGGAGCAATTGGCGAGGGCGTCGCTCGCGACACAACGATTCCTAGTCCTCTTGTTCGCGATCTTTGCCGCGCTCGCACTGTTGCTCGCTTGTGTCGGCATCTACAGCGTAATTGCTTACCTGACCAGCCAGCGGGTACCTGAGTTCGGAGTGAGGGTTGCGCTGGGAGCACACTCGTCCGACATCGTCAGACTCGTTCTGCGCGAAAGCTTTGTGATTATCGTGGCCGGAATCGGAATTGGCCTGCTCGCTTCGGTCGGGACCGGGCGTGTTCTCGCGCGTTTCGTGCCTGGTGTGCAAACCGCGCAGGGACTGGTCCTTGCCATCGTCCTGCCGGTGTTGATACTGGTCGCTCTCTTTGCCTGTTATATTCCTGCACGCCGCGCTGGCATGGTCGATCCCGGAGTTTCGTTGCGATGTGAGTGAGCCAAGCTCTTGGAATCAAAGTACTCGCCGGTTGCGCGCGCCACTCCACAATGATCGGTGCAAGTCAAGGGAGCAACCCCATCCAAGTCACTAGGTAACCTGCGGCCTGTGACTTCGGTGACCTGCCTTCCGGATCCGTTTGATTAAAAAATGGTCTTCATCGGCGCCGATATCCAGCCGAATCATTTCATACGCATTTCTGGGAGAATCGTCGTGTCTAGGAAAATTATTTTCTGTGCTGTCCTGGGTCTGTCTTCGCTGGGGTTCGCGCAGGATCCCAGGCCACTTCAAACCGGCAAGCTTTTGCAGATGGACGCCGTTTCATGCCACGCTTCGCAAAAGGCGCCAGAGCCTCGCTGCCCGGTGTACCTGCTCGAAGCCGATAGCGTGGTCTTCCACATTCGTCCGAAGAGCGCCAAGCACGCGCTGCTGCTGCCCATTGGCGCGCGGGCGCAGTTCCGCATTGCAAACGGTAACATCCTGCTCCACATGGATGGCATTGACAACCAGGAGCGCGAGTACATCGTGGTCTCGATGAGCCCGCGGACTGTGAGCGACTCGGCTGACGCTACCCCGGTGCGCCTGAATCATCTCCAATAACTCGCAGGAGAGTTCGGACAGAAATGTAAAGCGGCGCGGATGCCTTGGCCCGCGCCGCTTTTCATTGAATCTACAGGATCATCCGGTCCCTGCTCGGGGCCTTTCCCTCCCACCTCGTTTTCAACCAGTCGCATCCATCCAGCAACCCTCTGCTAGATCCCCGCTCGCCGCGATGCACCCCACAGCGGGAGTGTGCGCGGACCCGAAATTACCCACGGTGTGGGTTTGAGACATTGGATTTTTCAATGATTCAATGTCTCAACCACCGATTGACTCAACGGCTTTGTCCAAATTCCTGACTCAATTACTGGCCGAAAAACCTGGGGCCCCCCGGCGACTGCCTGTGATACAGTAATCCCCACTTGTACGCCAGTCGTGGGCTGGCGATCCCTGCACGTCTGTTCCTCGTCGAAGGAGTAATTATGACGACCCTCCGCGAACTCGTAAAAGACCGCAGAGTTTATTCGGTCGACGCCTCGCGCACCGTCCTCGAAGCGGCCCGCTACATGATGGAGCACAATGTCGGCGCCGTCCCCGTGCTGCGCGAGGGCAGCCTCACGGGCATCCTCTCCGAACGCGACATCATGAACCGCGTGGTCGCCGTCGGCCGCACGCCTGGCACCACGGCCGTCTCCGAAGTCATGACCGCGAACCCGCGTGCCGTCCCCGCCGACGAGAGCATCGAAGAGTGCCTCTTCATCATGCGCGAATTTGGATTCCGTCATCTCCCCATCGTCGACGGTAAAGAATTAAAGGGATTGGTGTCGCTGCGCGACGTTCTCATGCACCAGGCCGCCGAGATGGAGCGGATGTCAAGGAAAGCAGCCTCGTAACGGTATTGAATCAATAGCTCTACTCTCGCTTCCTCAAGATCGTTTCCCCTGGCGCCGGCGGCAGCCGGAACGGGAATTCAAACACCATCCCGCTCACCGGTACGCGCAGCACGAATTCTTCCTGCTTCTTCCATTTCCCGATCCACTTGCTGTTTGTGCTGAACAGCAACCATCCGGTCGCTTCCTCGTGCCCGGGACTCAGCCGGGTCGGCCGCAGACTGTTTTTGCCTACAAACTCTTCGAGTTCGGCTGAATCTTTCAGGAACGCCCGCACATACGCATCCTTCTGTTCCTTCTGTTCCGGATGCTTCTCCACCTCGCGCGCGGTTTGATCGTTCAGGGTGTCGGCGTCGTTCTGAATTTTCGTCGCAAAGTCATCGGGATCGAGCGCGATCTGCTGCACTTGAAAGTGCTTCACGAATTCGAGCGAGATATTGTCGAGGGCGATGTCGAGCGATCCTTGCCCGCGATACCGCACATTCAGCAGCACCCCGAAAAACGGTTCGTGCCGCCGATGGACCTTCTCGAGTTCCTGGGCGTCGACCGCCAGCGTCATGCCGACATCCCCATACCACAGCCCGTAGCGGAACTTGCCGTCATTTCCGCGCGCGAACGTGCAGCCGGGATTGCCCTCGGCCCACTTCACCGCGGGAGTCTTTTCTTTTTTGTTGGAAGCGAAACTCGAAGGCAGCAGCAGGGACGCTGCCACCATCACCAGCATCAGCCCTCGCACTACGCGATGCCGATGCTGCTTCATGATTACTTTACCGGTGCCGTCACCGTGAGGCTAACCGTGGGACCGGAACTGGTAGTTCCGGTGTTACTCGAAGCCACCCCGTTGCCATCCACACCAACAATGGTGAATGTGTATGTGTTCGCCGGAGTGATTCCCTGCGGCGTGCACGTCACATTGGTTGTGTTACTGCAGGAAGGAATCAGCAAAAAACCGGCCCCGACCACAAAGATCGCGACCAGCACCCAGGCTTTTCTTGACCGTTTGCCACCCACTCCCGCGCCCAGACCGACGAGAGAAAGCATTGGCAAGCCCAGCCAGATCGCGTAAATGTGGTGCCAACGCGGGTTGGCGCACTGTTGCCCCGTGACCGTTCCCAGTGTGCCGATCGTGACCGTCGCCGGGACAGGGTTGCTGCCGGTGATAACGACGCTTGCTCCGGCTTCCGATGTGAAGGAGCAAAATGGTGGCAATGTCACCAGCGGAGTGATCGCAGCACAATACAACGTAATTCCGCCGGAGCTCGGAGTGCGGTAGCCGTTCACCGGATTCACGTTGATCACGCCCTGTGCACCGCTTCCGGCGGGCACGCTGCTCGGCGCTACGGCTGTCTGTACTGTGATAGTGAACTGCGAAACGACCGACAGTACTGTGAGATCCAGAGTCTGCGATGTCAACGTGCCGCTCGAGTCTGTGGCCGTGATCGTGACGCCGTAGCTGACCGTTGTTGTCTGATCAGTGGTGGTAAGGGTGGCGGTGGACTGGCCCGATGCGCTCATGTTGGCGGGACTAACGACACAAGTGGGCGGGCTCACAGTCTGTGGCACCGACGGAGTTACCGTGCACCCGAGCGCGATGGGGCCAACAAAGCCTGTTCCAGTCACAATCGAGATCTGCGCCGCCGACGTTCCGCCCGGCGCAATCGCGGGAGGCGACAGATTCGGAGACACTGTCATCGTAAAGTCGGTCGCCGATGCTCGAGGAGCGGTCACGAGCGCGGCAGCCATCAGGCACAAAGCGGCCGTCTGGCCACGCCCCGTCCACAATTTCACCTTGGATTCACGCCAAAAGGATCTCAACATGAGCTGAGTTTTCGGTTTTCAGTACCCTTCGATTCCTGGGATCGCAAAAAAGCTGCCCGCCCCTCCGCAGAGGTCCGCCACAACTTGCGGAAACACGCATGAGTTGGACGCGGGAATCGTCCTCAATTCTACCCCAGACCTCTCCCGGCGCGGGACGCACCACACTTCCCGCAGCAACTCGAGCGGAATCATCCATACTACCATCCCCGAACTGTGTGCTTCTGAGGATGCATCGCAAAACATTTCGGCCGCCCCCGGGTGAGAGGCGGCCGATAAATGCGATGCAGTCGCAGCCATTGGCCTATGGCGCGGTGTACGCCGTGATGAATCCATCAGGACACGGTGCAGAAACCGTGCCATTCTGACACGACCCTCCGCCGCTCCAACTACCGTCAAAGGGATTGACTGTAGGAAAGGCCGTGGTTGTGCCGTTTCCCGAGTCAGTGTCGCCCGTAACGTAGATATTCTTCGAAGGATCAATCGCAATCCCGGCTGCCAGTTGATCCTCGTTGCCGGAGCCACCCAGTTAAGTGGAGAAGGTCAAGGAATTGGAGCCAGTGCTCACGACGCTTACGAATGCATCGGTCGCACCACCTCCAAAGGTCGACTGGGTTGCGCTCAATTTCGGGAAGTTCAACGAATTCGTTTGGCCCGTGATGTATGCGGTCTCGGAGGAGGAGTCCACGGCCACTGATAGCGCAGTATCAACGCCATTTCCGCCGAGATAGGTCGCATAGTTTGCGGCGCTGCCCGTTGAATTCAATTCCAAGAGAAATGCATTCTGAGATCCGGCCAGGGCGCCCTGAAGAGTCGTGCCACTGACCGGAAAGTCGTTCGACTGTGTCTGCCCAACGACGAACGCGTTTCCCGCCGCGTCGGCTGCAATCGCCATGGCCTCATCGAGGGCGCTGCCGCCGTAATAGGTTCCGTAAAGGTAGGCCGCGCCGCCTCCGCCACCACCTCCGCCGCCTCCTCCTCCACCGCCGCCGCTGCTGCCACCTCCGCAGGCCGGCAACAGAATCAAGGAAGCTAGTACCAGAAGGAGCAGGGATGCGCACATTTTGCGCCGCGATTGTCCGCCACCCACCGTGACTGCCACGATTACAAAACCTGGCAAGGTCAAGCTTAATGCCACATAGCGCGCGCCGCTCGCAGGCGAATTGGACACTCCTGCCACAAGCCCGGTGGAATGTGCTGCCTTCGCCAGGGTTGAAGCCTTGATGGCGAATACGAATGCATCGTCGGTCCCTGAACCTTTCAGGGTGCCTTGGACAACGCCCGAGGTCACCGGCAAGTCTGTGGAAATTGTGCTACCGCATACATACGCGTTTCCGCCTGCATCGAGCGCTATTCCCGTGGCTAGATCCCCGCTACTTCCTCCGATATAGCTCACAAGATTGAATGCGGTTCCCGCGGCATTGACGATGGCAATGTAGCCGTCATCGTCCCCGGTGCTTTTTCCCAAGTTAAGCGACGAACCGCTCACCAGCGAATTCGTGACGGGCAGGTTTGGAGAAAAGGTCTCACCTACCACATATACGTTGTGGCTGCTGTCGACTGCGATCGCGAGTCCGGAGTCGCTATCACTTCCACCGATATACGTCCCCCAGGTCAGGTTCGTGCCGTCGAGCGAGATGTTGACCGCGAACGCATCATTATCTCCATTGGCAGCTCCACCTTGGAACGTTGTCTGAGGCGCTGCGCTCGAGACGGGGAAGTCGGTTGAGGAGGTGGTTCCCGCGATGTACACGCCCTGGCTGTCGACGGCGATTCCGCCCGGAAAATCGTCTCCGGTAGCACCGCCGAAGATGGTCGTATAGTCCAGAACACCGCTGGGGCTGATCTTGGACAGGAACACGTCAAAGCCGCCGGAACTTCCAGCCGAATCGCCCGGAACAGAAGCTGAATCTGTGGCACCGGCCAGAAATGCATTGCCGCTTCCATCCACCGCGACGGTCATTCCGTAGTCAGCGCCGGCGCCGCCGAAATAGCTTGAGTACGTCATGGTTGGATCGATGATCAGCTCGCGCGAACGATCATAGGAACCGAGACCGAACCGGACCCGCGAACCGTCGATCACAAATCTCGCGTCGACGAGCTTGCGTTCACGGCCATCCTCTTGGTAAGCGACGGGTCGGTTGAGTTGCAGGTCGCCAGCCGATGTGGTGAGAACCAAGTCTCCTTGCGCGGTGGTACGAATCGTCTTTGCACCTTCGAAACTCAGCGCAATCTGCTTTTCGTCTGCTCCTGGCGCAACCCGGTAGTCGAATTCAAGTTGGGATCCAGCTCCGTGGAAGGCCAGATCGACGCCAGGGTAGACCCGTTTGTATTCGACGCGACCGTATAGCGGAACGTTGGTGTGCCACTTGGACCGATTGCCGCCAATAAGATAGTTCACTTTGCCGGATTGCAGTTCCGACCCCGCCACATCGACAAGAGGATTGGCTCCCATCAGATGCATCCGCACTTCGGCGGTCGCACTCGCGTTCTTTTGACGGCCTTTCAGCTCGAGGATCCGCTTCACGGCGGCGGGGCCAAGGCGTCGATCCTGCATCATCCGGATGACATCTGAGTCCAGACGGC
>Ga0126381_100011011_pt1 | contig 10206 bp, 1 predicted proteins | sample PanSoiMetPlot_28_FD_96465 | JGI IMG/M metagenome (GOLD analysis project Ga0126381, IMG submission 96465) | Tropical forest soil microbial communities from Panama - MetaG Plot_28 | ecosystem: Environmental > Terrestrial > Soil > Tropical forest > Bulk soil | place: Panama | collected 2016-02-17 | reverse complement strand
GCGCCTCTTCTACATGACCGGCGGGACGATTACGCTCAAGAACCTGACCATCGACCAGTGCGACGCGAACGGCGGCCAAGGCGGCAGCGCATCCCTGGGAGGCGGCGGAGGCGCGGGCATGGGTGGCGCCATCTTCCAAAACGGCGGCACGCTCAACATCAATAATGTCACCTTTTCCAACGACTTTGCGAATGGAGGAAACGGCGGCGGCGCCAGCAGCGCCTACGGCCTCGGGTGGGGTGGAGGCGGTGGAATGGCAAGCAACGGGGGATCAGGCGTCTCGACGCCATCCGGGGGCGGCGCTACCGCAGTTCTAGGCTCCGGCAATGGCGGAGGCGCCGGCATCTTCGGAGGCAGCGGCGGTTCGAGTTCGGCAAGCGCAGCGGGAGGAAACGGTTCCGGCGTTGGCGCGGGCGGCGGCGCCGGCGAACCGGGCGGGGCCAGTTCCACCGGCACGGCTTCCTTCGGCGGCGGCGGCGGCTCTGGCGGCGGCGGTACGCAATCCGGGAGCGGCGGATTCGGCGGCGGCGCCGGCGGCACTACAGGAACCAAGGGGAGCGCCGGCACGTTCGGCGGCGCTGCGAGTCAATCCGGCGGAGGCGGCGCGGGCCTCGGCGGCGCGATCTTCGTCAACGCAGGAACACTCTCGCTCGTCAATGCCAGCTTCATATTAGACGCTGCGCAGGTAGGCTTGGCCGGTGGCGCCGGCGCAGGCAACGGACAAGCCAAAGGCGGCGCCCTCTACATCGCCAGCGGCGCCACGGCAACTTATACCGGCGCCGCGCCAGTGTACACAAACAACTTCGCCCAGGACGCAGGAGGCGGCACTCCTTGCAGTTTAGTAACCGGCGCGGGTTCGGCCGACACTTCGGATGTTTGCGGCATACTCCTTTCCACCAACGCCAATCATTTTGTGATCTCGACGCCCGGAACAGCCACCGCCGGAACGGCCATCAGCTTTACGGTTACAGCGACCAACGTCCAGGGCAACACGGACCCCAATTACACCGGCACCGTCCATTTCACGAGCACCGACACTGCCGCCGTGCTGCCGGGCGATTACACCTTCCAGCCGGCCGATGCCGGCGTTCACACCTTCATCAACCTGACGGCCTTCCACACCGCGGGCTCAAAAACGATTACAGCTACAGATACCGTCACAACATCGATCACCGGAACATCCACGGCGGTTACCATAAGCCCGGGTCCGGTGCATACGATCACGGTCACCTCGCCGACGCCTGAAGTTCCAACCATCGCATTCAACATCAACGTGACTTTGAAAGATCAATTCAACAACTCGATCTCGAGCTCGTCCGACACGTTCACGTTCTCCAGTACCGACGCCACAGCCAGTCTTCCCCCGGCTGGACCGCTCACAGCGGGAGCGATTTCCGTCATCCTCCAAACCAAGGGCACGCAGACGATTACGGTCACGGATACGACTCTGTCGATCAGCGGCACGTCGAACTCGATTACCATAACCGCGCTGACGCCGACCATTGCCGCGGCGTTCGCCCCGGCAACCATTCCATCTGGAAATAACTCGACCCTCACCATCACGGTGACGAACCCGAATACTAATATCCCGTTGCACAACGTCTCGTTCAGCAACGCCGTTCCGAGCGGCGTAACGCTGATTACGGAGAGCGGAGGCACTTGCGATACGCTCGCTACTTCCGGGGGATCGACGAACCTGGACACCACCGCGGGAACGATCTCCGTCACCGCGAATACTCTCGCCGCGAGTGCCTCCTGTACCGTAGCGCTCTCCGTCACGAGCAGCACGGTAGGCGGGCACATCGATACCACCAGCACCGTCACGGCCAATGAGGCGCTCACAGCCGGAACCGCAGCGAGCGCAACCTTGACGGTGAGTTCGCGGCCGTCGATCTCGATGTCGTTCGCGCCTTCGACAATCGCGGCCGGCGGAGCAACTACGCTCAGCTTCACGATCACTAACCCCAATAGCGGCAACTCGCTCACGGGCGTCGCATTTACGGACACTCTGCCGAGCGGCATGACCGTCGCCACCCCCAACGGCCTCGCTGGATCGTGCGGCGGCGGGACGATCACGGCCACGGCAGGAAGCGGAAGCGTTCAACTTGCAGGCTCGACGCTGGCGGCGTCAGGGTCGTGTACGTTCAGTGTCAATGTCACTGCGAACGCTCCGGGAAGCTACTCCAACACAACCAGCGCCGTGAGTTCGACGAACGGCGGCACGGGCAACACCGCCACCGCGAGCCTGACTGTAGTCTCTCCGCCATCGATTGCGAAAGCGTTCGGAGCTTCGAGCATAGGCGTGAACGCGTCCACCAGCCTGAGCTTCACGATCAGCAATCCCAATAGCGCCAACTCGCTCACTGGGGTCGCATTCACCGATACGCTGCCCTCCGGCCTGACGGTCGCTACGCCCAACGGACTCAGCGGGTCTTGCGGCGGCGGAACAATTACAGCGACAGCGGGCAGCGGCACAGTGTCGCTCTCCGGCGCCACTCTCACGGCGTCCGGATCCTGTACGTTCCACGTCAACGTGACTGCCGGCACGAGCGGAACTTATACCAACACAACTGGCGCGGTCAGTTCGAATGAAGGCGGCAGCGGAAACGTGGCGTCCGCGACCTTGATCGTAGGCACGGCGCCATCGATCTCCAAGTCGTTTGGCGCTTCGAGCATCGCGCCCGGCTCGTCCACGAGTCTCAGCTTTACCATCACCAATCCCAATAGCTCGGAATCGTTGACCGGAGTCGCATTCACCGACACCTTCCCATCCGGGCTGACGATCGCGACGCCCAACGGACTGACCGGCTCCTGCGGTGGCGGGACAATCACCGCCGCGGCGGGGAGTGCGGCTGTGAGTCTTGCGAACGCGACCATTGGTGTTTCGGCGTCTTGCACGTTCAGCGTGAATGTCACCGCGAGTGCGGTAGGTACTTACAACAACGTCACTGGCGCCGTCGGTTCATCGAATGCGGGAACGGGCAACACTGCTTCCGCGACGCTGGTCATAGGCTCGGCGCCCTCGATCGCGAAGTCTTTCGGCGCGGCGACCATCCCCTCCGGCGGAATCACCAGCCTGAGCTTCACCATTACCAACCCCAACGCGTCAACGGCGCTATCGGGAATCGGCTTTACCGACACCTTCCCATCAGGGCTGACGATCGCGACGCCCAATGGACTGACCGGCTCCTGCGGAGGTGGCACGATCACGGCAGCGGCCGGTAGCACTAGCGTCTCTCTTTCAGGCGCTAGCCTCGCGGCGTCGGCATCATGTACCTTCAGCGTAAACGTCACTGCGGTGGTTACCGGGACTTACAATAACATCACAGGAGCAGTTACTTCCACCAACGGCGGTACGGGTAATACGGCTTCAGCGTCGCTCATCGTGGCGGCGCCCCCGTCGCTTACGAAATCCTTTGGCGCCCCAAGCATCGCGGTGGGTGGATCGACGAGCCTGCGCTTCACAATCGCCAACCCGAATTCGTCGACTTCGCTCACGGGCATCGCGTTAACCGATGCTTTCCCTGCAGGTCTTACGATCGCGACCCCCAACGGACTGACCGGCTCCTGCGGCGGCGGGACCATCACAGCGGTAGCGGGCAGCGGCACAGTCTCTCTATCCGGGGCGACCCTGGCCGCGTCCGCGGCTTGCATCTTCAGCGTGAATGTAACGACAAGCAGCACCGGCACTTTCACCAATACGACCCAGGCGGTGACATCGAACGAAGGCGGTGCCGGAGGCAAGGCTTCCGCGACTCTCGCTGTAACTGCCGGCAGCACCGCTCACTTCACCATCTCCGCCCCGACGGCCGCTACTGCCGGTACGGCATTCAATTTCACTGTCACCGCCCTCGATCAGTTCAACAACACCGTGACCGGCTACTCCGGCACTGTGCACTTCACCAGCACCGATGGCTTGGCCGTCCTCCCTGCCAACTCGACGCTCACGAATGGCGCCGGCACCTTCAGCGCGACGCTGAAGACTGCCGGCGCCCGCGCTCTCACAGCTACAGATGCGGCCAACGCCTCAATTACCGGCGCGGCTACGGTTACGGTATCGCCCGGTCCGCCGGCTTCCGTCGTCATCGACTCCGGCACGCCGCAAACCGCCAACCTGGGCAGCAATTTTCCGAGCCCGCTCAGCCTCACGGTGTTCGATGCCTTCGCCAATGTAATTCCGGGGCTGACGGTCACGTTCACAGCGCCGTCCTCGGGCCCTTCGGCCACTTTTTTCGGCGGCAGCACCGGCACTTCGAACCTGCTGAGCGCCAGCATGGCGGTACGCCCGGAGATAACGCGTCTACGATCGGCGGTTGTTTCTAGTATCGGGACGGCTGTTACGAACGCGGCCGGAGTGGCCAGCATCAACGCCACCCCTAACAACATCTCGGGAACGTACACCGTGAGCGCCACGGCCGGCACCATCACGGTTCCGTTCTATCTCACGAATTCGATCGCCACCCCACCGCCCACCAATCCGCAACTCGGGCCTACGTTCGTTACCCTGCGGTACGTTCAGGGCGGCAGCCCCGCGTCGGCCACAGTCAGCGTCACCTCCGATCAGCCCTCTACCTACACGGCCGTCGTGAGCGTGCCCTGGCTGACCGTTACACCGGCCACCGGCTCCACCAATCGCACGATCACCGTCAACGGCAACGGCGCCGGAATGGCCCCCGGCATCTACAGCGCTACGGTGGTCTTCACGTTCGCCGATGGCAGCACCCTCATCTTGCCGGCGCAGATGTACGTCACCGCCGCGCCACAGTTCAAACCGGACACGCTGACCCTGGCCTTCACCGCGCCGGTGGGTTCCACCACTGTGCAGCAGAAGAGCTTCTACATGCGCAGCGCCGGCGCGGACTTCGCAGGCACACAGTCGCTCGCGGATGTATCGAGCAATGGCGGCGCATGGCTGACCGTGACGCCGGCAACGTTCAACACTCCGGTGCTGATGCAGGTGCAGGCGAATCCCACGGGTCTGGGGGTGGGGATGTACCAGAAGAACATCGTTTTTGTCGGGGCGGCATCGAACAGCCCGCTGTCCGTCTCGGTGACCTTCAACATCACACCGCTGCCTCCCACTATCGCGGTGACCAGCGTAGTAAATGGGGCCAGCTTCGCCCCTGGAGCGCTGGCGCCGAACACCATCGCGACGGCCTTCGGCACCTTCCCCGGATGCATCTCGAACGCACAGGCGACCATTGACGGCACAGCTACCAGCGTGTTTTATAGTTCGCCCACGCAGATATCGCTTTTGGTGCCGGCATCGGTAGCGGGAGAAGGCACCGCGCAACTACAGATCCAATGTTCCGGCATGACCTCGGCGCCCTTCGGAGTGTCGATCGTCTCGGTCGATCCGGCTCTGTTCACGGTGACGCAGAACGGCACGGGCCAAGCGGACGTGGTGAACCCGGATAACAGCATCGACACGCCCTCACCGGCCGGAACGGTCATACAGCTCTACGGAACCGGCTTCGGTGTCTACAACACCCCCGGCGCCGACGGTCTCTCCCACTTGGCTCAGACCGTGACCGCCACGGTGGGAGGCACACCCGCGCAGGTGCTCTACGCCGGACAGGCGCCGGGCAACACGGTTGGACTACAGCAGATCGACATCTTGATTCCCACGGGCGCGGCCTCAAGCACAACGCCCGCCTTGCAACTTACCATCGGCGGAGTCACCACGCAGGCCTCGCTGACCCTGGCGATTCGCTGATCGCCGACTCGGCGACTGCCGCCCTCATGCCTTCGAGCACCGCTGTTTCTAGCCGCTGCTGGCTGTAATTAGGTGTTAGGTCAAAAGAACTGGTTGGGCCAGGTCGGTCCATTTCGACGCCCTGATTATTGTCATGCGCTGATTTGGTGAAAACTTCGACGATCGAGATCTCTATTCGGGGCTAATCCAACTACACGTCCCTCCGGCACTCGAAGCTGCCAGGACAAAGTGAGTGAACTGTTTCGTGAAATCATTGGCGGCCGTTGACTGGATCTAACGCCCGCGTCGAGTTTCACGCGAGGCACCGAGCCCAAGTGATATCCGGGATTATCGCCGTCTTGACACTGCGCTCTGCCAGGTGGCGACGCATCGGTTCGGGGTGCTCAGTACGATCAGCCCACTCAATGAGATCAGGCACGACGGTGTTGTGCGAGCCGGCGCAAGTTTCAGTCACACCAGCCTGCGCTCGGTGACGCAGATCCAATTCTTTCCGGATAGGTGCATGGTCGAAACATTTGTGAATCCCGCCTGTGTTAGGAGGTCCCGGTGTTCGCCGTCGCTCAGGAATGCGGCGCGGAGCAGTGGCATGATGTGGGCTCATTCCCAGGGAGACCGGCCAATCCGGATGGATGGGAATGCGTTTGGGATATCGCTCCTGGACGCCGCGGTAGTCTACTTCCCATGTATTGCTGTGCCAGTCGCGCGCAACGACGGGGTCCGTCTTCACAGAGTCAGGGCAGATGGCAGCCGTAGCCCCTTGAACGATCGTCAATCGGGGCATACAATTTTCCCCATACGAGGGGTGAACCATGTTTCGTTTCTGCCGACTTGTATTGCCCGCTTTGTCCCTGGCTACATACGCGATGGCCCAGAACGCCACCGGCACGCTGACTGGCCACGTTACCGACTCCAGTGACGCATCGGTTCCGGGTGCCGTCGTCGCCGTCGAGAATAAAGCCACCAACGTTCGCTTCACAACCGTTACCAATAATGAGGGCCGATTCTATCAGCAGTATCTGCAACCCGGCACGTACACCGTCACGGTCGAGAAGCGCGGCTTCCAGGGATTTGTCCAGCGCGATATTCTGCTCGACGTCGAGCAGACGATCTCGCTCAACATCCCGCTCCGGGTTGGCGATGTGGCAACCACTGTTCAGGTCGAAGCTGCCGCCGCGCAGCTTGCAACTGAATCCTCGACCGTCGCCACGACCATCAGCAACAAGGCCATCCTGGATTTGCCGCTGGGGGGGAATCGCAGCCCGATGGCGCTCGTCACACTGGTTCCGGGTGTGATCCCAAGCACCGGGTCGAACAGCCCGTGGATCAGCGGCGGACGCAACGACTACAACGACGTCACCATCGACGGGACCTCCGTGATCGTGCCCGAGAACAACGTCAGCCACCTGCAAATCGGCTATCTGCCGAACGAAGACAGTGTAGCTGAGTTTTCAGTTGTTACCAACTCGCTGGCGCCGGAATACGGCCGGACGGGCGGCGGCACTATCAACATCGCTACGCGCTCGGGCACAAATCAACTTCACTTCACCCTATTCGAATTCTTCCGTAACAACGTACTCAATTCCAACAGTTGGGGGAACAATCGGAACGGCCTGCCCAGAGGAGTTGTCCGCTACAACCAGTTCGGCGGCACTGTCGGCGGACCGCTATACATTCCGCATGTTTACGACGGGCGGAACCGAACGTTCTTCTTCGTCAGCGAACAAAGCGTGAGGACACCCAGCGCTCAGAGCGGCACTTTAAGCGTGCCCACCGACGCTATGCGCGAGGGCATCTTTACCGGCTGGACGAACGGTGCCGGCGGTGGCGTGGGCCAGCCGGTGACGATTTACGACCCCATGACTAACGGTCCCGACGCCGCCTGCCCTTCATCGCAACCGAACTGTTTCCGCCAGCCCTTTCCCAACAATGTCATCCCGCAGACCCGCATCGATTCCGTGGCCAAGAAGCTGATGAGTTTCTGGCCCGAGCCCAATTGCGCGAGTTGCATCACCAACACCACGCTCCAGACAAATAACTGGAAAGTGCAGGGTGTGGCCAACAATCCGTACGACCAGGTGGATACGCGGCTCGACCAGAACTTTTCGGAGAAATTCCGTATGTTCGCGCGCTACTCCAACCAATCCGGGGTAAGCACCGACTTCAACTGGTTCGGCAATGTCGGCACTCCCAACGGCTCGGGACCGGTGAACTATTACAACCGCAACGCTACGGTCAATGCGATTTACACGTTTGGCCCGACCACCGTTTTGAGCGTCAACTATGGTTTTGCGCGTGACGTGTCGTTTCACGTGCCATTCTCCCAAGGAACCTCGCCATCCTCGCTGGGTTTACCGTCGTTAATCGACCCCGTGGTGGATAATTTCGAGTTCCCGCAGGTCAGCATAAGTGGGAATAGCTCGAGCTATAACTTAGGGCAGGCTTCCTACACGACCCTGAAGGACATTCCGTACTCGCACATCTGGCGCGCCGATCTAACCAAGGTGCTGGCGAAACATACGCTCAAGATGGGCGCGACGTTCGAGAAGATGTTCGTAAACTTCACGCAGTATGGCAGTCCGGACGGCCAATACAGCTTCGGCACCGCATACACGCAGCAGAACACTTCGCAAGGCACTTCCATCACACAAGGCATGGCATTCGCGACTTTTCTTCTGGGTCTGCCGAGCAACAACGGTAGCGATCTGCAATATACCTTCTCCGCTGCCACCGCGAGCGTCTACACGGGCACCTACTTCCAGGACGATTTCAAGGTCAATCCCAGGCTTACCCTCAATCTGGGAATTCGGTGGGACGTCGATATGCCGCGCACGGAGCGCTACAACCGGCTGAGCTACTTCGATATTAACGCGGTCTCACCGCTTCAGGGCATGGTACAGTCCAGCGAGATTTGCCCGAACTGCGGGAATCTCCATGGCCAGATGGAATTCGTGGGGACGCCCGGCGCCGCTTATGGACGCCATCAGACCCCGACCGACCTCCACAATTGGGCGCCTCGCGTCGGCTTCGCGTACCAGCTCTTCAGCAAAACGGTGGTGCGCGGAGCGTATGGAATTCTCTTTGCGCCTTCCATGATGCAAGCCGCGGGCACGTCAGGAACGTCAGGGACCGAGGGATTCACCGGCAGCACGGCCCTCAACACCAGCCTGGACAACGGCCAGACCTTCATCGCCAGCCTGAGCAATCCGTTCCCCAGCGGCCTGATTCGCCCGCAGGGAGCGAAGCAGGGGCCCATCAGCGGAGTGCTGACCGATATTGGCAAAACGGTCCAGGACAGTTACTTCCTTGACTATGTCAACCCGATGATCCAGCAGTGGAATTTCAACATTCAGCAGGAAGTAAAGGGCGCATGGCTGTTCCAGGTGGGCTATCTCGGCAGCAAAGGCCAGCATCTGCCGGACGGCGAGAGCAGCGTAACCTTCAATCAACTGCCGTACGCGGACCTCGCACTGGGCACCAATCTGACGGCCCAAGTGCCAAACCCGTTTTACGGCATCATCCAGGACCCAACGTCCAACTACTCCAAGCCCACCATCAGCGCGAACGCGTTGCTCGGAGCGTATCCTCAGTATTCCGGTGTGAACTCGTACCGCAAGCCGATCGCGAACTCCAATTACCAGTCTGCCATTTTCTCCGTCGAGCATCGGTTCCGTAGCGGCCTCTCACTGCTCTCAAGCTACACCATTGCGAAATTACTGGATGACGCTTCGCAGGTGGTAAGTTATATCGGCCAAGCGGGAACTAAGCAGGATACTTACTGCCGCAAGTGCGAGAAATCCGTATCTTCCCAGGATGTGCCGCAACGGTTCGTGACCAGCGCCAACTGGGAGGTGCCGATCGGCCGCTCGCGCAAGTTCTTCAGCGGCATTCCGAAGGCCGCGGATTTCGTGCTGGGTGGGTGGCAGATGAACGGCATCGCGACGTTCCAGAAGGGCATTCCGATCGCGATCTCCAACGGCGGCAACACAACGGGCATCAACAGCCCCGGGATTCGGCCATCGGACAATGGCCAGAATCCATATCGCGGCGGCCGAATCGGCGACCGGCTCAACGAGTATTTCGTGCAGTCGGTGTTCTACCAGACGCCCAATTACCAATTCGGCAATGTCGGCCGGTTCCTGCCGAACGTCCGCCAACCCGGCGCGCACAATCTGGACTTTTCGCTTTTCAAGAACTTCCACCCAGTGGAGAAGATGAACCTCCAGTTCCGTGCCGAGGCGTTCAATTTTACTAATTCTCCAGTGTGGAACGCGCCGGGGACCAACGTGGCCGCGCCGTCCACATTTGGAATTGTGACTAGCGCGAGCGGAAGCCGCACCGTGCAGTTGGCGTTGAAGCTGACCTACTGAAGGATCCTTCTCTAGTCGGTCGCGTCTTTGACGAACGCCCTGCTCACCCCATGCCGTAAAGTCAAAATTAGTCAAAATATTGGCGATCACGAGGGTGCGTAGCGTATACTCCGGATGCGCGGG
>Ga0126381_100011010_pt1 | contig 10207 bp, 11 predicted proteins | sample PanSoiMetPlot_28_FD_96465 | JGI IMG/M metagenome (GOLD analysis project Ga0126381, IMG submission 96465) | Tropical forest soil microbial communities from Panama - MetaG Plot_28 | ecosystem: Environmental > Terrestrial > Soil > Tropical forest > Bulk soil | place: Panama | collected 2016-02-17 | reverse complement strand
GAGCAGGTACCCGTCGCCGTCGCGGCGGGCGGTCGCCTCGATCGCGTCGACGTCCGAGCCGGCACCCTCCTCGGTGATCGCATAGCACTCTTCCCGCTCGCCGCGGATCGCCGGCCGGACATAGCGCTCCACCTGATCGGGGGTGGCCACCTGCGGCAGCCACGACGGCGGGGTCGCGGCCACCCAGCCCAGCGCGTTGGTGACCCGGCCGCACTGCTCCTGCACGAGCACCTGCTGCAAGGTGGTGTAACCGCCGCCGCCCAGCTCGGCCGGCATGTTGGGCGAGTGCAGCCCGAGCTCGCGCGCCCGCGCGGCGTGCTTGGCCGTCACCGCCGCGGGCAGCTCGCCGCCGGCCGACTCAGCCTCTTCCTCGAACGGGATCAGCTCATCGGCGAAGCCGCGAGCACGCTCCTGGATCGCCAGGTCCTCGTCTGTCAGGCCGTACATCGCGTCCGCATGCCTTCCCACGCCGGGCTTTATTGACTGAATGTTCAGTTTATGACAGCATCGGCCTCGTGCCAATGCAGCCGGCCCGTCACCCGGCCACGGCCGACGCCGTCGTCGTCGGCGGCGGCACCGTGGGTGCCTGGTGCGCGTACTTCCTGCGTCAGGCCGGTCTGGAGCGCGTCGTCCTGCTGGAGAAGGGCGCGCTCGGCCAGGGCGCGAGCAGCCGGGCGGCCGGCGTGGTCCGGATGCAGGGCGGCACCCCCGAGGCGGTGCGCCTCGGCCGCTGGTCGCGCGAGTTCTACCTGCGGCAGCGTGCGGAAATCGGGACCGATTCGGGATTCGTCGCCCAGGGCTACCTGCTGCCCTGCTTCACCGAGGCCGAGGTGGCCGCCGCCCGGCAGCGGATGGCCATGCAGGTCTCGCTCGGGATCGGGGTGCGCTGGCTGGACAGCGCCGAGGTGGACGCGGTCAACCCGACGCTGGCCCCGGGCCAGACCCTGGGCGGGACGTTCTGCGCCGAGGACGGGTTCATCACGCCGACGCGCAACGTGGCCGCCTACACGGTGGCGCTGGTCCGCAGCGGTGTGGAAGTGCTGGAGCATGCCGCCTTCGGCGGGCTGGAGCTTGATGCCGAGGGCGTCCGCGGGGTGACCACCAGCAACGGCCGGATCGGCACCGGTCTGGTCGTGCTCACCGGCGGCCCCAAGCTCGCCGAGGTCGGCGCGCTGGCCGGGATCCGGGTACCGGCGGGCGGAGCCAGGCACCAGGTCGCGGTCACCGAGCAGCACCCAGACCTGCACCCGTCCCGGGTGCCGATGGTCTTCGATCTGTCCGCCGGGCTGTACTGGCGGCCCGAAGAGGGCGGCCTGCTGTTCGGGATGAGCAACCCGGATGAGCCGCCGGGCGAGAACCGCCGCGTGGACACGGACTATCTGGCGCGGATGCGGGAAAGGCTGGCCCGGCTCGTGCCGGTCACCGCCCGCCTCGGGCTGCGCCGGATCTGGGCCGCCACGATCGATTTCACCCCCGACCACCTGCCGATCATCGGCCCGGCGCTGACCATGCAAGGGCCGCTGCGCGGCGTGACGGTGGCCTGCGCCGGCGGGGCGGGCATGATGTGGGGCCCGGCGGTGTCGCGGGCCGCGGCCGATATCGCGCTCACGGGGTCGACCGGCGTCGTGGACGTCTCGGCGCTGGGCCTGGACCGCTTCGACGAGGCCGGGCACAGCAAGCTGGCCGCCGATCCCATCGCGCTCCCGTTCCCGCTGACCCTGTCGTCACCGTGAAGGGCCGGCCGTGATGGTCATGACGTGAGCCGGATCGCCAGGGACAAGGCGCGGCCTGCTGGAGTGGTCCCGGTGGCCGCGCGCACCAACTGGATTGTGGGCACGGCCGTATGCCGGCCCCGATCGGGGCTCTCGCACGCTGGTAGCATCCGCGGCCATGGCGAACCCAGCCGACCAGGACATCCGTCCGTTCCGGGTCGACATCCCGCAGGGTGAGCTGGACGACCTGAACCGCCGCCTGGACCGGACCCGCTGGCCCGACGAGCTGCCCGGAGCTGGCTGGGCGTACGGCGTGCCGCGCGGCTACCTGACTGAGCTGGCCGGGTACTGGCGGCGAGGATACGACTGGCGGGCCGCGGAGCCAGGCTGAACCAGTGGCCGCATTTCACCACCACGATCGATGGCGCGCGCGTCCATTTCGCGCACATCCGGTCCGCCGAGCCGGGCGCGACGCCGCTGATCATCACACACGGGTGGCCCGGGTCCATCGTGGAATTCACCCAGATCACCGGCCCGCTGTCGGACCCCCGGGCGCACGGCGGGGATCCGTCCGACGCGTTCCACCTGGTGCTGCCGAGCATCCCGGGGTTCGGGTTCTCCGGGCCAACCCGCGAGGCTGGCTGGGAGTTCAGCCGGGTCGCCGCGGCGTTCGCCGAGCTGATGGGGCGGCTGGGCTACCAGCGGTATGGCGCGCAGGGCGGCGACTGGGGCGCCGAGATCTCGCGCGAACTCGGCCGCACCCACCCCGGCCAGGTCATCGGTGTCCACCCGAACCTGCTACCGGGCTCGGCAGCGACCAACGCGCCCGACCCCGCCGACCTGACCGTGCTGAGCCCGGCCGAGCGTGACCGGACGCTGGCCTCGTGGCGGCGCACCCAGCAATGGGGCCGCGATCGTGCCGGCTACGCCGCCCTCCAGGTCAGCCGGCCGCAGACCCTGGCCTACGCGCTGACCGACTCCCCAGTCGGCCAGCTCGCGTGGGTCGCCGAGAAGTTCTGCGAATGGGCCGACCCCGACAGCGTCATCGACCGCGACACGCTGCTCACCAACGTGATGGTGTACTGGCTCACCGGAACCGCCGGCTCCTCCGCCCGCATCTACTACGAGCGCGCGCACGCGGCCTACACCGGCACGCCGCCCAAGCCATCGGCCACGCCGACGGCCCTGGCGGTCTTCCCGCACGACAACTTCCTGCCGCTGCGGCACATCGCCGACCGGACCAACAACATCATGCGATGGACCGAATACGACCGCGGCGGGCACTTCGCCGCCCTGGAGGCACCCGACCTGCTAGTCGCCGACATCAGGGCGTTCTTCCGGCAGCTACGCGAAACGGCTCCGGGCTAGCGCGCCCGACCCAGGCCTGGGCTCGCTGGCCTGGCTCCGGGGCAGGCTTCGTTCCGGCAGGGCGTGGCCGACGCGGTCAGCGGGTCCGTTCGAGCAGCAGAGCGAGCGCGGGGCAGTCGGTGACGGCGCGGCGGGCGAGCGGCTCAAGCTCCGGCGGCACCGGCTCGCGGGAGACGACCGGATAATGCCACTCGTCCAGCCTGACCCGCTCGGGCAGCAGCTCGGCACACAGGCCGTGACCCGCGCAGGTGATGGGGTTGACGCGCAACCGGACAGCCATGGCTCACCGCCACCCGTGCCGTGACCGGGCGGGCATCAAGGACCCCGAATCACCCGCCGGGAGCGGCAGGAACGGCACCGCGGCCAGGCCCGGTTCGCCCGCGGACCCGAGATCGCCGGCCGGCGGCTCCGCCGTGCACCGCCCGGCCAGGTGCCACTCGATCTCGTCGCTGAACACAGCGAGCGCGCTGCGTGCCAGGCGCACGGTCCCGTCCGGGTGGTGGCACGCGCCGCGCCCGGCGACCAGTCCCGACCACCGCTCCAGGTCCGCCAGGTAGCGCCGGCCGGCCCCCGGCCGGGACAGCGCGGAGAACGCGGCCGCGATACGGGGCAGGCCGTTGAGGCACGGACCGCACTGGCCGGCCGACTCGGCGGCGAGGTAGCGCAGCACCCGCGCGGTCTCGGCCAGGCCGCACCGGTCCGCGGGCAGCGCCGCCAGCACGCCCGCGCCCAGCGAGGCGCCCGCCTGGCGCAGCGCGGCATTCGCCAGCGGCAGCGCCGCGGCCTGGGCCGCGGGAATCCAGGCCCCGTGATAGCCGCCGGCCAGCACCGCCTGGACCGGCTGCCGGCCCAGGTCGAGCACCCCGGCGAGCGGCGCGCCGATCGGCACCTCGCTGACCAGGCTTTCGCCGTCGGCGCGGTGCGCGGTGACCAGCATGCTTCCCGGCTCGGCCGCGGTGCCGACCTGGCGGAACCAGGCCGCGCCGAACCGCGCGATCAGCGCCATGTGGGCTAGCGTCTCGACGTTCTGCACCAGCGTGGGCGCGCCGCCCACGCCGCGCTCGAAGACTGGGGGCCGCTTGAAGGTGGGCAGGGAGATCCCGCCGCCGACCCGGCTGGCCAGCGCGGACTCCTCGCCGGCCAGGAACCGCGGCGGCGCGGCCACGATCTCAACCGCGATCCGGTCCCAGCGGGCCGCCGACCGCTCCGCGAGCGCGCGACCCAGCCCGCGCAGCAGCCAGTCGTGGCCATGCACGTAGAGGTAAGCACGCCGGGCGCCAACCGCCTCGGCGGCGAGTTGCAGCCCGTCGAGCACGAGGTGCGGCGCCAGCCACAGCAGGTGCCGGTCCTTGTGGCTGGCGGGCTCTCCTTCGGCGCCGTTGCCGACCACGACGGGCCGACCCCTGCGGTCCGCGACCGCGGTCATCTTGACCGCGGCCGGGAAGCCCGCGCCGCCGCGCCCGGTCAGCCCGGCCGCCCGGATCTCCTCGATCAGCTCGCGGGGCGCGCCGGAGTAGCACAGCGGGCCGTAGGCCTGGACGTGCCCGTCCAGGTCCAGGGCGCCGGGCGGCAACAGCCGGGGCAGGCTAGGTGACTCATTCACGGCCGGCGCAGGCCAGGCCATCGTCGTCGCGCTCGTCATCGACCTGCCCCGAGCCGCCAGCCCGGGAAAGCCAGCCGGCGGCGGTATTCGGCGGCGGCGAGCCGGTAACACGCGGCCGCGCACACGCTGAGCACGCACCCGACGGTGAGGGCGAGCAGGGCGCCCGAGCGCAGGTCCTTCGCGCTGACGACCGAGTGCGCCACCGCCACCGGGTAGGCCGCGTACGCCAGCCAGTGCACCCCCCGCCACAGCCGGCGGCCCAGCCGGGCCCGGATCAGGCTCGTGACAATCAGCGCAGCGATCAGATCCAGGGCCACGGCGCCCAGCCCGATCTGGAACGGCAGGTAGCTCGACGTGAACGGGACGACCGCGGCGATCAGCTGGATGGTCACGAACTTGTCGGCCACCGCGGTGATCACGTGGATGGCCAGGAAGGCCACGGCGAGCAGCGAGATGCTGCGGTGCAGCCCGGTGACGGCGAACCTCGGCAGGCCGGGCAGCCGGCCCTGCCGGTTGACCAGGATGCCCAGCAGCACCACGACGGTCAGCAGCACGAGGCACACCACGCCGGTGGCCCGGCTCGCGTACCACAGCGCCGTGGACTGGGTGATCCCGGTCACGCCGCTACCTGCGGCCGGGGCCAGGCGGCGACGGTGCGCACGCTGCCGTCCACGGCGACCAGGCGGGCGGGGATGCCCCGGCTCTCCAGCCAGCCCGGGCCATCGGCACCGCGGATGATGGCGGCGGTGCTCGCGATGTTGGCCGCCACGGCCGTGTCGGCCACCGCTGACACGGTGCGCCACACCGGCGAGGCGGGCAGGCCGGTCCGGGGATCCAGGATGTGATGCAACATCACGCCGCCGCGCCGCCAGCACCGTGCGGCGATGCCGGACGAGCTCACGCCGCCGCCGGTCATCGCGATCACCTGGGATGGCCCGGCCGGAGGATCATCCGGATGCCCGGTGATGTCCTGGACCCGCACCTGCCAGCCGCCATCCGGGGGCGCGCCTCCGACCGCGATGTCCCCGCCCAGGCCGACCAGCACGCCGCAGCCGAGGTGCTCGGCCAGCCGGGCCGCCGCCCGGTCGGCGGCGCGCGCCTTGGCGGTCGCGCCCAGGTCGAGGCGCACGCCCGGGGGCACGGTCAGCCGCCCCGAACCGCGGTCCAGCCGGATGTCCCGCCAGCTGGGCTGGATCCGCACCGTGAGCCGCACCGGCGGGCCGTCCCTGGCGACAAGCTCGAAGTCGCGGTCGTACCCCAGCGCCGCCAGCCGCGTGGCCACGGTCGGATCCAGGTCGCCGTCGGTGGCCTCGGCCGCGTCCAGCGCGACGGCGACCGCGTCGGCGAGCACCTCGCTCACCGGCACTGGAGTTCCGGCCCTGCGCTCGGCCCCGGCGAGCTCGGAGTCGGCGCGGAAGCGGCTGCAGGCCAGGTCGAGCGCCGCGAGGTAGCTCGCCAGCAGCTCCCGGCCCGGCGCGAGCCGGGCTGGATCGGTGACCGCCAGGCGCACGGTGGTGCCGATCGCGGGCCAGCTGGCGGCCGCGGGCTGCGCGTCAGGCGCGCAGGTGGCGGTCATCAGGACGCCCCGGAGGTCGCGTGCGCGCCGCCCGAAGTCGCGCCCGGCAGAATCGAGGACGAAGAGCCCGAACCGCTGCCGCTAGAACTCTGGCTGCCTGATCCCGACCCGGTACTCGAAGATCCCGTGCCGCGACTCTGACTGCCTGACCCCGACCCGGTGCCCGAGGATCCGGCGCCCGACTTGGGGGCCGAACCCGTGCTGCCGGTTCCCGCTCCCGAGTTGTGAGCCGAGCCGGGTAGCCCGGCCGCGATCGCGCCGGTCGCGAGCACGCTGGCCACGCCGACGCCGACGGTCACCGCCGACAGCCGGTTCAGGCCGCGCCGCCTGAGTATCGACGGCGGGACCGGCGGGCCGGCTGGATTGCTGGGCATCGGTGATTCCTTTCCTCCTGGCTAGGCTGGCCGGCAAGACGCCATGGGGCAGCGCGCTGGCCGTGAGGCCGTATCGACAATGCGGCACCCAGTGGAGTGATACCTATGACGCAGTTCTGAATTGCCTCTCAATCGCGGCCGCACGGCCGCGGACCGCGCCCGTAGGAGGCGAAGGATGACAGCTCCCGCCCGCCCGCTGAGGTTCGGCCTGGTCGGCACCGGGTATTGGGCCCGGATCACGCACGCGCCCGCCCTCGCCTCGACCGAGGGCATCGACTTCACCGCGGTGTGGGGGCGCAATCCCGACGCCGCCGCCGCGCTGGCCGCCGAGCACGGCGCCACCGCCTACCCCGACCTCGACGCGTTCCTCGCCGGCGTCGACGCGGTCGCATTCTCGGTGCCGCCCGACGTGCAGAGCGCGATCGCGGCCCGGGCCGCCCGCGCGGGCAAGCACCTGCTGCTGGAAAAGCCCATTGCGATCTCCGAGGCGGACGCCGACGAGCTGGTGCGAGCCGTGCGGGACGGCGGCGTCGCCTCCGTGGTCTTCTTTACCGCGCGATTCCAGGCCGACGTCAGGGCCTGGCTGGCCGACGCGGCGAACACCGATCGCTGGGCCGGCGGGAGCGCGGTATGGCTCGGCACCGCCTGGCAGGCCGACAGCCCCTTCAACACCCCGTGGCGGCGCGAGATGGGCGGCCTGTGGGACGTGGCGCCGCACGCGGTCTCGCTGTTGTGGGCCGGCCTGGGGCCGGTGATCTCGGTGACCGCCGACGCTGGCCGGGACGACCTCAGCTACCTGATCCTGCACCACGAAGGCGGGGCGACCAGCACGGTAACCGCAACGCTGAGCGCCTCGGAGGCGGCGGCCTGCTTCGACCTCTGGCTGTGGGGGGAACACGGGCGGTCCGCCGCACCTCCCGAGCCGTCCCGGCCGGTCGCGGCGCTGCGGGTCGCCCTCACCGAGCTCGCCGGGAACGCCCGGTCGGGTCAGACCGCCCACCCGTGCGACGTGCGCTTCGGCCGCGACGTCGGTCGCGTGCTGGCCGAAGCGCAGCGCCAGATCGACGCTCGTGCCGGGCACTAGCGATTGGCGGCGGACACGCCCTTGATCGTTTCTGACTTCGCGCACTGTGCATCCGGGGAATCGTGATAAATCAAATTCATTTTCGATCAGAGCGCGGACGAAGTCAATGCCGGTTGCGGGCTACGCCGAGAACGTGTTGATTCGCTCCGGGATGAGCCGGACGATCAGCCGGGCCACCTCGTCGGGCTCGGGTTGCGGGTCCTCGCCGAGGTACTTGCGCGATACCGCCCGGGGCAGTGCTTTGCCCGGGTCTTCGGCTGGTTCGGCGGTGCCGCGGATCTCGGCCCCTGCGTTGCGTCTGCGGCGCAGAACAGCCCGCGGCGCCGGCGTCTTCCCGCCGGGGCCGATCGCCCGTCCCGCCCGGCCGGAGGCCGGCCAGGAGCGCCGCGCTGGCCAGCGGTAGCGTGTCCACTGTGGTGACGCGTCAGCCGTGGTGAGCCGAGCCCGCGGCCTTGCCTCGCTGCAGCCGTTCCGCCATTGCGGCTTTGCGCTGCTCTGGACGGCCGGGCTGATCTCCATCGTCGGGTCCTGGATGCAGACCGTCGCGGTCGGCGCCCTGGTCATCTCCGACACCGGCAACGCGATCTGGGCGGTGCTGGTCGCCGCGGGGGCGTTCCTGCCCATCGGCCTGCTGGCGCCCATCGGCGGCGCACTGGCCGACCGGCTGCCGCGCCGGCTGGTACTCGCGCTCGGCAACCTCGTCGCGGCGGCCACCGCGGCGGTGATCGCCGTGCTCGTGGCCGCGGGTCACGACAACCCGGTCGCGCTGGTGGCGCTGGTCACGCTGCAGGGCTCAGCCTCGGCCCTGATCATGCCGTTCCAGCAGGCGATCCTGCCCGATCTGGTGCCGAAATCGGAGTTCCTCGCCGCGGTCTCGCTGAACTCGGCGCAGTTCAACCTGGGCCGCATCGTGGGACCGGCCCTGGCCGGCGCCACGGTAGCCGCGTTCGGGTACGCGGCGGCGTTCACGGCCAACGCCGTGTCGTTCCTCGCCATCGTCGCGGCGCTCGCGTTCGTTCGCCTGGCACCGCCGGCCGGCCGTTCGGCGGGCCTGATCGCCGCGCTGCGGTCGGGCTTCACCGCGGCCCGCCGCGAGCCGTCATGCTGGGCCGCGATCGTCACGATCGCGGTGGTGGCCTTTCTCGCCTCTCCCTTCATCGCCCTCGTCCCGGTGATGGCCCGCCACCTGACCCACGGCGGCTCCCGGGCGGTCGCGCAGACGACCGCGCTACTCACGACGGCCCAGGGCATCGGGGCGGTCGCGGGTGCGCTGTGCCTGGCCCCGCTCGCCTCCTACCTGGGCCGAGGCCGCCTGCTCGGCTGGAGCCTGGCCCTGCTCCCGCCGGCGCTCCTCGTCTACAGCGCCTCGCAGGCACCGTGGCAGGGCGCGGTCACGCTGTTCGTCGTGGGACTGATCTACATCGGCGTCCTGTCCGGGCTGTCCACGGTCGTCCAGCTCCGGGCACCCGAGGCGTACCGGGGCCGGATCCTCAGCTTCTTCCTGGTGGCTCTGGGCGTCGCCTACCCGGTAGGCTCGCTCGTCCAGGGACCGGTCATCAACCGGATCGGGGTGGGCCCGACCACCGCGGGAACGGCATTGCTGCTGTTGCTGATCATGGCGGTTACTGCGCTCCGGAGACCGGGCTTCGTCCGGTCGATCACCGGCGAGACGAACCGCGACCCGGCCGCACCGACCCCGCAGGCGATGCCGGCGGATCCGGCCGACTCCGCCGCGTGCGACGGGTGCGACGAGCCGTCGGCCCGGCGATGATCTGGATTACGTCAGGAGGGCATCGTGGACATCACCCAGCTGATCCTCGACGACCATCACGAGCAGCGCAGGCTCTTCGCGATACTCGAGCAGATCGACCGCGCCGATACTGCGACGCTGAGCGCGGTCTGGGGACGGCTGGCCGTGTTCCTTGAGCTGCACGCCGCGGCGGAAGAGGCGATCTTCTACCCCGCGCTGCTCCAGGCGGGCATCGGCGCCCACCGTGCGGGCAGCGTGGAAGGTGAAACCCTGGACGCGATCCACGATCACAACGACATCAGGGACGCGGTCACCGCAGTGGCGGGCCACCCGGTGGGCAGTGACGGGTGGTACGACGCGGTCGCCGGCGCGAACCTGGCCAACAGCGATCATATGGCCGAGGAGGAACGCGAGGGCCTGACCGACTTCCGCCGCCTGGCCGGGCTGCAGCTCCGGCATGACCTGGGGGTCGCCTTCGTGGCCTTCGAGGCGAGGAACTTCCTCGGCGTCCCGGTCGTGGACAAAGACCCGGGGACCTATGTGCGCGAGACCGAGCAGAAGTTCACGTCGCCGGACCGCCCCGGCTCGGCCGGATCGCTCAACATCGGCGACCTCAGAGGGCGCTGATCACCGGGGCCTGCAGCGCGCGGGAAGCGACGGCCGGGAGCGGACTACTACCGGGAGGTCCTGATCCCGGCCTTGCCATTCGGACGGGCATCCAGTTCCGCCCACACCGCCTT
>Ga0126381_100011009_pt1 | contig 10207 bp, 14 predicted proteins | sample PanSoiMetPlot_28_FD_96465 | JGI IMG/M metagenome (GOLD analysis project Ga0126381, IMG submission 96465) | Tropical forest soil microbial communities from Panama - MetaG Plot_28 | ecosystem: Environmental > Terrestrial > Soil > Tropical forest > Bulk soil | place: Panama | collected 2016-02-17 | reverse complement strand
CGACAACATTTATGCCGTCCCGCTCAGTTCTCGACTGACCATCCGGGTGTATAGGGCGAGGTACTCCCTAGCCATTCGCTCTTTTGAAAAATGTTCTTCGACATACCGCCTGATCTCGACAGGAGAAATATGAAGATCTTGAGCGTGTCGAACCAGACCATCCAGTGTGCGTGAAACATATCCAGAAACCCCATCCTTCACAATTTCGGGCACGGAACCAGCCCTCAGAGCTAACACCGGTGTGCCGCATGCCATCGCTTCAACCATGACTAGTCCAAATGGCTCATTCCATTGTATTGGGAAAAGCATTGCCATTGAGTTCCCTAAAAGCTCGTTCTTCGTCGCGAGATCGGCACGACCGATGTATTCGACGAACTTACCATCGATATGCGGCCTAATCTTTGCTTCAAAATAGTCACGAAAAATCGGTTGTATCTCACCCGCTATCTTCAGCGGAATCCCTGCTCGCTTTGCTATTTCTATTGCGACATGTGTTCCCTTGATTGGAGCGATTCGGCCAATAAAGCTCAGGTAATGCTGCTTCTCGGTGCGCAAATAGTACTTGGATAAGTCAATGCCGTGGTGGATCATGGACAGATGGGGAAGATTTTCTCGCTTACACTGGTCATTGCTTATGCATACATATTGAACCTCAGGCATCCGCTGGTATGATTCACTAAGCCTGCGGTCGGTCGGATGATGTAAGGTGCACATAAACGGGAGTGGCGATAACCGCGAACATGTTAATCCCAGAGCCGTATTTATGTGGACTATGTCGCACCCATCGGAAGCATTCTTAATAGCCCAAGTCGTATGTTCCATGTCTTTGAGTTCCGCATATCCATCGTCCTTGATAGGCCACTGCGAGTCTGCGAACAGCCAACGTTTGTTCACCTCGATGGTAGACTCGCCATTTGTATAGACGGTTACCTCGACGTCCAGAGCTTGTAGGCCGCGAGCAAGGTCGGCGATAAACAGCTCGGTGCCGCCGTACTCTCTGGGCGGTACAGGGATAAAAGGGGGTGCAACTAAAGCGACTCGCATATCATTCCAACCAACGATTCGTTAGCGCCGGGCGGCCCGTGTCATGCCGGAGCATTTTCAACGAGCCCTTCTGAATAACGGCGCCACGATGTCAGCAGACACCGTTTTCACTTCTTATACTCAAACAAGTTCAAGTCTATGGCAGAGCTGTAGAAGTCCTAGCATCTTTGGCATTCTTAAAAACCTATTTCCTATTAGAACGAAGCTCGGCATGGGGCCGCCATTAGCCATCGCAAATACGCCGGACGTCCTGCCTACGCCATCGTTCTGAAACAGGCTGCGTAGATTTTCCACGGCAGCAGTATCTGATTTCGATCGATAGTTCAGTCAGTTTTGCATCGGTTGGCTTCTCCTCGTCGAGGATTTGATGTAAGAGCGAAATGTGTTCAGGCTGGGCAAGCGGGGCTTGTTGCCAAACGCAATCAGGGGCCTCCGGTGTTCATGACCTCTAGCACCAGAACTCTTGTGCCCTTGCTGAGTGCGAGTTCATCTTACTTTTCTCTTCTACTGTTCGCTATGCGACTCGAAAGAGACCTCTCCGAAGAGCTAGGTCAGGCTGGCTCTTAGATGCGTCTATACGAATCGGGCGTGTGTCTTAGGTGAGCCACGATCTGTCTGCCGCAAACGAGGTGGAAACTATCCGCACCTATATTTCGATGCGGCCGCGCTCTAATTTCCGCCGCTGGTTTACGCGCAGCGGTTCAGATGCGTCCTAGCAAAAGCAGGATTACCAGAACCAGCACAATCAGCCCCACCCCGCCGCTCGGATAGTAGCCCCAGCTACGGCTGTACGGCCATGTCGGCAGTGCCCCAATCAGGGCTAATACCAGGATCACAACCAGAATCGTTACCATCTCGTGCCTCCTCTCATTTTTCCGTGCGAACTGGGCTTTCCTTGGTTCCGTCAGCAAATGTGGCCCACGCCTCTCCCTTTGTCGGCCGTCGGCTCTTCCTAGGCTTCAAACCACGGCACGAACATCGGGAATTGGACCTCTTCAAACTACTCAATGAACCTTGAGCCCATCCCAAAGAACGCAGACCCGTCGATCACTGCACCAATACGCTCCTCGAAAAGCTCCGTCGCCTAGATGCCCGGTTGCACCACCACGACTGGCACGCCTGGCGAGGCATCCTTCAGATCAGCCACGATCTCTGAGCCGCTCGATTCCGCCAAAATCTGTGAATCGATGCACACGACGTCCACTGCGCATATTCTCAGCAGTGTTGCGGCCTCCCGTTCATTGGCTGCGTGAACTACCGCATACCCACCTTGCTGGAGTTCACGCACCCAGTTCTGGCAATGTGTTGCGCCGCCTCCAACGCAAAGGATTTGTGTATTCATCTTGTTTCCTCTCCTTGGTCGGAAGCATGCCCGTCGCTGGTCGGAAGCATGCCCGTCGCTTTATGCACTCTAGGACGACCCCAGGCCTGTGTACATAGGGAAGACGCTGTAGCAACTCCATCGAGCTACCCTACCGTGGCTTGAGATTCGCAAACGTAAGTGAGAGACAGGAGGAGTCGCCGACTTAGAGCCACTTGATACTTAGCCGACGTACGCCGGCGAGCTTCATAGCTATCAGGAACAGCTCTGAGCCACCGTGGGTCAGAACTTCCTGGGAATAAGTTCCCCACTCTACACCGTCCTCTGCCACGAGAGAATTCTGTATTCCTGCGGTGTAGCACCGCTAAGGCAAAAGGCATTCCCGATTAGGGCTTCCTCCCGATATCTTGTACGTAATGCTCTGCATAGTCTCGGACACGAGGAGGGATCCAATGACAAAGAACTCGCTAGTCGGGCTATATGTCGATGAACTTCGAGACATTTACAACGCCGAGAGACAGCTTACGAAGGCTCTGCCAAAAATGGCGAAGGCTGCGACGACAGAAGAATTGCGCAACGGCTTTACAGAACACCTTGAGCAAACCCGCGGGCACGTTGAGCGCCTTGAGCAGATCTTCGAAGCGCTGGGCCAGCGAGCCGGTGGTAAACGATGCGTCGCGATGGAGGGACTGATTGAAGAAGGCTCGGAAATCATGGAAGACGACTTCGGGGAAGAGGTGTTGGATGCGGCCCTTATCGCCGCGGCCCAACGTGTTGAACACTACGAAATCGCCGCGTATGGCACGCTATGCGCGTTTGCAGATTTGTTGGGTGAATCGCAGCATGCCTCGCTGCTTAGCCAGACCCTGGACGAGGAGAAAGCGACCAACGAAAGACTAACCGAGCTCTCACAGGACGTGAACGTCGCTGCGAACGATCGAGGGGCAGCACAAAGCGAACAGAGTGCCTCTCAAACGAGGAAACGCGGGCGAGCAGCGTAATCGCGAGAAAATGTTTGCGGGGCCGGTTCAAGGGCGGGCTCCCACCATTTCTTAGACTTCAAAGATCCGGCAGCAGGGTGTGTCGGGCACTGTCAAAAGCAGTCGCCTGGCGGCTGGAGCCTCTCTGCTCTATCTGGTGGCTGGAGACGCGCCGACGGAACGTATCAGGAAACTAGGAACAACGGATACGCGCATAAAAAGATTCAGGAAGCTCGCGAACGTCTGCATAAAGGTCATGCTCGTCAGTGTGTGGAAGCAGGCCTTACAAGGGTTTGAGCAGCCCGGCCGAACTGCTCGATCTAATTCAACAACTCATACCTAACGCGGAGCTACGAGTATGCCGAGCGAAGGTGATTCCACAGCGCCCACCACGTCCATAGCAGTCCAACATAGAACACAGTGAAACGGCTCGGCGGCAGGAGAGCCAACCGGGTTTTTTACCAGTTGCTTTGCGTTAAGACCGTATGCGCTGCACAGTGCCGCTAGCGCCACAAGGCAACGCTTCTCTTCTGATCTGGACTCTAACTTAACGAACGACCGAACGCCCAACACGCCTTTCTGAGGAGGCCCCGTGCATTCCAACCCAACAACCATCGTTGCGATCGTGATCGTGATTGCTGCGATTGTGGTCGTAGCTTTACTGCTGGCACGACGCAATAAAACCCTCTCACTGCAGCGACGGTTTGGCAAGGAATATGAACGAACCGTAGCTGAACGCGGATCGGAAAGAGAGGCGCAAGCCGTACTGGAGCAGCGCCAAAAACGAGTTGCCCATTTCAATATTCACGAGCTCTCGCCAGCCGAGCGCGAGCGTTACGCAGAGGCGTGGCGAGTGGTGCAATCGCGATTTGTCGATGATCCCAAGGGTGCTGTGATCGAAGCCGACGATACGGTTATGTCCGTAATGAAAGCAGAGGGGTATCCGATGTCCGACTTCGCGCAGCGTGCAGCGGATCTCTCCGTCGACCACCCCAACTTAGTCCAAAACTACCGTGCAGCGCATGAAATTGCGGTACGGCATCGCGAGGGCCGCGCTACCACCGAAGACTTGCGGCAGGCCATGATCTATTACCGGTCTCTTTTTGAAGACCTTTTGAACGGGCGAAAGCCCGACGGAGTCAGAGAGGTTGCATAATGGCCGAACCGACACGAATTGACGAAGACGAAACAACTCCTTCTAATGTCGCAGAGCGGCGTCCCCCATCTCGCGACACCGACACACACCGGCAGTTTTTGCGTAATGAACCAGTCCGCAGTGCCGAATCCGACCCAGTATTACTGCCTGAATGCACCGACGCAGCGGTTCGACCTTCCATTACTGAAGGAGAAGATCGCAGAGTCGCGGCCCAGCCGGCACGGCCAATGAGAAATGATGTAGGAACTACCGTCGAGCAGCCCGTTTCGCTCTTCGCAGATACGGACGTCACGGATTATCGGGCGCGGTGGAGCAATGTCCAGACAGCATTCGTCGACGAGCCTCGAAAGGCTGTGGAAGACGCAGACAGCCTGGTGAAATCGGTACTCGACAAGCTGTCCAAAAGCTTTACACAGGAACGGCAGACGCTCGCAAATCAATGGGAGCGCGGAGATAACGTTTCTACGGAAGACTTGCGGATTACTCTTCGGCGCTATCGGTCATTCTTCGATCGCTTGTTGAATGTCTAGATCTGTGGTTCGTCAAAATTCAACTCCGTTAGGCAAGGAAGCCGAAAATCAAAGGGCTTCGACCGTGCCTGACGAAGAGAAACTCCCGCGTTTGATCGCCGATGGTAACCTGCAACGCTGTTCTGTTTGCGGGTACCCGTTTCCGGCTGACATTCGCCTGTCAATGAGCCTGGCTTTCGCAGAACACCTAAACAGCGGCCACATACCCGCGCAGTTTCGCAAAGACAAAAACCAAACCACCGCAGGCTCATCTGAGCGGCAGCATTGCTATGGCTAACGGACAACTCGATAGGGCGTAGACGCTTCTTATTTGGCGCTGTACTGCGCTGGTCGCCATTCGGGGGAGTGGCAAACCAAGGCTGGCGCTGGCCCTGCTACTTGCTGACGCTCCCAATGGTCAGTAGGTCGTGGGGCGTTTATCTCTGCAACCAGAGCCCGTACCGCTTTCGGGGCACTTTCCATTCTGCTCTTCCGGTGGATACGAATCGGTAATGTGTACCAAGCGTGCAACGCCTCCTTACCGATCCGGAAAAGTTGGGTTCTTTCTTTTTCCGTGGGCGACTAACTCCGCAGGGACTAAAATTCCCTCAAGACTTTCCCCAGCAGAAAGGCTTGAGATTTCGCATCGCGGCAGCTCGACTGGGAGTCCTTTTGGGTCTGAACACGCAGGCGCTTGATGCCACACAGTGCACAGAGATTTCTGAGAGACATCGCTCGGCTGTTTGAATCGGGCGCTCTCAAGCCTCCCATAGTCGCGGCGAAGTATTCGCTATCGGACGCGGCGCAGGCATACCAGCGTGTGGCTTCTGGAGAGAGCGGCAAAGCTATGTTGATCAAGTTCGGAAAGACCTCTACGAGAGGCGAAGGCGATGCAGAGCGAGGCGCCGCAACGTGCTTAAGGACAAAGGCGGGCTGAAGACGGGTGGTATCCAAGTATCCGGCTCGACTGCCACCCCTGTCGTAGCGAGGAGCACATGGAAGATCCAAACCTGAATGTTGGTACAAGGTTAGATGTCGATTCCAGTAGCGGTGTACCGCCCCCAAGGGCCCACCAGCCTCTAGACGAAAAATTACAGAAGTCGCTTGACAAGATGCTGTACGGCGGAGGCCACGCGTCGGCACAAAAGCTCAGAAATTTCTTGAATGGTACGTGGCTCGGCGAACCTTTACATGTTGTGTTGACGGATGTACCCGTAGGGGTGTGGACGGTCGCAATGGTATTCGACGCTCTGGACGTTGCCTATGACCGTCGCGAGTTCACGCGGGCGTGCGAGACGTCAATTGGACTAGGGTTGCTCGGAGCCGCAAGCGCGGCAGTAACTGGGATGACGGATTGGTCCGACGTAGATCCCCCAGCGCGCCGCCTTGGATTAGTTCACGGTGCCCTCAACCTAAGTGGCATCGCGTTATTTGCAATCTCTTTGTTCTTGCGAAGAAAGAAGTCCCGTGAGATCGGACGCATCGCAAGTATTCTGGGCTATGCGGTTATGAGCTACGCAGCCCACCTCGGCGGGAAATTGGTGTATGAACACAGAGTAGGCGTTGATCGCACAGATGGCCAGCTATTCCCAGAGCAATTTATCGCCGTGCTGCCTGAAACAAGTTTGGTGGATGGCAAGCTTACCCGAGCAACGTACGAGAGAACCCCGATTCTCCTAGTCCGTCGCGGAGATCGTTTGTTTGCCATGGCTGAGACATGCTCACACTTCAGCGGACCGCTTTCCGAAGGCAAGCTCGAGGGGGATACCGTTGTGTGCCCATATCACTTCTCGCGGTTTGCATTGGAGGATGGCAGGGTACTTGATGGGCCAGCTACGCACCCGCAGCCCTGCCTGGAAGTCCGCACTCGAAATGGACAGATCGAAGTGCGGCATTCACCGAGACTTTGAAACATGGTCGATACAAAGCGGGGGGCATCACGTGACGGCAATTTCCAGCAAGCGGATTCGCTACGTCACCAAGGACTACTTAATCACTGCTTCGCCTGCCTCGGACACTACCTCATCCTGTGATTCGGTATTTCCGACCGCCCGACAGCGCCGATCAACTTACCTTGCTCAATGAGGAGGATGCATTGTGAAGCCATCACCCGCACATGTGTTCATGGCTTTTGTGACTCACCCTTCGTGCGATGGAGTAGAGAAGGAAAAGCACAGACACACTACCGAGGATGTTGAGTTCGCTCTCAGAAAGATCAAATTGGTCGGCACTTTGTTCCTTGTAGTCTCTATACGTCTTGATTGCTTCATCTACACCTGAGATATGGATCACCTCGTACAGTGCAACTGCTGATGATTTCTTGGGATAGATGAAGCTCTGACCCTCCAAAATGGCGCGTATGGCTTCATTGATTTCAGCGCGCTTGCTGTTTCCGACGTTGGTTAACATGATTACGACACTCTGCTCGCCCAATCGTCGCTCAATGAATGCACGAAACCCCGCCGTACTCCCTGTCTGCCAGACGCCCTTTCCAGAATCATCTTGCTTTACGTTCCAGCCAAAGCCGTGGGTTTGTGCTCCCTTGCCGAGCCGAAGCAGGGGTAAGGGCCTCTGCCAATTCCGATTGGCGGACCAGTGTGTCCGTGTATAAGGCGCGGTCAAATAAATAAAGGTCAGCAACCGTGGAATAAACTCCTCCGTCACCTGTGACGAAGGCCTCGAGAGTTCCGAAACTGCTATAGCCGCGCGCCACGTCTTGGGTCTTTTGTTGACTACTGGTGAGGGGCGAAGCTTCTCGACATTCGCAAAGGCCCGAAAACCCGGCTTTGCAGAAACTCTGATAATGGCGTTCCCGATACGCTCTCAACCAGGATGCTCAGCAAGACATAGCCTGAGTTGCTGTACTGGTATTTCTTTCCCGGCGGGAACTGCGTATGGTCCACCTGCTTCAGCGCGCGAAGCACATCCGCATTCATCATTCCTGGATGCTCCACATTCAGGTCGCTATAATCGGGAATCCCAGACGTGTGGGTGAGGAGTTGGCGGATCGTCACGGCTCCCAACGCTGGCGGTAACTCCGCGACATATTCGGAGATGTGGTTGTCATACTTTATAGAGCCCTCCTCGGCCAGCATCATTACTGCTAGGGCCGTAAGAGGCTTAGACAATGAGGCTAAGCAAGATGGCGTCTCTGGCGTGAAGGCTGCGTTTGAGGCTCGATTCGCGAGGCCGAAGCCATTCTGATAGACAATGCCTTGCCGATCTGCTACCAACCCAAGCCCAATATCACGCGCTGACAGATTCTGACAGACGAAGCGTCGATCTCAGCTCATCCTCCAGACGGGCGAGAGCCACGGTGACGCGCGGCGCAAAAAAAGCCTGCGGCAACGGACTCGATGGACCGAAGCTCTTCGGGAGATGTGATATTGCGCTTAAGAAACGCCGGAGCAAGGGAACTATGCTCACCGCGATGGCAATAGGGCCGCCCTCCTGAAGCAATCTCGGGCCTTCGTTGGTTACGAAGTTGGAAATCCAGGAGAGCAAATCCTCGAGAGACAAAGACTCCGACGAGAGATGTTCTGGCAAGGGCACACTGGTGGTTTGACGTTCGGACTGCCCTACAAATACCGAATCCAGAGCAAAGCGAACCTCCTTCACCGACTCAGCTATGACCGAAAACTGCCGCGACAACAGCATCGCTGGCGACTGTGCTACCTCCGGTTCGAACAGCGCAAGATTGTTGATCCAGCTTTGAGCCAATGAGGTTACATAATCCGAGATGATGCGGAAATTCGAAAGATTTTGCTCGGCCCCAATCGAGTTCACGAAGTCCCGATTGCTGAAATTGAAGCCAAGCACGTCTCGGAGCTTTCCTAACGTTCCGCCGATCTTTTCGGGGTCAGTGATCAGCGTGGCCGTAGGAAACGCACCTGTATCGGTGTTGACCAGTAACAGTCCGAAATATTGGCTTACGCGTGCCGTCCTTGGTCCGCCCACAAAGCCGAGTTCGTTTACCACCCCAGTGAGCTGATTCTTGACTGCTGCCTTAATGGCTGCGACCTGTTCGGGATCGGCACGGGGATTCAAGGTGCACAGTCCGTCGAGCAGCGGCAAGGACTTATCCAGAGCATTTTTAGCGGTTGCGTTGAGACTGGCCTGCGTCGTGGACATCTGTTCCTCCTCATTCGGGCAGCTCAGTGATCCCCAGCCGCGCTCGCAACTCGCGACGCCCGGCCCGAGTAATCTCGAGAGATCGGCTATCGAGGTCCTGCACTACCCATTTGCGCCGAAGTGCTGTTTCCAGCACCGCTGCCCCGAGGGTTCCAGCTAAGTGGGGGCGACGTTCACTCCAATCCAGGCAGGCGTAGGCGAAGCGGCGGCGCAGACCACGACAATGCGCGACGTCGACGCCGAGCGCGCGAAACGCGGCGGCTCCCGCCGGAGTAACCTCGTAGGCCTGGTCATCGGGCTGCGGACGGTTGAGCCACCCTAGAGCTTGGAAGCGGTCGTGAAGCACCACGCCCAGCGTCCCCGCAATGTGGTCGTAGCAGGTGCGCGCGGCACGCAGATGAGTCGGCGTGCTGCTCGTCAGCCGTGGTGACGATCCCGCGAGCACTCCCAGGGCCTCCAGGACTGCGGCCACGTCCTTTCCCTGCAGGCTGTAGTAACGGTGCTTTCCCTGGGCGAAGACCTCCACCAGCCGCTGTGCCTTCAACCGCTGCAAGTGACTGCTGGCGGTCGACGGTGTGACGCCCGCCAGCATCGCCAGCTCGGTGCTGGTTCGCGCTCGGCCGTCGCTCAGGCTGTAGAGCATGCGGGTTCGTGCCGGTTCGGCAATAGCGGCGGCGATCCTGGCCACGGACTCATCATGTTCTCCATTCATTGTTTGATGTTAGCCGAAGTGTGCCTGCCGGGCAATCGTCAGACTTCTGTAGCGATGATTCGTCGGGATGCAATCCGACTTATGGTGGCCTCGGGTGCCGCTGTACCGCTGTTGCTTCAGGCTTCAACGCACGACCCAAGCTCGAAAGGAAAACGCATGACAATAACCTGCTTCATCCGCTACCAGATCGATCCATTCCAACTCGACCAGTTCAAGGCCTACGCCGAAAATTGGGGCCGCATTATTCCCCGTCTTGGCGGTCACCTGGTCGGCTATTTCCTTCCTCACGAGGGCACCAATGACGTTGCGTGGGGGCTGATTGCGTTTGAAAGTCTTGCCGCCTACGAAACCTAT
>Ga0126381_100011008_pt1 | contig 10208 bp, 11 predicted proteins | sample PanSoiMetPlot_28_FD_96465 | JGI IMG/M metagenome (GOLD analysis project Ga0126381, IMG submission 96465) | Tropical forest soil microbial communities from Panama - MetaG Plot_28 | ecosystem: Environmental > Terrestrial > Soil > Tropical forest > Bulk soil | place: Panama | collected 2016-02-17 | reverse complement strand
GTGGCGGGACGTGGACCACATACACTTCGGGAGGGGTTGCGACCGGTTCCGGTACTTACGAGGTCACCGGTCTCGTGCGTTGGGACCGGGCGCCCTTTCCGCCTGGTTCTCCCCCTCCACTGACCGACTTGATCGAGCCGTCAGCAGTGCGGAGCACTGGGCTCGCGGTGGTGCGTATCACCTACTCTGATGGGCAACGCGGAATCCTCGTCGTCAGCTGCACGGGCTCGACGGCACCGGCGTCTATGTTCGAGGGCATTACGGCGACGAAGCAGTTCATTGACTACAAGAACAACGTGCCGGCCGTCCCTGGTGTCGACGGCGGCCGTACGCTCTTCCACATTGAGTAATAAGTTCACTCGCCTGCTCTGAATAAGGGTTTGTACCTCGGGTACGTGGCCTTCATGCTCAACCCGAATGACATGTGGGTGAAACAGTGTCGTCAAAACGCGCGAATTGCTAAGGGAGGAAGGTAATGCAAGAACCATTCAAATACCTGACTCGAGTCAATCGCATACTGCTCCTGGCCATTATTGCCATGACGACTGCGGTGACTTCGCTCTACGCTCAACCCGCACAAACTGCCAAAGTCCTCGCCCGCGGCGGAGGGAAGACTATCATCCAGGGCGGGACGGGGCTGGCTGGAGGGTTTGTCCCTGTCATCACGACCATCGCCTTCCACGCCGAACGCAAGGGGCAAGCAGTGTCCGGAGACTTCGAGTGTCTGGCACTCGTTCCTGCCGCGGCAACCGGGAATGGCAGTGGCCAATTCACAGTTAACGCCATGTATGTCACAGGCCAAGTCACAAGTGTCGACGTCGCAGGTAAGACGGCAACCTTGCAAGGGACGGCGACAATCACAGGCTTGGGCGCAGGTATGAACGTGCCATTCACGTTCGTGGTTCGCGAGGGTGGTCCCGGATCTACGTCAGTCCTGACAGCCTCTGGCCTTACGTTCCAGGAGATTCTATTGGAGGGCTCGTTCGAGGTGCCCTGACGCATCGCGAAGTACTCTTTCGTGCTAGTGAACCATTAAAGGCGCCGCCGGACTTAAGCAGGTTCGGAAGGTGAACGCGACCAGCAGACTGTACCTTTCTCAAACTAATCTCGGCAGCCACCGTGCGGGAAACTCGGGGACCTGGCGACTTTTCGCTAGTCGCTTCTTCGTGAGGCGCTCATTCCAACGGAGACCCTTTCATGGAAGTAAAGACCTATCTCACGTTTCTCCCCCGTGTGCCTCGGGCGGTTCGCTACGCAGGGTTACTGACGCTGTTGCTGGGGCTCGTCTCTATACTGTGCTCGGCAGCGAATCCCCCAACCCTGGTTGTCCAATGGAACAATGCAGCATTGCAGGGAGACCGCGACTCTTCCTTCGGCCCTCCGATGATTGCGCGAGCCCTGGCAATAGTTCATACCTGCATGTATGACGCATGGGCGGCCTACGACGCTAAGGCTATCGGCACTCAACTGGGAGGTACGCTACGCAGGCCTGCCTCGGAGCGCACTCTCGCCAACAAGCAGAAGGCAATCAGCTACGGGGCATATCGGGCACTGGTCGACCTGTTCGCGTTCGACAAATCCCTCTTTGACGCTCAAATGGCGAGCTTAGGCTACGATCCCACCGACAACTCCACCGACATCACGACCGCGACTGGCATCGGCAACGTTGCTTGCGCGGCAGTGCTGAACTTCAGGCACAGTGACGGCTCGAACCAGTTGGGCGACGTCCATCCGGGGGCCTATTCGGATTACACCGGCTACGTTCCGGTTAATTCACCCAGCACGGTCCCGGTCGATCCCACGACGGTGTCCGATCCCAACCACTGGCAGCCGCTGCAGTACTTCGATGCCAGCGGACATTTAGTCACCCAGAAATTTGTGGGAGCGCAATGGTTCAAGGTCGTGCCGTTCGCCATGACATCCCCGGATGAGTTCCTCTCCTTCGCCCAGTTCTTCGGGCCTGCGTTGTATGGCTCGTCGCAATATCGGCGAGAGGCGCAGGAGCTAATCAACTTTAGCGCCAATCTCACCGATCGACAGAAGATGATTGCTGAGTACTGGGCCAACGGGCCTCACACTGAATTGCCACCGGGACATTGGGACCTCTTCGCCCAATACGTTTCGGCGCGTGACAACCAGAGTCTCGACGACGACGTAAAAATGTTCTTTGCGCTGACTAATGCCATCTTCGACGCTGGCATAGCATCTTGGGACGTGAAGCGAATCCTAGACTCGGTGCGACCAGTGACCGCTATTCCCTATCTCTTTCATGGAACAAAGATCCGATCCTGGGGCGGACCCGGCAGGGGAACAATCTGGATGTATGGGTCACAATGGATTCCGTATCAGCCGACCACCTTCCCGACGCCTCCGTTCCCTGAATATATTTCCGGCCACAGCACATTCAGTGCTGCGGGTGCCACCATCTTGTTTCTCTGGACGGGCAGCGACAAGTTTGGCGATTCAGTGACGTTCGCTCCCGGTAGCTCAGCCGTCGAGGCGGGAATCACGCCTAAGAACCAGGTGACGTTGGAATGGAAGACGTTCACCGACGCCGCCGATGAGGCGGGGATCTCCCGTCGCTACGGAGGAATTCATTTCAAGGCTGGTGATCTGGTGGGTCGGGCTGTGGGAAATCTCGTCGGGTTGCAGGCTTGGATTAAAGCGCAGGCTTACTTTAACGGTCACTGAGCCGCCAATGAAAAATTCAGAACTGCGCGGTCGGCTTGCTCGGTTGTACGTGGTTCGTCCGTCGTAGATATTCAACGGCTGTAGTACCTTCAGTCAGTCATGGAGGATGAGCGTAGAGTCCAAACCAGTTTGACCATCTGCGATTTTGTCTCTGGTTTTGGTTACGATTGCGCGTTGCGACCTCTCAAAGCTGCCCCGGAACTTCGCGCAAGCGAAGTGTTGTCCGAGATCCGACACGCGCAGCAAGCATTGGCTCCACGGCTTAAGCTATCGGAAGCCACAAGAATGAGGTGTAAAGGCATTAACCGAAGCGGTGCGGCTTGCACGCCTAGGCGGCCGCTGCTACTTCCTTTAATCAAACCACAAGCTGTGAGAACAGGCCGGATGTCGGTCGCGCGGTAAGCGAATTATTGCTCTTGGGAATAATTGACGCACCTTGCAGTTGCGGTGCGGGTTGGACCCGTCTAGTCGTCCAGAATCTCCAATAGGATCTCCTCGCGCGACCGCACAATTTCAGTTGGAGCTGCCGAAGGAGCGGGAGCTGGGAGCGCACACGGCGCTTCGGCGGCCGGTAGTGCAACTCGCTCGCCTGTTTCGAGGTCTATCACATCGTCTGCCTGATGCTTCCTACCGTCGCGGTGCACCAATGACCGATAGATGAGGGGCACGTATGGCTGGGCTGGCGTATCCGCACTGAGAGCCGAATCCGTTTCGTACGCCCGCAACAGAACAGTTCCATCGTAGGCGAGAGTATTTGCGACCTTCGGATCCATTTTCCCAGCCTTCACCGCCATCGTCTCGGCCAGCATTCGTCTTACGTCGGCAGCCGATTCAGGTGGTACAACATCTTTCGTTGACTCCTTGTAGGTGTGCTGACGGCGCCTGCCCCCGCGCTGGACGAGCCGCCGCACCAACCGTTCGGCGTCCTTGAAGTCATGTTTGCGCCCGCGTGGGGCACGGTTGGAGAACGCTTGCGCCAACTGCAAACGCAGATAGGGTTCTAATTCCAGCCACACCGTCCGCCAGTACTGCGCGGTCGACTCCATGACGGCTTCTTCCACCCTGTGCTCTCGCAACCAGATCGATAATCGGTGCAGGGTCGCTCGGCATGGTGGTGAATCTTCGTCGCTCCGGCTTCTCCTCCGGCGTGCTCGCATCGATCACGACCACCATCAGCACTCTCTTGTGTACGTCAATTCCCGCTATCTTGTGGGACATAGCTGCCTCCAGACGTGGAAGCGGCAGAACGCGCGCACAGAGACTTTAAGCACCGTCACGTGCTACCCCTCTTCCCGTCGGAACCGGGCGCACACAGATTGGTTCAAAACGCACGTTCCAGATCAAACTCGGGAACAGCCTCACTTCATCTAGAGCCTTGCCGACCTTTGCCGTCCCACGTTGGAAGGATCGTACATCTCCTTGACTGAGCCTGATTTTCATCGCTATGGGTGGGCCGCGCGGCCCATGTTAACTCGGCAGGAAGGAGCCGAACAATGATCATTATAGGAGTAGATTTTCATCCCGAGTTTCAGCAGATAGCCTGGGTAGATACGGCAACCGGCGAGTTCCAGGAAACACGTTTGCAGCAGGGTGAAGAAGCCGAGAGCTTCTATCGGGAGCTTGCGGCGCGAGGCGTGCCGGTACGGGCAGGCATGGAAGCCAGCGGTCATGGACGCTGGTTTGAACGGTTACTGGGCGAGCTACAGATCGAGCGGTGGATCGGAGATGCGGCCGAGATCCAGAGGAAGCGAGTACGCAAACAGAAGACCGATCGGCCAAGATGCGCAGCTCATTCTGAAGCTGATGTTGAAGGATGATTTTCCGCGAATCTGGGTGCCCGGCTGGGAGAACCGGGATTTGCGACAACTTCTATGGCATCGCCACCGCATAGTGCAGGCGCGCACTCGCATCATGAATCAGTTGCAGGCGGTTGCCCTGAACGAAGGTCTGCGCTGCAAGAAGCGGTTGTGGGGAACCGAACGGCAGCGACTCGAATCGTTCCGCCTGGCTCCATGGGCGAGCCGACGGTGGCACGAGTTGCTGGAGTTGCTCGATCGGTTGGATCCCAGGACTAACAAGACTAAAAGGTCACTATTGGGCTGGGGCAGCGAGGTTAGTGCTTCGGCTGATGACGAGTGTGGAATCAAACGGAGGCCATGGACACGACATCAGATCCGGTGGGCGAGCCGCTATTCTGTATCCCTCGAGTTCCGGCAACCCGTCTGACTGGTCCATTAAGGTTACCTCAGGGTTCCCCGTGTGTTGGATCGTCAGAGCGAGATCAATTCCTTCCGCGGGCAAGCCGTGGAAGGAGAACGACCACAACTTGCTCCGCGTGTCGATATCACGCACGGGAATCGTTTGCCATTGACCGCGGTGTGCAAAACGCCGGCGCTTTCAACGCAACCCAAACCACTCGAGCCTGCCGGGGAGAACTGATGCGCAACAACAACGGGCGATTTTGGCCCTCAGTCGAGTCCTTGAGCACCAATACTTCAGGCGCAGGCAGCTTCAAGGTGGCTGCTCCCGCTCCCAGAGTGGGCAAGTCGGCCAGCAAGCCGAGCCGTCCGAACTTCCCCCGTTCCGGGGTTCCCGCGAGGAATTGCGACGTCCAAGCGTCAGGAGTCTTGTCGAAACTCAACCAATACGCCTTACCACTGTCGGCATCGAGCCAGTAGCAGACATTGTCCGCGCGCGGGTGCCTGGACCTATCACCTCCACCGCGAGCGCGAGGCCGAGCACAATCAAACCTCCTAGGCCAACTACGACTGGGATCGCCCAGGGCCGACGGCTGGTCAGGATATCAAGTTGCGGCACAACCAACGACAACAACAACCCAATGCTGATCGTGCACGCAGCAACTGAGAGACCGTCGATCCCGTCCACATAGACTATCGGCCCTGTCAGCAAGATGATGACGGGAACAGACAACAGGAGCGCGGCAATCGTCGGGCCATTACAGCCAGAACTATGACTGACTTGCGAATTCGTCGCAGATTCTTCATATCGTCTCCTTTTCCTTCCATGAGCAGGAAGCTCGTTATTGCTTGGGGCGGCCCTCGCCACCGCTTTTTGCTCCTGCTTTAACAACGACAGGTCACGGAAGCGTTTCCAAGTGAATCCGGGTTCCTGCCAGACTCCCGACCCCGGAAAAAAGGAAATTGCCCTTGGTGTCGAAAAAGTCCACCCGGTAGGGTCCGTTGAAAGAATTTCCGCTGTTATCGAGCGTCAGCTTGGAGCGGATTTTGAACGTCCCTCCCCAAACATTTGGCGAGTCAAACTCAAACTGAAATGCAGTGAGAGAGAACTGGTGGTGTCCGCCGCTTGCCCATACACCCTGAGAAATGGTTTGTTCATCCGTCTCAGTGGTAAAGACGTTGCCGTCTGCGGTAAGGGTGATCAGCGATTGAAATGGGGGCGGTGCGGTCGGATCGTTGGGATCGGGCGTTACCAAGGTTAGCCATGTGCCGGCCGGGTTCCCGGCCCCGGTGTTGGCGGTTGTTCGGGTGTTGGGTTGCGCGCTGAGCTGAGTCAGCAACCCGAGAATGATCAAAGCAGGCCAAAGTCTGGGGAAGTGCATGTTGTTTCTCCTCGGTGGAAGTTCGCAATGTCTCGAACCGGGAGGGATCATGCACCGCGGCGCAGAATAATGTCCTTACGATTCGCCGACGATTTGCCGACGATTTGCTTACGGAGGGTAAGTGATTGGCGGCTTGAGGTCTCGAGGTAAGCAATCAGGGACCTGCCGGGCTACTGCGGAATGCCTACCCGTCGCATCAGGTCCTGAAAGCGGGGATCCGAACGCAGCGGGTCCCAGACCGGATCGATCTTCAGTTCCAGCAACCAGCCTGAGCGTTCCTGGTAGGCCTTCTCCAGCCACTCGAAGGCGCGGTTTTTCTCGTGGAGGGACGAATAGTCCATAGCTATCAGGACTGGGGAGACGTAGGAGTGTCTTGCCTGTTGTTCGAGAAGCTCAATTTCTTTTCGCAAGTAGGCCTGCATGCCACCTGCGTTGAATGCGTCCTTAAGTTGTTCCAACGCGGATGGTGAGTACCCCGCCAATGTGAGGCCTCGCAATGACTGTTCCACCCCCTGCGGGAACTGGCCCTTCTCTTCGTAAAGGGCGGCGAGCAAGTGATAAGAGGGCTGAAAACCAGGATCCAATTCCACTATTTTCTGCAAGTGTCCTATAGCTTCATCGTACTTGCGCTCCATATAGAGCATGGCAGCAAAGACCATGTTGACATGTAAAGACAGAGGATCAAGAGTGCGAGCTGCAGTGATCTCTCGCTCTGCGTCCTCCATTCGCCCTTGATCACCCAGGTAGATTCCGTACCACAGGTGTGTCACTGAGGAGTTTGGATTCAGCTCCAATGCCCGTTTGAATGCTTGGCCGGCAGCCTGCCAGTCCCAGTCATATTCGAATTTCACGTAAGCCAGTGCGGCGTGGGCCTCGGGCAAGGACGGGTCTAATTCGAGGGCCTTGAGCGCGTTCGCCCTGGCGAGTGGAAAAACCTCTTTGGGCGGGGCCATCATCCAGTAGCCCAGCATGTTGTAGGTATCGGCCCGTCCGGCATAAGCGGTCGCATAGTTGGGGTCGCGTAGCATTGCCTGTTCAAAATTCTGCAAAGCCGTGCGGTAACCTTCCTCAGTTCCTTTGTTCCAAAAAAACCGGCCGCGCAAGTAAGCTTCGTGAACCTGCGGATTCACTGCTGGGGGAATTGCAGGAGGACCTGTCGGGGCTAGCAGGTCACGGCTGATCTCTTGGACGATGGCCTGTGCTACCTCAGCTTGCAGTTGCAGAATGTGGCTGACATCGCGATCGTAATCCTCTGCCCAGATGTGAGTTTGGTCTTTCGCCTGAATCAATTGGGCAGAGATCCTTACGCGGTCTCCTTCGCGGCGGACGCTTCCTTCCACGACATAGTCGACTCCCAGTTGCCGGCCAATTTCATCCACCCGCTTACTACTGCCCTTGAATGTCATCGATGAGGTGCGCGCGATCACGCCCAGCTTTTGGGGTTGTAAGCGACCCAATCGAGTGATGAGTTCCTCCGTCATGCCATCGCTGAAGTAGTCCTGATCGGCGTTCCCGCTCAGATTCTGAAATGGGAGGACCGCAAGCATGGTGCGGCTACCCGTGGCAGTTTTCGACCGGGAGTGCAGCCACAGGAAATAGACGAATATCGCCAAGAGCGCCAGCACTGCTGCAGTGAGCCAAACACGGCTTTGCGCGCTGAACGTTTTGGGCATGATTGCCTGGCTGGTCGGTTTCGACTCTGCGGTTGCTTCCTGGGACGGCAACGAGGACGCCAACGATTGGGCTAGTGTGACTGGGGCAACCAGGCGATAGCCAACCTTGGGGATGGTCTGGATGAAACGGGGATCTCGGGCGTCGTCGTCGAAGCTCTTACGCAGTTCCGAGATGCACTTCGTCAGGACATCATCGCTTACAAAGGTGTCCGGCCAGACCGTCCGGATGAGCTGTTCTTTATCGACGACGTTGCCGGACTGCTCGGCTAAGCAGACAAGCACGTGCATCACCTTGGGTTCAAGGCGAACTGCTTTGTCACCACCCGTGATAGTTCCGAGACGGGGCTGGACGAGCCAATGTGCTACCTGGAAATCGCCCTGCATTCCGGCCTTCCGACGTGTGCGGCATTATAGACGCGTGCTTACAGCTGAGAAGTGCCGATCACCAAAATCCCGGATAATTGTATGAGCTCGCTCGCTAGGTTCAGTCGCTGAGCCGAAAAGGATTTCCTTACGGAACAGGGAACCAAAAGGAAATAAATCCGTCAGATTTCAGTCGGTTACGTAGCAAGAAATACACCTGGAACAATTTCGGCCCCAGAGGCCGGAACACCGGATAATGTAAAAGTTCGAAAATCGTTCTATAAAAGGCAAAGTCAAGAAAAATACATCTCCCGCGGCTGGAATTTTTCTTGCTTTCCAGCCCCCCTTGAATGAACACAACTGTTTTGACCGGCCACACCATGTGCTCGGTTCGTGGGCATGATGGCCCAGAGAGTTTGGGTTTTCTCTCATAGCGGTTTTCATCGCCTGTTGGCAAACGAAGCCTGTCCCTTCCGAAACCAGCAAAGCAGAACTGGCGCTCAAGTGGCGGCTCATGGTTCTATCTGGGGCTCGTGGTTCCATAGCTTTTTCTGGTTATCCGAGAGGGCCTAGGGTCTGCTGTGAAACTGCAAACTGAGACGGAGCATCACCTCTCCGCGCCACTTTACGGTCTCGAAAGCGCAACAACGCGGAGCTTTGGTGGAGGTCTTCATGAAAAAGATGTTGGTAATAACCCTGTTCACGCTGGCGACGCTAGCCTGGGGGGCACAACAGCCTAGCAGCGCTGATCGGGACGCGCCACCAAGTAGTATGCAGGCCGGGTCCCAGGGCCAGGCGGCGAACGCCCCAGTCACGGAAGGCTGCCTGGGAGGCAGCGCTCCGAACTTCACGATGACGGACAAAGCTGGCATCATCTACAAGCTGAATCTTCCTCCGAACGCCGATACGTCTAAGCTGGCGCAGCACGTGGGAGAATCGATGCAGGTCGCCGGTAATGTGAAGGAAACCGGTAAAGCGGGCAATGCCTCGATCGACGTTCAAGGCATCGGTAGAGGAACGGGCAAGTGCCCAGTCAGCGCGCAGTCGCCGCCGAAGCAGTAGGTCAATAGTGATCGCTCGTGGTTGGTAAGCAGAGCCCAATACATCTGGGCCGGGCACTTTGCTCGTGCTGGAGACCGGCGCCGGGAGTTGTGCCCGGGCGCTCCTAGTTTTAAGTTTTGCCCTCTCGCCTCGACAATAGCTGGCGAAAAATTGATTGGATAAGAACGAAGGCTTCTAGGCGATCAAGTAATCGTGCTAATTCCCGGTCACGGCCATTTCTTTGGCGTAGCAGACGCCAGCGGCTTCGTCCTGGTCGGCGATCCCGCGCGAATCCACTTGGTCGTATAGTCGGCATTGCATCCATGTGGCCCGCGACCCAGCGGTGTTGTTCAAGAAAGTGGGATGGGCGTTTTTCGTCCAAGTGGCATTACTTCTGAGCAGTCCGTTATCCGAGAGTGACCCCGATCAGTTCTGATAAGCCGACTTGATCGGCATAGGGCGGCGGTTACCCGCCGCCCTGCCACACCACCGTGCGTACGGGTCCGTACACGGCGGTTCGAGTCGGTTACGCTGACACTGATCGATCAACGTCGGAAGTTCGATTTGAAGTAAGCATCGGAAAGCCCCACAGAAACGGCTTTGGCCCAGGCAGGATGCCAAGGGCCGAGTCCGCTGCAACTTGCAGGAGCAGGTTACTCTCCGGAATCATGCATTATTCCCGGCGCGAGTCCTTCGCAAATGAACCTTCTTTCCGAAACTTTTTCCGCGCGCGCTTGCGCGCCAAAGCCTGTTTCACTCGGCGCTTTTCGCCCGGTTTTAAGTAGTATGAGTGACGTTTCACTTCTTTAATGATGTCTTCCGTCTGAACCTTACGTTTGAATCGACGGAGCGCATTCTCT
>Ga0126381_100011007_pt1 | contig 10210 bp, 4 predicted proteins | sample PanSoiMetPlot_28_FD_96465 | JGI IMG/M metagenome (GOLD analysis project Ga0126381, IMG submission 96465) | Tropical forest soil microbial communities from Panama - MetaG Plot_28 | ecosystem: Environmental > Terrestrial > Soil > Tropical forest > Bulk soil | place: Panama | collected 2016-02-17 | reverse complement strand
GGGACGCCGGGAGAGCCGCCGCGCGGCGGCGAGCATGGCCAGCGAAATCGGCTGGTAATTCCACACGTCTACGCCGACATCGTATTGGCGCGCCAAGGGTTTAAGGCGGCCATGGCTATGGCCATGGAGGTTGAGGGCCCCCTTGCCCATGTCGCGCCAGGTGCGCAAGGCGTAATGGCAGAGCACCAGCCGCACGCCGTCGGCATCGAGTTCGAGATAGGGCTGAACGCTGCACCAACCGCGGGCTTCGAGCGCCGCCGCGCCATCGTTGTTGCCCGTCACGAGGTGCTTGCGGCCGTGCAACGCCTGCAGCAGGGCCTCAATCCGCTCTGGTTTCTGTCTCACCGCAAAGTCGCCGAGATGATAGATGTCGTCGGCCGGGGAAACCACGCGGTTCCAACGCTCAATCAGGGCTTCATCCATGGCAGCGACGCTGGCAAACGGCCGACGGTAAAGTCCGAGCGCCCCACCGTGTCCGAAATGCGTATCGGCCGTGAACAGCACCGTCATGGGCGTCCGACCCGAAAGGCTCCGAGGCGCTAAGCCCGCGTCCGGCCGCAGCCCCCGCGATCTTGCGCACATAAGGCCCGTTCAGCCGGTTGCAAACCGCGGCGTCTTTTGGCATAGCAGTCGTCCGCCGTTTTGGCCCGCGGGTGTAGCTCAGGGGTAGAGCACAACCTTGCCAAGGTTGGGGTCGTGGGTTCGAATCCCATCGCCCGCTCCAAAATGCTCGAGAGAGCGAGATCAATCCATGGCGCGGCTGTTGCCACGGGAGCCGGTCTCGGCAGTGTCTTTGATGTCCAGCTGACGCCGCGAACGAAGGATGGCCCTGAGACGGGTCATTCGGTCTTGCGACCAAGTGCCACCCTGAGGGCTGGAACCCAGGCGACGCCGCGACCCGTTCCGCCGACTGACGATCAACTCACCCAACATCCCGGCTGCCGCTGTCAACGGCGATGTTATGCCTCGACGGAAATGGGGTGACGTACAAAGTTTGAGGTGCCTTGGTTCTTGATGCGGCTTGGCTCAAGCGACTCCGGCCAACCACGCGACCTCGGCGGGAGACGGTCTGATGGCGCGGTCCTGCGCGGCGCAGGCACGCCATCGTTTCGTACGTTTGTTGCTTCGCCCGAAGAACAGTCGGCGCCCGGCCGTGCTCATGGCCCTTGCATTTCGTTTAGTGCTTGTCTGATCATTTCCGCCGCATCGTCGCAGCGGGTCCCAGGATCCCTGGCCGAGGAAAGAGTGGTAGAGTCTCAATCAATCGTCCGTCAATGCGTTCACTTGATTAGGTGATCGAGTTATATCGCATGATGCGAAAAAAGCGGCGGCGTGGCCCACCTCCGGCCAGTGCGCCTTGTGCTGTTCGTTCGAAGGATTTCGAATGTCTGCCGTTAAGTCCTCGATGGGGTGCAGCAAGAAACGCGGACGCAACGCAGATTTGATCCACACAAATAACAGGCGGTGCTGACAAAAAGCGCGTTAGCGGCCAACACACCATTGACGATTTGGCGATATGTGTCGCCAGTATTGAGATACCCTTATAGTTTTCGCGAGGGTGTGACCTTGGACACACACTTCAAGCGAACGCCAAAGTTATCATAACTTCGATGACATTATAACACTGGGGAGGCACGTTGCCCCATGGGCTATGTCTCAGGCTATGAGTACGACTTCTTCGTCAGCTATGCCAGCGTCGACAACAAGCCGGTGTCGCAGGAGGACCGCGGGTGGGTCGACGCGCTCGTTGGGCACCTGACAGATGAACTTGCGCGCAAACTTGGCCGTCGAGAGGCCTTCACGTATTGGATGGATACACAGGATCTGCGCGGCAACCATGAGGCTGAGAACCATATTCCAGAGCAGGTAAAACGCTCAGCCGTATTTCTTGCAATCCTATCCCCCGGTTATGTGGCATCTACATTTTGCAAACTGGAACTGGACACATTCGTCAAGCGCTTGGGCGGCGCCGGGGGTCGGTTGTTCGTTATTTACAAGGAAGAGATCGACGAGCGGCAACACAAAGTACCAGAGCCTTTGCGTCGCCCGGTCAAGTACGACTTCTGGTACGTCGAGCGGAATGGCAGGCGGCGATTTCTCGGATCGCCCTTGCCCAATCCACTCGATCACGACGACCGCAAGCTCTACTACCCGAAAATCTTGGATATTCGAAACGATATCGCAGAGAAACTTCACGAACTCAAGAAGACACCAACCGCCACGGCAGCCGCCCCGGCGGTCTTGCTGGCTGAGGTCACCTCACAACCGCTTAAAAATCGCCGTGACGAGGTGCGTCGATATCTCGACCAGGCCGGCATTCCCGTGCTTCCTTCGGGCAGCTATGTCTGGCTGTCAAATGCGGAATTAGAACGCGCGTTGGCGAGCGATCTCTCTCAGTGCAAAGCTTTTGTTCAGCTTGTTGGATCAGAGCCCGACCGGTTAAGCTGGCAGCAGTTAGAAGCGGCCAAACAGCACAACTGCAAGATTCTTCAGTGGCGCAGTCCCGATCTGGACCTCCAGCAGAACGTCGACTCGCCGGAGCAACGTCGATTGTTGGAAGCGATAGAGGCTATGCCGATCGACGAATTTAAGCAAAAGATCGTTCGCACTATGGCGCCCAAATCAACGAATGGTGCCAACGGCGCGAGCTCGTCACGGCCGTCGTTTATCTTCATTAACTGCGATGCCGTCGATACAGACAAAGCGGACAATATCGGCAGGCTTCTCGGCGGCGGCTTCGACTGGGAGCGACCGTATTACGAGCGAAAACCCAAGACGCGAGAGTTGCGGCAGACCATTGAGAGGAATCTGCTCGAATGCGATGGATTGTTCATCGTCCACGGTGAGAACGCGCATTGGGTGTGGGACCAGCTTCAGCTGTTCCGGAAGTTGCGCCAGCGCCGCGTCAGGGAGGCGCGTGTGCTCGCTGTGGTGCAGGCGGGGGCTGATCGGGTCGAGCTTCGAGGGATCAATCTCGCCGGATTGCGCACCATCGTGATTGATGAAATCGCCGACGTCCTCAGGCCGGAGCTCACACAATGAGGGCATTCGACACCGCTGATTCGTTGGGAGAACCCTATCCAGGGCTGCGGCCGTTCCGGCGCGATGAGGCACATATCTTTTTCGGCCGCGAGACCACCATCGATGACATGGTCGAGCGCCTCGCCGCGCACCATTTTCTGGCGGTGACGGGTCTGTCAGGATCGGGCAAGTCATCGCTGGCGCGCACCGGGCTCCTCGATGCTCTCGATCGCGGCCTGCTGGTCGAGGCCGGCAGCCTCTGGCGGATTGCCGACTTCCGACCCGGCGGCGACCCGCTTGCCCGCCTCGCCGAGGCCCTCCTTGCCACGACTGCAAGCGACGCTTCCGCGGAAAACCGCGCTCTCACCGAAGCCAAACTGGCACAGGGACCTCTGGGCCTCGTGCAGGTCCTGGACGAGATCAAGTTTCCGGCGACAACAAATCTCCTGGTGCTGGTGGATCAATTCGAGGAGATTTTCCGCTATCGCAAAGGAGCCGCAAGGGATGATGTCGACGCCTTTGTAGCAATGCTCCTAGCCAGCGCTAACCAGAGAAAAAGGCCGATCTACGTCGTCATTACCATGCGGTCGGACTTTCTCGGCGAGTGCGCGCAGTTCGCCAATCTCGCTGAAACGATCAACCATGGACAGTTTCATACCCCGCGCCTCACGCGCGATCAATGTCGCCAGGCAATTGAGGAGCCGGCGCGCGTCTATGGCGGATGCGTGGAGGAGGCGTTGGTCACGCGGCTCCTCAACGACATCGGTGGCAATCCAGATCAGCTCCCCTTGCTGCAGCACGTCCTGATGCTGCTGTGGCAACGGGCACGTGGTCGCACGGCCGATGTTCAGCCGCTGCTGACGCTGGCAGATTATGAGAGCTTGGGCGGCGTCGGGGCCATGGGGTTAGAAGCCGATGCGGCCGTCGACGCCGAAACCCGAGGTTCGAACGGAGCCCTCTCCGATCACGCAGACCGGGTGCTCGCCGAACTAACGAGCGAGCAGCAGCGGCTTGCTCAGATTCTCTTTCGTGCGTTGACCGAGAGCGACAGTGCCGGCGATCGCGCTGTGCGACGACCTGTCAGCTTAGCCCATGCGGCGGCGATCGCCGACGTCCCGGTCGAGAATCTGCTTCCGGTGATCGAAGCCTTCCGCGCGTCCGGCCGAAGCTTTCTCATGCCGCTCGCGCCCGAGCCGCTCAAGCCCGAGACCGTCCTCGACATCAGCCACGAAAGCCTGATTCGGCAATGGATCAAGCTGCGGCGATGGGTGCGCGACGAATACCAATCGGCGGAGGCGTATCGCGGCATTGAGCGCAACGCCAAGCGATGGAAAAACGGTGTCGGCAATCTGCTGATGAGCCTCGATCTCCACGCGGCCGTCCAATGGCGTAAAGCCGAGCATCCCAACGCCGCATGGGCGCAGCGCTATGGTGGCGCGTTCGACCAAGTCACGGAGTTTCTCCGCGCCTCGGAACGGCATCGGATTTGGCGAAGGGGGCTTGTTGCCACTGCTATCGCCATTCCCGTCATCTTGATCGCGGGCGCATTTTGGTTCGCGTTTTATGGAATCACGATGGTGCTGGCCTCATTCGCTTTCATAGACCCCGGCTACGAAACCTATGTCTCCGACGTCAAACCACAAGCAGTCTTGAAACAAGATAATATTGGATCAGCGACACCAAACACGATTCCAGGCGGACACGTCATCAACACGTTGGCGCTCCGAGCGGCTTTGGAAGAAGGCAAGATTGGGGGCGCACCCTTCGTCCTAATCGACGCGCTGGACGGCAGTCACGAGACCATTGCTAAGGCGGAAAGAATTCCTTTTGCTGGGCACAGCGGAGATTTACACGATGAGACCCAACACCAACTGGAGGAGAAGCTGAAGACGCTGACTGGAAACAAGCGGGATATGCCGCTCGTATTTTTTTGTCAGGGAGCGTCATGCTGGGAATCCTACAACGCATGCCTTCGGGCGATTCATCTCGGCTATACGCACGTCTATTGGTATCGAGGCGGAGTGAATTCATGGAATGCGACCAACGACGCCTTCGACGCCTTCGCTGCAGCCGCGGCGGCCGAACTCCGGAAGATCGATGTATCAAAGATAAAAATAAAGATGACGACTGTGTTTTCAAATATTCCCGGCGTCTTTTCAATCTTACGCGGAACACATATTCAGTCGGATGAAAATCAGTTAGCTCAACCTGAACCAACTAATATTGATTACTACCACCGAGGCGTCGAGAGTGCCTCTAGAGGAAAAGCCGACGACGCAATTCTGGACTTCAACAAGGCAATAATTATCGCTCCCCAAAATGCCGAAGCTTACTACAACCGTGCCCTCGCGTTCGAGACAGAAGGCGACTACAGAGACGCGATGAGCGACTTCCTCGAGGCGGCCGCCCTCGATCCCGCAAAGAATGCCGAGGTGCAAGCGATCATACTCAATCCGAAATTTGCTATCGCCTACAACTATCGCGGCTCGGATTATTACAAGAAGGGTGACTACGACCACGCCATCAAGGACTATAACCAAGCAATCCAACTCGATCCGAAATATGTACTCGCTTACCTCTACCGAGCCGATGTTTATTTCCGCAAAGGCGACTATAGCCACGCTATCAGCGACTACGACCAAGCAATTCAACTTGATCCGAAAAACGCACTCGCCTACACCTACAGAGCCTATGCTTATTCCAGCAAAGGCGACTATGCCCACGCGGTCAGCGACTACGACGAAGCACTTCGACTCGATCCGGAAAACGCAGGCACCTACAATAGCCGTTGCTGGGTACGTGTGATCGCGGGCCAAGAATTGCAACGGGCGCTATCCGACTGCAACGAATCGTTGCGTATTCGGCCAAACGACGCGGACGCGCTCGATAGCCGTGGGGGCGCATATTTGAAGCTCGGCCGCCTCGACGAGGCAATCGCTGATTTCGATGCCGCACTCAAAATCGAGCCGAAGCTCGCAAGCTCACTCTATGGCCGCGGTCTGGCGAAGCTGAAAAAGGGCGATCGTACAGGCGCTGATGCGGATATGGTTACGGCGAAAGCAATCCGAGCCGACGTCGCGGAGCGGGCACACTACGAGGTCAAATAGCGGGAGGGAGCCGGGAGCGGCTGTTGGCAGTCTGTTCGCGCGCACCCTGTGGTCGGCCCGAACGGCTTCGAGAATGGGGGACGCCGGGACGGCAGCGTGAAACAATTTAAGAGCGTGAAACAATTTAAGAGAATGTAAGGATCGGACCAGCGGATTGTGAGGGCTTGGAGTAAAGGCGGCGTTTCAAGTTTTTAGAAACGCCGCCCTGATTTCTTGTCCGAGGTTTGTGCCACCGTCCGGGGCTTCCGCCAACTTAACGGAGGAAAGTCGTTTCCGCTAGGATCGAGCGGGGTCGAAGCGGTCCAGGTTCATCACCTTAATCCACGCCGCCACGAAGTCTTTGACAAACTTCTCCTTCGAGTCCGCGCAGGCATAGACCTCCGCAAGGGCGCGCAGCTGGGCGTGCGAACCGAAGATCAGGTCGACACGCGTGCCGGTCCACTTGACCTCGTTCGTCTTCCGGTCGCGCCCCTCGTACATGCCTTCAGGGGCCGCAGACGGCTGCCATTGCGTGCTCATGTCGAGCAGGTTGACGAAAAAGTCGTTCGTCAGCGCCTCTGGCCGCTTGGTGAAGACGCCGTGTGGGGAGTTCCCGGTATTGGCGCCCAGGACACGCAGGCCGCCGACCAGAACCGTCATTTCGGGCGCGGTCAGCGTGAGCAGTTGCGCCTTGTCCACCAACGCCTCCTCGGGCGACATGATGTGCTTGCCGCGGTAGTAGTTGCGGAAACCATCAGCGACCGGTTCGAGCGGCGCGAACGAGTCGACGTCGGTCTGCTCCTGCGACGCATCCATGCGACCCGGCGTGAAGGGAACCTTTACGTCCTGCCCGCCCGCCTTCGCGGCCTTCTCGATTGCGGCATTGCCGCCGAGAATGATCAAGTCGGCGAGTGAGACTTTCTTGCCGCCGCTGGCTGCGGCGTTGAACTCCTTCTGGATCGCTTCGAGCTTGCCAAGCACCGTCGCGAGCTGCTTCGGTTGATTGACGTCCCAATCCTTCTGCGGCGTCAGGCGAATGCGCGCCCCGTTCGCTCCACCACGCTTGTCGGAGCCGCGGAACGTCGCCGCCGAGGCCCAAGCCGTCGAGACCAGCTGCGACACTGAGCCGGACGCGAGGACCTTCGCTTTCAGAGCGGCAATGTCCTGCTCATCGATCAGCGGATGATTCACGGCGGGGATTGGGTCTTGCCAGATCAGGATTTCCTTTGGGACGAGTGGGCCGAGATAACGATGGATCGGCCCCATGTCGCGGTGGGTAAGCTTGAACCACGCGCGCGCAAACGCGTCCGCGAACTGATCCGGATGCTCGTAGAAGCGCCTTGAGATTTTCTCGTAGGCGGGATCCATCCGCAGTGAGAGGTCCGTGGTCAGCATGGTCGGCACGTGCTTCTTCGACTTGTCGTGGGCGTCCGGGATCGTGGCTGGGGCGCCTTTTGCCTTCCACTGGTAGGCGCCGGCCGGGCTCTTGGTCAGTTCCCATTCGTTGTTGAACAGGTTTTCGAAGAAGCGGTTGCTCCACTTCGTCGGCGTTTGCGACCAGGTGACCTCCGGACCGCCGGTGATGGTGTCGGGCCCGAAACCTGTGCCATGCTTGCTCTTCCAGCCGAGACCCTGATCCTCGATGAAGGCTCCTTCCGGCGGCGCGCCGACGAATGAGGGATCGCCGGCCCCGTGGGTTTTGCCGAAGGTGTGGCCGCCGGCAATCAACGCGACGGTCTCCTCGTCGTTCATCGCCATGCGGAAGAAAGTTTCGCGGATGTCCTTGGCCGCCGCGACCGGATCCGGTTTGCCGTTCGGGCCTTCTGGATTCACGTAGATTAGGCCCATCTGCACCGCGGCGAGCGGATTCTGAAGCTGCCGTTCACCGCTATAGCGTTCGTCTCCCAGCCATGTCCCCTCGGGACCCCAGTAGAGCTCCTCGGGCTCCCAGACATCCGCGCGGCCGCCGCCGAAACCGAATGTCTTGAAGTCCATCGACTCGAGGGCGACGTTGCCCGCAAGGATCATCAGGTCGGCCCAGGAGAGCTTCCGGCCGTATTTCTGCTTGATCGGCCAGAGCAGCCGGCGCGCCTTGTCGAGGTTCGCGTTGTCCGGCCAGCTGTTGAGGGGCGCGAAGCGCTGCTGGCCGCTGCCGGCACCGCCGCGGCCATCGGCGATGCGGTACGTGCCTGCGCTGTGCCACGCCATTCGAATCATCAGCCCGCCGTAGTTGCCAAAGTCGGCCGGCCACCAGTCCTGCGAATCCGTCATCAGGGCATGAAGATCCTTGATCACTGCGTTCAGGTCGAGAGTCTTGAACTCCTCGGCGTAGTTGAACTCCTTGCCCATGGGATCGGACTTGAGGGAGTTTTGGTGGAGAACCTGAATGTTCAGCTGGTTCGGCCACCAGTCACGGTTCGTCCTGGATATGAACGGGCATTTGCCCGCACTTTCGTCAGTCTTTGCGTCCATGTCTCTCTCCGCGCCTGTTCAGCCTTGTCCCGTTCGGTATAATAGGACCGTCGGTTCTTGGAAAGCGATCCAGCTTCAATGATAAAAAGCTGCGCAGGACTCTAGCGCGGCATATTGAAGCTGCAATCGGAATAAACGAGAACCGGCGCAAACGAGAAAAGCTCAGACGCCGAGCGCTCCGGCTGACTTTTTATTCCGTCGCTACCGGTTCTATCGGTACCGGCTTTAACGGGCTCGGCGGGTTGCTTTCTCGATGTGGTGAAGGAATCCGGCATAGCCAGTGCTGTTTTTCATTCTCGGCATGGGGAGCAGCATGATCGCGGATTCATTCAAGGTTGCAGATTCGAGGAGGCAATCTTGAACCGCGGTCCTCTGGCGGAGGTCGAGTAATGTAATTTTTACTTGTTTTTTACTTGTCGATTGAGCAGGCGCCAGCCAGCCGTTGGGGCGGCCGCCAAGACTAGCAAGGTCGTTCGGTATCACAGTCCCGTTGCCCATCTAAAAGACAAACGGGTGCTTCACGTCGCAGGCACCTGTGTCGCCGCGCCCGGCACTGAACGACGCAGGCTCAAGGCGCGGATCTTGGCGTTCAAACCATATGATCAACGCTTGGCACCTCCTCGCGTGCATCGCTGATCCAAGGCGTTCCGGTCGGGCCGCGATTTCTTGGCGTGGATCGGGTTCGTGCCCAAGCAGCGCTCGAGCGAGCATCTCGCCGACTGAACCGCGCCGCACGGCAATGACTGGGGTGCCGAGTGGCCTCCATCATCGCGAGTCCGAAGGGCTTCGGCCAATTAACGGGCAAAAAGCAACGCGTCGCAAGGAGCGTCACGTCCCAACCAACCAGCGCCGTGTGAGGGGGGAGACAATACATTCGATGCCCCCATAAAATCGAGGCGGCATCGTTCCACGATCGCTCGCTATGCCATTTTAGCTGGCGCTCCCCGCCAATCCGCACGCGGACATTGCATTCACCTTAACTTAGATCAATAATGTCAGCGTGGTTTTGCGAACGGATCTCTCAGCGGGGCCGAGCAGAGGCTGTTGGGCTGCTGGCTGTCCCGGGAACATCAAGGTCGTCATGGCAATGCTGATGATTATCTGTCCCATCGCTCACCGTGCTTTGTCGACTGGCGTTGAGGTGGAGCCAGCAAAGTTTGAATCGTTGCTTGACGTTCCACGCACCGCCGCTTGTCCCTATTGCGGGGGAGCTCACGTGTGGCACAAACGTGAGGCATGGCTAGCGGACCCCGAGTTTGCGGGTCCTGACCTGGAGCCGACGCGTGCACCAGGAGACATGGCGGAGAGCTGAAGGCACCTATTTTGGCTGCGTCCTATTTGCCTGAACGGTTCTCGTTATCTGCGAGGAGAACGTGCGGATTGACAACGAGCGCTGGTCAATCGCATGGTGGCCCAAACGGGGGATGAGATGGCCCCGCAGGCGGCCAATCTTGACCAAACAATCGGTTTCCTCGCGCTCTTTGTTGTGAGCGGGCGATGGCAAGGATCGGTCGACCGCGGAGGGTATATTAAGAGGTCTATTAAATAGAGAGCGGCGCGGGCCCCATTTTGCGATTTGCTTAAACCGCGCCAATTTCATCAGCGATTGCCATCAACGTTGTGCACCTCGC
>Ga0126381_100011006_pt1 | contig 10210 bp, 10 predicted proteins | sample PanSoiMetPlot_28_FD_96465 | JGI IMG/M metagenome (GOLD analysis project Ga0126381, IMG submission 96465) | Tropical forest soil microbial communities from Panama - MetaG Plot_28 | ecosystem: Environmental > Terrestrial > Soil > Tropical forest > Bulk soil | place: Panama | collected 2016-02-17 | reverse complement strand
GGTGGCGCCTGCATGCACAGATACGGCTACAAGCTCTGAGCGCGCGAGGCCGGAAAGTGGCACGGCCGACTTCCGGCGCGTCCGGGCACGGCATCCCGCGCCCGGGTACTGACCCTACCCGGGTTTCCAATCCACGCGTTTAGCTTAGGATTGGGTGCACTGCGGGTGCACAGGACATTTTGGGCGTAAAGCCGGATCAATTTTCATTTCAAAAATTTATTTTATTTCAATTAGTTACATGGTGCCGGCTGAGGGATTCGAACCCCCGACCCCGTGATTACAAATCAAAAATCGACGTCCTGACCAACCCGTTGAAGCGCAAAGCGTTGTTGGCATAACCCCACTGGTCCTTGTCGCCATCCGGGGCCCACCCTGGGCTCAACCATTATCAGTGGCGATCGCCTCATCCGCGTCAAGGTAGCAGGGCGGCTGCAGGGTCCTCTTTGATTGGAGCTGCAGGTATCAATCTCGTGAACACCCAACGTCTTTACTATTGGCGTAGCCGCGAACGCCGTCGCTGCGGTTGGCGCGCAGCGTGGCGAGGCGCGACCGTCTCGACCCCCAGCGCGTCGACGAAGCCGTCGCGATAGTAGTCGGTGAGATCGATGATCTCGCCGTAGGTGACCTTGCCATTGGCCTCGGTCAGGCGGGCATTGCCTTCGGCGCGCAGGCGTTTGGTTTTCTGGTCGTAGATGACCCGATTGGCCTCGATGGTGGCGCCGCTGTAGTAGATCTGAACGTTGCCGACCGCCGCGAACTGATGATCGGCGTAGTCGTAGTCGACCCGGTCCGCCATGACGTGCATCTGGGCGTCGCCGGACCGCCTGTGCAGATGCGCCGCCGCAGATTGCGGCTGGGCAAGGCACGCGCAGACGAGCGCAAGCGCCGTCAGGCGCCACTCGCGCATGGTACTCTTGGGCGACATGTACCGAGCATAGACCCGACCGATGGCGCAGGACCACTGGCTGCATGGTTTCAAACTACGACGTCGAGCAATGGGACCGCTGCCGCGGCTCGATCGATTGATCCGCAGCCGCCCCCCCGCCGAGGGCGTTGGCAATGTCCGCTATGCCCCTAACAGCGGCGCGACAGCAGACATCACTTGAGGTCCGCTAAGTGCCATGAGCCGACATAAGCGCTCCACACTATCAACTTATTGGCGTAGTCTCGCTGAACTGCCGATTTCGTGGGGATCGGGAGTGACGACGCCGAAGGAAGCGGAGGATGTATGGTTGGCCGACCTGCCGCCCACAGCGCGGCAGAACTGGGCGGCACTTGCTATGGCCACACTTGTGCTCGTTGCATTTGCGGCTGTGGTCCCGTTCACGGGCAGGCCGTTGGCGCGAGTCAATGCGCTCTTCCCAGCACTGGATGCCATTGTTTTCGTCACCGAACTGATCACCTCCGTTCTACTGTTCGCGCAGTTTTCGATTTCCCGCTCACGCGCACTCTTGGCGCTCGCGAACGGGTATCTCTTTACGGCATTGATCGTCATTCCGCATGCGCTGACCTTCGCGGGCGCATTTTCGCCGACCGGGCTTCTCGGTGCTGGTCTCCAAACCGGGTCGTGGCTGTTTCTCTTCGCGCATCTTGGATTCGCCATCGGCCTGTTGGGCTACGCGATGCTAAGGAGAAGCAAGCATTCCAAACGCATGTCGGAACCGTCGGTGCTGCCCGCGATCTACTTGAGTGTAGCAGGTGCAATCGGCTTGGTGTGCGGCCTTACGTTGCTTGCTACTGCGGGAGAGGACCTTCTGCCTCCCATCATTCTGGACAAGGCTCGCATCAGTCCCTCGGTCATCTATCCCGTCTGGCTCGCGATACTGATCACAACAGCAGCGATCGCCATATTGTCGTTCCGCCGGCGCTCGGTTCTCGACCAATGGCTCATGATCGTGGCTTTGGTCTCGATTGCAGACTTGGCGTTCAGCGGCCTCCTTCCCAGCGTGCGGTTCAGCGTTGGCTTCTATGCCGGGCGCGTGTTTTCGATTATCACATCGAGCATCGTTCTGATCGTCTTGCTTGCAGAGACGATGCGGCTCGATGCGAAGTTGGCACACTCGAACGCGATGCTGCGGCGCGAGCAGGACAACAAGTTGATGAATCTGGAAGCGATGACGGCCTCCATTTCGCACGAGTTGCGACAGCCATTGGGCGCCATCGTGGCCAACACTGAGGCGGCAAAGCTGTACGCCGAACGCGAGCCTCCGGACCTTGGAAAGGCGCTGTCGATTCTCGACAACGTGATCCGCGACACTCATCGCGCGAGCGATACGTTGGAGAGTGTTGGCAATCTGTTCAGAAAGCGCAGAGGAGTGCACGAACCGGTCGATCTGAATGACGTGGCCAAGGGCGCCTTGCGACTTCTGCGCGGTGAAACAGAACGGCATGGGGTTACGACTGGCGCCGAACTGGCATCCGAGCCTCCTCTTGTGATTGGTCACCGAGGTCAATTGCAGGAAGTCATCACAAACCTGTTGCAGAACGCGATAGAGGCAATGGATTCCGTCAAGGGGCACCCACGGGTGCTGACAATCAGAACCGGGCGCGACGGCGACAAAGGCGTCGCTGTGGAAGTTCAGGACACGGGGCCGGGAATTGATCCGGAAAATATCGACAAGATATTCGATGTTTTCGTCACAACGAAACCAACCGGTATGGGCTTGGGGTTGGCGATTTGCCGACTAATTGTTTCGAGTCATGGTGGCGAGCTTTCCGCTTCGCCGGCTCGTCGCCGTGGCACCATTTTTCGGGTTGTTTTGCCCCGGGCGCATGTCCCTCAGTGATTGGCTTTATTGTCCGCTAAGGGTCACAAGCTGAAAGGCTCATGGCGAGCAAATGTTGTCCGCTTTGCCCGAGAGCGGACATGCGCGCGGTGCCGTCACCCGATGAGAGCGGTGCCTCTCACCTGCGCCTTCCCCGCTCGGCCGTCTCGACTACCAGCGACAGGAACGGCGTTCCGCCGACCTCGCGCTGCCATGCGGCGAGGTGCAGATGATCACTCGACGGTCCGAGCCGGTGCTCGTCTGAGCCGGTCGCAGGCGGCGGTGTGCCGGCAATGTTGCGCGCCGGAATCGCGCGAATCGCGCCCTTGGGCTCTTCCGGCGCGCCAACTGGGTCCGGGGGAACGGCGGGGAGGCCTGGGCAGCGACGAGCCGGTCGGAACCCGACTATTGGCGGCGCGAGCCATCGCGCGCGAAAAAAAAGCGACGACCCGCATCGAGCAGCCGATCAACCGCTCCTCGTGAGCGCCGCTCAGTAGCGCTGGTAGCGCGCCGGCGACCGCTGGCTGGGGCCCTGGCCATAATAGGGGTTACGGATGCAGTTCCCGCCGATGCCGCTCATCGTCGCCATGCACTGCTGGAAACTCGTATAGTAGCATGACAGCGCCCCGCTGCCGAAGCGGCTGTTGTACTGGGCGCACCAGGGATAGTCGTAAGGGGTCAGGGGTGCCAGCAGTCGGCCAATCGCTAGCACTTTGGTCGTCGGCACAGCCGGAAAGCCGCCGACGCTGCGATGAACGTCGGGTTCGGTGCCAGTCACGTTGCTCTGAGAATTGCTCATTTTTGATCTCCTATACCGCCGGCGCGCCATCCGGGGCTGAGCGGCTGTTGCTGCAACCGCCGCTCCGTTGCGAGCACGTCGCACGCGACCCCTCGGTTCAAGCCGCCGGGCGACTGAGCTCCCAGTAGTCGCGATCCACCAGGACGCCGGTCTTTTCGCCGAGCTGCTTCGTCCTGTTTCTGAGCACGGTGACGGCCGGATAGGGCCGCAGATAGACGGTCAGATCATTGATCTGGCCGTGCTCGTTGAGCTGCTGCACCCATATCCCTTCCATCGGATAGCCGTCGGCGTCGCAATCAAACAGCTCGACCAGCAATTGGGGCGTTGCGATGATGGACGTGTAAGAGGATGCGCTCTGGATCTGGTGGGCCAATCCGACGGCGGCCTCGACCTCCGTTTTGCCGCGGACTGATTTCGCGAGCATCGGGCTGTGGAGCACCATGTCGGGCGCGAGCGCGATCGGCTTGACACCAATGGGCGTAAATTTGCGGGGTTTCCCGGTGTCCTTCGGCCGCTGTAGCTCCCAGAATTCCTGCGGGATCGACGAGGACAGCTCTTTGTACATGGCGTTCCGGAAGATCGTCGCGATCGGCCACGGCCGCATGAGGACCCGAAGCTCGCGGATCAAGCCGTCCTCATTGTCCACGAGGATGGTGACGGCCTCCAGCGCATAGCCTCCGGCGTTGCCAGTCCAAAACAAGAGCGTCTGCCTCGGATCGCGCAGTTCGAGCGTGTAGCGAATGGGACTGGCGATCTTCACGGCGTTGTTCAAGATGTTGAGCACGTTGGTCGCGCCCGATATGGGCTTCGTCAGCATTGGGGCGTAGATCGTAACGTCGGGCGCAAAGAGCTTGGCGAACTCCTCCTTGCTTGCGCCGGATTCGATGGCGACGCGAAACGGATGTCGTGACATGGCGTGTGTTCCTTGTGCTGGAGCGTGCGTTGTCAGGTCTGGTAGTCCCACATGTCGGCCGGCAGCTTTCCCGCGTTCAACGCGATCAGCCTGTCCCTGAAGATCTTGAGCGCCGGGAACGGCCGGTAGGCGACGGTGCGTTCGACGAGCAGCCCGTCCTTGTTGTCGGTGAGCAGTTCCAGGCTCTCAATCTTGTGTCCCTCGACCGTGCCTTGCCAACGCAGCAGGGTGGTGCGGTCGTCAATCTTGGCCTCGAAGATGTATTTGCCCGGATTGTCGCGGCTGTGGGACGAGTTCGAGATGGTGATCGCCACCAGCTCGCGGCCGACAATTGGCTTGATGAGAACCGGGCTGTGCATCACGACATTTTCGGCCAGGATCGCGGCGGCTTGCTCCGGAGTTGGCGGACCTGCCTCGCGGAGTTTGCGGAACGGGTGCATGACGGGCCTCCTTCCTACTCAGGCTGTGCGGACTCAAGATTTCGGCGCCGGCGGAATCGGCAATGCGATGTCTGTCGCCATGCGCCATCCGTCCGACGTATGGACCCACTCCAGGATCATCAGGAACGGCTTGGGAACCGGCGTTTGACCCGCGTATGCGACGGTGATGCTGACCGGAACGTAGGTCTCGACGACATCGGTGCTCAGCGCGACGACTCTCTCTTTCGCGTAGTCCGGATCGATGCGAAATGGACCGGCCTTATAGAGTTCATCGAGGTGAGCGAGGACGACCTCCTTCCCCCAAAAGCCGGCCCAGTTGCCTTCAGCCGCCGTTGCCGTCTTGGCGACGAAAAGTGCGTTCGGCGAGTTCCACACGAACCGACGCACCGCCGCGATGTCATGGCGGTTCTCGGCATCGATCAGCTCTCGGTAGAGCCCGTGAATTTCGCTGAATGCCGCTTCGTTCAACGGCGCGGCTTGAGGGTTCCCATCGGCGGCCCGCACTACGGGATCGCTGATGAGCGCCGCAGCTATCGCGGCGAAGCTGATCGCTAGTACGTTTCGGCGGTTCATTGCACGTCTCCGTTTTGTGACGATCAAACTGCGTCTGGTCTCGAAGATGATTCAACCGAAGAAAGCCTCGACCATGGGCACGTCTGACAAGAACGTATCCAGTCTCACGATCTTGTCGTCGCGGAACGTGAAGACCGCTGCTAGGTGCTCATCCAGGACGACGCCGTTCTTTTCTCCGGTATTGTGCAGAAGTATCGCCACGCCGCTGTAGCCGTAGATCGGCCGCACGAATTCGACGTGCACACCGTGCTCGGCGATGGTTCTCGCTCGCCTCATCACATCGGCCACACCGTGAGCCTCGCCGGAGATGACGCTCGATCCCGGAAAGGACCGGATCATGTCGTCGGTGGTCACGCTCCGGACCACGCCTTCGTCCGGCGTGCTGAGAACAGAGAGAAATTTGCGTGCCAACTCGGCCTTTGCGTCGCGAGTCATTGGAACACTCCCTTCGATATGCGGTTCGTGGCTGGTGCGACCGGGCTCTTTCGCTGTGATCCCGATCAGTTCAGGATCGGTTGACCGTGGCATTCGCGTGCCCGGCGTCGCGCCGCTTGGGAAACAGGAATCGCTTCTGGTGGTCGAGCAGGATGCGGCCGCGGTGATCCGGGAAGGCGGCGATCATCCGAGATGTCAGCTCGACGCCGTCGTTCGATTTTGAATAGGCGTCGCTCGCAACGCTGAGATAGTGCTGCATCGCCTCGTAGAGTTCGGGGCCGCCCGGGGCGCCGTGCCCCGGCAGTAGCGTGTCGTAGTCGAGCGCTTGTGTTCGCTGCAGCGCGACGGCCCACCCATCGAAGGCGTGCTCGCCGATGAAGACATGGACGCAGTTATAGAGGAGGTCCTGGGTGATTAGGATACCGTGGTCCAGCAGCCCGACCATTAGCGCATCTTCGGTCTCGGCGTGCTGAAGGTGGAGAAACTCAAAACGCACTCCATCGATGGCTTCCACCCCGGGTCGCACGATACGCTCCGGCCGCTGAGCTCGGGCCGGAATAGCGTCACCGTGCTTCTCGTGCTCTTCGCCAGCGACGCGGTCGCCAACAGCCGCGATTTTCTTCGTAACGGCGTCGAGCGCGAATAGCGGGCACGCGAACGCCTCCGCGCCGAGAATGTGATCCGGGTGAAAGTGAGTGAGATAGAGGCGCTCGATAGGCTTGCCCAGGGCGGCTGCGTAGGCGGTCACCTCATGCGCGTAGGACAGCATGTACTGCGCATCGACGACAACAAGTGCGTGTTGTGTTTCCACGACGTGACTGTTGACGCACCACCCCTGCTCGGGAGCGGTGTAGGTGTGAACGCAGATCTCGCCGCTCCGTGTCAGGGTCATCTCGCCGAGCACGATGGCCTCCTTGCTGTGTCGCTTACGGGCAGATCGTGCGAGTCATTTGGCCAGCGTCGCGAACAACCGCCAATGAAAGGCATGTAAATCCTTGTAAAAGCGGCCGGTCCGCTCCATTTATGACTGGCGCGCCGCGCCGCCGTGAGTGAGGATTTGTGCCTGTTTGCATGGGACTGGAGTGATTGCCCGTGAAGCAGACCGCAGTGGGCAAAGCGAGGGCAGTTGACGCTGACCGGCCACTCGATGCCGCGTACACGTTTGGCGCGTTCCGTCTGGTGCCGACGGAGCGGAAGCTATTTCTGGAAGACGAGGCAGTTCACCTCGGTAGTCGCGCGTTCGCGGTTCTTGTTGCGCTTGTGGAGCGCGCCGGAGAGGTCGTGAACGCCGAAGACCTCATGCGGCTCGCCTGGCCGGGCGTGAACGTTGAAGAGGCCAATCTGCGTGTCCAGGTTGGATCGCTCCGCAAGACACTGGCGCGCGGCGCGGGAGGCCATGGTGCTATCGAGACGGTGCCACTGAGAGGGTACTGCTTTGTTGCTCCGGTGACCCGATCGAGGGCGGGGCCTGCGATCCAGACCGCAGCGGATGTCGAGCACAATCTACCGACGTTGCTGACGCCGATCGTCGGACGAGAGCAATCCGTCGCGCTGCTATTGGGGTGCCTTTCGGATCAGCGCCTTGTCACAATCCTCGGGCCCGGAGGTGTCGGGAAGACCACGGTAGCGTTGGCCGTAGCGAGACAATCCTTGGCGGCGTTTGCCGACGGCGCGCGGTTCGTCGATTTCTCGGCGATCGCCGATCCGCGGCTGGTCCCAAGTGCGCTGGCTTCGGTGGTCGGCATCAGCGTGCTGTCCGACGACCCGCTCGCCGGCCTGCTTGCGCATCTTCGAGGCAAACAGGTCCTTATCCTGCTCGATACCTGCGAGCACGTCATCGATGCGGTTGCCACGCTGGTCGAGACGCTCCTCGCGCACCTTCCAGGCGTGCGCATCCTCGCAACCAGCCGCGAGGCTCTGCGCGCGAAAGGCGAATGGGTTCACCGTCTTCCATCGTTGCCGCTTCCCCCTGCAATCGACGGCCTCACAGCCTCGGAGGCGTTGAAGTTTCCGGCGGTTCAGCTTTTTCTGCAAGGGGCGACGGCTTGCCTCGATCGGTTCAAGATCAGCGACGCCGACGCGTCGATTGTCGCTGCGATCTGTCGTCACCTCGACGGAATACCTCTGGCGATCGAGCTGGCTGCCGCCCGAGTGGACGAACTCGGATTGCGCGAAATCGCCTCGCGGCTCCACGACCGCTTCTCCGTACTGACGCGAGGCCGTCGCACTGCCGTTCCACGTCACCAGACGCTCGATGCGGCGTTGAGCTGGAGTTATGAATTGCTGCAACCCGATGAGCGCGCGATGCTGGATCGGCTCGCCGTGTTTCCCGGGCGGTTTACCTCTGATGCGGCCGTCTCGGTGGCCGGAGATGACGAGAATGGCCGCCGCCGCAGCTTGGACACGTTGTCTAACCTGTTTGTCAAATCCCTGCTGACCGCCAACGCCGACGGCGAATGTGTTCTCTACCGGATGCTAGATACCACTCGGGCGTTTACAGCGGAGAAGCTCGACGAGCGAGGCGAACGAGACATCATTTCGCAGCGGCACGCGACGTATCTTTGTGAAGCTTTGCGAGACGCCGAAAAGGAATGGGAGGCTGCGGACGCCAAGCTGTGGATCGCTAAATATGGACACCTCATCGATGATGTGCGCCGCGCTCTTGACTGGGCGACGTCCGCCGCGGGCGATCTGGAGCTCGGGGGAGTGCTGACTTGGCTCTCTGGTACACTCTGGTTCACCTTGTCCTTGCTGGAGGAATACGGGAGGCGCATCGAAGCTGCGATCGCTATCGGGCGCAATCATCCGTACAGGGACCCCAATATTGAGATTGGCCTGTTGGATTCGCTCGGCCACACGGCTTGGCACACGCGCGGCGATATGCCCGCAATGGGGGCTTGTTTCGTCAAGGCCTTGGCGGGGGCCGAGCGAGCAGGGCAGCCGGCGGCCCAGTACCGAGCACTCTACGGATTGATCGTCTACTACGCCACGAACGGTGACTACGTCGAGGGGGTTGAGACCTCTCATAGGCTCGGCGCGCTGGCAGCGTCGGTCGGCGACTCCAAGATGATGCTGACTCATCGGCGTCTTGCGGCGGTCGCTGCGACCTTCGCTGGCAACCACGCTGAAGTCCGCGATCACGCGCGCCATGTCCTCGGTCATCCGAGCAGCACGCACACGACAGCGCGGCTTCATGGGCTGCTTTTTGATCAGCGGTGCGCGGCACGCACGATGCTCGCACGAACTCTTTGGCAGCAGGGATTTCCTGATCAGGCGTGTGATTGTGCGGAAGAAGCTCTCGCGATCGGGCTTTCCCTCGAGCATGCACTGTCGGTGTGTCTGGTAGTTGCTCATGCTGTCGCACCCATAGCACTGTGGCGCGGCGACTTTGGACGGGCAGCGGCGATGACGGAGCTTCTTCTGACGCGGTCGAAGGAGCATGGATTTTTCATCTGGCACGGATTCGGTCTAGCGTATCAGGCAGCGCTGCGGCCGAAAGAGTTGAGAGCCGAGCTCGAACTTCCGAACATGGGCGCGCTTCTGCTCGAGACTGTCGCGACTTTGAGCGAAACCTTGGCCGACGATGCGACGCTGGCGCGTGGCGAACGGGGGCGCGGTGGCTGGAGCACGCCGGAACTCCTTCGCGTCAGCGCTACAAGGCTGTTGCAGCAGGAAAAACCTGATTCAGGGCGGGCTGAGAGCCTGCTCTTGCAGGCGTTGGATGTTGCGCGCCGACAGCAGGCGCTATCCTGGGAACTGCGATCAGCGATGACGCTCGCGGAACTCTGGGAAAGCCAAGGCCGTCGTCAAGCTGCAGTGGATCTGCTCGCTCCAGTGCGGGCACGGTTTACAGAAGGATTTGCCACGGCTGATCTTGTCAGAACAGCGTCCCTATTGAAGAGGCTGCGCGAGCCCGTGTGAGCGCACAGGCTGTAGAGCAGATATCAACCGATAGCGCCCAGCCGGGAGCGTCGCTTTCGACGATTGCATAGCTGGGTGCCGATAATTCGACGTTATCGGGCCTCCCGGCGACGTCCGCATTGCCGCCCTAAGCGGACATTTCGGCTCTCCTCTACCTACGTCTGCTAAGTGCCACAAGCAGACGCTTCTTGCCAGAATCTCCCCGTTGTGCTGCGACTTCGCCCCATCGACGGATAGCCCTGCTAACCGCTCGCGTTGCGCGAACGGATCGTCAGTGCTGTGTCGGTCCGCTCGATTCGCGAAATCGTCGCGCGTCATGGAGTCCTTTCTCCGCCGATGGTGGTCGCTGTGTCTGCCCGCCGCC
>Ga0126381_100011005_pt1 | contig 10210 bp, 9 predicted proteins | sample PanSoiMetPlot_28_FD_96465 | JGI IMG/M metagenome (GOLD analysis project Ga0126381, IMG submission 96465) | Tropical forest soil microbial communities from Panama - MetaG Plot_28 | ecosystem: Environmental > Terrestrial > Soil > Tropical forest > Bulk soil | place: Panama | collected 2016-02-17 | reverse complement strand
GTTTCTCTATAACCATGCCGTGGATTCGCCACAGCCGGAAACTTGCGGAAAGTAGTGCTCAGCGGTACTGACCGCAGAGAGCGGAGGGCATCATGAATCGGCGAGGATTCTTGAAGCTGGCTACCGGAGGAGCAGTTGGCGCAACGCTGCTGCAGGCCGAGGCGTGCAGAAAGCCTCTCCGGCAGCAAAACGTCGCAAAAGACACGTCAGCACGTGTGGAGATCCCAACAACCTGCGACATGTGCGTCAACAAGTGCTCCCTCATTGCGGTTGTCCAGGGTGGAGTCGTCAAAAAGCTGAACCCCAATCCTGAAAATCCAAAGTCACGGGGGATGTTGTGCGCGCGCGGGAATGCGGGAATCCAACAGCTCTATGATCCGGCCCGCATCAAGCACCCCATGATTCGCACAGGCGAACGCGGAGAGGGGAAGTGGAAGGTTGTCAGCTGGGATGAAGCCCTCGATTTCACGGCGCAGAAACTTTCTGCAGTAAGAGAAAAGTACGGGCCGCAAGGCACGCTGTGGTCCTCGAGCGAAAGCTTTCAGGAGCAATTCTTCCGCAATCTCGGCCAGGCCTTCGGCTCCCCCAACAGCGTCCGGCACCCAACGCTCTGCTTAGCCTCAGTGAATCTCGCCTATTCGCTCACCTTTGGCACTGTGCCAACTTTTGACGTTCAGAATGCCCGCTACATCATCATGTCTGGAGCAAATCGCCTCGAATCGTTCATCACACCGGACACGATGGATCTCGTCGATTCCACGACGGACCGCAGGGCGCGCCTGGTCTATCTCGACCCGCGCTTCACCAAAACCGCTGCTAAAGCCGATGAGTGGTATCCGATCCGGCCTGGAACGGACCTGGCATTCATCCTTGCAATGCTGAATGTGATCATTGGTGAGAACCGCTACGACAAAGAGTTCGTCTCCACGTACTGCTCGGGATTCGAGCAACTTGCCGAGCATGTGAAGCAATACACCCCGGATTGGGCGGCCGCAGAAACACAGATCTCATCCAGAGACATACTGCGCATCGCGCGTGAGTTTTCTGACGCTGCACCTCGCGCCATCTATTACGCCGGTAGGCGGTCCTCCTGGTATCGCGATGATTTCTCTATGCGCCGCGGGCAGGCGATTCTGAATGCCATTGTAGGCAACTGGGATCGCCAGGGTGGCATGGTCCCCAATGCAAAAGTGGAGCTCGGCGAACTGATGTTTCTGCCGTGGGATGACCCCACGGCCGCTCGCGTGGACGAGCTCGACAAGAACTTCCCTCTCGCCGCCAAGGGCGATGGTGTGTACCTGAGACTTCGCGAGAACGTGATTGCTGGTCAGCCATACCCAGTAAAAGGCTGGATGGTCTACAAGCAGGATCCGGTGAGCGGCATTCCCGACCAGGAAAAAACGCTGCAGATGCTGCGCCAGATGGATTTTGTCGGCGTGATTGACATTCAGATGAGCGATACGGCTTGGTATGCCGATGTTATTCTGCCTGAATCGACGTATTTGGAGCGTCTCGATCCGCTCGAAATGTTGGGCGGAATCCGTCCCGTTGTGCTCTACAGACAACCTGTGATTAAGCCGCTGTACGATACCAAGCCCTTGCTGGAGATTGTCCAGGGGCTCGCGAAGCGTCTGAACCTCTCTCAATATTTCGATTACACCATGGAGCAGTGGATTGGGGAGCAGGTGAAAGCGCTGCCCATGGACCTCCCACTCGAATACATGAAGAAACATGGCGTCTACTCGCCACCGCAATTTCCAAAATATGGCACGACGCTGATTCCCGATCACCGCTTTGTAACTAAGTCAGGAAAGATCGAGCTTTTTTCACAGCGCTTGCAGGAAGCAGGGTATGACCCTCTCCCCGTCTATCACGCTCCCACGCAAGTGCCTCCGGGGCAATTTCGCCTTGTGCTTGGCCGCCACGCATTCTTCACTCACGCCAGCACGACAAACTATCCGTGGCTGAATTCGTTTTTGCCGGAGAACACTCTGTGGATCCATCCCAGGCCAGCGGATTCCCTTGGCATCAAGGATTCGGACCGCGTCGAAGTCGCAAGCGGCTCTGGAAGCATTCGCATCAAAGCACGTGTTACACCCAAAATCCGTCCGGACTGCGTTTTCATGCAGCATGGCTTCGGAAAGCGCTCCCCGTGGTTGCGGTTGGCGAATTCTGGCGGTTCCGATGCGCAGCTCCTCGAAACCGCTTGGGATAAGGTCTCCGGAGGAGCGGCCATGCACGAGACGTTTGTCAAGGTCAGGAAAGCCTGAGGTGCTGCCATGACGAACCGACCAAAGCGCTATGCCCTCGCAATTGACGCAAAGAAGTGCATCGACTGCAAAGCTTGTGTGGTCGCGTGCCGCGCTGAAAATGGCGTCCCCCTCGGCAAAAGCCGAAATTGGATCAATGAAGAACTTCGGGGCGACTGGCCAAGACTGATGGAGGTTTTTGAGCCGGAGCAATGTCATCACTGCGAGGAACCTGCCTGTGTGCGCGTATGCCCAACGGGGGCTTCCTACAAACGTTCAGACGGCGTTGTGGCCATCAACCCTTCGGAATGCGTAGGCTGCCGGTATTGCATGATTGCCTGCCCGTATGACGCGCGGTTTTTCCGCGAGGATTTGGGCGTTGTGGAGAAGTGCGATCTGTGCGCGCGCAGGCTAGATCGCGGAGAACTCCCGGCCTGCGTCGAAACCTGTCCGTCGAAGGTTCGTATTTTCGGCGACCTGAACGATCCGACCAGCGAAATCCATCAAATTCTGGAAAAGCGGCAGTACCGCGTCAAAAAGCGCGAAGCGGGCACGGGTCCGAACATCTATTACCTGCTGTGAGGGAACGGCCATGAAAACAATTGAATGGCAATACCTGATTGTGAGTTACCTGTTCCTGGGTGGATTGTCGGCAGGCCTATTTTTTGTTTCTGCGCTGACCGAGGTCTTTCGAAACGGAGATTCACCCAAGGAAGAGATCGCTCGCGTTGGCGCTCTGCTGGCGCCCTGGCCGGTGATGATCGGCTGCACTCTACTCGTGTTTGACCTAGGGCATTGGTATCGGTTTTACAAATTGTTCCTGCACTTCCGCTGGGAAAGCCCGATGTCCATCGGCTCCTGGCTACTCCTATTCTTTATCGGCGTCTCTGTGCTCTACGCTTATGGCTGGATACCCTCCAGCGTGCGCAAAGCAATTTTTGCAAAGCTGCCAACGCGGCTGAGATTTCTGCAGATTCTAAACAGAGATGTTTCTAGTTGGCGGCGTGCGCTGGCGATTGCGGGGCTCCCCATGAGCGTTGGTGTGGCCATTTATACGGGCGTGCTGCTCGGCGCCGTGCAATCGCGCCCCTTCTGGAACACGAACCTTGTGGCTCAACTCTTTCTCTTTTCAGCGCTTTCGGGAGGATGCGCTCTACTTATCCTCGTTCTTGGAGCGTCGTCTCGAAAATTTGAGATGCATGAATTTCAGTCCTTGTATTTGCTGGATGTTTCCTTCCTAACGCTGGAATTCTTTATCGTCGTTCCCTATTTTATTCACGGCGAGCTCTCCGTAGAGGCGGTGCGCCAGTCGCTAAGACTGGTGCTTGGCGGACCCTTCACAATTTTGTTTTGGGTGTTCTTTATGGGTTTGGGACTGCTGCTTCCCTGGGCAATCGAAGTCTATGAAGCACTTCCTCTGCTTCTCCGCCACGCCCAGTTCGTTCCGCGTGTGGACACTGCAACAGTCGCAGCACCAGGTGCCGCTGTATCCATTCTTGCTGACACTGGTGAGCAGGCCCCATCAAGGAAATTGCATTTCAGTCGCGGCTGGGCCGCTGCAGCAGCAGTCCTCGTCCTGATGGGTGGCGTGCTAGTGCGATATATCTTTGTTTTTGCAGGGCAGATGAGCACTATTCAATGAGGCTTCTTCTGCTTGTCGCGGTAACTTGCGATGGAGGTGCGCGATGCACGAGAATGATTTTGCCGCACGAAGGGCTGCCCATGAAGGGAACAGAAGGCAGCGAATCTCAGGCTTTACCGCCCGGACACTGCCGATTCGAGTTTATAGGATGAGCGAACATGCATCGGTGAAGCGTTCCCGACCGAAGGGAGCCGCACAAGTTGCGAGCGCTGACAACCGCATTTATGAGATGCAAGTGCGGATTTGCAAGGCGCTGGCCAACCCCAACCGCTTGCGCATTCTCGATCTGCTTGGGAAGAAGCCCTACACCGTGTCAGAATTGCAAAAAGAATTGGGGATCCCTCTCGCCAATGTTTCTGTCCAGTTGGCAACACTGCGAGCGGCCGGCGTCGTCGCTACAGAAAAAAAGGGCAAGCACGTTTACTGTTCTCTTGCACTCCCTGAGGTTCGGCAAGCTTGTCACTTTATCCGCCAGGTGCTGAAAGCCCAAGTGCGTAACGCACAGAACCTCCCTATCTAGAGTGAAGTTTTCGGACAAGAGACCAAGGTGACCAAGCTAGGCATTGTTGTGAAGAGGGCGATCATCGCCGGGTCGGGAACACTTGTGGTTCTCCTGACAGCGCTCGCAACATTCGCATGGTATTCCGACTCGTCGGTGCGGGCGGAACACGACGAGCGAGTCCGCGATCTTCCGGGCGACGAGCTGATTCCGAAGCCGACGGGGTCGGCTACTCACGCAATCTCGATTCGGCGCTCTGCTCTTGACGTTTGGCCGTGGCTCGCCCAGATGGGATCAGGTCGCGCAGGATGGTACGCCTACGACTCCATAGATAACGGCGGTCGCCACAGCTCTGAACGAATCTTGCCTGAGTTTCAGGACATTGGTGTAGGCACGGTATTCCCCGCGCTCCCCGGGGTGAAGGACGTGTTCGTCGTTGCGCGGTGTGAGCCGGAACACACCATTGTTCTCGCGTGGCGCTCGCCCGACGGCACGTATTTGACGACCTGGGCGTTCGTCCTGGAACGTCCGGAGCCGAGCCGCACACGCTTGATCGTGCGCGGGCGAGCGGCACCCGGCTACAGCCCCTACGTGCCACAATGGTTCGCTAAGCTGACAGCGCCGTGGGTGCATGCCATTATGGAGCGCAAACAGTTGCTCGCTATCCGGAGGCGCGCCGAAGCCGCTCCGTTAGCAGTTACGCTTCGGAAGACTGACCAATATAAAGAGAGGAGCTGTAGATGAAGAAGCCGCCCGTGCCTAAGACTGTCGAATCCTTCACCGCATCGTTCGGCACCGTCTGGCAGGCCTTTCAGAAATTGGGAGAGGAGTGCCACGGTGCCGGTCCCCTGGAGGAGCGCGCCCGGCGACTCGTCAAAATCGCAATAGCCGCAGCCGCCCAGTCGGAAGGCGCTTTGCACTCTGCCGTTCGCCATGCCAAGGCTGCCGGGATTTCCGCCGACGAGATTCGTCACGTGATCATCCTAAGCATCACCACCATCGGATTCCCTCGCGCAATGGCCGCGATGAGCTGGGCAGACGATGTGCTCCGGAAGTAGTTGAGGAAACCCCGCGAGTCCGTTATTTGCTCTCATCTCTTGGAGTAGCGCGGTCAGGGAGTGGCGGATCGTGGGGGATCAACCATTTTGAAGCCCGCCTCGGAGGCCGCCTGCAGGGTGGAATCGACTCTGCTCCCTTCACGTGCCTTTCGGTTTTTCGATCACGATCGCCTGTGAGGGTCATCACATGTACTCACTCAGTTCGGCCGCTACCGTATCAAGCCATAAATACGATGCGGTAACGAACTGATCGCGGAGTTGGCCGGAAAGGATGTGATTCAACCCACGCAGCACCTCGCGGGGGGGTATTCGCACAGGTCACGACGGACTGCATGGCCACCTTGATCATCGCCGCGATAAGTGCGGCAGGGACAGGAGCGAACTCATAAAAATCGCCGGCGACGGCGGTCATCGGGCGATAAGCGGCCGTGATACGCAAGTTCTTTATCTCAGGACTGCCGCTGGGAAGAATCGAGGTCTGTATTTCGCGAGCGATCGCAAGTTCCCTTTCAACGGAGAGCAGGCGGCGCTCATCCGCGAAGATCTTTTCTGCGGCTATGTATCTAATGGAGGGGATGAACGCCGCAAAGCCCAACGGCTCCAGGAAAGGATAGTCCGGCAGGTGCAGAAAGTCCTTCAGATTCGAGTGCAGGGCTGTAGCTGCAAAGACTAGCACGCCAGCCGCGGCATCCGGCTTTGGATGACCTGGAATCTCTTGGCCAAGCTCGGAACTGCGTTTACAGTTCCGAGTACAAAAAGGGTCCAGACCCCCAAAATGGTGTCATACGGCATGAATCTGTCTGGCGATCCCGTGACGAGCGCCGTGCAAATACCAGTCACAGCGAACGCCAGCGCCGCGACGAACGTGACCTGCAGAAGGCGTCGGAGTCTTCCTCGGCTTAGCTCCAGCGGGCAAGATAATCAGATACGTGATTATCCAGATGACGTAACGCCTGCTGGGCCAGGCTGATCGCGGCAGCACATGAAACGATGCAGACACGACGGCCAAGATCCGGGCGCCATACATCGTGCTGAAAACTCCTTGCCACAGGAGGAGGCGGCTTCCTCGGCCGCCTCGAATCGCCGCGAGGCCGCAAGCGGCCAGACCGATGAACAGAAAAACGCTTCCCAGGAAAATGCCGCCCACCTGGTCGCGAAGTAGCCCCAGAGCTTGGTCTTCCAGACGCGCACCTCCCGAACAGCGCCAAGATATCAGAGTGGATGATTTTGCCCAAAGGGCTTCCCCGGTTGCAGGCTCGCCGGTAAACACCAACAATATGGGCAAGGGTTCAGACGCCCAGCTGAACAAACCGTCCGTGGGAAGGGAAGTTCTCACTGGGCGTATGACGGAAGTTGAACCTAAGTGCCGGTGCCCGGCAGTGACGATTGCTCCTCCTTGACGCCGCAGCTTTGGACCGACGCGACGTCCCGCGAGTCCGGTGCGCTATTACGTTCCTATGACGCCGCTTGTTAGCAAGGGCAGATCGTTCAGCTACTTCCCGATGAGGATTGACAACCGATGCCCAAGCATTCGGTGACAAGCCGAATGGTTGGCACATCTGCAATTATTTTTTCTTCGAAAACATTGCGTTTTCGCAAAAATGCTTATCGTGCTTCGCCTCGAAAACTCGGAGCGAGTTATGACATTCCAAACGAAAGAGGAATACGTCGTCTGCGAGTAACTGAATAAGTGGTCTGGGCGAATGGATTTGAGCCATCGACCTCCTAGTCCCGAATTAGGGTCCGAAAAACGCTAAATTGCTTCGTTGGTGTCGCTTACGGTAAAAACCAGGAAATTCCCGCTCTCTCAGATGTCCCGAAGTTGTACCGAAAAACTGGACCACCTACCTTGGCATACCTTGGCCGTTCAGGTCCCGTGTTCCTACCACTCTTGAGTCGTTGAAAATCCCGTGGCCTTCATCCTTCACCGGACAACGTGGATACCAAAAAAAAAACGCCCAGTTCATCAAAATATGCGGACAGAAGGGGCTCCGAATGACTTGGGCTGAGCGGGCCAGGGCAGTCGTGGACGCCAAGCACGTCCAGGCCGCGCTGGCGGCAAAAAGGCGGGGCCTAACATCATACCAACGCTCAAACTCAGCGGCCCTCAGCCACTGCGCGACTGAGGGCCCGGCGGTTGCTAATGAGACGACAACTAACGGACGAAGCTACCGTTACAGCGCACCCTGTCGGTCACCGAGTTACCGCGGTTGAGGCGGTTGTGGAGCCTTCACCTGCGGCGCTTGGGGAACGTTTACCTTTGGGATTTGAGGAACAACCGGCCGCGGTGGCGCCGGCCGAATTGGCTGCGCCGGAACGACGGGCGGAATGACCTTGGCCGGTTCCACCTTCGGGAGGTTGGTTGCCATTTTGAGATGCGTGTGCAACGCTTCAAGATTCTTCCGTTCGGGTACCTGGAGCATGCGAATCGCCTCATAGCCCCGCCGCTTCGCGACAATGCGGTAATCGAACGCCACGTTCGATGTCCCGCCTCCGTGTTCCTTTATTTCGAAGCCAGCAGCAGTCTTTCGCGCCACGTAGAGGCCATTAGAATCTCCGTTCGCTGTGAGGAATACGTGATAGCTAGCCGCTGCATTGACCGTCTGCGCAAACGAGGCTTCGAGTGGCACCCAGGCCACGCCATTGATTAGCTCAGCGCTGCCAAAGTCCTCGAACCAGTTTTCCGGGCTCTCCACCGCGTAGAGTGCTACCTCGCGTCCGTCTTGGAGTTTCGCTGTGGATGACTTCGTGCCGCCAATGATGAGGTTGCCGCTGATCTGCAAGTTGCCGTTGGTGTCAACGCTGAACACCTGTGTGAAGCTGTCACCCGAGAGTCCCTGCAAAATCAGGCCTTGGCCTGGGACGTTGCTAAATAAGCCCGCTATGCCCTGTGGACTAAAGACTTGTCCTATAACGCCGGCCGTTACACCGGAAGTGGCCCTTTCGTAGCCGGCGAGTCCGGACCCGCTGGTGCTGTTACTCTGTCCTACCACGCCGGCCGTATATCCGGTAGGCGCGGAAGCGAGGCCGCTGACCCCCGCTCCATCAGTGCTGGCGGTGTCCCCTCTAAAACCATTGGAGAATCCGGAAGTGGCGTGCGACACGCCCCAGACTCCGCTCGCGCCCCCAGTACCTGCACTCGTCCCGAACACGCCGACAGCATTACCAGAAGTATTGACGGCATTGCCGTTCACGGCGTATCCCTCATCGCTGGCAGTCTGCCCGTAGACTCCGTTATTGAAGCCAGAAGTAGCAGTGGCGACGCCTGCGACGGCGGCACCATTCGAGCTCGAGATCAGCCCGAAGACTCCGGTCGGGGACCCAGAGGTAGCGGTCGCGACGCCAGTCACTCCGATCCCATTTGTACTTGCGCTCTGGCCTACGACTCCGGTCGCGGACCCCGAGGCAGCAGTGGCGATACCAAGCACACCAGTTCCGCTAGTGGCTGCGGTCTGTCCGAACACGCCGTTCGCGGAGCCAGTAGTAGCTGCGGCGTTACCAAACACACCGTTTCCGTTCGCGCTTGCGCTAAATCCGGTGACGCCCGTGGCGAATCCGGTCGCGGCGTTGTTGGCCCCGTTGACTCCCGCTCCATCGGGGCTGGCAGTCGTACCGAATACGCCCGCAGCAAATCCCGACTTCAAGAGGGAATTACCGAACACGCCGGCGAAGCCCGTTGCGCTCTGGCCATACACACCCACGCCTGCAGAAGGATTGGTCGCGATTCCCGCCACGCCCGCTCCTGCCCCCGCGTTGAAGCCGATGACGCCGTTTTGGTTGTTAGAAGTGGAGGTCGAAGTAGCAACCCCCACGACGCCACTGTTGCCTGTGCTGCTGGCTGTTTGCGCATACAATCCGTTACCACTGCCATTCTGCTGGACCGACACGATCTGCGTTGCATTCGTGCCGCTGAACGTGCTGGGCGGAAACATGGGTCCCGCTGCGGTCGCCTGAGGAGTTACCGTACCATTTGCTTTGGTTTGACCCGGCTGCTGTGTCCCCGTCGAAGTCGCTTGGTTGGCAATTATTGTCTGCCCCTCCATCACTCGACGGACCTGGTCACCCAGACTCTCCGAAAGCACGAAATCGGAGGCAGACTTTCCCGCAAGTTTTTCTGCCTCGACGGCCTTCAGCGCATAGGGAACACTCACTAATATCGTCCGCGGTCGCTGCGCCTGGCCCTGAACTTGGACGCCGAGCCAACGCGCTTCGTCCGAGCGGAACACCTCGGCGGACATGCCGGTCGGTTGCGTCGCGCCAAGGAGTACCGTGTAACTGCCCTTTTCATCAGCGGTCACCCGCTGCGTCTCGGTCCATAGCGGCTCTTCGTCCGCTTCCTGCTTGTAAAGCGCAAAGGTTACTTCCACCTCCCCGCTCAATGGCTTGCTTTCAGCGTCAAGCAATACTCCGCTGAACTTGACCACGTGTGGCACTGCCGACTCGTTCTCCTGCGGCAGCCGGCCCTTTGCCGTCGCGAACGAGGACTGTGCCGCGCCACTATCCTTGGACTCCTGTCGCTCGCTCACCGGTCTGCGTTCTTGTTCCTGTGCCCAGGAAACGACACCAAGACTAAGTGCTACTGCCAAGAGTAAACTGGCCCTCATATCGTCCTCCCTTGCAATCGAAAACCGAAACTGGAACTGCGTCGCCTGGAGCCTAAGTAGCATTCGCTTCTGCTGCAAGCGACAACGTGCGACTCCTTACCCCATTCAGCCAAATGTCGCGGTTTTTCGTCTCCACCGCCCGCGGATCCGCTTAGATG
>Ga0126381_100011003_pt1 | contig 10211 bp, 9 predicted proteins | sample PanSoiMetPlot_28_FD_96465 | JGI IMG/M metagenome (GOLD analysis project Ga0126381, IMG submission 96465) | Tropical forest soil microbial communities from Panama - MetaG Plot_28 | ecosystem: Environmental > Terrestrial > Soil > Tropical forest > Bulk soil | place: Panama | collected 2016-02-17 | reverse complement strand
AACACGCCGTTCCAGTCGTCCAGCGCGGCCCTTCTCGGGACCACCTCGACCGCCTGGACGAGCGCGGCCGATGGCGCTACGGCAATCACGACCGGCGCTTACCCGGTTAACGGCGGCAAGCCCTACGTTGTCGCCCTCTCGATCCTGCCCACCTCGAATGTCAGCCCGCCGTGCTCTTGCATCATCAACTGGCAGACCGCGGGCGGTCTCCCGATCAGCTCAACCACGGCGATACTAAATCCGGCTGGCAGTTTCAACTGGCAACCGTGCTACATCTTCGCCGCTACTGCTCCCGCTAACGCCGCGAAGGCAACGATCACGGCGCAGGTGGGCGCCTCCAATAAGGGCGATCTCAACTATGTTGACTTCGCCTTCCTGGTGCAGTCAGGCGCGCAAGTCCTGGCGGACTGGACTAACCCGCCGTTCGCGGGGATGAGCGTCGCGGGCACGGACTTCATGGACGTCACGCCTTGGGTCCGCCTCGACCAGGGCATCAGTATTCAGCGCGGGCGCCAGGACGCGATCAGCGAGATCACGTCCGGGCAGGCATCATTCCAGCTCCAGAACGACACCGGCATGTTCACCAAGTTCAACACCGCGTCGCCTATCTCCGCGATGGGTGGCACGGTCGAGCTCCAGGCGCGCTGCCAGATCAACCTGACCGACGAGAGCGGCAACTGGTACACGCGATTCGATGGCTCCGTCGCGGAGATCGATCACAGCTTCGATAACACCGGAAACACGGATCTCGTTGAGGTGCGCGTCGCTGACGTGCTGGCTCCTCTCAACCGCGCCGATCCGCTGTTCTCATGGACGAGGGAGCAGGTTCTCGCTGACGCCCCCTCGCTGCTGTGGGCGCTTGACGACTCGCAGCAGACGACCAACGGTCTCGACACGTCGCCTCAGAATCTCAATATCATCAGCAACTTCGCCTCGACCTCCTTCGGAGTTCCGGTCAAGCTAGCCGTCGAGACGAGCGGCAACAACGGTCCAGCGATGCGGCTGCGCCACTACAACGCGAACGCGACTGTCACCTGGCAGGACCAGACGGGAGGGATTGAATCCCTCGCGGATGCCGCGGCGGCTGGCATGCCAGACGGCAGCGAGTACTGGGGCACGTTCGACGTGATGCCAAATAGCTTCACCCGCGGCCTCGACTCGGGCGCGCTCGGTCCCTACTCGCCCCCTATGGGCGGCGTGTACTTCACGCCTTCGCTCCTGAACACGCAGAGCCTGGCAAACCTCTACGCCGGCAACGTCGGCTACCAGCTTGAGGCGAGGCTCCCTCAGAGCCAGGTGATCGCGCCGCTCAACTCCGCGAGCGCTTACACGGTCGAGTGCTGGTTCTCGATGGACCCAGGCGTCGTCGGCAAGATCGGGAACAACTACGCGCCTTTCGTTCCTCTGACGCTGGCCGACTCGACCACCCAGCGAAGCGTGTCAGTGGGGATCGAGTACGGCACCACCAAGAACGGGATCTCGTACCCGAACGGGCTCTACGTGGCTGCTGAGTTCCTGAAGCAGCCGCCACTGTTCGGCAGCGAGAACTGGGGCACAGCGCCTCAGTTCTCCGTGACTACTCCTCCGGCCGCGCCTATCGGCCAGGACGTCGTTCAGATCCCGCATCACCTGGTGGCCGTCATCCAGGGTAACGACGGCGCCGCGGCGACCGTCACCTTCTACCTCGACGGCCAGCCATTCCCGCACTTCAACCCTGTCACGATGCCCGCGGTAGGCCAGACCTACGACACGATCATCGCGGGAGGCGCCTACGGAGGCGCCGGGAACTTCTGGGGCAAGGTCCAGATGGTCTCGGTCTACCAATACGCCCTGTCTCCGCAGCAGATCACGCAGCACTGCCAGTTCGGGCAGTACGGGAACTGGGAGATGACGTCCGATGACGCTATCGCCCAGCTCGCTAGCTTCGCGCAGATCCCTCCGTTCTGGAACTCCGTCCAGGCGCTCCATCAGGGCCTCACGATCACCGACTATCTGCCGATCGTGGACAACACCGCTCTCGTGGGCATGCAGTCGATCGAGCAGGCTGAGCAGGGCCTCCTGTACGTCAACAACCTTGGTCAGCTAACGTTCCACACGCGCGACTGGCGGATGGGTTACGGCGCTCCCGATCTCCTGCTGCCACCCGACTCGTTCGATGCTGCGATGCAGTACCAGGACATCGACACTTTCCTCCAGAACGAGTTCTCGGTCGAGAACGAGCTCACCATGACGAGCAGCTTCGTCAACCAGGCGAGCCAGCAGCAGCACGGGATCTACTCGACCAACGGGCTTCAGTCGCCTCTCCAGGTGCCGCTCTTCGGCTTCTCTCGCGGATACATCGCGGCCGGCCTGCCAGCGTTGTCCTTCTGGCCTGACCCTTGCCTGGACGATACCGCCCAGTGGAAGGCAAACTCGCGCTCCGATTCATGGCTAACCCCTGGCCAGCTCAGCGTTGACCTGCTGACGATCGGGAAGTCAACGACCGGACTGAATGTCGCCAGCTTCTATGCGCTCGACATCGACAACATGATCGGGCTCAGCGGGACGCTCCCGGCGTCCCTGCCCAACCAACCTCACGCGGTCGAGTGGTTTGTCGAGGGCATCAAGGAAACTTATTCGCTGAGTCAGCGGACAATGACCTTCAACTGCTCCCCCGCGTCGGCGCAGCGCGCCTGGAGGCCAGGCGACGCGACATATGGCGTGCTCGGGCAGACCGCTCGCATAGGCGTCTCGCAGGCTGACCTCAGTCAGCCCCAGGCGCTCGGCAAAGACGTCTCGCACGACGGCGGGCCGCCCTACTGGGCGCCCGCGTTCGGGACGCCCATGAACAACCCAGCCGGTAACGGCCACGGCTTCGTGGGAGCGCTCGACATCCGTGGCCTGACTCACAACCTGAACAGGATGCTCGCGCCGCCTCTGTGTGTCACGGCTAACGTCGCGCAGAATCAGAGCTTCGCGTCTGGCCAGCTAATGACCCCTATCGTCAAGTGGGACACGCTCTTCGCGGACCTCAGCGCTCCTGGCGGCGCGATGGGATACATCCCGCAGGATCAGAACTGGTACACCTGCCTCGTCCCCGGCTTCTATGACATCGACGCCTGCCTGAGCTGGAATGGCGTTGCGACGGGCGCTGGCGACATGACGCAGGCGATCATCTGCGTCGCCCGAGGCGCCGCGGCTGGCGTACTTGCGGGAACGAGCACGCCGCAAACGATCGGCCAGTATGTCTGCCCGATCGGCGAGCAGGTTCGCGTCAACGCCGCCAGCATCAGCATGGTCAACGCTCCGGCTACCCGCCTCTACCTGGGTCTCGGCGACATGGTGACCTTGCTGGCTGGCCAGGACACAGGCGTAGCGCAAAACGCGGGTGGGTCTGGTAATGGCTCCTACATGTCGTTCCTGTTCCGCGGTTACAGCCACTTCGCGGACGGCGTGGAGGTCAACTCCTCAATCAGTAACGGCGGAAGCGTCACGCCCGGCTTGCAGCCGGCGCACGGCACGCTCGTCTACACGAACACGACCAGCTACTCCTACAACGGCAGCGGAACCGGAACCACGGTCTACGTTCAGGGTCGCCCGATTCACGCTCCTCCGGCTACACCGTTCGCCCGCTTCCAGCAGGGCGCTGCCTATCAGGGCGCGAATACTTTCACCTTCGAGGTAAACGGCGCGCTCAGTTCGCAGGTAGTGTGGCCGACCGCTCAGATCCAGAGTGACCTAACCGGCAAGGTACCGCTGTCGGCGACGTTGCGAGCGAGCAACATCTTCACGTCTTATCCGACTGGCGGTGACCTTTATCTCGGCTGGCTACCCTCCGGCACAAACGCGGGCGCCAAGAAGTACGACCCGTCCAGCAACTCAGACTCGGCTCAGTTCAAGGAATGGTTCAAGAACGGTCAGACGAAGACGTTCCAGCTTCCGATCGAGTTCGTGCAGGCGATCATCGGCGGGTCTAAAGCCTTCGTCCTCGGTCGCAGTAAGGACCGTAACCCCGCTGACTACGGCCAATGGAACGGTGGCGCTGGTCAGTGGAAGCTAACCATCAACTTCTGATTCAACTAGCAACCGAAGGCGCAAGCGATGGCAGTTGAGGTTTTCGCTAACGACGCTCTCGGCGTCGTCTCTAGTGGCGGCACGGGCGCGCCAGCGGCCGGGACGGTCGAGTCGTGGACGGTTTCGTCCGTCAATCCGTTCCCCAGTGCGTCGTCGTCCGCGACTCCGCAGACCTCGTTCTACGTCTGCGACCAGAACACGTTGTTCGAGACCGAGAAAATCCTCGTCACCAACATCTCAGGTACGACCTGGACGGTCACTCGCGGCGCGGACGGGACGACTCCCGTCGCACACGCTGCCAACTGGCAGGTTGTCCAGGTCGTTACGCGGGCGTCACTTCAGGTGCTCCAGAGGCCGGGATCTTTTCCTCCCTCCGGTGACGGGACGGGAGTGAAAGACTCCCAGTCGATACAGGGTCTTATCACGGCCGGCATACCCGTCATCCTGGGTCCGGGCACTTATACCTTCAACGCCGCGTGGCTGCCCTCGTCGGGAGGGAGCGTTCTTGGCGCTGGTCCACTGCTTACTACCTGCACCTGGGTGTCAACTGCGGGAATTAACGCAGGCGCCGCATCGGTGGACACTTTTGAGATCGGCGACATGGAGCTCCAGATCCCTGGAGGTAACGCCAACGATCTTTTCACGGGGATCAACTGTCAGCGCTGGTACGTGCATGATTGTTTTCTTAGCCAGAACAACGCCGGGAACGCGCTCTGGCGCGGCACGACTGGCGCCGGTCAGGTAATGGTGGAGTGCCGGTTCCGGCGCAACAGGTGGCAGGTATTCGGCGCGACCCGCACCGTCGAGGCTATCTTCCTGTCATCGGCGGCGTCGGCCACGCAGATCAACGGCAATTCGTGGCGTGACGAGGTGTTTTTCAACTCGAACAACGACACCGCGATGTACATGATCCACCTTCAGAACACGGGACAGCTTAACCAGACCAACTACTTCGAGAACATCGTCTTCGAGCATCCCTATGGCGGGATGATCTGGCTCGAATCGCACACGAACGGGTTCATCAACCAGTGCTACGGCTACGACATGCCGAACACGACAACGATCAGCAACCCGCTGATAAAAATCAGCAAGAACGCCACTGGCTCCGCATCGGCCAGGACGACGATCATCGGCGGACCGCGGATTCAGTCCGGCGCCGCATTCGCTGCTGGCGTCGGAGACATTAATCTCGACGCCAACTGCACGGACACGGTACTTGAGGCCCTGTCGGCCAGCTCCAGCCTTCAGTTGTTCCTAGCCGGCTCGAAGGGCGTGAAGCTCATCGGCATGCCGGACGGCGGCTGGGGTATCCAGGACTCAGCTACCACGGCAGCAGCCGGGACGGCAGCGGGAACATCCCCGCCAGCTCCAGTGGTTACCGCCGGCCCGGACAACCAGTCCGGCACGATCACCTTCGGGACGGGCACCTCCCCGTCTGCCGGACAGCAGGTCACGGTAACTTTCGGCACCCCGTTCGAGACAACGCCGATGGTTCAGATCACGCCATCGACGGGTGCCGCGACGGGGCTCGGCTTGTTCACCGCTGTACCGTCCGCCACGGGCTTCCAGGTCAACTGCCAGACCGCTCCAGCGGCGAGCCAGGGCAACGCCACGTACGGATTTCGGTGGACGGCATGGGAGTAAAGACTGGCTCCAGCCCAGGAACAGGCCAGCCTGGCGCAGAGCGACCGGGCTTCCCCGGCTCGCCCGGATTCCTCCCATCGCCGCCACCTCCGTTCACGCTGCCACTGCCAACCCTCCCGGCTGGCTCGATCGCGACGGCCGCTCAGCTCAACGAGCTTGCCGCCGCGGCGAACTTCCTGCTCAACAAGCCGATCGCCCGAGTACATGACGGCGCGGGTAGTCAGTCGATTGCGGTAACGCCGAGTAATACGGTCATCAAGTTCGCGAATCGCGACATCGATAACGTGGCACCGGGAATGTGGTCATCGTCGGCGACCGATCGCCTGACGATACAGACGGCAGGCTGGCACAAGGTGCGCTACGGCGTGAGTACCAACGCGACGAAGAGCGTGAATACCTACGTCCAGCAGGTCTGCGGAAGCAACAACCCACTCGGAGCGGGATCTACTGTCGGCCCGTACTGGCCCGGCTACACAGTGCAAGGGTACGCAGGCGCCTCGGGGGTGTGGCCGGCATACCTCTACGCAGGGGACTACCTACAGGTCCACGCCTTCGCCGACTCGGGAGGAGCCCTCACGGAAGCGGCTATATCGCCCAGCTTCTTCTCGCTTGAGTGGGTGCATATCTGATGGCGATGCTGCCGGAAATCCTCTACTTCGCACAGAACGACTCAAGCATCGCGAACCTGAACGCCCTCGCGTATGCCGTTCAGTTTCTCGTTGACGACGACGTTCGCCCGGTCTGGCACTTCTACAAGGACAGCGCTAGCCAGAGCCTCACCGCGAGCATTTTCGCGACGGTCACCTACAACCACAACCCGATCGACAGCGACGGTGTTTACGCCGCGACGCATAACGGCGTTGCGACCATCCAGACGCAGGGATACTACGCCGTCGAGGCATGCGTTCCCTTCGCCCCTGGAACATTCGGCAGCATGGCCGGGCTTAACGTGAACTTCCTGTTCACTGCTGGTTCAGGCAATCCGCATTACCCGGCCGGCGTGACGATCCAGTTCGGCATCCGGGGAAGCAGCCCTGTCACGGACGCGACCGGCGACACGGTTGTCTGTATCACAGACATCGTTCCCGTCTGCTGTTATCCCGGAGACACGATCGCGGTCCAGGCGTTCAGCGGTTTGTTCAACGCAACCATCAACACGAATCTCAACGGCTCGTGGGAATCCCAGCGGATCGTTCCCAACTTCACGGGCTACTGGGTAGCACTAGGCACGTAAGGTCATGAGAGGGCTTCAACTAGCAACCCTCAGAGAGGAAAGAGGCGCTGATGGTAGCTAGCGCACAGGGTGAGGACCGTTCCGACTGGAACGCCGTCACCGGCTGGACTGGTCTCGACTTCGGCTTCGCGAAGGCGACCGAGGGGACCTTCCTCGCCGACCCGACCTTCGCCCGCAACTGGGCGAATCTGAAGGCCGCGGGAATTCCCCGCGGCGCGTACCACTTCTTCCACCCGTCCGAGGATGCGGTCGCTCAGGCCCGCTTCTTCGTCAAGACTGTCAAGGCGCAAGGTCTTGAGCGCGGCGACATGCTGGTGGTCGATTCGGAGCTGCTGCTCGATGGCGTCGCCTCAGTGGTTCGGCAGGCCCGGATTGACAGGGCGGACGCCACGCTGACGCCGGGCGAGGTGGACAGCCGGACCAAGGCGTTCCTTGACGAGGCAAAGACCCTCGTCGGCCACGACAACCCGCTGATCGTTTACACGATGCACGAGGTGGGTCAGCATCTCACCGAGACCGCGGCAGCCTATCCGCTGCTCTGGTTCGCGTGGCCGTCGCCCACGGCTCCCGACGCGGCGCTCATCGCGCCGTGGAAGAAGTGGACCTTCTGGCAGTGGGGCACGAAGAACGGCATCGACGCGGACGCCTTCAATGGGACGTCGGCGGCTCTGCACACGTTCCTCGCGACCTACACCCACCCCGAGATCGTGAAGATCGTGCGCTGGCGGGTGTGGAAGTTCGTCACGCTGGCCGGCGCCGCCAGGCGCCACCACACGACGCCAGAGGTAATGCTCCGCGCGGCAGCCAAGGCGGGCCACGTCTACAAGGGCGCGATGAAGCGCTACATCAACCGCGCCGACTGGAACAAGTTCCTCCCGCTCGGGACAATCCTCTTCGCCTTCAAGAAGACGAAGCGCTGATTGTTACTTGTTACAGTTACACGCGCACATAGAGAAGCCCCGCTACGGCGGGGCTTTTTCTATACATGGAAGAACCCGGTGCCACCCCCTCCGATGGCACCGGGTTCGCTTGTGGGCGTTACGAGTGCTCGGCGACGAGCTTGACGAGCTCGTCGCGCGTCACTTCGTTCAGCCTGTTGTGCTCGTACCCCTGCGGCGTTTTGAATCCGTCCATGCTGGCGCTGTACTTGTAGACGTATCCGCTGACAGGCGACAGGTAGAGCGCGCCATCCTCGAACTTGGGCGCGAGGACTTCGATCGTGTCGGTCGGCCTCACGATGTAAAGCCCCCCGTCGTCCCTGGTGATGAACGTCTTCCTGATCGTGGTGAGGCCTGACACCTTGCCCTCGATCACCAACCGGACGCGAGTTCCGACTGGAATACTCACGCTGCATCCTCCTCGACCTTAGTCGGCCACGGTTGACCGTACTTGCGAACTCTCGCCTCTTGCACCTGGCGAAGGTGCTCGACGCTTGGTAGTGCGGGCGCCTTTGACAAGCCGCGAGCCGTCAGGCGAGCGCCGTAATGACTGCGCCCGCGCTCGGGATGACGCCCGTTGTGCTTCCTGCTCACGCAACCTCCTCGGTTGCTAGTTGAAGCGGCCTCGGCTGAAGGTGGCGATCCTTCATGCGGAAGCCCTGGTAGGCAATCAGGTCACTCGCGAGACAGTCCTCGCAGATGCAGGTGAGCGAGTGCCACATGGGGCGGTACATGTTGACCCGCCCCATCGCTCCCTGTCTCGCCTCGTACGAGATGTGCTCGGTGACCATCGGAAGGAGTGTCATCAGGCGACCATCGGGATAGCGCCCAGGTTCTGCGGGTCAGCGTGGTACTCCTCAGCGATAACGCCAGCCACGACGGCGCGAGCCTCACGGTAGCGTTGCTCGTAGTTGACCTCTCGCTGGAGATCCTGGAAGTCGTAGAGCACGTTCCACGCGCTGAGGTCGTTCATCCTCGCGTACGCCTTGCGCGCCTCGTACTCCCAGTCGCTGACGTAGTGCCGGTACTCGCGCAGTTCGTCGTCGGTGAGCGCGTTAAGGTAGCGCTCGTCTAGATTCATGTGGGCCTCCGATCAGGCTTAGCTCTGGCTCGAAGAATCCTTCGCTCAGGGCCCTTGCGCATCCGCCCAGCATGTTCTCGCAGCCGGTGACGAGATCGATCGCGCAGACAAGCAGCGTTCGCCCGTCGAAACCCGGCAGCCTGGCTGGTGATACCCAGTCAGGCCGCTTGCAGGAGTAGCGATCCATGAACCTGCGGACTCCTTCCCTCTCGATCTCCTCGGTCCAGCCGCGAGCGGCGATCATCTGGCGGATGTCGGCGCATCGCTCCTCGCTGGTTGCTAGTTGATGCATGTTCGCTAGTCTAACTAGTTGCTAGTTGAAAAGTCAAGGCGCTCGGCGATGACGTGTGCGATTTCTGACTGGCCTTCCGGAATGATGATTCCCGCAGCGTAGGCGACGATCTTTCCGCCCGCAGCGAAGCGGAACGTGCCGGCGCCTCCGATGTCTTCGGTCCACCATGCTTCGATGTTCTCGTGATGCCGGCGCAGCGCAGTCCAGGTGGTCTCGCCGACAAGGGCTGGACAGCCCTCGGCCGCCCAGAGCATCGCCTTGCCGGGATGCTCGGCCACGCTCCACTCGCTCGGCATCGCTGGCCACCAGCTAGCCGATTCGAGGCGGCGGAAGCCTTCGTCCGGATCGAAATCGAGAGCGCCCTCGCGAGGCGTCAGGCCGTTGGCCTGAGTGAGCTTGTAGAGGCCGTCGTCTAGCGGGTGACAGGCGAGGACGTTGCCGTAGTCGATCACCGGGCCAGTGAGGACAGCAGGGCTGTCCGTCACGTCGAGCAGCACGAAGTGATCCGTCAGCCAGCGCGAGTAGTCCTCGGCCGTCGCGAGACGTACCGTGTGACGCTCGTACATGATCTGGTACAGCCTGAGATATTCCTTCCGGAGCTCAGGCGAGATGGAGTCGTTCAAGGGCTATCCTCCCTGTCTTGGTTAGCTTCTCTACCTTGTCTCCTCGTGGCTCGTAGCCGCCTAGCAGGGCCTTGCACGTCGAGACGGTTCCGCCGCTCGCTAGCGTCATCCCGGCTACGATCTCCCGCTCAACCCATGTGAGCCGGGACTGGCTGCCGGTGTACGCCATCCTGATCGCCTGCCAGTCGAGGACACGATCGTTCCGGATGGTTCGCTGGCTTACCTTGCCAGCTTTCCCGTGCTTCTTCTGGCAAAGATCCTTCTCTTCGTCGCGATGCGTCACGGTACATCCGGGGTACTTGCACAACTGCCACATGTGGTCGCTGCGCCTCTCTGCGGGGGTGTT
>Ga0126381_100011002_pt1 | contig 10211 bp, 8 predicted proteins | sample PanSoiMetPlot_28_FD_96465 | JGI IMG/M metagenome (GOLD analysis project Ga0126381, IMG submission 96465) | Tropical forest soil microbial communities from Panama - MetaG Plot_28 | ecosystem: Environmental > Terrestrial > Soil > Tropical forest > Bulk soil | place: Panama | collected 2016-02-17 | reverse complement strand
TCAGCACCACGACCGCGGCACCGAAGAGGCCAAGGCCCACCGTGAACATGCCGGCCACGCCGCCGGTGCGGAACGCGATCCGCATCGCCCGGGTTTCGCCGCCCTCGCGCGCCGCGGCGGCGACCCGCACGTTGCCGCGCACGGTCAGCGACATGCCGGTGAACCCGGTCAGCGCGGAGAACAGCGCGCCGACCAGGAAGAAGGCGCTGCGGCCCCAGCGCACGCCCCCGGTGTCGGCCGGCAGCAGCAGCAGCACGAAGAACAAGATGACGACGAACACGCCGAGTGTCCTGAACTGGCGGCGCAGATACGCGGCGGCGCCTTCCTGCACCGCATGCGCGATTTCCTGCATCCGCTCAGTGCCCTGGCTGGCCGCGAGCACTTCCCGCACCAGCATGGCCGCCACGCCGAGGGCGAGCAGCGCGATGACCGCGACGATGACAACCCAGGTCAGGTTGGAACCGCTCACAGTGGCTGTTGGTCCAGCCGCTGCGAGGATATGCCTGGACATTCGACCTCCTGGATCCAGGAACGAAACCGCTGCCGATCGGAAGGAACAAGTGGCCGGGAGTCTACGCACGCGCACGGCCAATCAAGAACTCGACGCGATTCCTAACGTTTTCGAGACCTAATCGTAATCATGATGATGGGCCGGAGTTACTGGCGCCCTCCGCGAGAACGCGAGAACGGCTAAGGCTTGGGCGCCGACCGCCGCCGGCCACGACATCCGGACGCTCACGCCCGATCCCGTCGCCGAGATCCGGACGTCGTCCGCGAGCCCGGAGATTACCGCGAGCCCGAACCCGGCGGGAAACGACACGCCGTTGTCGGTCGCTATGGTGCGCGCGGCACCGTTGGAGCTGACGTGCTCATCGGCCGCGAGGTGACCTGGCTGCGCCGAGGGCGCCGACGGCACGGCGTCGCGGACGACCACCTCGAACCGCTCGCCCAGATCGGACATTTCGATCCTGACCGGCTCCGCGGGACAGTGCCGCCGGTGGGCCTCGACCGCCCGTGAGCACGCCTCACCCACCGCCAGGCGCACCTCGTCAAGCAGAGCTTCCTCCACACCGCTGCGCCGCGCGACCGCCGTGGCGACGAGTCGCGCGGTACGGACGTGGGCAGGCAGCGGCGTGAACGCAACCTCGACCGTGGCCATCTCGGGAAGGCCTCCCCGGCCGGACTACTTCTCTGATTTCCGGGCCGCGATGGCCAGGTCCACTGTGTCGTGGATGCCGAAAACCTTCGTCAGCCCGGTAATGCGGAAAATCTTCAGGATGCGCTCCTGCGTGCAGACCAAGTCCAGCGAGCCATCGTGCGCGCGGACCCGCTTGAGGCCGCCAACCAGCACGCCAAGGCCGGTCGAGTCGAGGAACTCGACCTTCTCCATGTTCACCACGAGCTGGTAGTTGTTCTTGTTGACGAGGTCAATCAGCAGCTCGCGCAGCCGCGGTGCCGTGTATACGTCGATTTCTCCCTCGACGTCAACGACCTCGATGCCGTCCTTGTTGTAGTGACCCAGCTTCAGATCCACAAATCCTCCAGCGCCATGCACGGCGTCATGTAAGCGTCCCACCCCGGCGCGCGGGCTGACGTGGCCTGAGCGTGGGTGATCATCTGCCGCACTCTCCTCTGCAGCATTCAACCACGCTCCGATGTCATGTCTACACGTAATCATGCCTTCGGGCATCCCCCAACGGGTGACACACTGAAAACCTGTGTCGACGATCACGCCGATTCCCCTTTCAGGGCCTGCCGCCGAGTCTACGACTGACGGCTGCCAGGCTCGGTCCCCTCGCACGCAGAGCCAGGACTCCCGCGCCCTCGGCATCGTGCTCGACGCGGCCCCGGCCGGCCGGCCGGTGCACGTCGAACGCATCCCGGCCCGGGCCGCCCGCCCGGTGCCGTGGCCGGACTGGGTCCCCGCGGAGATATCCGACGTTTTCGCCGCCCGCGGCATCCACGCGCCCTGGTCGCATCAGGCCGCCGCGGCCAGCCACGCCCACGCCGGCCAGAACGTGATCATCTCCACCCCGGCGGCGTCAGGGAAGTCGCTGGCCTACCTGCTGCCCGCGCTGACCGCGATCCTGGCCGGCGAGACCGTGCTGTACCTCACGCCGACCAAGGCCCTGGCCGCCGACCAGCTGGCCGCGGTCAAGTCGCTCGGCCTCGGCGGCCTGCACGCGGCCGTGGTGGACGGGGACTCGACCCAGGCCGAGCGCGCCTGGGCACGCAGCCACGCGAGGTACCTGCTGACCACGCCGGATATGCTCCATTGCGCGCTGCTACCCGCGCACAAGCGCTGGTCTGGATTCTTCAGCCGACTTCGTTATGTGATTATCGACGAATGCCACGGGTACCGCGGCATCTTCGGCTCGCACGTGGCCCAGGTGCTGCGGCGGCTGCGCCGGATCGTCGCGCATCACGCGATCGGGCGGCCGGACGGCCCGGTCTTCCTGCTCGCCTCGGCCACCGTAGGCGATCCGGCGGGCTGCGCCCGCCTGCTGACCGGCCTGGAGGCCGAGGCGGTGACCGAGGACGGCTCGCCCCGGGGACCGCTGGCGTTCGCGCTGCTCGAGCCGCCGCTGACCGGCGCGCGCGGCGAAGCGGGCGCCCGGCTGCGCAGGACAGCCACGGCGCAGGCCGCGGAACTGCTCGCCCGGCTCGTCCGGGCCGACATCCAGACGCTCGCCTTCATCAGGTCCCGCCGCGGCGCGGAGGCCGTCGCGCTCGCCGCGCGCAGGCACCTGGAATCTGCTAGCTCGCGGGGGGGCGACCCCCCTGCGCCCCCCGGCGCTGGAAGCCGGGTGGCCGCGTACCGGTCCGGATACCTGGCGCAGGACCGGCGCGGACTTGAGGCGGCGCTCAGCGAGGGGCGGCTGACCGGGCTGGCCACCACCACCGCGCTCGAACTCGGCATCGACATCACCGGCCTGGACGCGGTGCTGATCGCCGGATGGCCGGGAACCTGGGCGTCGCTGTGGCAGCAGGCGGGCCGGGCCGGGCGGGGCGGCCAGAGCGCGGCGGCCGTCCTCATCGCCCGCGACGATCCGCTCGACACCTACCTGGTCAGGCACCCCGACGTGCTGATGCGGCACCCGGTCGAGGCGACCGTCCTCGATCCGGCCAACGCGTACGTGCTCGCGCCGCACCTGGCCGCGGCCGCCGCGGAGCTCCCGCTCACCGCCGGCGACATGGCGGTCTTCGGTCCCGCGGCCCGGCCGGTGGTGGACGAGCTGACCCAGGCCGGCCGCCTGCGCCGCCGGGCGGGCGGCTGGTACGCCCTGCACCGGGACACCTCCAGCCTGCGGGGCGGGAGCATCGGCCCGGTCCGGGTGATCGAGGAAGGGACAGGACGCCTGGTCGGCACCGTGGATGAGCCGTCCGCGCACCTGCTTGTCCACCATGGCGCGGTCTACCTGCACCAAGGCGACAGCTACCTGGTCAGCGACCTCCACCTGCCTGACCGGGTGGCGCTGGTCTCGACCGCCGATCCTGGTTACACCACCACGGCCCGTGTCGTCACCGAGATCGCGGTGCGGGACGTGGTCCGCCAGCTCCGCACGGGCGAGGCCGAGCTGAGCTTCGGCGACGTGCAGGTGACGCGCCAGGTGGTCTCGTACACCAAGCGCAGCGCCGAGACCGGTGCCAGCCTGGGCGACACCCCGCTCGACCTGCCGCCACGCCACCTGGTCACCCACGCGGTCTGGTGGACGGTCTCGGCCGGGCAGCGCGACGCGCTCGCCGCGGCCGGCGTCGATCTCGGCGGTGCCGCGCACGCCGCCGAACACGCCGCCATCGCCCTGCTGCCGCTGTTCGCCACCTGCGACCGCTGGGACATCGGCGGCGTGTCCGCGGACCTGCATCCGGCCACGGGCAAGCTGAGCGTGTTCGTCTACGACGGCCACGACGGCGGCGCGGGGTTCGCCGAACGGGGCTTCCAGGCCGCGGCGCAGTGGCTGCGCGCGACCAGGCAGGCGATCTCGAGCTGCGAGTGCGACACCGGCTGCCCGTGCTGTGTCCAGTCCCCCAAGTGCGGCACCGGCAACCATCCGCTGTCCAAGCCCGGAGCCGTCGCTCTGCTGAGCGTCCTGCTCGGCGACCTTGACCACCCCAGCGACCTCAGCGACGCCGGCAACCTCGGCGTCCTTGGCGACGACTCCCGCTAACTGGCGAAAAGGCCGCCCGTCACCTACCGACTGTAGTTAAACGGCACGCCACGATATACACAACGTGGCTATTAGCTGTGTACCCAATGGCGGATTGGCCTCGTTACTGCCTGGTCCAGGAAAAGGGGCGGCCCCCGCCGGGGGGGAGAGCGGGGGCCGCGTACGGGTCCGGCCCTGGGGGGGGAGGCCGGCTCCGTCCTTTCGGAAAGCTTATCTGCAAAGAGCTCCCGTATCGACTAGGGAACCCGTTACAGCATCAGCCAATGGAATTACAACATAACTGGCACGATCATGAACAGTGCTATGGCCCGATGACCGGGTTTCGGGCCTAGTTTTTTCACTGGGTAAGACTCCGGGTTGCCCTAGGCCCGTGATCGTTCAACAACTTGAGGCTTCACGAGCCCCCGCAGACCCACTGCTTGAGCCGTCCTCACCAGGCAAAACATGAAGATCGCCTGGATACGGCAACTTGTCCGTATCTGCCGGACCGTCCCAACCTGGTAATCCAGCCCGGCCCGAGCGCTTCCACGCCGCGACACGCCGTCGTCACCCTCGCGGCGCGCCATGGCCGCCCGGGGGGCTTGTCCGCCCGGCAATCCAAGCAAGCTCTCTACCAGGGAAGATGGCAGACCGCTGCGATTTACATCCTTTTTGTAACGATTTGGTGAGCGCGGCCAACTGGGTCAAGGCACAGTTGAACGGCATGTGATCATGCCGACTGATTAAGATCACGAATTGATCACACTCAGGCCTTTTCAGCCCCATCGTTTCGTCGTAGAACGGTGGTACGGGCGCGGAGCGTCCGGGCACGGCAGCCAGGTACCCACGCGCGACCAGCCGCGGGAGGCGTGTCAAGCCAGGTCAGACCGGACAACCGGCTGGTCCTGACTGACAGAGATAGTGTGCACGCTTGGTAGCCAGGTATGACGTGGATCGCGGCGGCGCCCCTCACCGGGGCGCCGTTCGCTGTTGTTCGCCCTTCGCGAAAGCTACACAGCCGCCGCGCGGCGCCCTGCCGCCGTCGGCGAAGCCTGCCGTCGGCGTCATCGATCCCCGTCCTAGCGCCAATCATCGCCGCCTATCGGCTACTCCTCAGCGGCCATCAACCGCTTGCCGACCTCAACCCGCTCACCGTCGGCAACGACGCTAAAATGCCAGCCGCCACGCGACCAATCACGATAGCGCCTATTTATAGTGATTAAAGTGATATCGTCCGATTGTTCCTAAATACTGGCATTCGGCGGTTCGCCGCGGGCGCACCGTACCGGGTGCGGCACGGCGTCTGCGACGGCCCGGCGCGACCCGCCGCGGCGGCGTGAAACGCCGTGCCGGAGGGGATAACGCCGTCCGGAGCGGGGGATGCTGCGATGATGACGGACAACACCGTTAGCCTTGGAGCTCGTCCGAATAAGCTCTAGTCCCTATGGGGGCCGGGCGCGGGCAGCTGCTGCCGTGCCGGAGCGCGGATAGCCGTCCGCAGAATGGGAAGAGGGACTCGATGGTCCGCAGCGGAACGCCGGAACCGGCCGGCGGCGACCAGTCACTGGGGGATCTGGTATCCCTCGCTGCCCGAGACATCTCGCAGCTGATCCGGTATGAGGTCGACCTCGCCAAAACTGAGCTGCGCGCCGACATGCGGCGGGCGGGAATGGCGGGCGTGCTGTTCGGGATCGCCGCCTTCTTCGGCTGCCTGGTCCTGCTCAGCCTCTGCTTCGCCTACGCCTACATGCTGCACTGGGCCGGAGTGCCCGGCGGGCTGGCGGGCGCCTTCGCGTTCACCGCCCTCACGCTGGTCGTGCTGGCGGCGATCGCGGTTCTCATCGCCGTGCTGAAGATGCGGCGGCTGTCCGGCAAGAAGAAGACCAGGGAATCGGTCACCGAAGGCCTCGGCATGCTCCGCCGGGACGGCAAGGACCATAAGGACGGCCAGGACGGCGACGGCGCCAAGGCACTCGGCCCGGACAGTGGCGGTGCGGACGGTCAGCGCCTCGAGGGCGGCGCGGCTCACGACGGCCAGCGCCGTGCCAGCCTGCCAGCCGCGGGGAAGCCAGCCGGCGACTCCGCGCTTCCCGACGGCCGGCGGTCCGAGATCGCCGGCCGCAGTCAGCGGTGAGGCTGACCGCGATGGGGGTCGCAGCCGAATCTGCCGTCCAGATCTCCGGTCCGTGGGCACACCGGACCGTCAGCGCCAACGGCACCCGGTTCCACGTCGCCGAGACCGGCGACGGCCCGCTGGTACTGCTCCTGCACGGCTTCCCCGAGTTCTGGTGGGCGTGGCGGCACCAGCTGGCGTCCCTGCCCGCCGCGGGCTTCCGCGCCGTGGCGGTGGACCTGCGCGGCTACGGCGGGAGCGACAAGCCGCCGCGCGGTTATGACCTCGTCACCGCGGCCGCCGACGCCGCGGGGCTGGTACGGGCCCTCGGCGAGGCCAACGCCGTGGTGGTCGGCCACGACTGGGGCGGCTTGATCGCGTGGACGCTCGCCTCCTACTATCCGAAGGTCGTCCGCCGCCTCGCCGTGGTCTCCATGGCCCACCCGCTCCGGATGCGCTCGGCGGTGCTCACCGACCCGCTGGGCCAGGGCCGCCGCAGCGGATACGCCTTCGGCTTCCAGCTCCCGCTGCGCCCGGAGCGCCAGCTGGTCAGGGATGGCGCCACCCGGGTCGGGCAGCTGCTGCGAACCTGGTCCGCGTCCGGCTGGCCTGACCACGACACCGCGCGGACCTACCAGCGGGCCATGCGGATACCGTCCGTGGCCCATTCGGCGCTCGAGTACCAGCGCTGGTTCGTCCGCAGCACGGTGCGCACCGACGGGCTGCGCTACCGCCGCCGGATGCGAGCCCCCATCCAGGCCCCCACGCTGCACCTGCACGGGGCGATGGACTCCTGCGTGCTGCCGCAGACGGCCCGCGGCGCCGGGCGCTACGTGGACGGCGCGTACCGGTGGCGGGTGATCGACGGCGCCGGCCATTTCCCCCACGAGGAGCGCCCCGAGGCCTTCAACACCGAGCTGATCGGCTGGCTGGCCGATCCGGAACCCGAACGTTGAACATTTGAACCGTGACCGCGACCGTGACCGTGATCCGGGCGGACGGCCGCGCAACGCGCGGGCCCGCGACGAGCTCGGCCGCCCGCTGCCCCGGGGGCAGGCCTCCAGTGCGCCGCGGATCCCCGACGACCTGACGCTGCCGCCGGCCGACGCGGTACGGCTGGCCGACGAACTGCTGCGCAGCGGCCGGCCGTTCCACGCCCACGAGGTACTGGAAGCGTCATGGAAGAGCGGGCCCGCGGACGAACGCGATCTGTGGCAGGGCCTGGCCCAGATCGCCGTCGGCCTCACGCACGCCCAGCGCGGCAACGCCCGCGGCGCGGTCAGCCTGCTCCGCCGCGGCGCCCAGCGCGTGCGCGGCTATTCCGGTCGTCACGGCACGGACCGTTACGGCATGGACCTCGGCGAGATCGACGCGGCCGCGGGCTCGCTGGCGGACCAGATCGAACGCGACGGCCTCGACGGCATTACCCCGGCCGCGCTGCGGCCCGGCCTCGTAGCGGCCTTAGCTGTCGCAGTTCTGCGTGGAGACCGGCACGGTCGCGTCCATGCCCGCGTGCACGTCAGGCATCACCTCGGCGGCGGTCAGCGCGAACCCGGTGTCGGCCACCCCGACCGCGGCCGCGAACACCACCCCGTCCACGGTGCCGGTCGGGGACAGCAGCGGCCCGCCGGAGTTGCCCTCCTCCACGACCGCCTTGATCTCGTAGATCTGCCGCGTCACGGTCGTCGTCTGGTAGATGTTCGGGCCCTGCGCGTTCTGGATGTCACCGATCCTGGCCGGTGCCTCCTGGAGCCGCGTGGCGTCCAGCGGGTACCCCGACACCACCGCGTTGTCGCCCACGTTGGCCTGGGTGGCGAATTGCAGCGCGCCCAGCCGCAGGCCGGGCACGTCCAGCACGGCCACATCCACCTGGGGGTCGTAGAACACCACGCTGGCCCGGTAGGGCGTCCCGTCCGCCGTGGTCACCGTCTGGCTCTGGGTCACGCCCGCGACCACGTGCGCATTGGTGAGGATGTGCTGCGGGGAGATGACGAACCCGGAGCCCTCGATCTTCTTGCCGCAGCTCGGCGCCACGCCCTCCACCTTCACCACCCGGCTGCGCGCGGCCAGGTAGCCGGAGCTGTTCACCACGTTCGGGTCCGGGGCCGGGATGGCGAGCACGCGGCCCTGGCCGATCCCGCTGAACACCTCGGCGTACGTGCTGTTGCTGTCCAGCAGCCGCCGGAAGTCAGAGAACATCGTCTTGGCCGGTGACGGCATGAACTTGTCCAGCGTCTTCAGCGTCAGTGAGTTGTTGACCTGCTGGTCGACCACGGGGAACGGCGAGCCGTTCAGCACCGAGCCGACCACCCAGGCGATCAGCAGCACGGACACGATGCTGACCACGGCGCCGCCGGCCGAGTCGGCTACGGTGGCCGAGTGCCAGGTCACCGTCGAGCGCATCGCGGCGCCGATGGCGGACGCGACGAACTGGCCGATGACGGCGAAGCTCACCAGCAAGATGACGGCGACGATGTCCTGCTGGGTGTGGCCGCCGACCAGCACGCGCGAAATGCTCGGCCCGAATTCGGCGCCGAGCAGCGCGCCGCCCACGAAGCCGAAGAAGCTGAGCACGCCGACGATGAAGCCCTGGCGGTAGCCGGAAACCGCGAAGGCAGCAACGACCACGAGCAGGAGGAGGTCGAGGACGTCACCGGTCACGGGGTCAACGGTATAGCGTGCCGGTGACTATCTGGAGCGCAATGGCGCGTCAACCACATTTCTGGAATCCCAGGCTCGCTCCCAGCCACCGAGGGCCAGCAGCCGGTCGACGAGCGCGGCCGTGAACCCCCAGATGAGCAGGCCGCGAACCCGGAACGCGGGCGACAGGTGGCCGCTCGGCGCCCGGACCATCAGCCGGGCCGCGGGGTCGGCCAGCTCGCTCACCCGGACCCGTTCCACCGCGGCCACCTCGGCCGCGTCCACCGGCGCCACCGCGCTGGGCCGCCGCCACCAGGCCAGCACCGGCACGACACGGAACCCGGTCCGCGGGATGAACAGCTCGGGCAGCGTCCCCAGCACCTCGACCCCGGCCGGGTCAAGCCCGGTCTCCTCCACCGCCTCGCGCAGCGCCGCCGCCTCCGGCCCGTCATCGCTCGGGTCGATGGCCCCGCCGGGGAAAGCCGGCTGCCCGGGATGGTGACGCAGCCCCTCGCTGCGCTGGATCAGCAGCAGATCCGGCCCGTTCCCGAACAAGATCAGCACCGCGGACGGCTTGCCGCCGCCATCCGGCGGCGGTGTCATCGGCTGAGCGAGCGGGCCGAGCTCCATCCGGCTGGCCGCCGCGGCGAGCTTCCCGAGCCACTCCGGCACCGCCGCACTATCTTCAGCAGAACGTACGGTGGTTCCCGTCACGAGAATGGGCCAGCCTTGACGAGCTTGGCCGCCGCCGCCGGATCCACTGGCCCTTCCCCGTAGGACGGGCAGAGCCGCGCGATCGGGCACGCGCCGCAGGCCGGCTTGCGGGCGTGGCAGATCCGGCGCCCGTGCCAGATCAGCCGGTGCGAGAGCATCGTCCAGTCCTTGCGCGGGATCAGCTCGCCCACCTCGGCCTCGACCTTCTCCGGTTCGAGGCTCTGCGTCCAGCCGAACCGCCGGGAGAGCCGCCCGAAGTGGGTGTCCACCGTGATGCCGGGGATGCCGAAGGCGTTGCCGAGCACGACGTTCGCGGTCTTCCTGCCGACCCCGGGCAGCGTGACCAGGTCTTCCAGCTTCCGTGGCACCTCACCGCCGAACCGGTCACGGAGCGCGGCGGACAGGCCCATGACCGACTTGGTCTTGGCCCGGAAGAAGCCCGTGGGACGGAGGATCTCCTCGACGTCCGCCGGGTTCGCGGCGGCCAGGTCCTCGGGGGTGGGGTACTTGGCGAACAGCGTCGGCGTCGTCATGTTGACCCGCTTGTCCGTCGTCTGCGCGGACAGGACCGTGGCGACCAGCAGCTGGAAGGGGCT
>Ga0126381_100011001_pt1 | contig 10211 bp, 7 predicted proteins | sample PanSoiMetPlot_28_FD_96465 | JGI IMG/M metagenome (GOLD analysis project Ga0126381, IMG submission 96465) | Tropical forest soil microbial communities from Panama - MetaG Plot_28 | ecosystem: Environmental > Terrestrial > Soil > Tropical forest > Bulk soil | place: Panama | collected 2016-02-17 | reverse complement strand
GATCTTCAGCGCGGCCACGGTCTGCGACCTGTTCCCGCCGCCGTCATGTTCCAAGATGATCGACCCGGTGCGGGTCGTCGACAGCACCGTGCGCACGATCGCGCGGCTGCCCGGACGCGCCCAGTCGCGCGGGTCCACCGACCAGGCCAGGGGAGTCAGCCCGTCGGCGGCGCAGCAGCGGAACACGGCCGGGGACCAGTTCCCGTAGGGTGCGCGGAACATCGCCGGGCGCTGCCCGGTGGCGGTGTGGATGGCGTCGGTGGCGCGGGAGATCTCGTCCTGGACCGCATGGACTGTCAGCCGGCGCAGGTTGTGATGGTCCCAGGTGTGGTTGACGATCAGGTGCCCGGCCGCCGCGACTTCCCTGGCGATCGCCGGGTAGTAGGCCACGTTCTGCCCGACCATCGAGAACGACGCCGTGACGCCGTATGTGTGCAGTACCCGCAGCACCTGCGGGGTGTACACCGGGCTCGGGCCGTCATCGATGGTCAGCGCGATGACCTTGGGGCCGTCGTCGACGTGGTACACGGGCTCCTTAAGTGGCAGCCTTAGATGCTTGGGCCGGGCCTCACCGCCCGCGCCGTGACTGACCGGCGGGCGGATGCGCGCGGTCGCGGCCGCGGGCGCGGTGCCGGCCGCGGTGCCGGCCGCGGTGCCGGCCGCGGTGCGCGTCCGATGTGCCGGCTCGGTCGCCGCCGTCGGACGCGACTGCGAACCCCCGTGCTCCGCGGTGATGGCCCCGATGGTCGTGGACAGCAGGATGCCCCCCGCGGTCGCGAGCACTACCCGGCGCGCGATCGGGGCGGGCCCGGGCTCGCGCCTATCCCTTCCTGTCACGCTTACCTAGATTTAACGTGACATGGGGCGGTTGCAAGCAGCCACGCTTCGTTCGGAATAGGGAATCTGGTCTTTTACTCGCTTCTGAGCACAGTCGCGGGGCGGACCCGCGCCGCCTCCCAGCCCGGCGCGGCGGCGATGAGGTTGGCGACCGCCAGCGTGACCGGGATGACAAGCAGCACGAGCGGCAGCGGCACGGCCGCCTGGGCGGACACGCCGGACGCGGTGGCGAAGACCGCCCAGGCCTGGCGCCCGGCGATCACGCCGAGCGGTAGCCCCACGAGCAGCGCGACGGCGGCGAACGCGCTGGCCTCCCAGGCCACCACGCGCAGCACCTGTGACCTGGTGAAGCCCAGCGTCTTCAGCACCGCGAGGTCGCGTCGCCGCCGGCGCACCCCGGTGAGCAGCACGTGGGCCAGGGTGCCGACGGCGAGCACGGCAAGCAGCGCGCCCAGGGCCAGCGGGGTGTCCTTGACGGTCGCGTAGTTCCTGATGCCGCCCGGGCGCTGGTCGGCGGTCGCGGCGCACGATCCGATCGGGCAGCCGCTGGCGACCAGCGCGTGGGTCAGGTTCGCGTCGGCCGCGGCTAGGTCGGTGCCGGGCCGGTAGCGGAGCAGGAAGAAGTTGTAGCAGGTCGCCGGCGCCACGCACCCGGTGTCGGCGTTGCCGGGCGCCGTGGTCACCCGCGCGGTGACAAGCGCCCCGGTGCCGAGGCCGGTGGGCGCGAAAGTGCCGCGGCTGAACGCGGGGAAGACGGGCACCCCGACGACCCGCATGGTGCGCGTGGTGTCGGCGCCGCCGGTCAGCCGGTGCACGGTGACCTGGACCGTCTGGCCGACCTGCCGGTGCAGCGAGCGCAGTGTCTGCGCGCCGAGCGCGATCTCGTTCGCGTTCACCGGCGCCCGGCCGGCCAGCATGGTCACGTAGCCGCCGCCGGGTGCCGCGTCAAGCCCGATCGCGGCCACCCGCTGGCCGTCGACGGTGAGCTGGCCGTAGTTGCCGTCGGCGTAGCCGGTGATCGACGGCTCGGCGCGCGCGATCGCCCCGCCGATCGAGGCGGGGACGTCGCCGAAGCCGAAGTCGACGATCTGGTCCCAGTTCTGACCGTACTGGCGCGGCGTGCTCACCAGCATGATGAGGCTGGCGCCGAAGACGAGGGCCGCCGTCACGGCGGCCACGGCCACCACGCTGCCCGCGAGCGCGCCGCGTACCGGCACCGCGGTGCGCCCGTGCCCTGGCTCGAACGCCATCGGCACGCCGATGCTGCCGGTCGCCGACCCGGCCCGGGAAAGCGCCTTACCCAGGCGGGAAGGCCGTCCGGGTTCGGCTGGCTCGATGACGCCGAGGGGACCCGCCCCGCGTCCCGCCGCCCGCCAGGCGGCGCGCGCGAGCAGCGCGAGCGGGATGAGCGCGATGCCCGCGAAACCTGCACCGAGCACGGCTGCGTTGACCTCAACGCCGGGGTGTGGCTCGGCGAGCCTGGCGGGACCGATCGGCATCAGCGGGGACGCGGCGATGGCGATGCCCACCGCGATGGCAGCCCCGGTTACCGTGACGACCGCGAGCCGGGCCAGCGACAGCGCGACCAGGCTCGGCCGGGCCATCCCGACCGCGCGCAGCACGGGATATTCGGCCGAGTCGAGGATCAGCTGGCGGCTGAGCAGCTGGCCGACGACGGCGAGCGCGATAAGCCCGGCGAGCGCCGCGAACGCGGCGAGCGCGATCGCCTCCGGCCTGATCGCCCGCTCGGTGGCGCTGACCTGGTCGGACAGGGTGATGACGTCGAGTCCGGACAGGTCGGGGTGGCTCTTCGCCAGCGTGCTGGCGGAGGCGAGGAAGGCGGTCATGCTCTTGTCCGGGCGCAGCCGGACCGCCGCCTCGTCGCTGAAGCTGAGCGAGCGCGCCGCCTTGGTGGCCGCGAACGCGGGACTGAGCAGCACCGTCGGCTCGAGGTCTCCGGCGCCGGCGGGCACGATCTGGTTGTCGAACGCGACGACCGCGGTCACCGTGAAGGTCAGCGGGAACTGCCTGGCGAAGTCGGGCAGGCCCGCGTGCGGGCCGCTGGTGAAGTTCGGCACGCCGACAAGCGTTAGCGTGCCGCCTGGGCGCAGGTGCTCGATGCCGGCCAGGTTCTGGTCGACCATGGCCTGCCCGGCGGCGGCTGGGTCGAAGGGCCGGCCGGTCAGGATCTTGACCCGGTCCGCGGGGACGCCTGTGACCTGGCGGGGAACGGCCCAGGCCTGCACCGGCGAGTCCGGGTTGCCGCGCGGCACGGGCAGTGCGAGCTGGTAAAGGACGTTCGCCGACATGGCCGCGACCTGCGGCAGCCTGGCGAGCGCCGTGGCGTAGCGGTTGAAGTCGGCGCCCTCAGACTGCGGCACGACGTCGACCTGGCTCGCGTTGGCCCATGTCAGCAGCCGCTGGTAGGCGGTGTCGGTGCGGCGCGCGCCGGCGGCGGCGGTCAGCACCACGCCGCCGACGACACCGAGCAGCAGCGCCAGGGCCACCAGCGGCCGCCAGCGCAGCCGGATGTCCGCGCGCAGGCGCAGCCAGAACGGTGCCATGGTGAGCATTCCACCGATTAACGCCTTGCCTGGTCAATGTGGCAGGCATCATGCCCGGGGTGGTGCTGTCCGCACCGCGCGCCGGCGTGGCTGGCCACCTCGACTTCGGCTCGCCCGTTCGGACATACTTGCTGGCTATGCTGGGCGCGGATGTTATGCGAGTTGCGTGGTACCGGTTCCGGTGCACGTGGGATGACCGCTGGACCGGGTACCTGGCGCTCGTGCTGCTGCTCGGGCTCGTCGGCGGCCTGGCGATGGGTTCCGTGGCCGCCGCCAGGCGCACCCAGGCCGCCTTCCCCTCCTATCTGGCCAGCACCAACCCCTCCAACCTGACCGTGCTGAGCGGCCTGTACGGCGTTTCAGGCAGCCACGGTTACGACCCTGCCCTGCTCGCCAGGATCGGCGCGTTGCCGCACGTCCGCCACGTGGCCAGCTACGCCTTGCTGAACGCCGCCATCCTCGGCCCGTCAGGCGACATCGTGTCGGGCGGCTACCAGGGGCTGGCCGGCAGCGTCGACGGCGAGTTCTTCGATATGGACCGCCTGAAGGTCGTGCAGGGCCGGATGGCCAACCCAAATCGCGCCGACGAGGTGGTGATCGACGCGAAGGGCACCCCCGGCAACGTGCAGGTCGGCATGGTCGCCCCGATCAGCTTCTTCACCAACGCGCAGCAGTCGGCGCCCGACTGGGGAAAGCGCCCCGTCAAGCCGTACCTGACGGTCAACGTCAAGGTCGTCGGAAAGGTCATCTACAGCTCGGAACAGACCCAGGACGACGTCGACACCTTGCGGGACGGCGGCGCGCTGTTCACCCCGGCGCTGGCTAAGAAGCTGGCCGGGTGCTGCGCCAGCGGCACCGAGACCGCTGTCCAGCTCGACACCGGAGCCAGCGTGGCCGCCGTCGAGACGGGCATCCAGCAACTGCTGCCGCGCGGCTTCCCGATCGAGTTCTACGTCACGTCGCTGACCGCCGCCAAGGCGGAGCGGGCCATCGAGCCCACGTCGATCGCGCTGGCGGTGTTCGGCGCGATCGCCGCGCTGGCCGCGCTGATCATCGCCGGCCAGGTGATCGGCAGGCAGCTGCGGCTAGACGCCGGCGACCTCGGCACGCTGCGGGCGCTCGGCGCGAGCCCGGCGGTCACGGTCGGCGACGGGCTGCCGGGGATTTTCTGCGCGGTGGCGGCTGGCGCGGTGCTCGCGGCCGCCGTCACCGTCGCTTTGTCGCCGCTCGGTCCGCTCGGCGGCGTGCGCGAGGTGTACCCGTATCCGGGCGTGGCGTTCGACTGGACCGTGCTCGGCGGCGGCGCGGCGGCGTTCACCGGCGTCCTGTGGCTGGCCGCCCTCGCCATGTCCTACCGCCGGGCGCCGCACCGCGCGGCGCGGCGCGCGCAGCGGACCCGGCCGGCCGCAGCGGTGCGGGCGGTGCGGGCGGCGAGCCTGCCGGTGTCGGCGGCGGAAGGGATCAGGCTGGCTCTCGATCCGGGTGCGGACAAGAACAAGGTGCCCGTGCGTGCGGCGATCTTGGGCACGGTGCTCGCCATGATCGTCGTCGTCGCCACCGTGACGTTCGGCGCGAGCCTGCAGACGCTGGTCTCGCATCCGGCGCTGTACGGATGGAACTGGACGTACGACCTGAGTTCCGGTGTGACCTATATACCAAGAGCGCACGCGGCGGCCCTGCTCGACCACGATCCCGACGTCGCCGCGTGGACAGGGATCTACTACGCCACGGCGCGGATCGACGGTCAGACCGTCCCGGTCATCGGCATGAGCTCAGGCGCGCCCGTCGGGCCGCCGATGCTGTCCGGACACGCCCTTGTCGGCGGCGACGAGGTGGTGCTCGGCCGCGCGACGCTGCGCCAGCTCGGCAAGCACATCGGGGACGAGGTCACGGTGCGCTACGGAGCCGGCCGCCCGTTCTCGCTGCGCGTCGTCGGGACGGCCACGCTGCCGTCCATCGGAGTCCAGGGATCCCTGCACACCGAGATGGGTGTCGGCGCGGTGCTTCCGTTCCAGCTCATTCCCGGGGCGCGGGCCAGCGAGCCGAATGAGATCCTGGTTACGCTGCGGCCGGGCGCGAACGCTGTCGCGGCGAAGAAGACGCTGCAGAAGCTGGTGCCGGCGCCCGAAGGCGGCGTCGTCATCCCGGTGCAACGGCCAGCCGAGATCGTCAACTACCGCTCGATGGGCACCACTCCCACGCTGCTCGCCGTGGCACTCGCCATCGGCGCGGTCAGTTCGCTTGGCCTGACCCTGCTGACTTCAGTCCGCCGTCGCCGCAAGGACCTGGCCCTGCTGAAGACGCTCGGGTTCACCAGGCGGCAGCTGGCCGCGACCGTCGCCTGGCAGTCGACCACCGCGGTGGCAGTCGGCACCGTCATCGGCGTTCCGCTCGGCATCGCGCTTGGCCGCTTTCTCTGGGACCTGTTCGCGGGCCAGATCAGCGTGGTCCCCGAGCCAACCGTGCCCGCTCTCACAGTCATCGTGATCTGCGCCGCGGGGCTGGTGATCGCGAATCTCGTGGCCGCTGTCCCCGGCCGTGTCGCGGGCCGCACTCCCGCGGCCGCCCTGCTGCGCGCCGAGTGACGCCCGCTTGGCCGCGGCATTAGGCTCGGGATATGGACCTGAAGGACGCGACGCTCATGTTGCTCAGCGAGTCCGCTGGCCACCCCGCCGTGGCGTCTATCGCCGCTACCGTCTACGACCAGCTAGTTCTGGGCGAGCCAATCGACTACCGGCTGCTGGACGATCTGGTCGGGGAGGCCAGCGCGAAAGGCGTCCTGCGTGCGATCCACGGCAAGTACAGCCCGACCGCCTATGAGGCCATGATCATGCCGATACTCCAGGAGATCGGCCGGCGCAGGCCCATCCGGTCCCGCTGGCAGCCGACGACACCCAGCGGGCATCAGGATGATCCGCTCACGGCGACAGTGTGGCCGCCCACCCATGCCTGACGCACCGCCCGACCCGCTGGGCCCGCCCGACCCGCCCGACCCGACTAACCCGCCGAGCCCGCCCGGCCCGCCGGGTCCGCTGGCCCCAGGCCAGTCCGGCGACGACATCCTGGCCAGTGACGTACGGCGGTTCCCCGCGCCGGACTGGATCAGCCGGCTGAGCCGGCTGAACTCGCCGGACTGGCGCCTGTCGCGGGGCGCCGCCGCCCTGGGGATCATCGGACTGCTTGCGGGGCTCGCCGTGGGGTACGCCGCCGGGCACAGGCAGCCGGGGCAAGCCCGGCCCGCGCCGCGTCCGCAAGGCTCCGCCGCGCCAGGCCCCGCCGTGCCAACGGCCGGGTCGGCCGGGTCGGCCGGATCGGCCGCGTCGGTCGCGTCGGCCGCGCAGAGCGTGTTCGGTCTTTCGCTGACCCAGACCACCGCCGAGTGCTCAGTTCAGCACGGCCGGGAACTCCAGCTTGGCGTGGAAATCATGAACCCGTCCGGGGAAGAGGTCACGCTGCGCCACGTCGATCCCGTGCTCCCGCTCGGCGGGCTCAGGGCACTATCCCAGCAGTGGGGACCCTGCGGCGTGCTCCCGCAGGGGCAGGACCAGACCGGCGTCGAACTGCTTCCACCCGGCGCGAGCACCTGGCTCACGGTCACCTTCAAGGTGCTCGTGCGCTGCCCGGGCCCGCTTCCCGTGCAGTTCACCGTCGACTTCGACTGGAACGGTCAGCCTGCCGCCGCCATCCTTCCCGGCTTCCCCGACCTGACCGGGGTCCCGTACGCGGGCTGCGGCTAGGTCAGCGCGTTCTCGGTCGAGACCACCAGCGCGTCGACACCGGACCGGGTATTCAGCGGTGGGGGTGCCTGATCGCGCAGGATGCCCGCGGTGCCGCCGTAGGCCGCCAGGGTGTCGTCGAGCGAGGCAAGCAATTCCTCCGCCCACGTCCTGGATCCCTCTCCGAATGCGACGGTCACTGTCTGGTCGATCACGAAGTGCTCGACGGCGGACATCGCGGCGTAGTGGTAGCCCATGGGGACCCACTCGCCGCCGGCCGTCTTCATGGCGTGGCTGTTCCCGCACCACACCAGGAGCGGTTCACCGGATGCGGTGAGCTGGCACAAGTTGCTGGCCTGCTCGCGTTCGCGCCGGTTGGTGGACTCCATGGTGGGCGGCTCGCCCGGCTTGATGTCCGGGTCCATGCTTGCCTCATACGCCCACAAGCTCCAGCCCAGGTCAAGCGCGGTGCCGATCAGAATGCGCATCTCCGGCTGTGCCAGGTAGCCGAAGGGCACCTCCGGGATGGCGGTGATAGGCCCTGGTGAGCCGTCAGCGGGCCAGGGCAGTGCCTCCATCGCAAGCCGCCGGACACCAGCGTCGTGCGCCGCCCGGATCATGCGGACGCCGACCTCCCGGGTGCGTACGCAGCGGGCCAGGCCGCTATGCGCCTCGTTGGCCATCACCACGGGGGAATGGTCGAAGGCCCAGCGCGTCAGGTCCTCAACCGAGCACCAGCCGTCCATTGCCACATCGTAAGTTGACCAAGTCGGCCCCGCCTCCGGCAACCGCTTTTAACCCAGCCCGCCCGTAGGATCGCAGGCATGTCACATCCAGGGACGGGCCGCTCGGCGGTCCTCGCGCCAGGGGGCACTTACGGCATCGATGGCCCGTTGCTGATGTTCGCCAAGCTCGCCGTGTCAAGGCGAGATGCCGCCACGCACCCCATCACCAGGTGGGAACTGTCCGGCGGGAACGACTTCGCATCGCACCGCAGGCAGGTGGAAGCACAGGTGAGCGCGGCGGTCGATGAGCTGACCGCGGCCACGCGAACCCCGCCACTCGTGATCGCCAAGTCGCTGGGGTCGCTGGCGGCCCCGGTCGTGGCCGATCGCGGCCTCACGGCGATCTGGTTCACCCCGCTGATGACGGACGAGGCGACGATGGCGGCGTTGCGGCGTGCCACCGGACCATTCCTGCTGGCCGGCGGGACAGCCGACGACTTCTGGGACGGGCAGGCCGCCCGGTCGCTCACCCCTCACGTGGTGGAGATTGAGGACGCCGACCATACCCTGTTCGTGCCGGGACCGCTTTCCCGCTCGGCCACGGCCCTGGGGCAGGTGATGACTGCCGTCGAAGATTTCCTCGACCAGATCGTGTGGCCCTGATCCCGGTCAGACCCAGCGGTAAACCGTTGGTGTCGTCGCGACGGCATGAGTTAAGGTCGCCCGTCATGGTGTACCGGCATCCGCTGGCGTTCCTGCTCGGGCTTGAGGGTGTCGCGATGCTGCGCGCGGTCGCGGGAGATGGCTTTGACCGTGAGTTCGTCGACGCGCGGATCGCGGAAATCCGGACGCTGCTCGACGCCGCGCCGCCCATGCTGCGCGAGGGAACGGAATTCGGCCAGCTCAGTACCACCGACGGCTACCGGGTCTGGTCGTCGACTTACGACATGCCGGGCAATCCGCTGATCGAGGTCGAACAGCCCGTGGTCCGTGAGATCCTCGCGCGGCTCACACCCGGAACAGCCCTGGATGCCGCCTGCGGCACCGGCCGGCACGCCGAGTACCTGACCGGGCTCGGCCACCGGGTGATCGGCGTGGACAGCTCGCCCGAAATGCTCGCGCGGGCCCGCCAGCGAGTGCCGCGAGCGGACTGGGCCGTCGGTGACGTCCACGACCTGCCGGTCGCGGACGAAACGATGGACCTTGTCGTCTGCGCCCTCGCGCTCACCCACGTGCCCGCGCTCGCCCCGGTGCTCGCCGAGTTCGCCCGCGTTCTGCGCCCTGGCGGCCACCTCGTCATCTCCGACATACACGTCATCTCGCTGTACCTCGGCGGCGTCCCCGCCGTCGCCGTGCCCGGCGGCCCGGCCGGGCTGCTGCCCGCCACCCGCTTCCTGGCCAGCGATTACCTCACCGCCGCCCGCCCATTCGGGTTCCAGGTACGCGGCTGCGCCGAACCAGGGTGGCCGGCCAGCGACCAGGCTGGCGGACCGCTGGCACGCCAATGGTGCGCCGCCGCCGCCGATGCCGCGTACACAGGCACGCCCGCCGCGATCATCTGGCACTTCCAGCGCCCCACCCACTAAGACAGGTCCCGCGCCAGCAAGGTCCCAGACCACGTTCCGACCGTTCCGCTCCTCTTCTCCTTTTATCCGGAACGAACCGTCCCGTCTCCTGCGCCCCACCCGACCTTCGAACTACTTCGAAAAACCTGGTCACAGGGTCCTTCCGGCCGGCTGGAATGTCGGTGGTGGGCGATAGAGTGTTCGTATCAGGTGCTTCCTCTCCCTGATCCTCCGAACAGACAGGCCCCCGATGTCCCAGCCCCCGTTCCCCGCCCCCGGGCCCGACGGCGACGAGCCGCCGCGGCCTGGGTATGGCGCGCGGAACGGCGCGGATCCCGCCCGGACCGAGGCCGGCAACACAACGGAGCACCGCGCGGATCCCGCCAGGACCCCGGCCGACAGCACGACGGACGCTGGCGCGGGACTGGCCGGGGCCCCGGCTGAGTGCACGACGGATGCTGGCGCGGGACCGGCCGGGACCCCGGCTGACTGCACGACGGACGCTGGCGCGGGACTGGCCGGGACCCCGGCTGAGTGCACGACGGACGCTGGCGCGGGACTGGCCGGGACCCCGGCTGACTGCACGACGGACGCTGGCGCGGGACTGGCCGGGACCCCGGCTGACTGCACGACGGACGCTGGCGCGGGACTGGCCGGGACCCCGGCCGCCGGCCCCGCCCGCGATGCCGTGGCGGGCGGCCAGCGCTCGGCTGCGGCCGCTGGCGGCGCGGCCGGTGACGGTGACGAGGACTTTGACGCCGATGCGGATCTGGCCCGGTTCCTGGCCGATGTCGACGCGGGGCT
>Ga0126381_100011000_pt1 | contig 10212 bp, 7 predicted proteins | sample PanSoiMetPlot_28_FD_96465 | JGI IMG/M metagenome (GOLD analysis project Ga0126381, IMG submission 96465) | Tropical forest soil microbial communities from Panama - MetaG Plot_28 | ecosystem: Environmental > Terrestrial > Soil > Tropical forest > Bulk soil | place: Panama | collected 2016-02-17 | reverse complement strand
GAATTACCTGAACCTTCCGTTCTCCAAGGCCATGATCACGAAGATTCTTCCCGCTATACGCTCGAATTCTTTACGCGATCTGAAATGCTTTCCGGATCATGACGCTGAGAGGGTCGCGCGGGGGGCGGATGTGGCAGGTGATGCCACTGTGCGCTGGCAACCTCGTCGACAGCGCGGATAGATCTTTCAACGAAGACTTTCATGACCAATAGCTGCGAAAAATCTTCGCCATAATAAATGTTTACGCGATCATGGAAGCGCGGGAGGCGCGGTGCCGCTAGGGCTGCGGCGCGCCGCAGGAGGCGTGTGCGCTACGAGAGGCAGGGTGCTGGTGGGGCGCGGCGCGTCGAGGGAGGCGTAATGCCGCGAGCGCGGCGCGCCGAGGGAGGCGGGGTGCCGGTGGGGTGCGGCGCGCTGCGGGAGGCGTGGTGCTGGTTGGGTGAGGCGCGCTACAGCAGTACTCCTAGGAGGGCGTCTGCGGTGTCGCGGATGAGGCGCGCCGCGTCCGCGGTGACCGAACCGGGAGGGGCGGCCTGAGCCGCGTCCACCCAGGTGTCGATGGCGGCCAGAGCCCCGGGAGCGTCGAGGTCGTCGGCCAGGCGCTCGCGGACAGCCGCGAGCACCGCATCATCGGCTGCCGGAGCACCGGAGGCCCCGGCGTCGGCCGATGCCGCGCGAGTCAGGGCCGTGCGCCAGCGGGCGAGGCGGGACTCGGCCGTGGCGAGGATAGCGTCCGTCCACTCCCAGTCGGAGCGGTAGTGATGCGCCAGCAGCGCCAGACGGATCGCCATCGGGTCGACACCGGATTCCCGCAGGCGGCTGACGAATACCAGGTTGCCCAGCGACTTCGACATCTTGGCGCCCTGGTAGGCCACCATGCCGGAGTGCGCATACACCCGCGCGAAGATCCGTTCCCCCATACCCGGAATAGCCGGAGCGCAGGCGACGCGGGCGTGTGACGCGCTCAGTTCGTGATGCGGGAACACCAGGTCACAGCCGCCCGCCTGCACATCAAAGGCCGTGCCGAGGTACTCGGCGGCGATCGCGGCACACTCTACGTGCCAGCCGGGACGCCCGCGCCCGAAACGTGAGTCCCATGCAGGCTCCCCGGGGCGTTCTGCCCGCCAGACGAGAGCGTCCAGCGGATCCTTCTTGCCCGCCCGGTCGGGGTCGCCGCCGCGCTCCGCCGACAGCTTGGCCATCAGCGTAAGCGACATCCCGGAAGCCGTGTCCGGGCCCGCGAGCGAGCCGAACAGCGGATCGGCGCCGCGCGCGAAGTAGACGTCGCCGTCCAGGTCGTACAACGCGCCGCGGACAGCGAGCCGCTCCCCGAAACGGTCGATGAGCGGCACCGCCTCGACCGCGCCGATGAGGTACGTCGGAGGCAGCACGCGGAGCGCCTCCATGTCACGGCGGTAACGCTCCGTCTCGCGGACGGCAAGCTCACGCCAGTCCTCGCCGTCGCGCTCGGCCCGCTCGAGCAACGGGTCGTCTACGTCGGTGACATTTTGCGCGTACGTGACCTCATGGCCGGCGTCGAGCCAGGCGCGGACCAGCAGGTCCCACGCCGTGTACGTCGCCGCGTGGCCCATGTGCGTGGCATCGTAGGGGGTGATCCCGCAGGCGTACAGCGACGCCCGGTGCCCGGCAGCCGCGACCGCCAGCTTGCCGGTCGCCGTGTCCATCAGCTGCGGCTCGGGCCCGTGGCCAGGCAAAACAGGAACCTCAGCACCACGCCATGCATCCATAATCGTCAGGTTATCGTGCCTTTGAGACAAGCCCGGCAAGGCCGCCGCCGGTCCGCACACTGCCACGTGGCGATTTGTCTTACCTCACTTTTCGACCACTTTTGCGTCCGCTTTGGGCGGGTATGTCCATCCAGAAAGTGAGTAAAGTCGCCCTGATGTGACTGGTGGGGCGCACGAGGTCGATTCACCGGCACGCTGCTGCCAAGGTGGGCCGCGCCAGGGCTGCTGGGGCAGGCGCGGGCGGAAGACAGGCGCAGAGCGGAAGACAGGCGCAGGGCGGAAGAAAGGCGCAGCCGGAAGAAAGGCGCGCCGGCAGGCAGGCGCAGCAGGCGGAAGACAGGCGCAGGGCGGAAGAAAGGCGCGGGGAAGGGCACGCGCCGAACGCGCGCTGCCGACTCAGCCGCAGGGCCGCGTGCATGCGGCCCGGAGCCGAGCGAGGCAAGCAGAGCTAACGGGAAACCAGAGCTAGCGGGCCGGTGCGGCGAGGACCTCGGCGCCGACGGTTGGCAGCAGGTCGGGGGCGCGGCGGCCGCCGGTCGCCTGCTCGAAGGCGTACGCGAGCGCGATCAGCCGGGGCTCACTCCACATGGGCCCGGCGAACGTCACGCCGACCGGCAGTCCGGACACGTGTCCGAACGGCACGCTGAGAGCCGGCCAGCCGGCCACCGCCGCCGGCCGGGAGGCGCCGAAGACGTAATGGTCGCCGAGCACATAGTCGGTGAGCCAGGCCGGGTTCGCCGTGAGGGACACGATGGCGTCCAGCTTGTGCTCCTCCGTGGGGGTCTGCAGCGCGCTAACCGCCAGGCTGGACGCCGCGCCGCGCAGCTCCAGGTACTCGGGGTCGTGCAGGTCACCGCTCGTCGCCTCGGCCGCCACGAAGATCTCCTGCCCGAAACGGGCGAGCACCTGCGCCGCGTTGATCTTGTTGAACAGGATCAGCTCGGCGAGCGAGCGCGGCACCGCTCCCGGCGCGCCCCGGTTCGCCAGGTTCCGCAGGTACACGTTGATCCCGTACTTGAACTCGTATTCCAGCGCGCGGAACTCCGGCTCGGTGATCTTGTCGACGTCTGGCAGGTCCACCCCGTCGATCACTTTCGCGCCGAGCGTGCGCAACGCTAGCACCGCCGCGTCGAGCAAGGCGACCGTCGCCGCGTCCGCCGACGCGGAAGCTGCCCGCCAGATCCCTATCCGGGCGCCGTCAAGCGCCGCGGGGTCGAGAAATTCCGTGTATTCGGCGGGACCAGGGGGCCGTTCGGGATGATCATCAGAAGACTCGGCGGCGGGATCGAGCGGGTCGGCGGCGGCCAGCACCGACAGCATCGCCGCCGCGTCCGCGACCGAGTTCGCCATCGGGCCCGCGGTGTCCTGTACCGGTGACAGCGGCACGATGCCGGTCCTGCTGACCAGGCCCGCGGTCGGCTTGATGCCAACCACGCCGCAGGCGCTCGCCGGGGACACGATCGAGCCGTCCGTCTCGGTGCCGACAGCGAGCGGAGCCAGTCCCGCGGACACGCCGGCCGCCGACCCCGAACTCGAGCCCGACGGGCTGCGGTCAAGCGCGTACGGATTGGCCGTCTGGCCGCCGACGGTCGACCAGCCGCTGCTCGAGTGCGTCGAGCGGAAGTTCGCCCATTCCGACAGGTTCGCCTTAGCCAGGATGACCGCGCCGGCCGCGCGCAATCTGGAGACGATGAAGGCGTCAGGCGAGCGCGCGGGCGCCAGCGCGGACGATCCGGCCGTGGTGGGCATGCCCGCCACCTGCACGTTGTCCTTGACTAGCACCGGAATGCCCTCGAGCGGGCCGCGCGGCCTGCCGGACTCCCGCTCCCGGTCGGACGCCGCCGCCTGCTCCATCGCGTCCGGGGTGACGGCGATCACCGCGTGCAGCGCCGGGTCCACTTCCTCGATGCGGTCCAGGTAGTAACGCGTCAGGGCCGTCGCGCTGAGACTGCCGGCCGACATCGCCGCGCGCAGCCCCGCCACCGACCACTCGGCGGGATCACCGGGCAAACTGGGAAGTCCTGTGACAAGTGGGCGCGAACGACTGCAATCCGGCATGCCCGCAGGATAGCCGTTACTTTGAGTCATGTCACGACTCCGTAAAGATCATATCCGGCCGATAGCCCGCAACCGCTCGGTGACCTCACGCGCCGCGGCCCGCACCTGGCCGAGCAGTCGCTCCTGCAGCTCGGCCGGCGCACGCACGAGCGGCGACGGCACGGTCAGGGCCGCCACGGTGGTCCGTCCGTCGGATACGGCCGCGGATGCGGCCCACACGCCGCGGTCGATCTCCTCTTCGGTCACGGCCCAGCCGCGCTCAATAGTGTCGGCGATGGAGCGCTCGAGCCGCGCAGCCGCCACCGGATTCTCCTTCCCCAGCGACGCGACGTATTCCCGCCGCAACTGCGGGCCGAGCCCGGCGAGCAGCACGCGGCCGCTCGCGCCGCGCTCGAGCGGCAGCGGCTGGCCGGGTTCGAACGTCGCGCGCAGGTGATGGGCCGACTCGACGCGGTGCACGCACACCGGGATCCGGCCGAACAGCCGCACCAGGATGACTGTCTCGCCGCTTTCCGCCATCAGCCTTCGCATCACCGGATCGGCGATATCGATGATGGACTCGGCCGCTTCCGCGGCCCTGGCCAGCGAGATCAGACGCGCCGACAGGTGATAAGCGCCGTGATCATCGCCGACAAGAAGCCCCGTTTCGCGCAGCAGCGCGATATAACGGTACATACTGGGCAGTGGGATGCCGGTGGACTCGGCCAGGTCCCGCGCGGTGAGCGTGTGGTGCTGCGGCGAGAAAGCCTGCAGCACCGCGAGTACCCGGCGAGCGCCTTCGGCGCCTGGGCTGGATGCAGCGGAAGCGCCGTTCGCGGCGCCTCCGGCCGGCCTGGATGCTCCGGGCTCGGGAGCTCGTACAGCAGAATCGGTTGCCAATGAGGTCTTTTCTCACTTAGTCATAATGTGATTGTCGTGTCACGATAACGACACAACAAGTAGAGCGTCAAGCCGTCCGGGGCTTTGCGGGCGGCGAGGAACGGCGAGAACCGGCCGCTGGCCGGGTCAAGATCGGCCGGCAACGGCCGCGGGAAGGGCCGGTGCGAGATCGCCGGCGAGGAAGGCCGGTGACAAGCTGGTTGAGGTACCGACTTCCGACGTCCCGGTGCTGATCGCTGGCGGCGGTCCGGCAGGTCTGACCCTCGCGATCAGCCTTGGGCAGCTAGGCGTCCGATGCGAGCTCGTCGACGCCAGGCCCGCGCCTGCCCGGGTGCCCGGTGCGCAGCGGTGCGGAGCTCGCGCGATGGAGATCTTCCGGCGGCTCGGTGTCTCTGGCCAGCTGCGTGACGCCGGGCTGCCAGGCGAGGCGCCGCTGGACGTGCTCATCTGCGCGGGGTCGCTGGCGACCCCGCTGGTGCGGCACAGGTACCCGCAAGTGGCCGAGGTGCTCTCCGCCGGGTTCGAGGTCAACGACGGCACGATGCCGCTCGAACCGCACGCGGTCATCTCGCAGTACACCCTTGAGCCGCTGCTGCGCGAGGTCGCCGAGGCGACGGCCGGGGTGACCGTCAGGTTCGGCGCGGAGCTCATCGACTTCGCCCTGGTGGGCGGCGGCGTCACCGCGATGGTTGCGACGGGCAGCCGGCTGCGGACGGTGCGCGCCGAGTACCTGGTCGGCTGCGACGGCGCGGACAGCACGGTACGCGCGACGCTCGGCGTACAGCTGCGCGGGGAGACGTGGCAGGCGCTGCGCCAGGCGCTCATCTACTGCCCCGATCTGTACGAGCGACTGCAGGGTGGCAAGGCCATCCAGTACGAGTTCGTCGGCGATCACCCGTGCACGCTCCTGGTCCAGGACGACACGCAGCACTTCGCGCTGCACGCGCCCAAGGGCGGCCCGCCCATGTCGGCGCTGTTCGAGGCGGTGGCCGGCCATGTGGTCCCGCCGGGAAGCTACAAGGTCCTGCACGAGGGTGAGTGGGCACAGCACCTGCTGCTCGCCGAACGCTACAGCGACGGACACCACAGCGACGGGCAGGGGCACGGCCGCGACCGGGTCTTCCTGGTGGGCGACGCGGCGCACCCGGCCAGCACGGCCGGCGGGCTCGGGCTGAGCGTCGCGGTCGCGGACGCGGCCGACCTGGCCTGGAAGCTGGCCGGCACGCTGGACGGCTGGGGCGGTCCTGAGCTGCTGCGGTCCTATGAGATGGAGCGGCGCCCGATAGCGGCGCAGGCCATCGCCGCCTCGCTCGCCGTCGCGGAGGCCGAACGCCGCTGGCGGGCCGAATGGCGCCCGGACATTCTCCTCGACACCCCAGCCGGCGCGAACAGCCGGCTCCGGCTCACCCAGGCCGCGGCCGAAGAGCGCTGGCACGCCGACCTGCCAGGGATCGAGCGCGGCTACCGGTACACCGGATCCGCGGTCATCTCGCCCGCGCAGGGAACGCCGCGGGGCGGCCCCGACGGCCCGGACCCGGGCGGCTACCGGTACGCGCCGACGACCTGGCCGGGCGCGCGGCTGCCGCACATCTGGCTCGACGACGGCACCCCGCTGCACGACATGCTCGGGAGCGGGTACACGCTGCTGCTCCTGCCGGTCTCAGCCGACGGCGGCGCGCTCGGGTACGCGGGTCAGCTGGCTAGCGCGTTCGCGCAGTTCGGGGCGCCGCTTGACGTGGTCGAAGTGACCTCGACGACGGCGCAGGCCGTCTACGCCGGGCACCGGCTGATCCTCGTCCGCCCCGACCTGCACGTCGCCTGGCGCTCCGGGGACTCGCGCCCGCCGCCGGCCGCGCTGGCCGGCCTGGTCACCGGCAACGCGAGCCTGACTGACCGCTCGGCGGCCCGCCTGCGACGTGTTTTCGAGGGCTTACGGGAGCCAGGAGACGTGGCCTGCCAGCAGGGCGTAGCCGACGAACGCGACGGCGTCGATGAGCGTGTGCGCGATGATCATCGGGCTCGCGCGGCGCCAGCGCAGGAACAAGTAGGCGAAGATGACGCCCATCACCGCGTTGCCGAAGAACCCGCCGAGCCCCTGGTACAGGTGATACGAACCGCGCACCACGGCGCTGATCAAGATGGCGCGTTCTGGGCGCACGCCCAGCTGGCGCAGCCTGGTCAGCAGGTAGCCGAGTACGACGACCTCTTCGAGCAGCCCGTTCTGCAAGGCGGACATCAGCAGCACCGGGATCCGCCACCAGACGGCCGGCAGGTTCTCCGCGACGACGTTCAGCGCTATGCCCGACTTGTACGCGATGAGGTACAGGCCCAGGCCGCTGCCGCCGATCAGCGCCGCGAGCCCGGCGCCGCGCAGCAGGTCGCGGCGGGGCTGCGTCAGGTCCACGCCGATCGTGGACGGGCCCTCGCCGTTCCTGGCGAGCAGGTAGAAGACGAGCAGCACCGGAGCGGCACCGCTGGTGATCGACACTAGCTGGAGGAACAGGTCGAGCAGCGGGCGGCCGGGCGCCTGCGAGCCGTTGAGCACCGCGTGCTGCGAGCTCAGCGCCTGCCTGGCGGTGACGGAGCCGATGAACGAGACGAACGCGTAGACACCGCTCGCGCCCAGCGACACCGCGAAAACAGAGACGATTTCCCACCAGAGGAGCCGCCGGTCCGTTCGGGAGAGCGGCTTTGGACTTGAGACTGGCGGGACAGCAGCCTCATCAGGCAAGAAGCGCGTCGAAATCCCCGTCCTGCGCGCCGCCGATGAGCGCCTCGATCTCGGCCCGCGTGTAGATCAGCGCCGGGCCATCCGGGTCAGCGGAGTTCCGCACCGCGATCTGGCCGTCGGGCAGCCTCGCCATCTCCACGCCGGCGCCCTCCGCGCCGCCCGCGTGGCGCCACTGGACATCCCTCAGCTCGTCCGCTGGCATCCCGTTGTACACGGTGCCGTCGCCTGCCAACCTGGTCAGATCTCCTTCAGCATCCCGGCGAGGATCTCCCTGGTCCGGTCGGGCGCGGTGCCCGCCACCGAGAGACGCTCCATGACCGCAGCGTACCGTTCGACTTCATCTGGCTTGTCGAGGTACAGCGCGCCGGTGAGGTACTCCATGTAGACCATGTCCGGCAGGTCCGCTTCCGGGAACCGCATGATGGTGAACGCGCCGCCCTCAGCCGCGTGACCACCATACCGGAACGGCATGACCTGCAGCGTGATGTAGGGCTCACTGACCGCGTCCATCAGCCGCTCGATCTGCGCGACGAGCACCTCGCGGCCGCCCATCGGGCGGCGCAGCGCCGCCTCGTCCACGATCGCCCACAGCCGCGGCGGGTTGTCCTTGCCGAGCAGTTGCTGGCGTCCCATCCGCACCGCGACCCGCCGCTCGACTTCAGCTGGGTCGAGGCCCGGCGCTCCCTGCTGCACGACGGCCCGCGCGTACTCCTCCGTCTGCAGCAGGCCGGGCACGAACTGCACCTCGTAGACGCGGATGAGCTGCGCGGCTTCCTCGAGACCCACGTAGACGGCGAACCAGTCGGGCACGACGTCCTGGTACCTCTGCCACCAGGCGGGAGCGTTGGCCTCGTGGGTGAGCTGCATCATCTTGTCGCGCGCTGAGTGATCGGTGATCCCGTACAGCTCGAGCAGGTCGATGACGTCGCGTTCCTTGAACGAGACCCGGCCGAGTTCCATCCGGCTGATCTTGGAACCGGAGGCACGGATGTGGTAGCCGGCGTCCTCGCGGGAGATGCCGGCGGCCTCACGCAGCCGGCGAAGTTGCGCGCCAAGAAGGATCCGCAGCACGGTCGGGCCGCCTGCCGGGGCGGCGCCCCCAGGCGGACCTATCGTCATGGCGAGCCCTTTCCACGCCCTCGGACGGGCTGGCGCTCCCCCCTCACCCGCACTCCCTCACCACCCAGATGAACCCTGATGCACGCACCGTTTGCACGCGCATTCGCGCTTGCGAGCGCGAAACGACCTCCGAATGATATCGCGCACAGTGCCCGGAGACGAGATTCCGCCAATACTTAAAGAAGCCAGGACACAATGGGCATCGCGGGCGCGGGCGTGTTCCCCCGGTTCGGCGACTATGCTTCGTCCGTCAGCGCACGTCATGTTAGGGCGGCACATGTTCAGGTCATTCATAGCTAACGACAGCCGGCTTCTGGGCGGGGGCGGGTCGGTGGCCCAGCCGGAGCCACCCGTCAGCGTGCAGAAGGCGGTCAGGCTCATGCTCGCCGGCGCGGCCGCGAGCACTGTCTTCCTGATCTTCGGCGTGATCGTCACGGCGAACGTGAAGAGCGCGCTGACCGCCTGGAACGCGACGCTGCCCGCGAAGCAGCAGTACACGGCGACGCAGATCAGCAACGCCGCGACCTCGTACATCGTCAGCACGATCATCGTCGGGCTGATCGCGATCGCCCTGTGGCTGTGGATGGCCAGGATGAACAACCGCGGCCGGAGCTGGGCGCGAATCACCGCGACCGTGTTCTTCGCCTTGTGGACGTTCTACACCTACCAGAACATCGGCGGGACCCGGGGTTCGGCCACGTTCATCGCGGCGCTGGCCATCATCCTGGTCATCTGGCTGATCGGGATCGCCTCGCTGTACTACATGTGGCGCCCGGACTCGACCGCGTACTACAAGTCCGCGCCGTCGGCCCGCTGACACAAGCGGAGGCCGCATGACCGCCGTGACCACCGTGACCCCCGTGACAGACGTCGTACTAGCGGCGGTGCCCACGCCGTTCACCGCGGACGGCTCGCTGGACACCGATGCGGCGCGCAGGCTGTACCGCTTCGCGGCGGACGGCGTCGACGGCCTGTTCGTCGCCGGCACCACCGGCGAGTTCCCCTCGCTCGACGACGACGAGCGACTGGCCCTCGTCGAAATAGGCCTCGAGGCGGCAGGCCCGGAGCGGGTGATCGCTCACATCGGCGCGCCCGACGCGCACCGCGCCGCCCGGCTCGCGGCCGCCGCGGTCGGCCTCGGGGCCGTGCGGATCGCGGCCATCACGCCTTATTACCTGGCGCCGCTGCCGGGCGAAGTCACGGCTTATTTTGAGCGAATACGTCTGGCCGCTCCGTCCGCCAGGCTTTATTCATACATTTTCCCGGAACGGACCGGGCTGACTGTCCAGCCAGATCAATTCGCCGCGCTCGCGGAGTCCGTCGGGCTTGCTGGTGCTAAGTTCAGCGGATCGGCCGCGCGGAATGTAGCGGCGTGCGCGGCGGCATGCCCGGGGCTGAAGATCTTCTCAGGCGACGATTCCGACTTGGCGGCGACGCTGCGGGCGGGCGGCGCGGGAATCATCTCGGCGCGATCGTCGGCGTTTCCGGAGGTATTCCGCGCGCTATCCGCGGCGCTCGCCGCGGGCGACGCGGATGCCGCGGCACGGCACCAGGCGGACGCGGCGGCAATCGCCGGGGTGTGCAAGAGCATCGGCCAGATCAAGGAAGCGCTGCGGTTGCGCGGGTTCGGCCCGATGCACGCCCGGATGCCGGTGAACGCTCCGCGCTCTGACTCTG
>Ga0126381_100010999_pt1 | contig 10212 bp, 5 predicted proteins | sample PanSoiMetPlot_28_FD_96465 | JGI IMG/M metagenome (GOLD analysis project Ga0126381, IMG submission 96465) | Tropical forest soil microbial communities from Panama - MetaG Plot_28 | ecosystem: Environmental > Terrestrial > Soil > Tropical forest > Bulk soil | place: Panama | collected 2016-02-17 | reverse complement strand
TATAGCGTCATCCTCTGACACCCATCCGGACAGATTGCATTCTTTGCCGATTCTTATCTTGAACGTGCATGAGAACTGTAACTGCCACTGTGTCATGTGCGATATCTGGAAGCGCCCGGGAGGAGCAGAGCTCAACCTGGACATGCTTTCCCGAATGCGGCATTCTCTCAAAACTCTGGGTGTACGCCAGGTTGTGTTGACGGGCGGTGAACCTCTGCTGCATACCCGGTTCGAAGACTTGTGCGGTCTCCTGAGAGAAGACGATCTTCGCATCACACTACTGACCAGCGGACTGCTGCTTCAAAAGCGGTCCGAAAGTGTCGCCGCATGGATTGACGATGTAATCGTATCGCTCGACGGACCAGAGGCTGTGCACGACAGCATTCGGGGTGTAAAGCGAGGGTTCGACCTCATCAGCTCGGGCATCCTCGCTGTCCGGCGGCATCGATCTGGAATGCCTGTACATGCTCGCAGCACCGTGCAGCGACGCAACTTCAACTGCTTAAGGGCAACTGTCGCCGCGGCGAAACTGCTCCACTTCGACTCCATATCCTTCTTGGCGGCAGATGTCATATCACAGGCTTTCAATCGCGAACTTGTATGGCCCGTGGAGCGACAGGCTGACATTGCTCTCGCTCCATCTGAGGTTGCCGTTCTCGAAAACGAGATCGAATTATTGATCGATCAATGTCATGCCGAAATCTCGGAGCATTTCATCGCTGAGTCCCCAGAGAAATTACGCCGCATTGCGCGACGCTTCCGTGAATATGTGGGAGAGCTATCTCCTGAAGCTCCAATCTGTAATGCTCCATGGGTTTCTGCCGTCATGGAGATCGATGGATCGGTTCGTCCTTGCTTTTTTCATCGCAAAATCGGAAACGCGCAACATGGCACATTGGAAGCGGCCATCAACTCGCCGGACGCGCTGCACTTCCGACAGACACTGGATATAAAGCAAGATCCAATCTGTCAAAGATGTGTCTGTTCCCTGAACTACAGAAGTCCCAAATCTGTTGGCGACTAGGTGAAGCTGCGCGACGTGTCAGAGTGACCCATCGGAGAAAGCAGCCTCATCAGAAGCTGCTTTCTCTGACTCTTAATATTTATTCAACACGTCATAGAGTGGCTGGACTGGTTTGACCTCGGCATCCTCACCAGCTACGGAAATAGCCAGGATTCGAATCTTGTCATTTGCCGGCAATGTAAGCGTCTTTGCGTGTGACGTCAGCGGTATTCCATATGCAAAAAGATAACTGTATTCGTACGGTTCGTTGAGTCCGTCCGGAGTGTGGTGGTGCGACGCATACCATGCAAGTGTGGCACGCTTGATATAACCCGGACGGAGCCCGACGTAGTCTTCCGGATATCGCGGAGCCCAGTATGGTGAGCCCCGATCGCTCAAATCCCATGTGGCGTGATTCGCCGATACAGCCCAATTCTTGCGTACGGGAACCTCCTTGCCGGGACCATTGTTGCCAAACTGCCGGACAGTGACCGTATCAGGAGCAGGCTTCCACAGACGCGTGTCCCATTGACCAATGAACCCACCCCAGTTTTCAACTGTGAGTTCAACCGGTTTATCACCAACTTTGAAGCTTGCCTTCTGATCGCCGTCATTTGAAGCGGCAATGATATAGAGTTTGTTGAAATTGCCCGAAGGCAATTGAATCGTTTGGCCATGCGCTACGATTGCATTTGCTTTCGATGAGCCTGCCGCCGCCAGTTTGAAGCTCACTCCACCTAACGCGATTTCCGGAGGCAACATCTCTGCCGGAAGCGCGTTCCCCTTCGCGTCAAAGCCGCCAGTTGATTTCGTGTCATCTTCACTGGCAGTAGCAAGGTCGTACTTCAAGTCGACTGGCTCTGATTTAACTCCGTTGAGTTGCACAGGAGCAGTCCCAAGTTTCAGGGCAAACGTCCTCGGCTGATATGCCTTGAACGATGTTTCAAGCGCACCATCAACTACATTCGCAGAGCCGAGAGGCTGTTCCTGACCATTCACTTCGCGCGCTGCTGCAATTGGTCCTGCAAACTTTACGCGGACATTCCCGGATGGCTTGCCATCCAACTCCACCATCCGCAGGATAACCTCGTCGCTAATCTCTGCTTTCTTCAACGCGAGTACTCGAACACGAGGATTGTCCACAGTCACGAGTGAGAAGTTCCGGCCAAGTGTGCCGTTATGCTTCGCTGTCTGAAAGGCGATGAGGGGCGAACTCAATTGATATGCCTGCCAGTCTGTTTGCGCCTGCCGCCAGTCATTAGCATGCCCGGCAATGCCGAAGAGAATTTCGTGATGTCCCCAATCCTGGTTGAGCTGATCGGAGTATCCGCGTCTCTGATCTCCTGGCGGAAATCCTGGAGAGCGTAACAATGTAAGCCGAATTGTATGATCGTCACGTTTGTCAGAGCCGTTCTTCGCGCCGGTCAAAATTGTAGCGCCATAAGAGCCGCTATCGTCTGTGAGATCGATCCAGTGATGTGAAGCAACCTCGAACTGGCGATCGTATGCGTTTGGGCGTTGGATAGTACCAACCTCCCAGTTGTACGTCGCCATCTTGTTACTGCCCGCAAGCGAGAAGACGGCCTTGAGATTTGCCGAGAGCGATTTCCAGTCAATCGAGTTGCTGAACTCCACTCGATTCCCTGCATCCCCCGCAGACAAGCGAATCGTCTGAACAAATTTTGACCCTTCGGCCTCGCGCGCGACCTCAATCGCTACACGGACCGGACCATGCTCCACGATACGAATCTTTGCCGGACCACTCACATAGGAACGCGGCGCCGCCTGCTCCTGATCGAAGTCCATGTTCCATGCAGGCCATTGGCGCGGCGCATCATTTGAAATCGCCAACCGAATCGGAGATGAGAGTAATTCTTTATTCAGTTTCTTGTCGAAGATGCTGGCTACGTCGCCGTCTTTATTGAGTTCAACTTTGTAGCGCGAATTCTCAAGCGAGGACTCGGTAACTTTCAACTCAGTTGAATGTTCAGAAGATGCCTCACTGCGAACGTCATATACCGAATATCCAACTGACGGCGTCGTGGCGAGAAACAACACTTTGCCGCTTTCCACCTGCGCCGGAACCCCTTTACCGTCGGGACCGGTTACATGCACACCCTTTGGCTGGCCGCCTGGAAACGAAATGGAGGCCTCCACAACATCTTCGCGGCTAATGTTCAAGGGGTTGTAAACGACAACAGGCACTCCGTTGACCTGTGTATCGAGACCGGATGCAATCGACTCAGTGGCGCTCGTGAGCACAGATGCAAATTGGTTCAGCGCGATCACGTCGTCGTTTTGCGCAAACTCGTAGGACCGAGGAGTGGCTGTGCCCGCCCCAGTGTCATGGAACTGGCCACCCATCACCAGCGTCCATGCATTATTCAACCGCTCCTGTGGATAAGGGCGACCGCCCATCCACGCGGCAGCGATCGAAGCCTTTTCTGCAGCGTCGGCAAGCAGCTCATTCTCGCGGTTCCAGCGTTTGTGATATGCCTGCGATGTAAGAGAGCCCGCCGAGTGATTGATCAGTTCCAGGTCCCCTTTGTATCTCGGCATCTTCGAAGTCATCTCTGGCTTGATGTCGAGAAACATCTGGTCAGCGGTTGAGGAGACAACATGCACAGGGCCATCTCCCATGCGAACAGGTGTGCCACTGGATGATTGAGAGGAGCTTTCGGAAGAAGGCGGAACAGCTTCGCCCTGAGTCACCATCGCCTCAAGAAGTTTCACAGATTGTTCATCGACGGCACCGCCGATATCGCCAGTTCCAATGTAGTGGTAATCGGCAAAGACGCCTGTCGCTTTGCCATCGATGTCGATGCGCTTCACCCAATCTGTTTCCGGCGCAGGCCGACGTATGCTGGCAGGATTGGAATCAGCGACTGGAGATGGTGGAGGGGTCTTGCTCAGATCAGAACGAATACGGCTGCCGTAACCTCCAGGATTGAGTGCAGCCAGGACGGTTTCGCCATCGGGCCCTTCCCAGATACCTACATTGAAGGGAATACCTTCTGGTGTCTGCTCTGGAGAATCAGCGCCTCCCACCTGTGGAGCAGGCTGCCAGGCAGCACTGAGCTTCTGGGTTGAGAAACCTTTAACACCGGCATGCGCGAGAATTGTTGGCAATGAAGCCGGAAATCCGAAGCAGTCCGGCAGCATGTATTCAGCGCTGGCCTTGCCAAACTCTTTCCGGAAATATGTGTTGCCGTACAGAACCTGGCGAATGATCGATTCCGCGCTCGGCAGATTGACATCGCCTTCTTCCATGGAAGAACCAGCCGGATACCAGTTGCCAGCGGCGATATACTGCTTCATCTTCGCGTAATCGTTTGGATAATACTCCTCCATCAAGCGATAGCGGTTCGCTCCGGTCCAGTTAAAAACGTAGTGCGGATATTTTTCGATGTAATCGAAGTTCACTCGCATCGTCTTCAACAGATATTCGCTGATTGTCTGCTGAAAATCCCATCGCCACTGGGTATCGAGATGAGCATAAGGAACAACATAAAGCGTAGGTTGCTTTGTGATGTCGGGCGCTTTCATCGTTTGAGCAGCACCCGATACAAATGCCGCTCCAACGATGGCGGCCAAAATACCTTTTGCGGAAAATGACATGCCTGGCTCCGATTTCTGCACAATCACAACTTTCTCGGAAAAGTGGTTCATTTAGTGGAGTGGAATCGCTACCATTTTTCGTGCCAACCCACTTTACTAAGCCGGAGCGGGATGCTGTCAAGTAGTCGAGTAACGCGTCATCTGGATAATGGTGCACGATCCGAAAGAACTCACGAAGAATGGCGTGAAGAGTACCGTGGCAACACGACGAGCACATTCAATCAAACTCAAGGTGAGTACTATTAAACGCTCGGTTCAGCGATCGGTTTTATCTGAATAATGAGCATCTCAAGAAGCGTTAAGTGCTCAAAAGAACGTCTGAACCACGTCCATCACCTTATATTCAGCATTCAACACCGGCAGTACGCGCCATTTATCAAACGTCAGGCAAGGGTGCGAGATGTCGAACCCGATCATGTCACCAACGCGAAGATCGTCTTGCGCGGCAATTTTCAGGTACGCATGCTGATCCATCATCTTCGTTATTGCCCAACTCCTGGGAACAGTCTTTGGCCCTTCTGTTCCTGGCCTGAAATGCAATGCCGGCATAGGAAACCCAGAATCGAATGCAGCATCGCGTTTGCCCATTCCGATGATGGACCTCTCAGGTTCCGGTATCGACTGAACATATGCCCATACCTGAAGCGCAGGCAACAGGTTCGAATGCATGCTCTGCGCAATTGGATTGTTCCTTAATATCCGTGTCTGTGCTTCTCTATATGCACCGATGTCATGCGTCAGATAACAGCCGGGGCGCAAGACAATTTCCACAGAATTCCCTAACGCTGCTGAAGAAAAGACGTCGGCAACGACGTCGTACCAGGCTGATCCTGCACCTGAAAGCAGTATCGGTGTTCGTTGAAAACACTTCTCCTCGGCAAGTTTTCTTGTCACTGAAACAGCTTGTTCCAGAAAGGCGCGAATCCCTGCTTCCTCATCGAGCACGCCTTCATATATCTCAACGCCACTGAACACGAGGGAGCCATTCCAGCGAGACAAGGCACTCACCACAGACTGCACCTGCTCTAGATCACGTGCGCCTGTGCGCCCCCCGGTCACACCGAGTTCAAGAAGCACATTCAGCCGCTGGTTTCGCTCAGAAAAAAACGCCCCGAGTTGTTCAACCTGTGCAGCCGAATCGACAAGACAAAAATATTCAAAGTCCGAATCTTGTAACAGACGCGCAATGATGGCCATATTCTGTTTGCCGACTAGTTGGTTCGCCATCAAGACGCGACGCACACCATGCTCGTAGGCAACGAGGGTCTGATGTGCAGTCGCCAAAGTGATTCCCCATGCCCCGTTCTCTAGCTGCATTCGGAATAGTTTGGGAGCCATCGTCGTTTTGCCGTGCGGTGCAATCTTCACTCCATAGGCCGTGATGAATTGCTGCATCCAATCCAGATTGTGCAACACCTTTTCTTTGTACAAGACCGCCGATGGCAGGCTCAGATCTTCATGCAAGAGATTCCAACCAAGGGAAACGATATCTTCCTCTTCGAGCGGCTTTTGAAAACAGCCTAGGCCCTTGTTCAGACGTCCGATCGTTTCAAGCAGATGATATTTGTCTTTGAACAATTGAGATCCCATAAATCTCCTGAGAATAACGACTCAAGCAAAGTTGAGAACGCGTGACCGATATATTCTAAGAGAGCCAAACGATGCGCAGCTGCGATACTCTCATCCGAAACGCAAAAGTTATAGACGGAAGCGGCGCTGACTCGGAGTTCATGGACGTCGCTATCAACGGCGACCAGATCTGCGAGATCGGCCCATCTTTGCCTTATGATGCTTCAATCATCCTTGACGCGCATGGGTTGGCACTTGCACCTGGTTTTATCGATGTTCACACGCATGACGATACCGCAGTGATCTACGATCCGGTCATGCTGCCGAAGCTCTCGCAAGGCATAACCACGGTGATTGTCGGCAATTGCGGCATCAGCGCAGCTCCGGTGCAGTTGCGTGGCGAGCTGCCCGACCCTATGAACCTGCTGGGCAGCGCAGATGCGTTCTGCTATCCCACATTTGCCGGGTATGTGGCAACCATTGAAGAGACAATTCCAGCAGTCAATGTTGGCGCTCTGGTTGGACACACTACCTTGCGCAACAACCATATGGATCGACTCGACCGCACCGCTACGGAAACCGAAATTGCTACGATGCGCCAGCAACTCAAGGAAGCCCTGGATTGCGGCGCTCTGGGCCTGAGTACTGGACTCGCCTATCTCTCTGCCAACTCGGCTTCCACTGAAGAAGTGCTGGCGCTCGCGGAACCGCTGGCATCAGCTGGCGCGGTCTACACCACGCACATGCGCAGTGAAACCGAAGCGATCCTCGATGCCATGCAAGAGGCCTTCGAAATCGGACGCATGAGCCGCGTACCCGTCATCGTCTCGCACCTGAAGTGTGCCGGTATTGCCAACTGGGGACGAAGCAGCGAAGTGCTCATGGCTTTAGAGACAGCACGCGCATCGCAACCTGCTGGCTGTGATTGTTATCCATATGCAGCGGGTTCGAGCACGCTCGACCTGAGGCAGGTCGATGACCGGGTCAAGATCACGATCACCTGGAGCACATCGCACCCTGAAGTTGCAGGGCAAACGCTGAAAGAGATCGCAGCCGCGTGGAACGTGACACAACTCGAAGCAGCCCGGCGGCTCCAGCCTGCCGGAGCCATCTACCACAGCATTTCCGAAGAGGACATGCGCAGAATACTCCAGCATCCAGCAACTATGATTGGCTCCGATGGATTGCCGAATGATCCCCGCCCGCATCCGCGCCTATGGGGAACATTCCCGAGAGTTCTTGGCCGCTTCAGCCGCGATGAAAAATTGTTTTCTCTTCCGGAAGCAGTCCATAAAATGACTGGAATGCCCGCCCAGCGATTTGGACTCGCTAGACGGGGACTAATACGCGAAGGCTACTATGCAGACTTAGTACTTTTCGATCCCGACAAAATTATCGACACCGCCACATTCTCTGATCCAGTAAATCCATCCAAAGGGATCGCGAGCATTTGGGTTAACGGCACTCTCTCCTATACAGATCGAGGCATTACCGGAAAGCGAAACGGGCGCTTTCTGCCTCGTGGCAAAACAAAGTGGGTTCAATAGTCAACGATTCAGGAGTTCAAATGAGCATAAAGCGATATGGAGTAGAAGGCGGCAAGGGCACCGGCGGTCAACACTTGCCGTTCGCGCGCGCCGTCGAGGCCAATGGCTGGCTTTACGTCTCAGGCCAGGTTGCGATGGTCAACAGCGAGGTAGTAGCAGGCAATATTGTCGCCCAATCAGAACAGGCCATTCAGAATCTACTCTCGATTCTTAAAGAAGCCGGCTATGGTCCCGAGCATGTCGTCCGCTGTGGCGTCTGGCTCGATGATCCCCGCGACTTCTCTTCCTTCAACGCCGTTTTTAGAAAATATTTCGGCGAACACCCTCCAGCCAGGGCGTGCGTTGTTTCAAGCATGGTCGTCGATTGTAAGGTCGAAATCGATTGCGTAGCGTATAAAGCCCCGTCTGCCTGATCGACAAACCTGAGTATGCAAACATATCTTTTTTGATTGGATCGTCCACGACCGTGCGCCCATGATCGATCATCACAGTATCTTTCTGCTTCTCTCGGCTCTCGTCGCCGTCATCGGCCTTATTGTTCTCGTTGCCGTTTTCAAGCTGAATCCCTTCATTACGCTGTTTCTCACCTCGCTTGCTCTGGCCGTAACCACAGGTATGCCTCTCCAGACCATCATCCATTCCTTTGAGGTAGGCGTAGGTAGCACGTTGGGACATATCGCCATCGTTGTAGCCTTAGGAACGATGCTCGGCAAGATGATGGCTGAATCTGGTGGTGCCACTCAGATTGCGCATACTCTCATCCGCCTCTTCGGCGAGAAAAACATCCACTGGGCCATGGTTGTCATCGGACTCATTATTGGCCTTCCCGCTTTCTTTGAAGTCGGCTTCGTCCTCCTGATTCCGATCGCATTCACAGTGGCGCGGCGAACGAGAACATCGCTCATATTGGTGGGTCTGCCCATGGTAGCCGGGCTCTCCGTAGTTCACGGCTTAGTCCCGCCGCATCCCGCCGCACTTATGGCGGTAACCACTTACAAGGCAGATGTTGGCCTTACCATTTTTTATGGGTTACTCGTCGGCATCCCAGCCGCAGTCATCGCCGGCCCACTCTATGCGAAACTCATTGCGCCACGCATACAACTTCCCGCTGAGAACCCAATGGCTGCAGAGTTCGTCGACCACGGAGCCGAACACAACCTGCCGAGCTTCAGCCTCACACTCCTCACAATTCTGTTTCCGGTACTTCTTATGCTTGTGGGCAGTGCGGCAAACACGTTTTCTCCAGCGAAGAGCCCTGTAAATAATTGGCTGCACCTGATCGGCAATGACAGCATGGCCTTGTTGATCGGTGTTCTCTTCAGCTTTATCACCCTCGGCAGAATGCGCGGTTTCACTGCGGACACCATCCTTCGCTTTAGCAACGAGTGCCTGGCGCCGACTGCCACTATCACCCTGCTTGTAGGTGCAGGCGGAGGCTTCGGACGCATTCTTCAGGACAGCGGGGTGGCGAACGCAATCATCGCGGTCGCGATGCACAGCCATATACCCCTGCTCTTTCTCGCCTGGCTTTTGGCCGCACTGATGCGTCTCGCGACAGGTTCCGCAACAGTGGCTATGACTACCGCCGCCGGCATTGTGGCCCCCATCGCTTTGCACAGTGCTGTTCGTCCTGAACTGTTAGCCATTGCGACAGGTGCCGGCTCGTTGATCTTCTCCCACGTCAATGATGGCGGCTTCTGGCTGGTCAAAGAGTACTTCAACATGAGCGTCATCGAGACAATGAAAACCTGGTCGATTTGCGAGACAATCATCTCGTTCGCAGGGCTATTATTCAGCGCCTCGTTGTCACTGTTGCTGCGATGAATATGCCGCAGTTCTCCGTGCAGAGTCATGAAAAAACGTCAGCAACTGTTCAATTCTGTGGTTCAAATGTGAGAGAAGCGTCTTCAGTTCATCTACAAATCGCGCACGCAATATGCTTTGACTTAGTTCGCGGGAGAAAGGTGAAGTTGATCTAGCAGATTGTTAAAGCGCGGATCTGAACGACAGCCGTCATACACTGCATCAATCCCAATCATTCCCATTCCCCTTTCGTGCTGTCGATACGCTCTATCGAACCACATCATGGCGCTGTCCATTTCGCCCAGCCCGCAATAAACCATTGCAATATCAGCCCCTGAAATGTGATTTCCTGGCCATGTGTTTTCTAACTCCTTCACACGTTTTAGCGCGTTCTCTTTTTCGCCCGCAACGGCCATTGCCTGTAACTGCAAGGTGTCTATGTAATATGGAGATCGCCCAATTTTCTTCGCCGCGTCATATTCGGCCAGAGCATCCTGATATCGATGCATCTGCAAAAGAATTTTTCCCTTGGTTAGGCGTGCTTCAACAAAATCAGGATTCAGGGCCAAAACGCTATCAACACGCGCGAGGGCTTTTTGCAAATCTCCAGCCCAATATGCTGTCTCGGCGGCATCGGTATTGATCATGAGTGAAAGCGGATCGAGTGCGAGC
>Ga0126381_100010998_pt1 | contig 10213 bp, 5 predicted proteins | sample PanSoiMetPlot_28_FD_96465 | JGI IMG/M metagenome (GOLD analysis project Ga0126381, IMG submission 96465) | Tropical forest soil microbial communities from Panama - MetaG Plot_28 | ecosystem: Environmental > Terrestrial > Soil > Tropical forest > Bulk soil | place: Panama | collected 2016-02-17 | reverse complement strand
CAGAGTTGGCAACAGCAGGAATTCTTCCAGAACAGCGAGTCGCTGCACTCCTATTTCTATAGCGGCGGCAATGTATCAGCGCCAAGCAAGCTGGAGTTGGTTGACAAAAAACTCCCGGTCGATACATCAAACTTTGCCAGTGCGCCAAACTCACTCAGGCTCGCGTGGCAGTCCGTTCCCAATGGTGCCTGGGACGTGGAACTTCGTCTGCCTAACTGGCCGAATCGCTCCATCGACTTCCCCGGCGACACACTCTATATTTGGATCTACTCCCCTTCGCCGATCTCCGCCAGCGACCTGCCACTTCTTTGTCTCCGGGACTCATACGGAGGCTTCACCGAGCCTCTGAAGCTGGGTGAATTTGCGCATGACCTGTCTGCTGGCAATTGGATCCGCATCGCCATTCCGATCGTGCGCTTCAAGTCGGCTTCCATTCACAGGGTGCAGATGGAGCGGACCAGCGCAATCGTCTTCCTCCAGGGCGCAACCGACGGCGCTGAACATACACTGCTACTCGATGACATCCGCATCGAGAATGCCGCGTCGCAGGGTGTAACCTCTCCACGCGCTCCACAAGGGCTTCAGGCGGACGGCTACGAGCGGCACGTGCAGCTGACATGGGAGCCAGTCCGAGACGAACACGTCGCGCAATATGTCATCTACCGTTCACTTAACGGCGGCCCATTCCTCCCCGTCGGCGTGCAGCGACCATCCTTCCATCGCGCAATGGACTTCATCGGCGGTCCACACGCGAGCGCAACCTATAGAGTGACCGCGCGAACCTCCGTGATGCGTGAGTCCGCGACGTCGAACGAAGCGAAGGCAACCACCCACCCCATGAGTGACGATGAGTTGTTGACCATGGTGCAGGAAGCCTCGTTCCAGTACTACTGGGACGGTGCCGAACCGAAAAGCGGCATGGCACTCGAGTCAATTCCGGGAAATCCTGATCTAGTAGCGGTCGGCGGCAGCGGCTTCGGCATCATGGCGCTGATCGTCGGCGCGGAAAGAGGGTTTGTCCCGCGTGAAGCGATCGTTGATCGCATGTTGCGCATTACGGGCTATCTGGCACACGCCGATCGCTTTCATGGCGCTTGGCCGCACTTCTTGAGCGGCGGCACGGGCCACATGTTACCAAACTTCGGTATCTACGATGATGGCGCCGACTTGGTCGAGACGTCGTTCCTCATGGAGGGACTGCTCTCTGCGCGAGGTTACTTCGCCCGGAATACGCCGAGGGAGCGTCAGCTTCGCGACGAGATCACCGCCTTATGGCGAGGCGTCGAGTGGGACTGGTTCAACGCAACTCCCAAGCACGACGCGCTCTACTGGCACTGGTCGCCGAACTTCGGATTTCACACGGCCAATCGTGTGAATGGCTGGAACGAGACGCTGATGCCGTATCTTCTCGGCATCGCCTCGACGACCCATCCCATTCCGGCAAGCCTCTACTACTCCGGCTGGGCTGGCGGTGGAAATCCCGCACGAAAATTCGGCGTTCGGTCCGAAGCCTATGGACTGAAGCTCGAGGTCGCGGATCCGGAAGGTACAGTCGGTCCGCTGTTCTTCACGCACTACTCCTTCATGGGATATGACCCCCGAGGCGTGCGCGACAAGTACACAAACTACTTCATCAACAATCGCAACCTATCCCTGATCCATCAGCGATACGCTATTGCGAATCCTCATCATTACGTCGGATATGGCGAGAATGCCTGGGGCATGTCCGCCGTTACCGGTCCGCGCGGCTACCGTGCGTTCCACCCGCCCGTAACAGATGACGGCACGATTGCTCCTACGGCGGCTATGGGGGCCTATGCCTACACGCCAGAAGCGTCACTCCTTGCGCTGAAGCACTTCTATCGAGATCTAGGCGCAAACCTCTGGGACATTTACGGCTTTCGCAATGCATTCAACGAGACCGACGATTGGTACTCACCTGCCGAACTGGGGCTGAACCAAGCGCCCCAGACGGTCATGATCGAAAACGGTCGCACAGGACTGGTCTGGCGCAGTTTCATGAGCAATCCAGAGATTCCGGCTATGCAAATGGGAATCGGGTTCACTAAGGACGAGGAACGATGAAAATGCAGAAAAGGAAGAGCACCACCTGTTACCAGAAGACGTCTGTAGTCATCACGCTGTCGCTCGTCCTCACACCCGCTTGGTCACAGAAGAGCACGTCACATACTCGGACGGTGTCGCCGTCGAACCCGCAACTCGTGCCGCCTGAGATCGAACGCCGCGTCAACGCGCTGCTCGCGAGGATGACGCTCGAAGAGAAACTCGGCCAACTCGTGCAATACAACACAGTCGGCGCTACTTCAGCGACGGTGGCGACAGGGCAGGAAGGCGATCTCGCAGCTAATCCCGAAGCGAACTACCATCTGGACCCTATGCAACTGGCCCGGACAGGACGCCTCGGATCGATGCTTAATGTCACCGGCGGGGCACGCATTAGCTCCTATCAACACGCCGCAGTAGAGAAGAGTCGTCTCCACATTCCTTTGCTCTTCGGAGCAGATGTCATCCACGGCTACCGCACCATCTATCCCGTGCCGCTAGGTCTGGCCGCCACCTTCGATCCCGCGTTGGTCACGCAACTGTCCCGAATTGCGGCCGAGGAAGCAACCACAGCTGGCATTCGCTGGTTCTACTCCCCAATGGTGGACATCTCCCGCGATGCTCGCTGGGGCCGCTCTACCGAAGGCGCGGGTGAGGACGCATATCTTGGCTCCGCGATGGCCCGCGCCTATATACGCGGCTATCAAAACGACGACCTCTCGAAGCCCGACAGCGTAGCCGCCTCGGTAAAGCACTTTGCCGCATACGGCGCTTCCGAAGCCGGCCGCGAATACAACACCACGGACATGAGCGAGAGCCGACTCCGGCAAATCTATTTGCCACCTTATAAGGCCGCCATCGAAGCAGGCGCGGCAACCGTCATGAGCGCCTTCAATTCGCTGAACGGAGTTCCAGCTACCGCAAACTCCTACCTGCTCAATACAGTTCTCCGCAAACAATGGGGCTTCAACGGATTCGTAGTCAGCGACTACACCGCGATCATGGAACTTATGCATCATGGCATCGCGCTCGACGCCGCTTCAGCTGCAGAAAAGGCATTCAACGCGGGCGTCGACGTTGACATGATGTCCCACCTCTATGACGCCGAACTTCCGGCCTTAATCAAATCCGGACGCGTCTCGATGGCCGCAATCGACGAGTCGGTACGTCGCGTACTCAGGGTCAAGTTCGCCCTCGGACTCTTCGACAATCCCTACGCCACTCAGCCCGAGGTTACTTCCGCCGTAACCGAGCACAGGCCACTCGTTCGTCAGGCCGCCGAAGAATCCTTCGTCCTCCTGCAGAACAAGGCCATCGCAGACCGCCCTGTGCTGCCACTCGCACCAAGCGTGAAGATCGCCCTGATTGGTCCCCTAGCAGATAATGCAAACGAGATGCAGGGGTCATGGGGCGGAGCCCACAAGACCTCCGACGTAATCACGTTAAAGGCTGCACTCGAAAAACGGGCGGCCACCCAAGGTGGCGCTGTCGTCTACGCACAGGGCACCGGGATTCTCTCCGACTCCGACGCTGGTTTCGCCGCTGCCGAAGAAGCTGCTCGTCAGGCAGATGTCGTCGTGATGGCGCTTGGAGAATCGAGTTCGATGAGTGGCGAAGCAGGCTCACGCGCCCACCTGAATCTGCCCGGCAACCAGCAGGCGCTGCTGGAGCGGATTACGAGTCAGGGAAAACCCGTTGTGCTGCTGGTCTTCTCTGGACGCCCCCTTGTGCTGACCTGGGCCGCGCAGCACGTACCATCCATTCTTGAGATATGGTATCCCGGAACGGAGGCAGGACACGCCATCGCTCGCGTTTTGTACGGAGACGTGTCGCCAAGCGGCAAACTCCCCATGAGTTTTCCGCAGACTGAAGGGCAGGAGCCTATCTACTACGACCAGTTGCCGACAGGACGGCCGCCGTACAATGCCGACCTCACGCAGCCTCCTGGACCGAAGTCGCGTTTCGTGTCACGCTACATCGATGCACCAAACGCGCCGCTGTTTCCGTTCGGCTTTGGGTTGACGTACTCAACCTTCAGCTACTCGAGTATCACCCTGTCGCGAGAAGCCGTACCGCTGAAGGAAACGGATCCTGCAGCGAAATCTTTGGTAGTAGCAACCGTCACGGTGATGAACACCGGAAGCCGCACGGCTACGGAAATTGTTCAGTGTTACGTTGGCAACCGGGGTGCAAGCCTCGAACAGCCGATGCGGAGCCTGCAAGGATTCTCCCGAGTGACGCTCGCTCCTGGAGAATCGAAGCCCGTAAGCTTTCCGCTAGGATTTAGCGAGTTGTCCTTCTTCGATAATTCGGGTCGGTCGGTTATAGAGCCAAGCAATTACACAGTCTGGATCGGTGAGGATTCCCTTGCCTCTAATGAAGCACATTTTCGTATCGTGCGCTGACAAACGTGAAACCGCATAGTTCTGATCGAAATCATTGAGGACTGAGCGCCAAAATGAAGAACCTGATTACAGTTTCCTTGCTCATGATCTCGACTTTGGGCATTGCCCAGATGCAAAAAGACGGTCCATCGTTACAACGAAGGCCGAGTGTGCAGGTCAAGATGAGGCCGCGTCGAGCGACGACGTTCTGCAATCCACTGAACCTGGATTACACCTATAAGATCACTGAATCCGACAAGGATATTTCGTACCGGTCCGGCGCCGACCCCGCGGTTGTTAGCTTTCGTGGCGGCTACTATATGTTCGTCACCCGCGCGCTGGGCTATTGGTATTCGAACGACCTTACGCAGTGGCATTTCATCAAACCGCAGCGCTGGTATTTCCAGGGATCCAACGCGCCCGCTGCTCACAACTACAGGGATCAGTTGCTCTATGTTACGGGCGATCCGTCGGGCACCATGAGCCTGCTTTATACGGACGATCCACAAAAAGGCGACTGGCAGGCAGTCCCGGCCCTGTTGCGAAATTTGCAGGATCCGGATTTTTTCATGGATGACGATGGCACGGCCTTCATGTTTTGGGGATCTTCCAACCGCTTCCCGATTCGCGGATATGAGCTCGATCCGAACCACCGTTTTCTTCCGAAGACCGGCCCCATTGAATTGTTCAATCGCGATGAGGCGCGGCATGGTTGGGAGCGCTTTGGAGAGAATCATGATGATCCCAAGTTAAGCGGATTCATCGAAGGGGCCTGGCTCACCAAGCACGATGGGAAGTACTACATGCAATATGCCGCGCCCGGAACCGAATGGAACACATACGGAGACGGGGTATATGTCGCGCGCTCGCCGTTAGGACCCTATCAGTACGCGCCCAACAGCCCAATGTCGTACAAGCCGGGCGGGTTCATTAACGGAGCGGGCCATGGAAGCACGGTCACCGGTCCGGGCGGTCAATACTGGCATTTCGCAACCATGGCGATTGCCGTGAACTATAAGTATGAACGGCGGATCGGTATGTTCCCGACGTTTTTCGATCGGGACGGTGTGATGTATGCCGATACTGCATTCGGCGACTATCCGCACTTTGCTCCAACTATGCCGGAGAAGAAGGGCGCATTCACAGGCTGGATGCTACTTTCCTACAAAAAGCCAGTGACGGCTTCATCGCATTTGGAAGACTACACACCGGACCGTGTGACTGACGAAAATGTCAAGACGTTCTGGGTTGCGCGAGACAACGGCCCGCGGCAGTGGCTGGAGATCGACCTCGAATCGTCCGCGACGATTCGGGCATTCCAGATCAACTACCACGACTACAAGTCGGATCTTTACGGCCGGCCCAAGGGCCTCTATGAGCAATACATTGTCGAATCGTCCCTCGATGGAAAGAAGTGGACGACTCTCCGGGACCGAAGCGACGATCAGCTCGACACACCGAACGATTACGTCGAATTACCGCGCGCGATTAAGGGCCGCTTCGTCCGTTTCAGGAGCCTGCACGTTCCCACACCCTATCTGGCTATTTCAGATTTCCGGATTTTCGGCAACATAGCTGGAGAGCGGCCAGCTGTGGTGACCGGAGTGACAGCTGTGCGCGATCAGGATCGGCGAAACGTCCGCGTCACTTGGGACGCCCAACCTGAGTGCCAGGGTTACAACGTTCGGTGGGGTATCGCTGCCGACAAGCTCTATTCGTCGTGGCTGGTCTACGGCCAAAACTCGCTTTCGATTCGCTCCCTGAACGTGGATCAGCAATACTACTTTACCGTCGAGGCCTTTGATGCACATGGTATTGGGATTCAGTCGGCGATCATCGAGGCGCGCTAGGAGGGTTAGCCCGCCATTTCATGGCGACTTCTCAGAATAGCTCCTGATAAATGGGATGAGCAGGTCGCCCCGGAAGGGAGAGACTCTATCCCATGAAGCTCTTGCGTTTCCATCGAGAAGAGCCGCCAGCGTCTTAGATACAGCCCCCGACACTCCAGCCTTGAAGCGATACAACAATCCGTTGCGGCGCTTATTGCCTTCGGCCGGATCCACGTGCCGAAGAACGAAGTTAAAGCGATGAGCAGCTAAGTAGCGGCGCCCGAAAAACCAAGATCAGCTCTTGATACGGACACCGCGGCCTCGGATCAGTCCCGAGAAACGGGTTCCCTTCCGCGATCCCCTCAGGTCGTCGACGAGCGCAATATCGCCGAGTGACTAATGGAGCAGTTGTGTGGGATTTCGCTGGAGTTCAGTTTGGGGGTCGAATTCCACTGATCGAAGGCTCGCTGACACCTGTTAGCTGAGTTCGTATCAGCAATCCGCAGCGCATACCGCAATCGAGCGTAAACGTGATGAATTACGTGCAGGTCTGTGCCAGCCGAATCTGTCACCTAACAGACAATAAATAGCTTGCGCGGTGTACCTGAAATTGCACCCAAGTTAGATGATTACGCCGAAAACCATCAGGAACACCCCCGATTAACCGTTCATTAAGAACCATATATTGAACCACATAGCGTAATTGAGCATGGTGCCCGGAGGGGGACTTGAACCCCCACGATCGGTTAAGGTCTACGGATTTTAAGACCTCCTCCCCACCTTCAGATTTTGCAAGAATCCCGCTATTTTCAAGCACTTTCGTGATTTCTCTCGTTTGGTCGGTGAGGTTCCGTAATGGTCAATTAGGGCCGGATGGTCACGGATTGGTCACGTTTCCATGGCGCGATACGCTGGAAAAATCTCGAAACTGACGTTAGGCTCGTGGGAGCGTAAGGATGCGGTAAAGCGGAATGCACAGCAGCAGCAGGGCCACAACCGTCAATCCAACCCGCACGGCATGTATCTTGAAACGCTGACCGATGCTTATCAGCAGCAACAATGTTGCGAGCGTTACTGTCAGCCGCACATACTCGTCGGAGTGTCGGCGCGCCACATTGCCCCGCTCGAAGGTCTCCGTTGCCTCTTTATTTAAATTGTCACCCTCTCTTGTCAGTGGACTGTGGTATTCAACCAAAAGCTGAGGGCTCGCTGGAGCATTGCGGTTGTTGAGTGGGTCAGTACTCTTCCAAGCGTCGAACAATGGGCGAAACTCAGGGAGAAGGCGCCGCTCAAACAGATCAGCGAGCTTCTTTTGCCCCTGAGCTTCGGCCTTCAGCCACTCCATCACTGTCACGGCGTTATACAAGCGTTCCTGGTTGGCCGTGGTCATAACTCCCTCAGCCTGCACTCTCAGCTTGCTGGCAATACCGTACAGTTCCGACTGATGTCCATTCCAAAGCGCCGCCTGATAGCCAGCCCAAGAGGTGGCGATGGCGACAATAGCGAGAACAACCGCCTCAACGGCCTCCAATATCGTGTGTTCTAGAGGGGGTGATGATTCTTTGCGGTCGCCAAGGTGACGGGCGACCTCGACGTTTGAGTCGCCAGCTTCCGCCATTCAGAACACCTCCTTTGTCCGATTAGAACGCGGGACTATTAAGAAAAGAGCTACTTTGTCTTAAAGACCAGCGGAGGGCCACTGAGGCGCTTCGCGTGGAGGTCGACATCCACCTCAACGCGGTCGGCAATCCTGATGAAGGGGATACCGCTGTCCATCCCGTAGTCCTTGCGGTCAAAAGCCATCGTCCCCTTAATTGCCCCTGATCCTGTTCCCTCGCCGGAAACCGTGAGGGTTAGTGTCTCGGGTTTCGACACTCCCCGAATGGTGAAAGTACCGGGTATGTCAAAGGTATTTGGGCCAGTCGGAACAACCTTTGTCGAGTGAAACGTGATTAATGGATCATGCTCTGCATTGAAGAAATCTTTGCTCTTCAGCTTGTCGTCCTTCATGCCGCTTCCCGTGTCCACGCTCGCCGCCTGAGCCTTAATGTCTAAGACACCGGTGGTAACATCCGGGGAAGTAAATGTCAGAGTCGCGTCCCACTTGTCGAACTTACCGGCGATAGAAACCGAAGCCTTCACGGAGAAGTTAATAGAACTATCTTCCTGCGTAACCATGAAAACAGGGGTTTGCGCCCGGACCGATGGCGTTAACGGAACAGAAGCCAGGAAAAAAGGAATGGCGAATCGCATGTTGGTGAGTGCAGGTAGTTGAAACATAGTTGTCACCTCCGTTTCATGGCCAGATCTCGCATTGCTTTGGCGGTGCGGGTTTTGGATTACGCAAGGTCCACGCGCCACCTGGGACGATTGTGTTTCCCCAAAGTGTGTGAGTGGGCCTGGTATTCGTGTTCGTACTTAAAGAAGAAACTGAGATTCTTCGAGAGAGTCAATGTAAATGACCTGACCGCCGGGCCGCGTGGACTGAATGGTAGGCAGTAGCTCGCGGGCGCGATTACGTTACCGACTGAGAGTGTACCGCCATTGGCGGTAACTTGCCATTGATCGTAGCCGATCGCGCCTTACTTGCAGCAAGTCGGCTAATTTTTTCAGCGGAAGGACCTGACCAACAGCCCATCTCCCCTGCCCTATGGCCGTAAATGACGGCGCTGCCGGGCGCAGGGCGCGCGTACTTGATCGGAAAACAGGGATACTCCGGCTTTCTTTACCTCATATGTCTATTGCTTCGGCGGTGATTTCTCCGCGATCTTTTTAGGTGTCCGAGTTGTTGTCCATCAACCTTGCCGCTTCAGACTTCCGCAACCGACTAGATACCATTATGCTTAGCGGCTGCAAAGGCTTTTTAGGTGTCCGAGCTGTGGTCCATCAACCTCGACGCTTCAGAAACCTCCTGAGCAAAAGGAAGGAGGATGCCGCGATTTTCAACGGCGTGAGCGTCATATTGCTCCATTGGTTTGCTGCATTGACCTTGGATTCTCAGTCATTTCGATAGAGCAACGACTGAGATGGTCACGGATTGGTCACGTTTTTGCCATCTGTTGAGGGTCACATAACGAAGGAGAAGAGGCGCTCCACACCCTAGTCAGGGCCCTAAAACTGTAAATACCCCATCTGAGGGACTCTGATCGGAACTAGCTTGTCGGCTAACCAGAGGGCCGGGAAACTATTGCGCGGCCTGCAATTTGAGGCTACTCTGCCGGGACATCAGAAATCGTTATAAGCAGAGGAGACCGAAAATAATGTTCGTAAACGCGGTCCGCATTGGAAGTGTGCGAATTGCCGAGTGCTTATGCATTCTCACGGTACTCCTTGCTATTCCCGCCTTAGCCCAACCCAGGCGTCAACCAGAGACAATGACCCAAAGGCATGGCCTTATAATGTGCGCTCATTTGCCCGGGCTGCCGGAAACACCGGTAGATGGTGGAGCTTTATGAGCGACAACGAGAAAGCCGCTTTTCTTGATGGTTATCAAACCGCTATGTCGCAGGCACTTTCCCATAGCAGGGACATTTGCAAAATCTTAAAAGACAATGTGAAGTCCTCTGTAGACCAAGCGGCATTCATCAATCAAGTCGCTACCGCGATAAATGTCTGCATCGCCGCGAATGATTTCGTTGGACGCCTTCTTCCACCGCTGCCAGCCCGAAGAAGCCTCCGAACTCCGCAACAATATGCAACGCTGGGGACGCGGCAGCGCCTGGTGCAACCTCACCAACGAGCAGTACGCCCAGCTAGAGCAGGCTCACAGCGGCAAACCCGCAGCGGATACCCGACACCCCGTCCGGCGGTAAAGCAGATTGACGTATCGCAGCAGGGGAGACAGCGCCGAAGGAGCATAGCGTCCGTAATAACCAATCCAGCCTCTGAGGAGGGGATTGATCATCTGAGCCATGTCCTGTAAGGACAGCTGTGTTT
>Ga0126381_100010997_pt1 | contig 10213 bp, 9 predicted proteins | sample PanSoiMetPlot_28_FD_96465 | JGI IMG/M metagenome (GOLD analysis project Ga0126381, IMG submission 96465) | Tropical forest soil microbial communities from Panama - MetaG Plot_28 | ecosystem: Environmental > Terrestrial > Soil > Tropical forest > Bulk soil | place: Panama | collected 2016-02-17 | reverse complement strand
TCGTTTACTTCGAACGAAGTTGCCGGGCATGAAAGAGCGGCCGTCGACGCGATCGCAGCGAGATTGAAGGCGCGATCGTCAACGGTAGCGACGAGGGGCGCCACTGGGGTTGAATCCCACCGATCCTGGTGGAGACGGATTTTCGAAGTGCGTTGGCTAAGCCCGGTCGCTGCGACTCTAGCCGTCGCGTTCCTTGCAGCCGGCCTGACGATCGAACTGCATCATGGAAGGCAGCCGTCACTCGATACTCGCACCGGGGGTGCCGAAGTTCTGCGGTCATCCGCGATCACGGTTCTGAGCCCGGTTGGAGATCTTCGCGAGAAGCCTTCTGAGATTCGCTGGGAAGCCGTCGCGAATGCCACGCGATACAGGGTGCGAATCAACCAGGTAGATCGCACCGAGTTGTGGAGTACCGACGTGGCGTCACCACGAGTCGATCTGCCGCCTGCCGTTGCGACCTTAATCGTACCTTGGAAAACCCTCTTAGTCCAGGTTGCGGCATTCGACGGATCGGGGCGAAAGATAGCAGAATCCGAGATGGTGCGATTTAGGCTTTTACAAAAGGTTTACACGCCTTAAGCACTTTCGAATTGAAGATCAGGCAAGATCATTCGGGGGACCATATGAGGATTTACAGTAAGTTCGGTATTGCATGTGTATTTGCCGCGCGCCTCGCGGTAGCGGATGGTGGGCCAGGTCCGAGCGGTTCAAACAACCAGATTTCCCTTCACATCCCGAACGAGATGGCTCCTCCCGGCGGGGTTGTGCAAATGAAGTTGATGGTTACGGCGCCAACACCCATTTCAAGCGGCGGGCCGCGATTTGCCTTCGACTCCACGTTTGATGACGTCTGGGGCATCGAGCTGTTCAACCCGGGAGGAGATGTAAATGGAGCAGCCGTAATCAGTGGTTCTCAGGTAAGTGTCTTCTACACGACTTCGGCAGGCGCCCAGGGCACTGACTACCCGATAATGACCATCGCCCTGCATGTTCGACCTGACGCTGTGCCCGGCACCCAAACTCAGTTTAGTCTTGATCCTTCCTCCACGTGGATACTCGGGCTGCTCGGACCAGCGACATTAAAGCCGATGACGCCGGCGATCGTCACTGTCGGGGACTCCATTTCGATCACCAACGTCGTTCCCGGTGGCGGTATCCTTCCTGCCGGCTCCGTCGTACGCATCGAGGGAATGGGATTTCAGCCGAAGACGCAAGTTCAATTGAACGCGATCAAAGCAAGCTCGATCACGCTGATCAGTCCGAATGAGATTCAGTTCACATTGGCGGAAGCTACGAATATGACCGGCCAGAAGATTCAACTTGTCAATCCGGACGGATCGCAGGACACATACTTCTCCTACCTGCGCGGAATCTCCCTGCTTCAGAGCGGCCGTCCGCTGTTGCAGAACACGCTACCGATCTTCTCCTCCATGACGTATTCGAAAGCAGTGTTCGGACCTTTGGGAACATTGGCGTCGAACCAATTCAGCGGGATCGCCGTACAGAATCCGGGCTCTGTTCCGGCAGAGATAACAGTGTCGCTCTACTCTGCCCAGAATGCGCCGCTGGGAGGCTCAACAGTCAATCTGCCGGCGGGATATCGGTTCATCGAGGAGACGTCAGAGCTTACGAACGGTGTCGCACCGACTTTCGGGAGCTACATTGTGGTGTCATCCAGTGAATCCGTGCAAACATTTGCGTTTATCGCGGATGGCTCTCAGTCAACGGTGCTTCCTTTTGCGGCGATGGCTTCACAGCCTTGATAGCGAAGCGAGCGGCGAACGCAATCGCGGCAAGGACCGCTGCTCCTACTAGCAAGACAAGACTCCAAGGGACAACGCTCGGCAGAGGAGCCCCGCCGTTACCTGTCAGCACGAAGGCCCCCCAGTAGCGCGGGTTCGCGAGTCCGGTTCGAGAGTAAAGGAATGCCAGCTTGGCCGAACGCAGCCCCTCCGACTTGCCTTGACCTTTGCCGAGAAAGTAATAGAACTGTTTCATAAAAACGGCCGTCGGTTCGTCGGCGACACGCCAAAGTGAGGTGACCGTCGAAGCGGCTCCGGCCGCGAGAAATGCGCGACTGAAAGCTTGAACACCTTCGCCCCGAATTGTCTTTCCGCGCGCCGTATCGCATGCAGACACTGTGAGCAGATCGACTCCTTTCAAATTGAGGCCGTAGACCTCACCTTGAAAAATGTAATCAGAAGCAAGCAAGATTCGCGAGCGGTCCGGATTTTCGGAATCGACCAGAGCGTGTGTGCTGAAATGCAGAATCGGCACATTCTCAACTCGCTCGCCTTGAACGTAGCGCTTCCGGGCGTCAGCACCCGTATGCACCTCGGAGCGGCCTGCTAAGATGCGCTCAATTGAACGGATCTCAACTCCCGAGAATGGGAGCCGCTGCCAGTCTCGGTCGAGAACGTCCGAGTTGCTGACGGGCGGATCACCCAATGCCACCATCTGTCTCTGCCACGGAAATAGCACTTTGTTCGATGTTTGCTCGCGCCTCAGGAACTGTGCTGACGGAAGATAGGAGATCTCGGCGCGTTCTATCAACGGGGAGTTCGATCCCGGTTGGACGATAACCTCAAACGGAATTGCACTTAGCGGCCCATCCGGAACGATCACCAAGCGAGGCGCCAGAGGAATACCCGGCAGTAACAGATCACCGAGCAAGCGGCTGCTGGCGCGCCACTGCTCGGTCCCTGCCTGTAGGTCTGCTATCAGTTCTTCGGCGGGCTCTTTAATGGCACCAGCATGCCGAACAAAGCCAGCCCGCCACGGCGACATCCAAACGATTGCGAACGATTCTGCTCCCGTCCAGACATCCAGTAGCACCGTGTTTGGACCGAGGCGCGATTGGATCTCGTGAAGATCTTCGAAGGTCCCCAGGGATGCGCGTTCGTTGAGAATCCGAGCGCGGCTGCGTTCAATCAACCGAAAGATGTCGTCAACGGGGGCGTCTTCGCTAAGGCGCAAATCGATCAGCGCATCATAAACGTCCCGCTTATCAGCCAGGAACTCACTACGCAGCGATACAGTCGGGAGGCCCATCCTCATCGACTCGATAAGATCGACGGCTTTTTCATAGTTCTTGCGGGCTGCATCCCGATGCCCTTCTTGTTCCGCGACTCTGCCCAGCACATACAACGCTCTCCACTGTTCTTCAACGAGTCCCGAAGACTCTGCTTGCTCCAGCGCGTATTGTGCGTCTGCGGCGGCCTCATTGAATCGACGTAAGAGGCGACGGGCTTCACTTCGATAGAGACTCGCCTTGAGAGCACCGCGGCGATTCGATGAGTTTCGGGCCAGCTTCAACGCCTCGGAGAATGGCACCAGCGCGCCGCTGGAGTCGGCCATATCCATCGCACGGGCGATACCGATATTTATCAGAGCACCAATCTCGCCGTCGCTGTAGCGGTCGGCTTGATAAAGGTCTTGTGCGGACCTATATAACTCGAGCGCCTTCACCGGATCACCCAACCGACGGTAAAGGGCGCCTTCATTGGCCAGGAGTTGGGCGCGTTCGCGCGGCGGCATGCCCAGTGACGCAGCGGCCAGCGTTGTATACAACTCAAGCGCCGCTTCCTCTTTCCCGAGGATTTGGTAAACCGCCGCGATGTTGCCGAGCGTCACGTCCCGGCGTCTCGGATTCCAGGGCTCGGCAGAAGTCGAATCGACTTTGGATTTTGCCTGTTGATAATATCGCAGCGCATCTACATACCGGCCCTCGACATAGTACACGTTTCCGATATTGTTGAGGCGTGTAATCTCGCCCTCGGCATCGTTCGCATCGCGATCCGCACGTAGAGCTTGCTCGAGATCCTCGACGGCGATGTCGTACCTGCCCAAACTTTGATTGGCCAGCGCACGCGTATTCAGATCGTCAGCGAGATGGGCTTCGTCATGCAGCGCACGCCGTAGTTGCACGGCTTGAGTCGCTTGCTGAATTGCATCCGAGTAGTTTCCGAGCGACACGGAAACCCAACTCTCAATGCTCAGGGCCCGAAGAAGGCTCGAGCGGTCGCCACCGGTGCTCAGTTCCGTAATGGCGGCACGAAGCTCGCGATCGGCTTCGTTGATCTTTCCGGCTCGATAATACGCGATGCCATCGTCAAGATGCGAGCCGGCGACGAGCACCGACGCGAAAACCATCCCAAGACTGGCGCAGAGTCTCAAAAACTGATTATCGCGTCGGACAAAGCCCGATTGCACGCGGCTGCCCGTTCCGCCGACCGCCCACGGCGCCGGCTCGACGAATTGCCGCGCTCGAGATAACCTTGCGTCGGCTTAGCGGGGACTTATCGCGGTTTGGCGAACTTGGTCGGCTGCGCGAAGCGACTCGTACCACTGAATGGTCTCCTGGAGCCCTCGATCGAGCGGCATCGAGGCACGGAACCCGAATTCCCGGTCGGCGCGACTTACGTCCAGACAGCGTCGCGGCTGCCCGTTCGGCTTCGATGTGTCGCAGTGGATTGTGCCTGTGAAGCCTGTAAGCTTCGCGATCCGTTCGGCCAGGCCGCGAATCGAAATCTCCTGGCCGCTGCCGAGGTTCACAGGTTCGGGTTTATCGTACTGGCGCGTAGCCATCACGATTCCGCGCACGGCATCGCCCACGTAGAGGAATTCGCGCGTGGGGCTGCCGTCGCCCCAGAGCAGGATTTCGTGCGCTCCGGCCGCGCGTGCTTCCAGGCACTTTCGAATCAAAGCCGGAATGACATGCGAGCTCTGTGGGTCGAAGTTGTCGCGCGGACCGTAAAGATTCACAGGGAGCAGGAAGATAGCGTTCATGCCGTATTGCTGCCGGTACGACTGGCACTGCACCAGGAGCGCTTTCTTTGCGATCCCATACGGGGCGTTCGTCTCCTCCGGGTATCCGTTCCATAGCTCGTCTTCCGAAAATGGAACAGGCGTGAACTTGGGGTACGCGCAGATGGTGCCCAATACTACCGTTTTTTCGACGGAGTACCGGCGCGCAGCTTCGATCAACTGCACGCCCATGATGGCGTTCTCGTAGAAGAACCGGCCCGGCTCGGCCATATTGGCGCCGATTCCTCCCACCACAGCCGCGGCGTGGATCAGTACTTGCGGTCGCTCGCGTTCGAACAGCCGTTCGATCTGTTCGAGCTGTGTGAGGTCGAACTCGCGGCGGCGCGGCGCGGTAATGTGGCGCGCGCCGGCGCCGGCAAGCGCTTCCAGGAGATGGGATCCAAGAAAGCCGCCGCCTCCGGTAACCAGAATTCGCTTGTCGGTGAGGTCCAGCATCAATCACCCTCTCCCACGGAACTGCGAAGCGCCGCGCGTCCGCCGTCGAGCGCGCGCTTGACGGCGTTAAGATCGGCTTCGACCATGAGCTTAACTAGCTCTTCGAAGGTTACGGTGGGCCGCCATCCGAGCACGCGGAGCGCTTTGCCTGCGTCGGCCTGCAACGCATCCACCTCGGCAGGGCGGAAATAGCGCCGATCGATGTCCACGTAGTTCCGCCAGTCCAGCGATGCCGCTGCGAACGCGTGCTCCACAAATTCGCGGACGCTGTGCATTTCGCCCGTGCCGATGACGTAATCGCCCGGCTCGTCCTGCTGCAGCATAAGCCACATCGCCTGAACGTAATCGGACGCATAGCCCCAATCGCGGTGCGCGTCGAGATTCCCGAGAAACAGTTTCTGCTGCAGGCCAAACTTGATATGTGCGACGGCGCGTGTGATTTTGCGCGTGACGAATGTTTCGCCGCGGCGGGGCGATTCGTGATTGAACAGAATCCCGCAGGAAGCGTGTAGGCCATAGCTTTCGCGGTAATTAACGGTGCACGCATGGCCGAACACCTTGGCACAAGCGTACGGACTGCGCGGATGGAAGGCGGTGGTCTCACTCTGGGGCGGTGGCGTACTGCCGAACATCTCGCTCGACGAGGCCTGGTAGAACCGGCAGTTGAGCCCGCTACGCCGCACCGCTTCGAGCAGCCGTAGGGTTCCGAGCCCGACCACGTCAGCCGTGTATTCGGGCGTTTCAAAGCTGACCTTAACGTGGCTCTGCGCGCCGAGATTGTAGATCTCATCGGGGCGTACTTCAGCCAGGAGGCCGGCTAGGGAGGTCCCGTCAGTCAGGTCGGCGTAGTGCAGGAACAACTGCGCACCGCTTTCATGAAAGTCGCGGTAGATATGATCGATGCGGTCGGTATTAAACGAGGATGACCGGCGTTTCAGCCCGTGGACCTCGTAACCCTTGGCCAGCAGCAGCTCGGCCAAGTAGGAGCCGTCCTGGCCTGTCAGCCCGGTGATCAGCGCTCTCTTCATGCAGGAAGACCGCATTCTAACACTCAACGCTCCTATCGTTCCTCGCAAACTATTGACTTTGCGAGGAATTGCCCGTTTATCGATAACGTGAGAACGGGGCCGCACTGGCTCGAAAAATCGATCCCCTGTCGCGGACAGTAGTTATCCCGTATCGACGGGAGTTACCGCTCGGGTCCTTCAATCATCTTGATAGGTGCAGGCCGAGAGAAATGGATGCGGCCCCGCGATGGGGCCCGGCCGCAAGCTCTTGTAATTGAAGGAGAAATGCAATGACGATGAAATCGCTTATGGTGACCGGCGCTCTGGTCCTTTCCAGCCTCTCGATGGGCTATGCCAAGACGTATGATCTGGTGTTCAGCGCTCCTGTAAAGGCGGGCAACACCGAACTGAAGCCGGGCGAGTACCGCCTGAAGGTGAAGGGCAATACGGCCGAATTCACCAACATCGAGACGGAGAAGACCTATAGTGCGCCGGTGAAGGTCGAGAACGCCGGTAAGAAGCACGACGTGACCGCCGTCGACACCAACAATCAAGACGGAACGAGCCAGATCCAGAAGATCGAGTTGGGCGGTTCGTCCACAGACCTGGCATTCTAACTCGGGTAGCCGCAGGAAATGCGGCAATAAACAGGGCCTGAGTGGAGCGGAAGCGCGTGCGCATTGCTCGACTCAGGCCTTTACTTTTATTACTGTACGCTGGAATTGACGATCGAACCGATTTTGGAGAAGACATTGCTGACAACGCCGCTCAGCGTCGGCATGACCGCCACTGCCGCGACGGCTACCATGCCGGCCGCCAGCGCGTACTCCACCAAGTCCTGCCCTTGCTCGTCCCGCCAGAATCCGCAAATCGTTCTTTTGCAAGCCATCCGTTCACCTCAATTCACGCTCGATGCGATGATCGAGCCGATCTTTGAAAACACGTTGCTGACCACGGAGCTGAGCGTCGGCATCACAGCCACCGCTGCTACTGCCACCATGCCGGCCGCCAGCGCGTACTCCACCAAGTCCTGCCCTTGCTCGTCCTGCCAGAAACGGTGCAAGCATTGCTTCGTCATGATTCCTCCCGGCGCATGCAGCGCCCCAGTCGTTTTCTACATTACTCGCGGTACAGCGCTGCTCCAATTCGGCAGGAGAACTATCGGCGCAGGAAAAGAATCTTATGACGCTGCACCTCTTCGACCTACTTCCGCCGGGTCAGAAAACTGAGCCAACCACCGCTCCTCGCCTGCGCGGGACTCTCTTCCTTGTGATTGCAGAGAGTTCGCGCCAGGTTTGCCACGCTCCGGCTGAACGAGAGCGCCTCCGACAGAGGGCGGCCCTCCAGAATCGCGCTTTGGATTGCCTGATAATCGTTGGCCAACGCTGTGATCGGATCGAGCTGCAACACGGTACGGACATCCTCACGTTTGATCCCGGTATGCGGCGTGTAGCGATTGAGCACTAGTTTGATGCGGTCGCGTGTAATTCCGGAACGCTCCAGGTATTCGATCGCCCGCCGTGTTGCGTGAAGAGCGCTGAGTTCGTTGGTTGTGACCAGGATCAGATCGCCAGTCAGCAGCGCCAGGCCGGTGTCGACGGCCATACCTGGTCCTGGCAGATCGAAAATCACCACATCATAACGGTCGCGCAGAAACGTCAGCAGCTCGCTCGCGTCCGCGCGCGTCATGCAAAGCGGAGTGGAACAGTCCTCCGGCCCCAGCAGAACGTCGATACCGTGGCAGGGAACCGTGAGCCTGCTCCACAGGTCGACGTCCATCCGCTTCAGATCCCGCAGGGCGTCTCCCAAATGGAAGTCCGAACGGAGCTTAAGCTGAAACGCCACGCTGGCGGTGAGAAAATCAGCATCGATCAGAAGCACACGGGGTACACCCAGCCGATGGCTCTCGATGGCGAACTGCGCGGCTAGCGTGCTGGCGCCGCACCCTGGCTTGCCCGGCATCACGCAGTAAACCGCTCCCACTGCGCGCGGCTGGGACGAAACTCGGCTCTTGCGCAGCCGCTCGAATACGCCGGAGACCTGTTCGGTGGTGAGATCGGACAGGAAATCGGACGCGCCGCGGCGGAGCGCCCGTAGAATCAGCTCGGCGTCGTGATGGGGATGGAGCGAAACGACGGCCATTTCCACCGCTGCTTCAGCGACCAGCAGGAGCGCATGTTCCTCATTCGTCAAGAGGTCCACAAAACAGATATTGGCGTGGTATTCGGCTCCAAGGGCGGCCATCGACCCGGTACGCGGATACTCCGGAATGTGTGGTATGTCCGGCAGGCCCAAGTCTCGCAGCACGTTGAGCATACGGCGCGTCAGTTCGGGGTCCGGACAGACTACGAGCGGCCGCCATGCGCTCGGGTCGGCCGGATTGGCGAGTGGAGAAAGCGGCATAGTCGATCGGTCCTGCCCGTAAATCGGCGGAATGGAGCAGCTACGTTAGTGCCGCGGCTGTTACTGACTGGGAGAATCTCGCCGCCGCTGCAGTCGCGAGTGGAGTACACGGCAGCCCTGTTGGAGCGGCCGTCTTGAATTGACTGTGAATGCGCAACAGGACAAGCGCATAAGGCGGCGCTGAAGCCGTAGATTTTTGTTGACGGACAACGTCAATCTTGATAATGTCTATAGACATAGTAGAGTATGCATGGCTCGTCGCACTCCTGTCGCTGTTGTTGTCGCCGCTAACGATGGTCGAGCGACGGTAACTATTTGCAGCGAAAGGAGATCTATAGTGTCAGCAATCGCCATCACATCCGCTTATCGAGAGCAGCGGGTTTTCGAACCATCGTCCGCTTCAGGCGACAGCAGCGGCGTTCAACTTCTTCTGGATCTGGCGATGCTTCAGACGAAGGCGAAGGGCGCGTACGTCTATCGCTTCGATGAGGAGAATGCAGCCGCTTCACTTGCCGCCTGCGCGGGGCCGCCTCTGACCGGCAATCTGCCCCACGTGCGCCAGCGGCTTCAGCGCGCCGCCGCATCGCACCGGAATCGCAAGACACCGGTGGTGCTGGCAAGCGGCGCCGCGGCCGATTGGCGCTTCAGCGGCTTTCCGGAGTTTCAGAGCGGAGCATTCGACGCCGTCATTTCGGTCCCGCTTCCTGAATCCGGCAGAATCGTAGGCGTGGCCAACTTCTGCCAGGCGGCCGGAGAGCCGGTGAATGCTGCGTCGCTTTCGTTTCTGATCGACTTGAGTATTCCGCTGGGCGCCCTTGTGATGGCATCAACCCTGCGAGAACAGCTGCGTAAAGCCACTCAGGACCTGGCCGACCGCAAGGTTCTGGAGCGCGCGAAAGGGTTATTGCAGGCGAAGTTCCAGTGGACCGAGGAAGAGGCGTACCTGCGCCTTCGGCGGACGAGCCGAAGGCGACGCGTACCGATGCGAGAGATCGCTCGTGAAGTGATCGAACGGGGTTTATCGGATCTGGCGGAGGTAAAAAGCAATGACCGCATCTAACATCGTTCTCGCGACAACATTGTGGACAGGAATCGCCAGTTGCGTAGCGGCAGAGAGTACTCCCGGTATTTCGGTCGCCGGGCGCTGGGATGCAACAGTCGAAATCCGCGGCGTCTCGATCCCCTTCCGGCTCGATTTATCGGGCCAAGGTTCGGGCTTCACCGGCTCGCTGTTCAATGGCGACATTCCGGTAACACCGACGGCTGCCGCGTTCGAAAACGGCGTAGTCAGCCTGAATTTCGAGCAGATGCTGGTTAAGATCACGGCCACAGTGAAGGATGGACGATTGGAGGGTCGTATTGACGGGCGCTTTGCCGATGCCGGGGGTGCTCCGTTCCACGCCTCTCGCTATTCCCCTCGGGCAGAGGCAGACAGCGGCGTTCCTGACATTGCCGGCGTCTGGGAAATTCCCCACGAAACTGCGAAGGGCGAAAAGGCATGGCGGTTAATTGTGCGGCAATCGGGCGCTGAGGTTGCGGCT
>Ga0126381_100010996_pt1 | contig 10213 bp, 12 predicted proteins | sample PanSoiMetPlot_28_FD_96465 | JGI IMG/M metagenome (GOLD analysis project Ga0126381, IMG submission 96465) | Tropical forest soil microbial communities from Panama - MetaG Plot_28 | ecosystem: Environmental > Terrestrial > Soil > Tropical forest > Bulk soil | place: Panama | collected 2016-02-17 | reverse complement strand
CGCGGCGGATGCTCTCCGTTACTTTATTGGCCCATACTTCGTCGCAGGGGCGGATAGCCACCTTACGGATATCTACGGTGAAAACTATAAGGGAAGTGAGTCTGAGGATTTCTTCAAGCTCAATACCCACGTAGTAATGGACGATACCTTCTCAGTTGGGAATCCGTATGGTAGATAAGCTCCATGTGCAATATGGCGGTTCCAGCTACCCCCTGTGCTGGGGTTGAGAACAGGGGGCCGCGATTTTGCAGAATCCATTTAGAAGATTATTCGCTAGTAAATCGACAAGTTCAGCTAGCTCAGATGAACCACCGGGTTTGCCGGTGAGTGAGTCTGGTGGCAAGCGTCAGCCACGTCACGCTGCTACTGGAACTAGCTATACATCATCAGGTATCGGCGATGATATGATCGTTCAGCCTGATCTGAACCAGGAACTTGGTTCTGCTCAGCCTGTAAAGATTATTGAGATTGTACCTGAGCTTACTAGCGCATACTCGCGGCTCAGAACTTACACGTACATGATGAATGACGCAGGTGTGGATGTTTCCATGCGTGCTGTCAAGACTCCTGTACTCGGTGCTGATTTTTACATGGATCCATACTCAAATGACCCGATTGACGTAGAAATCGCTGAGTTCATAGAAGACAATTTAGTGGACGGGATGACGTCTCCATTCGCAAATTCCTTAGAAGATATCCTACATTTCTTCGAGGATGGCTATGCAATCCTGGAAAAAGTGTATGAATTGCGTGAGTGGAGTCCACCGGGGCGCAAGAACACTAAACAGTACACAATGCTCAAGAAATTGGGCGTGCGGCCTCCATCCACAATCGGTACAATCAACTACGATGATAACGGGGAAGTCATCAGTGTCGTCCAACAAGCCATCCGTGCGGACAAACAAAGCGAAAGTGTCACGATCGATTCAAGTAAACTGTTATTCTATACATTCGGACGTACGGGTGGCGATCTCACTGGGCGTAGTCTACTTAGGACGGCCTACCCGCACTGGTACTACAAGACGCACTTCTACAAGATCGATGCCATTCAGAAGGAGCGGCATAGTCTTGGAATACCAAAAGGAATTCTCAAACCAGGATATACGGCACAAGATAAAAGCGTCCTGAGAAATCTGCTCAAGAATCTTCGCACTAACGAGGAAGCTTTCATGCTTCTCGTGCCTAACGTGGACGTTGAATTTGCCCAGGTTCACGGGAATATGGTAGATGCACTAGATTCGGCACAGCATCACAACACGATGATCCTACTGAACGTCATGGCTGAGTTCCTTGCCATTGGTTTCAAAGGATCGTCGGGTAGTCGAGCCGCAGGTGCGGTGCAGTCCGATACGTACTTGAAGGCTCTCAAACACGTGGCACATTACATCTGTGATGTAGTGAATATGTATTTGATTCCGGAACTCGTAGTCTGGAACTACCCGACGAAAAACTTTCCAAAGCTCAAGGCTAGGAATATCGGTGAGACTAAGGATCTACAAATGCTTGGTAGTGCGCTTAGCAATCTCATTGCCCAAGATGGTATTACGATGGATCAGCCTACTGAGGACTGGATCCGTGCAACATTTGATATGCCTAAGAAGCAGCCTGATGCGCCTGGTCAACGTGTCCCGACCAAAGAACAAATCTTGGTGCAAGGTGCTGTTGGGCCTGGTACCACAAATGGCCAAGCTGGAGTGCCTACAGCAGTTTCTCCAACAGCTGCAACGGTTCCCCAGAAAAATGGGAAAACACAAGCACAAAAAGGAAGCACAACGATCAGCGGCAGGTCGGGGTCTGGTAATGTCGGCAAACCAGCAAGCGGCCCCGAGCAAGAAAAAACGTAAGATCGTTGAAGGCACATACTTCACCCATTTCGGACGCCTATATTATGTAGTTGATGTCAACTGGCCTAAAAATACATATCTCATCGAGAATTGCGACACGTTGACAACTACATGGATGACAGCGGAGTTTCTCCAGATTATCGCGAAGGAGGTGAAAATTATAGATGCTAGAGACAGCGTTGATTCAGGTGCCTGAGAAAGCAACTGAGGAATTAGGCTCATCTCAGGAAAATACGATGTGGATAGAAGCTCTGCCTGCGCGTGTTTACACAACACCGCAGTACGGCGAGATTCCCGTGACCACGGATAAGTTGAATCGCATGATTGCCAACTTCAACGCTGGTGTTCGCGGACAAGACATTGCAACCGATTTTGAGCATGGTAGCGATACTGCCAAGGGTAAACAAGCTTCTGGTTGGTACAAGAAGTTCGAGATTCGCCCATCTACCGATGATCCTGAGCAACAGTCGTTGTGGGCGGAAGTCGAGTTTACCGATGATGCTAAGAAGGAGATTGCAGAGAAGAAATGGAAGTATTGGTCGCTGGAATGGGACGATGAATACCACGTCAACGATAGTGGCGAGGTTGTCCAGGATGTTATCATTGGCGGTGGTTTGACAAATCGTCCCGTAGCCAAGCGTACCATGCCTATCAACTTCTCCGAGGATCTGTGGAACGAGCTGGATAGCGAAACCCAAAAAGCTTTTGCGGTTTGGACTACCAAGTATGTGAATAGCCTGCCCAACAGTGCTTTCCTATATGTTGAGCCTGGCTCAGATACTAACAAGTCCAAGCGTCATCTGCCGTATAAGGACTCATCGGGTAAAATCGATCTGCCTCACCTGCGTAACGCGATTGCCCGCATTCCACAGATGAAGGGCATTAGTGCGGACTTGAAGGCACGCTTACAAGCCAAGGCACGTAGACTTCTCGGTGGTACTCAGAAGGCTGCGTCAGAAAGCCAGGATGTTCAGGACGCCTATGAAATGCTGCTTGAAGCTGGTTTCGAGGTTGGCTTTAGTGAGCATCCTTACGAGCGTGGTGATCCGGGTACTGGCCCATCGCCTGTATACTCACAGCCCGAAGATCCACAACCCGATCCTGGTACTGGCATGTTTGTTGCGCGTGTTTCGACTGATCCTAATAAAGATAAGGCTATTGGTGGTACATGGCGTCGTGATCCTCTACCGCGTAGCATCACTGGTGAACCAACTGACGTGGATACTGGTAATATGATGCCAAAGCCTGGTGCCAATGGCCCTATTTCATATGCTGAAGGAGGTGGAAAATTGAATTGGGAAGAACTAGCAAAGCTCCTAGGTATCTCTACCGAAGGCGTAGATTTCGAGAATGAGGAGCAAACCAAGGCTTTCGGTGAGAAGGTTACTGAGAAGATTACAGTGACTTTCACTGAGAACAAGGCTCTCAAAGGAGCTGTGGATACAAGCTCCGAAGAAAAGCAATTTGCTGAACAGTTCCCACATGTGTGGGCGCAGCATCAGCAGATGATCGAGCGTGATCGTAGTACCAACGCTCGTGGATTTGCTGAGTCTGTCAAGACAGTCAAGCGTCCCGAGGGCGACAAGATGCTGCCCACATCTTCTGGTCTATCCGCGCTTGCGATGGACAAGATCAGTGAGGTACACAAGAAGTTCAGCGAAGGTACGGCTACTCTCGCAGACTTCGAGGATGTGCTCAGGACTGTGATTCACGGTGGTATCGTGCAGTATGGTGAGAATGGCAGTTCTCTCAAGCCTGCTGATGAAGGCTTCACGTTGGACACTCGCTCGATGGGTGGCTTGCAATCCGCTCGTAAGCTGTTTGCTGAGAAGATCGCAGAAGTCCAGAACGAGCACAAGGACGATGCAAACTTCACGTTCCAGATGGCAATCAGTGAAGCTGGTAGAAAACATCCTGATCTTCTGGATGCTTATCAAATGGCAGCTCCCAACTAGAGAGGGGGTGATGATAAATGGCATGGGGAAACTTCCTGCTCGATATCGGTATGGACGTATCGCCTGGTAATGCGATCACGAAGTTCTATGCCGTGAAGTACGATGCAGCTCTTGCTACTGAACATTGCATTCCTATCGCCGCGAACTCTGACGTAATCGCGGGTTTCTCACAGTTCAACGTCACCCTTCAAGACCTCAACAGAGGTAAGGGTGCATCTGTGCGTGTGCATGGTGTAACAGAAGCGGTAGCAGTTGGTGCAATTCCGCTGGGTAGCCTTGTAACGTTGGAGGCTGATGGTCGCGTGAGTGCTCTAGTAGCCGCTAGTGGTAAGCGCATTGTTGGTAAATGCGTAGGTGTTCCAGCGGTGAATGCTGGTGATCGCATTTCGCTGCTTATCAATCCCTACGGTGCTGTCGCTTAGAAAGGTGGTGAGATTGAATGTACGATCCTAGTGGTCTATATATCGACCCGGTACTAAGTACGTTTTCCGTCTCGCTGCCTATGCAGCAACAGTATTACGGGATTCGTCTTATGCCGGAAACGCCTGTCCGTACTCAGTCCGGTAATTATCGTATCTACGATCGCTCCGACTGGCTAATTACAGAAGATAGGCGTGAGCCTGGCACGGTTGCTCATGAAGTCGTGGGATTCAAGTGGTCTACGGATTACTTCAATACTCGTGAGCATTCGCTACAGGTGCCGATCTTCGATGAAGAGCGTCAACAGCTGTACAGCCTCGGTGGTCTTGCAGATCCCGTATTCGGTGGTGTGCAGGTTCTCGATCCTGAGCAGAATGCCGTTGATAAGATCGTGCGATCGATCTTTATCAACCATGAGAACAAGGTCGCGACCCTGCTTCGCAATACTGCAAACTACCCTGCCAACAATACAGTCACGCTGTCGGGCGCATCTCAGTGGGATCAGTACACTGGCGGTACATATCCGTATGTCACGTCAGATCCCATCACGAATATCCTGACTGCGATGAGGCAAGTGTATAGTGCCACGTTCCGCTGGCCTAACACGCTTGCGATTCCTACTCAGGGTCTTTCGTTCCTGGAGAATCACCCGCGCATCATTGATCGTTTCAAGTATTTCTCTCTTACGCAGCCTGGTGCATTCCAAGCAATCACAGGCTTCGAGGGTCAGGTCGTTCTACTTGATTCGATGTATAACTCAGCGAACAACCTGGATGCATCAATCAACCTCCAATGGTTCTGGGGTAAGGATGTTTGGATTGGTATCGTCGATCCTGCTCTGACGATGAATACCCAGACATTCGGTAAGACCTTCGCTCAGATCTATCCCGATGGTTCTACACGTCCGACTGAGCGCTGGCGTGAGGAATCTCGTAAGGCGGATATCGTCCGCACGAACTTCAAGTATGACTTGAAGATCACATCTGCTGGTGCCGGATATCTCATCAAGAACGCATTCAGCGCAACAGCTTGGTAGGAGGTGAGATAAATGGCAGATCATTACGCGTGGTCAAACTTCCAGGCTGACTATGATGAGGAAAAACGCCAGTTCACCAAGAAGATCAAGCCTGGTGATGAAGTAAGTCAGGCTGATCTTGGTGTGGATGACGATGAGTGGGAGTCACTCGTCGAAAGTGGTGCTGTTCGTGAGCAGGAGTATCCTGAGGCTATAGCATCAGGTGAATATCCTGATTCTCCCAACAAATACTTCACGGAGCAGATGCAGAAAGCTGCTGAGGGAGCATTGTCCGGTGATGAAGTCAAGGAGTTGAAGTCCGCTGGCATGCTGCCTCAAGAAGCTGAGGAACCCGCTGCTCCCAAAGCAACAGGAACAGCAGCGGCGAAGAAATGAGTACTAATGGTGAGTCACCACAACCCGAGTCTGTTGTGGTGACTCCCAATCTCCGTCGTACAGGAAAAGTTGTCAATGATGGAGCAAGGCGTATCGTGGTTATGAGTGGTGTCACAGTCCAACCTGCTGTCCCCACTCCTGTGCTGCCTTTGGAAACAGGGAGCGCGAATGTCGAGTAATCCCAATGTGATTGTATCATTCAGAGACTACGATCTGCCGCCCAGATACGATGGACAACAATGGGTACAGCTACAAATCGAGGAATCATCTGATCCCATTAGCGGCCCGTGGACTCTGATCGATACGCAGAACATCGATCCTACGATCAATCCCGCGCATCCTGAGCCTATCAGTTTTACCACTGAACTGGCTACTTTGCAGGCTGGGATAGGTTGGTATCGTTTCACGTTTGTCGATAGTACCGGGGATACCGAGATTACCGAGCCTGTATTCAATGCCGGCCCTATCGAGATTCTTTGTACTATCGATGACGTCAACTCTCACTTCGATCGTGATGTGCTAACTGCCGATGCCGAGAATACGCAGCTTCCGCAGGTAGATGTAGCAAGACTCATCAAGGGCTACCTAGCGCGCATCCTAGATCCCGTGGCTCTCGCTAGTTGGTCGTCTCCTGATAAGACGCCGGATATCATCAGAGAGTGTGCTGGGTTTCTTGTCGCTAGTCAGGTGTATATCAACTATGCGATGCGAACCACGATCATCCTGGATCAGCGTAATATCGGGCAATGGCTGTACGATCAGGGAATGGGCATATTGAATGGTGTTCTCGCTGGTCAGATTCCTATTCTTGATCCTATTACTGACGAGCCTGTCCCGGTTCAGAATCCTGAGACTATGGAAGACGGTCTGGATTACTTTCCGATTGACGACACAGATCGCGCATTCACAATGAGTCAGAAATTCTAGTAATTAGTAGTTGAGGAGCAGTTGGATGGGTTACTACGTCACTGATTTTGGCACATGCAAGATCGTGGGTGATCGTATGGAGCTTAGCGCGAAGCAAGTGACTACGATGAAAAGCGTGTTCCAGCGTATAATCACAGATATCAGAGAAAACACCAAAGAGCAGATTGCCACGCATGGTGGTCGTTCTGGTGATCGGTATGAACCGCTGGATTACAGAACATGGGTGAAGAAAGGTAGCGGGCGGATTCTCTATACTGTGGGAGCTAGACCAGGTTATACTAAAATCGGTGGAGACGCGCTTGTCCGGTCTGTCACGGTAAAGGGTGCCGCGTTCCAAATTGCGGTAACCACTAATGAAGGATTTGAATTTGGTACGGATCGTCCCTATGCTTACGTGCATCAGCATGGATCGACTGCGAGAAACATTCCAGCTAGACCATTCCTGCATGTTCTACCAGAAGACGTAATCAAGTGGGATGGCATGATTGCCGCACATCTGCTGTTGCCTTTCAAAAATCCTGTGAATCCTGAGTCTGGATAATGAGCACTTACGTATCTGGTCAGCCACAGATCGGCTCCAAGTTTGGAAGAATGATATCTGCCTCGCAAATCGAGAGTGCGGCTATTATCGTTCTCAAAAAGTGGTTCCCGACATATCTGAATGAGCAGGAACGACAGTTAGGGATGCGTCTGAATACTTTTCCCAATCCCACGAATTACACCGTTCGCAATAGTTTCGATACTCTCGAGGGTGAGCCCCTTCCCAAAGTTGTTGCGATTTCCCCAGGAATGATAGGCACCCCTCTAAAGTACGGACGTGGACAGTATCGCGGATTATGGAGTCTCGATATAGGAGTCGCAACGTCAGCTAAAGACGAGGAAACCAGTAATAGGGCTACTAAAGCGTTCGGCTCAGCAGTTCGAGGAATCATCGTCCAGAAGATGCAAACGGAATGTCTTGGGATGACTCCAAAATTGCCAGTTGCGAATATCACGTGGATTGGCGAGAGATACGATGATCTTCCGATTCCTAATCAGATTATGCTATTCAAGGGCGCTACCGTTAATTTTCAGATTGATATAGAAGATATCGTAAGCTCTTGGACAGGCCCGCCTATTCCGATTCAACCTACTGGCGATCCTAATTGGGGTGAAGTCGAGACAGTCCAGGTTGAGCTTGATAAGGTGGCTATCGATGATACTCCATGAGAGGGGGTGAACATGCCATCGACACCAAAGAAGGAGAGCGCAGCAAATACAGAGACAACACTAACGGGTACCAATGCGGAAGATGATGCAAAAACCGCACAGGATATTGCTACACATGCGGATCGTCCCACTGGCTCACAGGTCTATCGCTGGGTTGGCACATATGCACAGGAGTTTATCGGCCCCAACGATACAACTCCGATGGCGGCTCCTGGTGATTACGTGGAATTGGATCTGGCTATGAGTCCACTAGCAGGAGAGTTCTGGGATGATGGATTGCTTATCGAGGCTCCTGGTCAAACCGCAGGCCCGGCGCCGGAAGACGAAACAATTGCGGCCGCAAAAGCAGAAGAAGCAGCAGCAGCGGAAGATACAGCAGCCAACGCCGAGAAGAAGTGAAAGGAGGGGTAAATAGATGGCTGGTAGACCTGGAGTACAAGTCAGCATTCTAGAGATTCCAAGTCCTGTATCTATTCCGTTGGATACAGGCACATGGTTTTCTCTGGGATTGACTGACAGAGGCCCAGCAGCTTCACCTACTCTGATTCAGAGTCTCGATCAGTTCAATACTGTATTTGGCGCACGTCAGTCATATAGCATTCTGTATGATGCTGTCGAGACTTTCTTTCGTGAAGGCGGATCGCGTGTTTACATCAGTCGCGTGGTTGGCCCTGCCGCGACTGTTGGCACGCATCCCTTGAATGATGCTGGTGCTCAGGTTTCACTGACTGTCAATGCTATCGGGCCTGGTGCATGGTCAGCGAACTACAAGGTTGCGGTAGTTTCTGGCGTGACTGGTGGTTCCTATCAGATCCAGATCATGGATGCTAGCAATAACGTACTGGAGCAATCTGGTGATTTGATGGATCAAGGATCTGCGGTTGCTTGGGCGAACTATTCAAGTTATGTCCGTATCGTGCTTGGCGCATCTGCTAACAATCCAGCGGTTGCCGCGCCTGCTGCGCTTACTGCGGGCACAGATGATAGGGCCAGTGTTACTGATACACAATGGCAAGCTGCGTTGGATGCTTGTGGATCACAGCTAGGCCCAGGTCAAGTATCACAACCTGGTCGTACTACATCGTCCGCATATAATCAGGTGACTGGTCATGCCCAGAATAACAACCGCGTAGCTCTTTTGGATCTGCCCAATTCTGGTACTGTCGCAACACTACAAGCTTCGGCAGCAAGTGTTGTTTCCAGATTTGGCGCAGCGTTCTGTCCTTGGGTGGTCATTCCTGGTGTTGCTACAGGAACTATTAGAACCGTGCCTCCCTGTGCATTCATCGCGGGTCTACTAGGTCGCAACGATCCCGGTCTTGGTACGAATGCACCTGCTGCCGGTAATAATGGTCAAGCGTTGTACTGCACAGATATCTCACAGCCTGATTGGTCTGATACTCAGCGCACAACACTGAACAGTTCAAGTTGCAACGTGATTCGCAGACTGTTCGGTGGAGTGAGAAACTACGGTTGGCGTGCTCTCGTCAATGCTACCAGTGATCCGTCGTGGGTAGATTTTGGTAATGCTCGTCTGTTTGTCGATCTTTCTGCAGAACTGGACGCAATCGGAGAGAACTATATCTTCCTCGAACTCGATGGTCAGAACGGAACCACGATCAACGATTTCCACGGTGCTCTTGCCGGTGCAATGATGGATCACTATAATTCTGGTGATCTGTTTGGTGATACGCCGGATCAGGCATTTGCCGTTGATACTGGCCCTTCTGTGAATACGCTGCAAACTCTCGCTAACAACGAGCTTCATGCTATCGTCCGCGTGAAGATGGCTCCGTTTGCTGAGTGGGTTCAGATCCAGATTGCTAAGCGTCAGGTTACTCAAGCTCTTTAGTGGCAGGTGATGTTGTATGACTATCAGCCGTACCGATATTCTGCTGGCTCTGATTCTACTCGCGATTTGCATTGACATGGCTCACACTTGGGGATAGGAGGTGAAATAGATGGCACAGTCAGGTCAGTACACTCTGAATGGCCCACGCGATAGCGGTACACGCCAGGATACATTCTGCGTTATTCTGTATGTCGCGGGTAACAGTCTAGGAGTGTGGGACAAGAAAACCGGCGGTGATCTTGACTCCGATGAAGTCAAATATTATCCAGGAAACATGGCTGCTGTCCAATCTCTCGGTGGTCGATTAGTTCCCAACAACATCACACTACAGAGATTGTACGATCGCCAGGATGACCACGACAATATCAATTACCTACTGCAATACGTAGGTAGGGCAAACTGCAAAGTTACACAGCGTCCACTGAATTTCGATACGACCGGATATGGGAGAACAATCGTGTGGACTGGTAAACTCAAGCGAGTCCTGATTCCCGATGTAGACTCAGAAGCAACTGCTGCCGCTCTTATCGAAGTGGAGATTTCAATTGACTCAGCACCCGCTGCAGCGTAGAATAACATTCGATATGCGGAATGT
>Ga0126381_100010995_pt1 | contig 10214 bp, 8 predicted proteins | sample PanSoiMetPlot_28_FD_96465 | JGI IMG/M metagenome (GOLD analysis project Ga0126381, IMG submission 96465) | Tropical forest soil microbial communities from Panama - MetaG Plot_28 | ecosystem: Environmental > Terrestrial > Soil > Tropical forest > Bulk soil | place: Panama | collected 2016-02-17 | reverse complement strand
GTCGGTACGAACAGTATGTCGTCATTTTGTAGCGGAATGTCATGAATCCTTCCGCGCAGCAACTTCTTTAGATCGATCTTCTGTTCCTGAAAACCAGTCGCAGTGCGATGCAGCAGGGTCGTCTTCCCGTACGCCGCCAGGTGAGTTGGGCCTCCTGCGACGGCCACAACCTGCAGCGCCGTTACTCCCCCTGACTCGTTCAATACGTAGCCGCCCGGCCGGGTTACCTCCCCAAGAACGTATACAATCCCTGCCCTTGGGACCACGAGTGTATCTCCGGGCTCGAGCGGGATATTACTGCCCGCCATCTGAGCCGGATCCCTGGCAATGTTAAGGGTCACTCCCTCCTGTTGATCGCGATGGGTGATGACCACCTTGCTAGAAGCTTTGTCCGTTGGTCCCCCGGCCGCTTGCAAGATATCAAATAGACGGTGCGGGCCTAGGGCCGAATAAAAACCTGGATGGGTGACCTCTCCAGCGACCGAGATTCCGCTGTTGGTATATTCCTTCACATAGATCGAAACCTGCGGATCGTTCAGGATGTTGTGTTGCCGCAGCTCTGCTTCAATCGCCCCCTGCGCCTCCGTACTACTCAGCCCGCCCACTCGGACATCACCGATTAAAGGCATGGAGATGTTTCCTGCGGTCGACACCCGCGTGTGTCCGGAAAGATCGGGTGCACCGTAGACCGAAATGTCGAGTTCGTCTCCAGGTCCAATGAGCAGGGAGGAGGGACGTGCCGCAGGCGACTTTTCCTCGGCGGATGACGCGCCAGTTCCACCAGTACTCGTCGCCGGCGCCTCGGTCATCGGCTGCTGACTTGCTGTCGATTGCGAGCCGGCAGGAACCTGCGTGTAGGCGATTAGGGAAAATACCAGAGGACTTAAAACTGCGACAAACTTGAAGGGAAGATGCTGGGAACCAAATCCACTGAACATGACTGCGGATAATTCTATTCTGGCGAATGCTTTCCTACAACTGCCAGAGAGGCATTCGAAAGCACTTTTCACAATCCCGTGGCGATTTCCACAGACCCGAGTGGCAGAATTCTGTTGCGAATTGCCCTAATGAATCGTATAGGTTGATGGCATTGCGGGCGTTCAGGGCAGGATGTTACATCGCTGATTTGAAATCGTTCCCGATTCGACGGTCTGCATACTTTGAACTGACCAGATTGACTGATTCTGGATGTTCCTGGGCTGCAAAGCCGTCGTTGCCGGTCGCGTTCGTCACCGCCAGCCCAGGCGCCATTGAGCGACGCAAAACGTTTGCGCCCATTCGTGTAGTTCACGCCAAACGGCGAGGTATAGGCTTATGGATGTTCTGGGTGCGCGACGTCTGGACGCTGGAGAATTCAGGTTGAACCTTTTTTATTTGGGCATCTTCGCAACATCACTTCTGCTTTCTTTTTTTCTGACCAGAACTGTTCGTCAATTTTGTGACTCGAAAGCATGGGTTGCTGTTCCGTATTCGGTTCGCGGCGCGCACAGAGCTCCGGTTGCCAAGCTGGGCGGAGCGGCCATTTTCTCCGCCTTCATGGTGACAATCGTAATCGCGCTTCTGGCGAACTGGCTGACGGGCGGATTCCTGCCGGAATTACCGAAACAGACGCTTGGTTGGATCCTACTTCTAAGCAGCATGATTTTCGCTCTGGGTATCTGGCAAGACATGCGGCCTGTGAAACCAACGCTTCGATTCGCCATTCAGGCAGTAGCGGCATGTCTTCTTTACTTAGCGCACATCAGAATCGCCCACCTGCCGGTTCTTTTCGGAACGCACCATCTTGGACTGACCCTGGGCCTCCCCCTCACCATTCTCTGGGTGATCGGAATCACCAATGCCTTGAGTTTACTGAATGAGCTCGATGGACTGGCAGCCGGCTCGGCGCTGTTTTCAACTCTGGTCGTTTTCACCGTTTCCATGTTTAGTGCACGTCCGCTGGTGAGTCTGACAACATTGGCGTTGGCTGGAGCAATCCTGGGATTCCTAAAGTTTAATTTCAGTCCGGCCACAATCCTGCTTGGAGAGTCCGGCAGCCTGTTTATCGGGTTCCTGTTGAGCGCACTTGCCCTGCAAGGAGCGCAAAAAGCGCCCACGGCGGTGGCGGTTGCGATTCCCTTGGTCTCTTTTGGCTTGCCCATCCTCGATACGGTTCTTTCGGTCTTTCGACGCTCGATGAGCGGAAGGCCAATCTTTGATCGTGATCGCGAGCAGATCCATCACAAACTTCTGGACAGAGGTCTCTCGCAGAAGCAAGTTGTCATCCTTCTCTACGGAGTTTCCGCCATATTTGGGTTGCTTAGCCTGCTTCTGTTGTCTCCCGGCGGCAGTTCGATCGGGCTCACGTTGGTGGTGATGGGAGTGGGAATTTGGCTGGGAGTTCAACAACTCGGGTATTTGGAGTTTGGTGAGATCCTGAGGGTCGCACAGCGCACCTTGGAACAGAGAAGGATTTTTGTCAATAACCTCTCGATTCGCCGGGCTACGGAATCGCTCAAATCCGCTCGCGATTACTCCCAGGTCTGTCACATTCTGGAGTCGGCGTTTTCTGCAAACGATTTCGATCTCTTTGAGCTGGAAGCGGCAATGTTCCCAGAGGAGTTTGGCGCTTCCATTCATTCCTCGACCTCATTGGAGCCACTGGTTCGCTTCAGTTGGGCCAAGTCGACTTTTGCCTATCCGGAAGATGTCAGCTCGGGATGGTTGCTCGATCTCGAATTGGTGACAACAAGCAATCGCAGGCGCGGAGTCATGAAGATATGGCGCCTTTACAGCAAACGCCCGGTATTGATGGATATCAATTTCCTGACCTCGGGTTTTCCTACTGCCCTTGCGGATGCTCTCGACCGTACGCTGGCCAACGCGGAACTGCAACGAGACAAGCAGTCCAGCTTAGCTCGCTAGAGAGACGAACGCCATTCAGCCGCCACGCGATCAGTTCGAGAATCGTTTCCAGCTCAACGCCAGTGTCCGAGTAGTTCGATCATCTTTTCTAGCGGGAGCCCGGCATCCCATTACGGATCAGGAATGGATAGAACGGACGAAATCGCAGGCTCGAAAGGTTCCAAAGCCTCCAAAAGACGATGCGCAAAATGAAAGGAGGTAAAAAAGTCAGCCCCGATCCTGAACGGGCCGATCAAGGTTGTGGCGAACAAAAGGCGAAAGTTGTAGAATGCTCCCGATGGTTCCCCGACCCGAAGACGATGCCCTGACGGAGTCTGAACTGGCTGAGCTAAAGCGCAACCTTCTCCTGCTCAGTGGATCCAGCGTCCAGACTTTCTATCGTGACGCTCACAAGGAATGCAGCCTCGAGCATAAGCCGAACCCAAAAGCGATGCAGCGGCTAGTCACTGCTTGGAAGGTTCTTCGTAGATGGAGATGGAAGTAGGGTTGGCTGTCCCCGCCCGCCCTGATCTAGCCCGAGGCTCTGTTGCTTGGCTGAGGGCAATCGTGGACCACGGTTAGCTTCAGAAACCAAGGGGAGAAAAAAGCCCTGCCTTTTTTGGGCAGGGCTCCGAATCTTGGTAAGCGTTGTTAGTACTTGGCTAACAAAGATTTACATCCAGAGCTTGCGTCTCATGGTCCCAGCGAGACCGATCATGCCGGCTGCCAGCGAAAACAGCGTGCTGGGCTCCGGGACGGGGCTGGCAAGACTGACGTCGCTACTCCCAGAAAGTATCTTCTGGCCCTTAAAATCGAGGGTTGATACCGCGGTGCCTCCTAAAACCTGGCTGTTGGACATAAGCGCCGCGGTGAGTCCAACGAAACTATTAGCTTTCATTGTAAGGCCACCCGAGAGGCTGTCGCTAAATACCGTAGAGCCTGCCAGGCTGACGGTTACGTTACCGCCGTTGAAGTCGTAGCACGTAAACCCTGGAGCGCAGACGCTCGGGGCCATTTTGATTAAGGTTCCGGTGTTAATTGTAATCGTGGTCAGAGTTCCCTGATTAATTCCAGTCTCAGTAATGCTGATACTGGTTTTGAACGTACCGGTGATAGTACCGCTTTGAAATGTTCCGGTGTCGTAATCGATGCTATTTGCCAACGCAGCCGTGGGCAAAGCAAAGGCCAAAAGCGTCAACAGCATTCGTCGTCCGAGTCTCACTCTTACCTCCTGCGGGACGGTTTTGGTCCCCTTGTGAATGGAGCGCAAACGCTGAGGCCTCTTTTAGCCTGCGGGAGGCGGCCCTCAGCCTTTTTTTTGTCCGCAAATGTCGCCACTCTCCTGTGCAAGTAAGTTACCAAGTAGGTAACCCGTGGTGATACTGAAAACAAACGATTAAGCAGCGGTTGCTGTGGAGTAGGCTTTGCCGGTTCTGCAAAGAGTTGCAGATAAAGCAAACTGCAGCTGCGCGCTATGCTTCTCGAGAGGACGCCGTTCAGGGGGATTCTAACTCTTACTCGCCGACATCGCTGCCCATTGTAACCAGGTGCAGATAGCAGCTTGGTAATTCTCATGCCTGGTTATAATCTTGAGCTTCTCCCTGTCGCCGCCAGTTTTGGGTCTGAGTGATTTTCTCAACCATCCGGTAGGGCGAATGCGTGAGAGCAGATGAACCGATGTGGATCGAACCGAATTTTGAATTAAATTGGAGATTCCGGTCCTCGTAGCGCGAGCTCGGTACCGCCCCGCCCCGCGGCGGCGGTACGCCTGCCCCAGCTCCAGGTCAAAAGCAAAATCGACCGCTCCCCACCGTGACGCTAGAAAACCCCACAGCTACCTGGACAGTTGCGATCGACTTCCGACTTCCTTCAAATCGATAAGCTCCCTCCGCTCTTTGTCAGGGATGAAGAATTCAGCCGTGCCACAGTTGAAGCAGATTTCCAGCTTGGGAGAGAGCCGAACGAGAGGTCTGTCCAGCCCCTGCTTTCCAAAGAAATGGATGGCAATCTCGCTAGTGAACAACTTACGAGCAGACGCACAACGGATACAAATCATAAAAACCTCACAGCAGAATGTGAGTCAATTGTCGACCGACCATGACCGCCATTCGACGTCGCAGATCACAACGCGAGGTGATAAAAATCACATCATTTCCGCGGCCAGGAATGGAAGCGATCAACGAGGCCGTAAAAACTGGCCGAAATCTCGGCAGCCTTCGCGGAATGCGGTGAAGATTTAATCTCCGAAGAGTACCTTCTGCGTGGAAGCCACCACGCTGCGCATCTCGTTAAAACCCCGCACCAGCATCACGCACTGAATTCAAAAGAGCTGGGCCCAGTTGACGACGGTCTCGGGCTCCGTCGGCGTCAAGGTTTTTTCAGGCAGCGTCCGGACTGTTACCGGCCTGGTCCTCTTGCCTCTACAAATCCAGTCCGGCAGCTACTAGGCGGAAGCAGTTTGGCAATCGTCGCGGCGCGGCTGCAAGTCCTATCCAAGACGTACTCATCGCTCTGCAGCGACAGGGGAGTGGGCAATATTCAAGGCTGCCTGGCCAGTCTTTGAGAGTCGGTTTCGCGAGGACCGAACCGATATACGATGCTCGCGCCGAAACGGATTCCGTTTTGCGGGCGCGCGACAGCATCCGAGCTCACAAATCTTGTTCGCAGGTAATCGATATTAAAGCGAACGGCGAAGGGTAAGCGAGCTTTGATGGGCGGCAGGTTGCGTTCAAGTCCCGTTCCTACTGCCCAGGAAAAGCGTGACAGCCATCCCCGGTAATAGAGGTCATTCACCCGAACCGAGCTATCCACCAAGCTCACGCCGGCGAGCGCGCGAACCAGCAATCGGGTGTTACGGTTCTGTACCGGAATAAAAACGGGACCGGCGAGGACACTTAGGACGTAGCTACCATGGCCGGAGCCAGGATCCCTGCCGGCACGAAGGTAGCTCGAATCCAAGGCCACTCCCCAACGCGGGAGGAAGTCGATGGTTGCGCTGGCGTTAATGCCGTGCAAATTAGCCGTCGGCTCTCCTCCAAGATTCATGTTGAGGTAGCTGTAACCGAAAGCGATGTTACCCGGAGAGCCTTCAGCCACAGGCACAGGCGGGTTGTCGGATACATGCACAGGGGCACTCTCGACCACAGGCACAGGAGTAGGGCCGTCATCCTGCGCCAGTAAGGGAGCAGCGAACAGTGACGAGACGATCGACAATTTTATTAAGAATCGCAAAGCACTCATTTGATCACCAATCTGTTGGCACCAATCGGCTGCCCCTCCTTCATCATTGGCACGGTGTGTCAGTGAACTCTCAGAACAGCGGTTACGTTCGGAATATTCACGGCGGCTGTCATGGTCGTCGTTCGAGCACCGGTGCTTGTCGCAAGACCGGTTGGAGTGACAGCTGCCAGGTTTGCACGTGATGATGTCCAGGTCACCTTAGAGGTGACGTCTTTGGTCGTACCATCGCCGAAATCGGCGAGGGCAGTGAACTGTGGGAAAGCGCCTGGTTTGAAATCGCTAGCGGCGGGCGACACCACCAAGGCGATGGAAGTCGCAGCGCTGACGGACAAAGTTGCCGTTCCAACCTGCCCACCGAACAGTGCCGTGATGATTGCCGTTCCAGGTGCGACCCCGGTGGCACGCCCCGCGTTGATGGTCGCAACCGATGGCGGTGTGGACGTCCATTGAGCGAATGTCGTCAGGTCCTGAGTATTACCGTCTGCGAACGTTCCTATGGCCTGGAAAACTGCTACAGCTTGCTGGGCTATGCTGGCAGCTGCCGGCGAAATGTGAATCGACGTCAGTGGGGAAGAGTCGACCGTAATCGTGGCGTTCCCGCTGATGGAACCGAGTTGAGCGGTGATGATCGTAGTTCCTCCCGTCAGTGGCGTCACCAGGCCGCCAGCGACACTGGCCACCGACGGTGCCGATGAAGTCCAGTCGACGATATTCGTAATCACCCCGGTACTGCCATCGCTGAACGTTGCCGTGGCAACGCAGTTCACGAAAGTAGTAGGCGCGAGTACGGCTGTGGCTGGGGTGACCGAGATCGAAGTGATCGTCGCTGTGGTGACATAGAGTGGCGCCGAGCCAGAGACTCCTTGAAAAGTGGCAGAGATGTTGGCCGTGCCCGGGCCAACCGCGGTAGCAATGTTGACCCGAAGAGTCGCCACTGCCGGGTTGTCAGAGGTCCACTTGGAATCTCGGCTAATGACCTGCTTACTTCCATCGCTGAACGAACCGGTGGCGATGAAGCTCAACCGGGTCCCGGACGGGATGGTTTCCCCGACTGGTGTGACGGACAAGGATACGATGGTTGCATTGGTGACCGTGAGTGTGGTGGAGGCACTGAAAGAACCAAGTCTCGCAGTAATGGTCGTGGTACCCGGAGAGAGACCATGGACCAGGCCATTGCTGGCGATTGTGGCAACGCCGGTATTGGATGAAGTCCAGGAGACCTTTGCGGTTATATATCGAATGCTTCCATCCGTGTAAAAGCCAGCTGCATAAAACTGCAGGCTGGTAAACTGCGCTATTTTTCTGTTTCTAGGCCCGATGGTGAGAGAAGACAGAGTAGCAGGCTGAACCTTAACCGTCGTGTTCCCGGTGACGGAGCCTAAAGTGGCGGAGACCGTTGCAGCGCCGAGAGCGACACCGGCTGCCAATCCGCCTGCGGTGATCGACACCACACCAACGTCCGACGAGGCCCAAGTGACGGAGCTGGTAATATCCTGCACGCTTTGATCGGAGAATGTACCGGTAGCAGTAAATTGTTGGACGGTGCCGAGGATTAAGACCGGATTCGCGGGTGTGATGGTGATCGAGACTAGAATTCTGCCGGTAACCGTGACAATGCCATATCCTGCCATTCCCGACAACGTGGCTTCGACGATTGCCGAGCCGTCTGCGTGGCTGTTAGCGAGACCCGAACCCGAAAATGTAACTACGCTCATGTTGGACGAAGCCCAGAATGCGGAGGAAGTAAGGTCCCTAGTTGATCCGTCACTGTAGTGGCCGATAGCTGTCAGTTGTTGACTTTGGCCTATGAAGATCGAGGCCTCAGCTGGAATAATTTCGATGGATTGCAGGCGGGCTCTTGACGAGCGACTAACACCGGGTCCGAAGCTGCCGCCGCCGCAAGCGCAGAATAAGCTGAGACACAACAAGATGGCTGGAGCTCGAAGTGCCTTCACGGAGGTATTACGTCCTGGACTCTTCCAATTCGGAACATCTAGAGTCCTTCAGTCGAACAGTCGGCGATTATGGCGTCGTGGTTGAAGGTTTCTGCAGGGGAACTGCCAGATCAAATGAGCGCGTTCTGCCGTAAATGCTTTGCTTCGCTGTAGTTACATCGCGTGGGGACGAATGGCAAAGACCCAAGCGCAAAACTTTTCGCTTTATAGGTAGGCTGAGCGCATTGCCTAAGCTTTGCGCAGCAAAATTTAGAATGTTAATTCTAATAGTGATTCAACTCCAGAGTTGATGCTGGTTTATCAGGTGCCTCTCCCGTTGGCTTGGTTGCAGTGTTTTTGCATTTTTGTTACTCCGGGAGATTTTGCTAAGGCCGGCTTATGCCAGTTCTGTAGATTCCTTTGTGTCATTCCCGACTTCGCGATATAGATCGCCATCAATCGTGAACCGAGATTAGATTGTACCCGCGGAGCTTTATGGGATGGCTTGAAGCTGTTCGAGGGACGCAAAGCCGTCCAATCCAGAAGCCTAATTCTTAATTCGTAATTCTTAATGAATGTCCGACAACACCGAACTGTCCACCGTAACTGTGATGCCCGCCAGCTCTTCCGGGGTTGACGAAGCGAACTGCTCGGTCTCGAAGACGCTCGCTTGGCTCACAAAATCAGGAATTCGCACGACCTTGCTTCGCGTGCGGCCGGCGTATCAGCGCAAGTTGCGGAATGACGAATCCAACATGGTGCGAAACCGGATTCGCTACTTTTCTTTGCCAGGGAAAGCCTGGCGGCCGATCTCCGGCGCATTCCTGTTTGCGCGCATCGTCGGACAACTGCGGGAGTTCCATCGCACCGAGCGCATCGATTTGCTGCACGCGCATGGTCTGTTGCCCTGCGGCCATGCAGCGATGCTGCTCAGCAAGGAACTAAGGATCCCTTACGTAGTTTCCCTCAACGGACTCAATGATCTGGGTATTGTCGAGTCCGCTGGCCGAGCGGAGAAATGGCGCCGTCGCATTGCCCTTCGAGTGTGCGCGGAGTCCGGTCGCGTAGTGTGCGGCAGTGAACGCCTTCGGGAACAGGTGCTTGAGCGAACCAATCGCGGTTGTCGAACCTCGGTCGTTTACGCCGGCGTGGATGCTGAATTGTTTTCTCCCGGCCCGGAACCCCCGGGCGATGTCACTGCTGTGTTGAGCGGCGGAAACTTCGAGGAAAGGGAAGGCCACGACCTTCTGATCCGAGCTACGGCGGCCCTGGCCAAAGAATTCCCCTCGATCTCGCTCGAAATCGTGGGTGATGGTCCGGAGCGGCTGCGGCTTGAAAAGCTTACTAAGCAGCAACGTTTGGACGGCGTCGTGCACTTCCTCGGGCGCCAATCAAAGAGCGAAGTCGCCGCCAGGATGAAACGGTGCACGCTATTTGCACTGCCCAGCCAATCCGATGGAGTCGGGTGTCTGCACCTGGAGGCGATGTCCTGCGGCAAAGCGGTGATCGCTGGCCGGGGGCAGGGAATCGCCGAGATCATTGACCACGGTACGAACGGTTTTCTGGTGGGGCCGGAGAACGAGAAGGAACTGGCGCTTGCCATGCGCATGCTGCTCAACGAACCGCAGCGACGTCGGAACTTGGGTGCCGCCTCCCGCGACACGATTCTGGATCGTTTAACCATCGAACACGAGGCCCAGAATCTCCGTCGCATTTATCGCGAGGTGGCTGCGTGAAGAGCCAGTCGCCACCAGGGCAAGCTTGTCTGGGCCTCATTGCAGAAAATGGAAAATCAGAGTCGCGGGTGAGTGATGCGGTTACTTGGCAGCCGCAAGCGTTGCCAAGACATTTGTGACCTTTTCAATCTGGCTCGCCGTGATCTCCGGGTAGAGTGGTAACGACAGAACTTGCCGGGCTGCGCTCTCAGACTCGGGAAAAGCTCCACGGGAATATCCCAAATCGGCATACGCAGGCTGCAGGTGTGCGGGTAGAGCGTAATGGACAGCACTTTGAATTCCTTCGCCATGGAGCGCTGTTTGGAGCCCATCACGGTCTTCGGCTCGGATCGTGAAGAGGTGATAGGCATGCATCGCCCACGGAAACTCGCTTGGAAGCTCGACCGCGGCGTTCGTTAGCAGCTGTCTGTATTTGGCGGCC
>Ga0126381_100010993_pt1 | contig 10214 bp, 9 predicted proteins | sample PanSoiMetPlot_28_FD_96465 | JGI IMG/M metagenome (GOLD analysis project Ga0126381, IMG submission 96465) | Tropical forest soil microbial communities from Panama - MetaG Plot_28 | ecosystem: Environmental > Terrestrial > Soil > Tropical forest > Bulk soil | place: Panama | collected 2016-02-17 | reverse complement strand
CAGCCGCAGATGGCTCGAAATGATCTGCCACGCGACGCCGCCTTTGCCGTTCACACTCTCGATCTGCAACAGCAGGCACTCCCGCAAGTTGCGCGCGCCCACCCCGGCGGGATCGAGCGACTGCACCACGCGCAGCGCCTCCTCCACCTGTTCCGGTTTGTGCTCGCCCACTACCGCGATCTCTTCGAGCGAGGCCGTCAACAGCCCGTCTTCGTCCAGGTTGCCGATGATCGATTCCGCGGCATTGCGGACGTCGTCCGAGATCACGCTCACACTCAACTGCGAACGGAGATGGTCTCCCAGCGTCACCGGCGCCGAAAGAAATGTCTCGAAGGACGGCTTTTCGACCGATTCCGAGGCCGGGCTCTTATACCCCGGATCGAGATAATCGTCGAAGAAGCGGTCGAAATCGATTTCGTCGAAGGGATCGGTCGCAGGCGGCGTTTCCGGAGCCAGGGGATCGACCGGAGCATTCGGCTCCGGTTCGGCAGTGGCAGCGGCGATTTCATCCGCATCCGGGAACAAAGTACCATTGATGGCGACGTCCCCGGAGGCCCCGTCCAAGGAGTTGGCGTCGCTCAGAACGGCCGCATCCAGGATCTGCCTGTCGGCGGCGTCGAGCACGGGCTCCGCTTCCAGAATCGGCAGCAGTTCCTCAGGCGTAATCTCCTCGCCCGCCTCCTCGGTCGATTCTTCCAGAACAGGATTCTTGACGATCTCCTGGGTGATCATCTCTTTCAGTTCCAGCCGGTTAAGCTGGAGGACGGTCACCATTTGAACCAGGCCCGGGGTCAGAATCTGCTTCTGTGCGACCTTCAGTTGTAGTCTCGGCGACAGTAAGCTCATCTGCCTCCCATCATAACCCAATCAACGCATTCTCGCTGCCAAACCAGTCCTACCCAGAGCAATTTATGTGCCGTTCCCGACCTTGGGCCGAAGCAGGGTCACACGTACACTCGGCGGACGCGCGCGCTGATGCTACAGAGGATGTTGTAGGAGATGGTCCCTGCCACCCGCGCGATCTGATGGGCATCCAGTCGCGCTTCGCCCTCCTGGCCCAGCAGCGTTACCTCGTCGCCGGGCCCGAGTGTCGTATGGCTGAGGTCGATGGTGGTCAGGTCCATCGAAATCGTTCCCAGAATGGGGGTGAGCTTGCCGGCGGCGATCACCTGGCCGCGGTTGGAGAGACGGTGGAACATGCCGTCAGCGTACCCGGCGCCCAAAATCCCGATCCGCATCGGACGCGGCGCCCGGAAGCTGCCCCCGTACCCTACCAGCGCGCCCTCGGGGATGTCTTTCACCGCCAGTAGTTTGGCCTTCCAGGTGAGGGCTGGCCGCACCTCCAGGAGTTGCGGCGGCGCCACGCCGCGAGGCGGTGAGACGTAGCCGTACAGCGCATGCCCGGCGCGCACCATGTTGTGCCAGCCTTGGGTGCGGCCGAACCCGATGGCGTTGGTGCTCGATGTATGCAGGTATGGAGGCCGGACTCCGGCCGCGTCCAGGGCCGCGGTCATGGCGTGGAAATATTCGAGCTGCGCCGCGGTCTGTTCCGTAGTGTAGTCGGCCGAAGACGCAAAGTGCGTCATCAGGCCTTCCATGCTGGCGTGGCGCGTCTCGGCGACCGCGGCCAGAATCTCCTGCGCGGCCGCTCGCGTACCCAGCCGCCCCATGCCGGAGTCGATCTTCAGGTGATATCGGACCGGCTTGCCGGAACTCTGCGCCAGCCGGTCCACCTGGCGCATTTGTTCGATGGAGTGGACCGCGGGAGTGAGGTCGTACTCTACCAGGGCCTCGCCTTCGTACGGGAGGAAGCCGCCCATTACCAGGATGCGGGTCTGGTGAATGCCGCCGCAGCGGAGGTTGGCGCCCTCGTCCACGGAGCTGACTGCCAGCCACCGGGCGCCCTCCGCCACCAGCACCTTGGCCACTTCGATGGCGCCGTGCCCGTAGGCATCGGCTTTGACCACCCCGGCCACTTCTACCCCTGGCCCCACCACCGATCGAACATTCCGGAAGTTGCGTGCGATCTGGTCGCGCGACACGAGCACGTAAGAGCGAAATGGAGCGGCCACTCGTTCCATTCTACAGTCGGATCGCCATCGGCCCGCCGCAGCCCGCCCCTCCGCGAGCCGCGGCGGGCCTTCCGCCGCTAGTTGGAGGCGACGGTGGTAGCGCCGCCATCCACCCATGCGCGCAACACTGCCCGGTCGGCTTCAGAGAGGCGCGCTTTGGGGTGCATCAGGTAGTAGCTGGACAGCGGCATCTTGGTCTTTTCCACGGAGTCCAGAATCTCCTCCATCTGGTCCTGCGAAGGAGTCCAGTTAGACAGGTTGAGCTTGGCGCGGCCATCCTCCACGTGACGGGCCACCATCCAGGAGATCGGACTGATCCTGGAATACCAGGGCCACTCGGTTTCGTGCGAATGGCAGTCGGCGCAAGCTCGGCGCAGCACCTCGGCAACCTTGGGATTGACGCCGTGATCGTTCCACACGCTGCGCGACGGGTTCACCGGCGGGTTGATGGTGTTGGGCTGGATCAGTTGGGCCGCGGCCAGGCCGAGAATCAGTGCAAGCGTAGCGGTCTTCAGGCGTCGTTCCATTTCAATCATCCTCTTGGTTTGGGTAGTGTGAGGGCGCTCGCTCAATCGCGCTCGCCTGTGTCCAACAATCTGAGTCTACTGGCGTTTCCGCTTTGGCGTGTCACGCCGATGTGAGCAATTCGTAAATAGCAAATTGAGGCTTCGAACTCCGCAATAACAGTGCCCGCCGCGGTCTGGAATTTACGCTGCTTCATCTTCCCCAACTGAGACAGCGCCGCGAGATGACCCGGAACACATGCGGTGTAAAGATTTCGTACGTATTTGGCTTCAGGTGAATCGCCCGGCGATTTTGGGGATTCCACCGGGTCCAATGCGAAGCCCTGGACCGGTCAAGATAGAACGAAACGGCAACAACGGGGAAGTTTTGACGAGGGAATCCCGGTCTCTGTCCGGGTCCTCACTCGTTCTTATTGAGAGTTGTCGAGCTTTTTACCTTTAACGTGTTCCGGGTAGGCACCGCCAGGTGTCTGATCCGGAGGGTGAGTCGATGTTCCAATTACGTCTGTTTGTCATTCTAGGCATGCTTATGCCGGCGGCAATGGTCCTCTCGGGCCAGGTAGGCCGCGATTCCAAACCCAGACCGGGGGTGGTGGCCACATCCGGCCCGCCTGAGGCCACAGCGAATGTGACTTCGCCAGGAACCGCCGGCGCCGTCGTCAAACCTGAATATATCGGCCAGACCGGTTGCACCACGGGCTGCCACAAACACGACGCCATCTGGAAAAGCTTCTCCACCAATCCGCATTTCAAGAGCGTCGCCTCGGGCAAAGAGCCAGTGGAGAAGACGGGTTGCGAGGGCTGCCACGGTCCCGGCAAGGAGCATGTGGACCAGCGCGGCGACCTCGACACGATCACCCACTCCTTTGCCACGATGAAGCCTGCGGAGATCGTCAACCTCTGCCTCGGCTGCCATAACAAGGAATTCAGCAAAGCCAATATCCGGCGCTCGGAGCATACCCAGCACGACGTGGCCTGCACCTCCTGCCATTCGATCCACAATCCGGCATCCACGCGGAATCTTCTCTCGAAGAGCGAGCCCGATGCCTGCTACCAGTGCCACGCCGACGTGCGCGCACAGTTCGACCTGCCCTCCAAGCATCGCGTGAACGAGGGCCTCATGACCTGCAGCGACTGCCACAATCCGCACGGCGGCTTCACTCCCACGATCGGCATGGGGCAGACGTCCAAGATGCTGAACCAGTCGCACGGCAACGAGCAGCCCTGCCTCAAATGCCATGTGGACAAGCGTGGGCCGTTCTTATTCGAGCACCAGACCGGCGAAGTGGACGGCTGCATCAGTTGCCACAAGCCGCACGGCTCCACCAACGCCAAGCTGATTGCCAAACCCACGGTGACCATGCTCTGCCTGGAGTGCCACACGGGTTCCGGCGATTTCGGCGACCGCACCAACCGGGGCATCACCTATCCCGACCACGCCACCCACAGCATGACCAATCCACGGTACCAGCGCTGCACGGGGTGTCATGTGGCAATCCACGGTTCCAACGTTCATTACCGGTTCTTACGGTAAGGGCCCAACTAAGGAGGATCGAAAATGGACAAGAGAATTCTAGGCATTGCCATTCTGTTCGCCGCACCCGCGCTGCGCGCGCAGCCTGTAGTGACTCCGTCGCCGGACCGCGCCGGGGTTGGGCAGAATGGCAACGGACAGAGCACCGAGTGGGGATCTTACAACGTCACCAATTCCTTTGAGACCGGCTACCGCTTCACTACGGTCGGTGGCGATGCGCGCCTCTTCCGTAGTGTGGAGAACTTCGGTAACGGGCTGCGCCTGTTCGGCGCCAACTTCGCCGCCTACTCCAATAACGGACACGGCCGGCTCTTCGATTCGCTGACGCTGACCTCGTCGGGCCTCGGCAACGATCCGTACGGCATGGCGCACCTGCGCGTCGACAAGAACGAACGCTACCGCTACGACATGATGTGGCGGCGCAGCGACTACGCCAATCCGTCCGAGCTGAATGGTGAGAGCGACACCTTCAAGATGACGCGCCGCACCATGCAGGACCACGACCTGACCATCTCTGCCACCTCTTGGGCCAAACTGCTGCTGGGCTACACCCGGAATCACGAGACCGGCCCCGAGTTCACCGCGTACGAGACCTATATCGGCGGACTAGCCCGCAGCGTACTTCCCCTGGCGCGGGATACGCGGCGCGACTTCAACGAATACCGGCTGGGAACCGAGCTCGATTTCGCGGGCTTCCGCCTCACCATCACCCGCCGCTGGGAGTATTTCAAGGACGACTTTTCGATCGCCAGCCTGGTGCCCGGCCAGCCGTATGCGGCGGACTTCCTCCGCGGCCAGCCGTTCGACCCCAGCCTCGAAGTCACTTACCCGCAGGCCGCCACGGCCTACTCACGCAGCCAGCCGATGCACACCGCCAATCGCGGATGGTTCGGCAACCTGGTGCGCAACCAGAAGTATTGGGCCGTCAACGCCCGCATGACCTATAGCAAGGGCGAGAGCACTACCAGCTATTACGAGACCGAATCGGGCGCCTCGCAGGCTTCGGCTTCGGTTTCGACCGGCGACGGACGCACGCTCACCGGCAGCAACTCCGGCTTTGGCGCGCCCGTCAACGCCGTCACCTACATGCCCGGCACGGGCCGCCGCCCCTTGTCCGCGGGCGATCTCTCCTTCAGCCTGTTCCCCTCGAGCAAGCTGACCATCATGAACAGCCTGTCGGTCCAGGACAACCGCTACGACGGCACCGGCAACGAGTTCCGGCTGCTCAGCAACGGCTCCGCCATCATCAACCGGTATTGGACCTTCCACATCGCCTCGGCGCGCGTCTCCGACGCCCTCGACGTCAACTATCACCTCAATAAGTGGCTGGCGATGAACTCGGAATATCGCTATACCGCCCGCTGGCTGGACAACAACCTCATCCGCACCGGCACCACCAACTCGCGCGACATCAACTCGGTGGCCAATCACATGAACGCCGGGACCTTCGGTTTCCGGGTGAAACCCTCCCGCAGCCACCTCTCGTTCAGCGCCAGTGGGACGCTGGGACGCGACAACGCCCCCGAAAATCCCGTGAGCCAGGCGCGCTTTCACAATATCCGCGCCCGTGCGGACTATAAGGCGAAACGAATGCGCTTCGGCCTCGCCTACCGCCAGGTCTACAACCTGAATGCACCGCCGTCGGTCTTCTCGCAGTCCACCGGCCAGTTGCTGGTGGGGCAGACGCTCGATTATTACGCCTCCCACTCGCGCGACCTTTCGGCCACCACTTCCTTCGAAGCCAGCCGTCGCCTGTCGTTCGACGTGAGCTACACCAAGGCGCACCTGGATACGCTCGCCAACCTCTGGGCCGAGCTGACTCCGGCCGTCAGCACCACCATCAACACGGTGAGCACCCGCGGCTACCTCTCGCAATACATCACCAACCTGCACACGCTATCGGCGATGGTGCGGACGAACTTCAGCCGGGGCATGTTCTATGCCGGCTACGTCATTTCGCGCGACACCGGCGACGGACGCCAGATGCAGAACCTCGGACTGACGGACCTGGCCGCATCCTACACGGCAACGTGGAGCACCTACCCCATGACATACCAGGCGCCGCTGGCGCGGCTCTCGATCAAAATTTCGCCGAAGGTGCAGTGGAACGGCGGCTGGGAATTCTACCGCTATAACCAGCAGTTCTCGTCTTTCGGCTATCAGCCTTACTACCGGGCGCACACCGGCTATACCAGCCTGTCGCTGACGCTGTGAGCCCGAACCAACCCAGGAGATTCGAACCGATGAAAAGAACATTCAGAGCAATCGCTACCGGCATTCTGTGCATCGCGAGCGCCGTGTCCCTCGCCGCCGCGGGAGGCACCGGCAGAACCGTCGAGATCATTGCCGACAAAGACAACGTGTTCAAGCTCGCTGACGGCAGCAAAGGTCCACTAACCCTGAAAGCGGGCGAGGTGGTCAACTTCAAGATCACGTCGCTGTTCGGCGGGGAGAAAGCGCGCGACGGCGCCGTCCACAGTTTCGTGGTCCGCACCTTGCGCGACAAGGGCTGGTCCGTTCGCTTGAAGGAAGGCGTGCAGGAGTTCACCCTGACCGCGCCCGGCCCCGGCAAGTACCTCATCGAATGCACGGTGGAGTGCGGCAAGGGCCACGACAACATGAACATGCAGATGATCGTGGTGAAGTAGACCCGCTTTGCGCCACAATGGATTTCTATGGCGCTCGGCGAATTTACTAAACAGATCGCGCAGCAGGCCCTGCTGTCGGCCACTGCGAAGGACCCGGCTCCGCCGGCGCAGCCCGCGCCGGCGCAGCCTGAAAACCTGGCGGCGGTCCTGCTCGGCCAGATCAATGCCATGCAGAAGGCGCTGAAGGACGATGAAGAGCTGATCGTCGTCTTTCAAACCGGCGACGAGCGCATTCGCGTGATGGAGATCTTCACTCCCGCGCGCCAGATGGCGGTGCTGAGCGGGACCGACGCGCAGCGCAACACGGCGCGCGTCATCTCCTCGATCGACTCGCTGCAACTGGTCTGCAAGGTAGTAAAGGTGGCGCCCGGCGCCAAACCCGTGCGCGTGTCGCTGGTCACTCCGAAGCCGAAAGAGTAGTGGGGTAGGCCTCCGGCCTGCCCAGCCGAGCGTAGCTCGGCAGTGTCGCGGGCCTCCGGCCCGCGCTTTCGGCCCTCGCCGGGCCTCCGGTCCGCGCGAATCTCGCCGGCATAGGCGCAGCCATCGCTCAGCCGAAGCGCCGCGATCCAACGGTCTACGATCTTTCCTCTGCGTCTCCGCGCCTCCGCGTCAATAGCCCTGCCGCTGAGATGTACAAACTCCAGCGCACAGGACAGGAGTCCTGTGCCACTGTCACTCCGCAGCCGAAAGATTCCAACGGGTGATGGCGCGCGTCTCGCGTTCGTAGCCCAACGTGCTCAGCGATGCCGTTCCCAAAACGAAAAGCCGTCCATCGGCCGGGGGCAGCCCCAACCAGCGGCCGGTGAGGATGCGCAGCAAGTGCCCGTGCGCAAACATCGCCACATCGCCGTCCGCTGCCGCAGCCCGAACAATGGCCGCGTCGGCGCGCGCCGCGACCTGCTCGATGGTCTCACCATTCGGCACGCCGTCCCTCCACAAATTCCAGTCCCGGCGCTGCGCGCGGATTTCCGGCGTGGTGCGGCCTTCGTAGTCGCCATAGTCCCACTCGCGGAGGTTAGGGTCGATCTCCGCCGCGTCGAAGCCGGCCAGGCGGGCCGTCTCACGGGCGCGCGACAGCGGACTGGTCAGCACCAGCGCAAAGCGATGCCCCGCCAGGCGCCGGCCGATGGCCTCGGCCGCGGCCCGTCCGGCGTCAGTCAATGGAATATCGGTGCGGCCGGTATGGGCTCCGGAGAGACTCCATTCGGTTTCGCCATGGCGGACCAGCCAGAGCGTTCCGCTCATCGCGTCCGAGTGACCGCCTGTCCCCGCGCGATCTCCCGGAGCACCTCGATTCGTGCGCGCAGCGCCATGGTATAGCAGTATGCCTCATTCGGGGCGGCGCCGCTCGCCAGCAGGCCTTCGGTCAATTGCGCATCGGAGAGCCGGCCCAGGTACTGCATCAGCCATCGGATGTCGGCTACGTCGATGGCCTTTGTCATGTCGGACGTATGAATGCCCCGGTATCCCCACGCGAGCTTGCTGTCCTTTACCTGTACGAACTGCTTGCTCTCGCGGGTATAGCCGGCGCAATCCCACTTAGAACGTTCCGCCGGTCCGCCCCAAGTGCCCATGGATGCGCCCCAATCGTCGATAAAGAACAGGTAGCGGCCGTTCGCATCCCTGTAGATCGCGCTATTGCTGCCGCGAATCTTCCGCTGCATCAATTCGTGGAACCTGGCTCCGGGGCCGGTTGAGGTCTCATCGCGAAGGTCCTTGTTGTCCCAGTCGGAAACCAGCATCGTGAGAATCCGAAGTCCGTTCAATTCAGGTGTGCCCACGAACGGATTGTCGTTCCAGGACCAGCTCCAGCCCGTCAGATACTCGGGATCTTTGGAACGGAGCTGAAAGCGCGCGCCGGAGGTGAATCGGCCTTCGGAATCGATCAGGTCCCGCGCTCGCTTCAGGTCGTGGACGCCCGCGATTGTGCCGCTCTCCACGAAGAAGTTGGGCTCCACGAAGTATCCCACCGCTCCGGCCAGTCGCGAGACAAAGGTATCGGGCCGCGCCTCCTCCCCGAACTTGACGCTCCAGGTGCGCCCATTTGTGTCGCGCACCAGCACCTTGGCGTTCGTGCCGCTCGGATCTTCCTTCACGAATTGAAAGGGAGGCTGCGGCGCCGCGCTCGCTCCTCCGTCGCCGTAGCGCAGATCGAGTTGCTCGACCGGACCGGGGTTATGCCATAGAATCGACGGGCCGTGAACGATCTCCGGCGACTCCTTATAGGAGCGGGGACCACTCTCGGCGCCGGTAGCAATAGAAACCAATAACAGTAATATTGTTGCGCGCACCAGCCGGGAAAGCTGCACGTCGAGAGCCAATCCCGCGTAACCTTTTTCGGCCGTGGAAGTATAACGGTAATGCACGAACTCCGCTACGCCTTCCGGACGCTTCGGAAGTCTCCGCTGTTTGCATCGATTGCCGTTCTCTCGCTCGCCCTGGGCATCGGAGCCAACACCGCCATCTTCACGCTCGTGGACCAGCTCATCCTGCAGATGCTGCCGGTGAGCCATCCGGAGGAACTCGTGCTCCTCACCGGCCGCGGCACCCACTACGGCAGCAACACCGGGGGCAACGCACTCTCCTACCCGATGTACCAGGACTTCCGCGATCGCAACCAGGTCTTCAGCGCCATGTTCTGCCGTTACGTAATGGACTTGAGCCTGAACGCGGATGGCCGAACCGAAATCATCAACGGCGAGCTGGTCTCCGGCAACTACTTTCCCGTGCTCGGTGTCGGCGCCGCTGTCGGGCGCGTTTTCACCGCCGCGGACGATCTCTACCAGGGCGGTCATCCGGAGGCCGTCCTAAGCTATGGCTTCTGGATAAGCCGCTTCGGGGGTGACCGCAATGTCATCGGCTGGCGCATTGTGCTGAATGGATATCCCATTACCATCGTTGGCGTCAGCCGGCAGGGCTTCGACGGCGTGGAGCCGGGCTTCTCGCCGCAGATCCGCGTCCCCATGACGATGAAGAACGTGCTGACGCCGCAGAACTGGTACAACCTCAACGACCGCCGCGGCCGCTTCGCCCAGGTCTTTGGCCGCCTCAAGCCGGGCATGACTCTCGATGCCGCCAAAGCCGGCCTACAGCCGCTGTTTCACGAGATCCTCAACATGGAAGTGCAGGAGAAGGCCTTCGCGCGCGCCAGCCCCGATACCAAGCAGGCCTTTCTCAAAATGTGGATGGACGTGCTGCCGGCCGCCAAGGGACGGTCCGAGCTGCGACGCCAGTTCTCGAATCCCCTGCTGGCCCTGATGGCCATCGTGGGCCTGGTGCTGCTGATCGCCTGCTCGAATGTCGCCAATCTGTTGGGGGCCCGCTCCCCGGCTCGACGAAAGTAGACCGCCGTACGTCTCGCGATCGGCGCCAGCCGCGGTCGGCTCGTCCGGCAACTTCTGGTGGAAAGCCTGGTGCTGGCCGCCGCCGGCGGCAT
>Ga0126381_100010992_pt1 | contig 10215 bp, 8 predicted proteins | sample PanSoiMetPlot_28_FD_96465 | JGI IMG/M metagenome (GOLD analysis project Ga0126381, IMG submission 96465) | Tropical forest soil microbial communities from Panama - MetaG Plot_28 | ecosystem: Environmental > Terrestrial > Soil > Tropical forest > Bulk soil | place: Panama | collected 2016-02-17 | reverse complement strand
TGCCGTCCGATGCAAAAACTCAAGACCTAACAAAACCGTCCCGCCGAGCCAAACGCGAAATGCCGGCAGCATCGCGCGTCGTAACGCTCGAACAGCAAGCTCAATCGTGACGCTGCTCGAAAGTAGGCAAATCGTCGCCCACACAGGCAATGTGAGTACGTCTTTGGGCGTCGGTCCTTTGAGGCTCTTGCCCATATAAAAGACGTAGGCGACCACGAATATCGCAAAAAGCGATGTCTCCGTGATCAGCAGCGCGACCATGCCAACCTGCCCGCGGTCGAGCTTCGTCTCGAACTCTTCGTGAACGGCTGGGAGAACCGGCGTCATTCGAACTTCCAATCCGGATCTTCGGGATGCTTCAAGTCCCATAGCGGCCGGCTCGATCGAACGGGAATGGCCGACTCAAAGTTATAAATAGGGGGAGGGGAAGAGACGCCCCATTCGAGCGTCCACGCGTCCCACGGATCCCGTCCGGCTACGCGCCCTTCGCGCAACGACGACACGATGTTCCATACCAGCACCAACGTCGCGATGCCCTGAAACGCCACCCCGATGGAAGAAATCAGGTTCCACGTCTCCCAGCCTCGGCCTTCCGGGTACGTATAGATTCGGCGAGGCATGCCGAACATTCCAGCAATATGTTGCGGATCGAACGTGAGATGGAACCCGATGACAATCAGCCAGAAATGCAACTTGCCCCAGCGCTCGCTCAGCATCCGGCCAGTGGCTTTCGGAAACCAATAGTAGATCGCTCCAAACAGCGTAAACAGCAGACCTCCGAACAGCACGTAATGGAAGTGCGCCACGACGAAATAAGAGTCCGTCAGCTGCCAGTCGAACGGAGTCACCGCCATCATCACTCCTGTCAATCCTGCGATAAGGAACTGGACCAGGAACGCGATACAGAACAGCATGGGCGTATCGAACCGGATCAAGCCGCCCCACATGGTGCCGATCCAGTTGAAAATCTTGATCGCAGTTGGCACCCCCACCAATAGCGTCGATGCCGCAAAGAAAATATTCGCCCTTGAAGGCATTCCGACGGCGAACATGTGATGCGCCCACACGCCGAAACTGATGAAGCCGATGGAAATTGTCGCGCCAATCATCGCCGCGCGGCCGAAGATCGGCTTTCGTGAGAAGACCGGAATGATCTCAGACACACACGCGAAGCCTGGCAGGATCAGGATATAGACTTCGGGATGCCCAAAGAGCCAGAAAAAGTGTTGCCAGAGAACCGCGTCACCGCCTGCGGACGTATCGAAGAAGTGTGCGCCCAGGTAGCGATCCAGCAGAAGCATGATCTGCGCCGCGCTCAACGGCGGAAGAGCTACCAGCACTTGGCCTGATACCACGAGCATGATCCACACAAACAGAGGCATCCGCGCGAGCGTCATGCCTTTGGTCCGCATGGTAAGCGTCGTCGCGATAAGATTGATCGCCGTTACGGTCGAGCCGATGCCACCAAGAATGATGCTCAAAATCCAATAGTCGGTACTTGTGCCGGGCGAGAAGGCGCGTTCGGTCAAAGGCGCATATGCAAACCAGCCTGCGTCAGGAGCGGCTCCTCGGCCCGCGTCGCCTGTCGCAGTGAAGAAACTCAGGTACAGAAGGATGCCCCCGAACAGCGTCACCCAAAAACCGAATGCGTTGAGCCTGGGGAACGCCATATCGCGGGCGCCGATCATCAGCGGCACAAGATAGTTACCGAGCGCTGCCACGAACGGCATGCCGACAAAGAAAACCATGGTTGTGCCGTGCACTGTAAACAGCCGATTGAACGTCGCCGCCTCGACCAGGTGTTGATCCGGATAGGCGAGCTGCATTCGCATCACTGCCGCCAGGCCGCCTGCGAGAAGGAAGAAGAACAACGCCATGACGACGTACATCAGGCCGAGCTTCTTATGATCGACGGTGGAGAAGCAATCGCGCAGCATTATTTAAAGATCATCACTTAAGCGTCATTAAATACTCGACCATCGCGTCCACGTCTTTATCGCTCAAAGGATCGATGATCATCTTCGTTCCGGATTTCACAGCTTGCGGGTCCTTCAGCCAACGCTTCAAGTTTTCGATTGTAATGGGGAGCATGCCGGAACCGAACGTTGAGCGGGACATGAAATGCGTCAGGTCCGGTCCCGCATCGCCGCTTGCAGGCGCGCCGCGAACTGTGTGGCAATCCACGCACTGCCCGTTCAGAAAGGCCGTCTCGCCCGCGGAGTTCGTCATTTGCGCGTTCTTCCGTTGCGCAGCGGTCCATTTATCGAACTCTTCCGGCGTGTCCACCACCAGCCGAATCAGCATGTGGGCGTGTTGCGCTCCACAGTACTCGGCGCAATTGCCAAGAAACACGCCTGTCTCACGCGGATCAATCCACATACGGTTTTTGCGGCCGGGAATCACGTCCGTCTTTCCGGACATTTGTGGAATCCAAAAGCTATGAACCACATCCGCCGACTGTAAGTTCAAAAACGTCATGCGTCCCGCGGGCACATGGAGTTCATTTGCCGTCACCACTTTCGAATCGGGATAACGGAACTCCCACCACCACTGATGCCCGATCACGTTCACCTGAAGCGAACTTGCCGTCGGCTCGCGGTCCTGAATCGTCGAGGTCACGCGCGCCGTTGCCAGCGTCAGCACGAACACAATCAGGATCGGAATGATGGTCCACGCGATTTCTACCTGGTTGCTGCCGTACACCTGCGGAGGCTCAGCATGTGTGATCGGGCCGCGATCGCGGAATCGCACGATGACGTAAATGATGAGCCCGGTCACGACGGCAAAGATTGCCGCGCAGATCGATAGTACCAGCAGCGAAAGCTCGTATTCGGCGCGCGCCGGAGTTGCAAGAGGGCGGAAGATGCTCTGGAACGCGTGTTCTTGCGCCTGAACGGAGGCACTCAAGCCTACCAAAGCCGCTAGGAAGCGCAAGATGTTCCGCACCGCAGTACAAGCCAGTGTACCTGAAGGCGGCGCCGTTAGTAACCGACGGTGAAGCGGCGCCGTTAGTAACCGACGGTGAAGCGGCGCCGCGTGTGCTTCGGATTCTCCAGTTCGTCGATCATTGCGACAGCATAATCCTCGACTGAGATTTTGCTCTGTCCGTCGGGACCAACCAACAAATCATCCTGGCCGAGCCGGAACTTCCCAGTGCGCTCGCCGGGCACGAGATTATGCGACGGGCTCAGATAGGTCCAATCCAGTTCCGGCTCCTTCGTCAGAATCTCTTTGATCAGGAGCGTTGCCTTCACGCCGCCTTCCCACTCTTTCGGAAAGTCGGGCTGATCCATATCGCGGACTCCGGGCGCAACATAAAGCGACCCGGCCCCGCCAACCGCGAGCAGGCGTGGAACGTCAGCGGCCTTTACTGCGGTGATGATCGTCTGGGTTGCATTCCCTTGTTGATCCATCTTCTCCGCGAGGCCCAGATTCTTCGCGGGCGAATAACAATGGATCACAGCATCTTTTCCGCGAAAATGATCGGTGAGCGCGTTGACGTCATTGACGTCTGCCTTCACGGGATCAATCGCGGGAGCCTTTGGCAGTTTCTCGACACTTCGCGTGATCGCGCAGACCTGGTGGCCGCGGTTCACTGCCTCCGTAAGAATCTTCGACCCGACGTAGCCAGTGGCGCCGACGATTGCAATATTCACAATTCCCTCCGAAGGCTTCTAATTTGCAGCTTCCGCAATGGCGTCCATTCCAAAGCTCGCATCTAAGGACGGCAATCCGTCTATCTCCAAGGGCGCGCTTGCCAGCGAACCCTGGTGAAATAATTCTTGACCCAAACCTGTCAGCTTTGACAAGATGTCCGGCTGCGAAGCGTAGAAGTGCGCGGCGACTACTTTTGCCGAGGCGTTTGCGGATTGCAATGCTCGATTCAGGCGATCAAACGCGAGCTTCACATCGTCATCCTGCTTTCCGAACGCCATTTGCATCCCGCTGAACACGACCTTTGGCGTCGTTACGATAGCCGCCCGAGTGGTTGACTTCGCGGCATTTCCGGTCTCCACGCGCGCGACGCCTTCGCACGAAGCAAACGGCTCGCGTGGCGCGCGTTGAGCCTCCACAAGATTCATCGCTGCCTGCGGAAAGACGCCAGCCACCGCAGAACGAGCTGCTTCCGCTCCATCGAGCGAGCTTAAATAACAGGTCACAGCCTGCATCGTTGCGCCCTCTGAGGCTTGCTTGAGGCGATCAACCGCTTCACGGATCATCGGGGCGCGTTCTGCGGTTAGAAACGCTACGCCGTCCGGATTTACGACCTTGCGATCCAGGAACGTCGCCTCAAGCTCAACCTGGGCCTCTTCCATCGGCAACGCGCTTACTTGCACGGTGGTCAATACGGGCAAGGGCATCTTCTTTTCGGTGAAGACTTCGCTGACAATCGTTTGCACGCGGCGCATATCACCCGTGCCCGCAACGAACGCGCGCAGCCGTACGATCTGCCGGTTTCCCTGCATCAGCACCTTCAGGGCATCTCTGGTTTGCTGCGAAAGAAGACCTTTGCCCGAAAGCGGCGAGACGCCGAATGTCAGCCGATTCGTCTCCGCGACGATCGCCGGTGGAGGATCGGCCGGCAGAGCGAGCGTCTGCGTGACCGGTTCCTTATCTTCATTCTTTTTTTTCTTCTTCATCTTGGGCGTAGGCTGCGCAAGCGCCGAAGGCGTTTGTGTGATCAACCCTGCCGCAAGAACAAACCCCATCAAAGAAGCTAGTGCGTGCCGCATGGCAAAAAAGAAACACCCTCATCGTAGCACCGAGATTGTGTCAGCGGATGTAAACTCAGACACATGCAAAGCCCAGCCGCTACTTGGGATAACCTTTTCTATCCGCCGCCAGACTACCAATATTTCCGCAAGCCGGCGGGCGATTTCACAACACGCTCCGCCCTTCGAGATGCATGGCTGACCGACGCCGCCATTCTCGCTTATGGCCGCCGCGGGAAGACTCGAATGGAGCAGAGTGAGCTCGACAAGATTTTCGATTCGGCCGGACTGAAGGCCACGTATCTGGGTCCGTGGTTTCCCGCCAGCGAGGGCACGCAGGGGTTCTTTGCGTCGAACGCAAACTTCGCCATCCTCTCCTTTCGAGGGACGGAAAAGGACGACCCATCGGATCTTAAAAGTGATCTTGAAATCATGCTCCGCAATTCGAAGGGCGGGTTGCCTTGGGATGCGCAGGATGGCGTCTTAGTTCATGAAGGATTCGCGAACGCCTTGAACCAGGTATGGAATCCAACGCGCGATCTCCTCGCTGCTTATCGCGCAGCTCATCCACACTCGCCCGTGCTCTTCACCGGGCACAGCCTCGGTGCCGCTCTGGCGACTCTTGCCTTCTCGAGGTTTAAAGCAGAGCCCGCGTGTCTTCATACCCTGGGTTGCCCTCGTACCGGCAATGCGGCGTTCTGCGCGTTGATTTCAAATCGCGATCTCGTTCGTGTTGTAGATGGAAATGACTTCGTGACGCAGGTTCCTCCTGATGGAGAGTTCTATTCGCATCCCGGCAAACCGTTTCCCATTGGCGCCGCAGCCAAGCCGCCGCTTACCTTGCTCGGTGATCTGGATGTGCTGTTCCAGGGCGGGTTCCGGTTCGCGCTTCATGAACCGCCGCCCGATGTTCTGGCGGATCATTCTCCCGCGAGATACGGCTACTTCCTTTGGGAGCGAGTATAGACCCTGGTTACAGCCCTTACCCTATCGCGGACCTTTGGGAACGAGTACAGGCCTGGTGGGACAGGCTTTAGCCTGTCGCAGGTATGACAAGCTAAAGCCTGTCCCACCGATTACTCAAACCTCAATGCGCGCAGTGGATCGATTCGCGCAGCTCTGCGAGCAGGAATCCAACAGGATGCCAGGCCGGCAAGAGCAAGCATCACCGTGACGATCCCTATCGTAATGGGATCGTGCACGGTTATACCGAACAACTGCGTTGCGAGAAGCCGGGCTGCGAACCACGCGCCCGCGAGCCCGGCGACCAGCCCGACGATGACAGGCAGCATGCCTTGCTTTAAGATCATGCCAACCACTTGGTCGGACTTCGCGCCTAAGGCCATCCGAATCCCGATTTCCGAGATTCGGCGGGCGACGCCGAACGAGATGATCCCATAGATTCCGAGCGACGCGAGCAGCAGAGCTGCAATCGCAAAACCGCCTGCGAGCTCCATCTGAAAGCGGCGGACAGCTAACGATTCCTCAATGATCTGGTCCATCGTCTGAGTTGCGGGAAGCGCCATCTCCGGATCAGCGTCTCTGAGGACCCGGTGCAAAGAACCGATTACGGCCTCGGGCTCGGCGCGCGTGCGGAGCACGAAGGACATGTTAATAGGCTGCATGCGCCAGTAATGTTCGTAAATTGTGTAGGGCGGCGTTTTATCCAGGCCTCCCGCGGGAACGTCGGAAACCACACCAACCACCTCGGTCGAAATCTCCGTCATGGCGCCGGTCCCGCCAACTCTGCGCCCTAGGGCGCTGCGTCCCGGCCATAGGCGCTTGGCTGCGCTCTCGCTGATGACCACTCGAAATTGATTCTTGTCGGACGCGTCTAAGAATCGGCCTTCGATCAGCCGGATTCCCATTGCCTGAAAATAGCCGGGCGTGACGAAGCGAAAATTCGCAATCAAAATTTCGTCGTCGGCTTTCGGCGGAGCATCGGGGCTTTCCAGGCCGTCGAGCCAGTCCTCGCCGCGAAGAGGCAGAAGGGTCGTCCCTCCCGCGACCTCCACACCTGGAATCTGAGCAAGCTTCGGAATAATGTCCTCGACGAAATATCGTCTTCCATCCTTCGCGTACTTGGGCGCGAGGAAGGAAACGTCTTGTGTGATCACGTGAACGGTCTCGAAGCCGCGCTCCACCTTCAGCACGCGCAGAAAGCTCATCAGCAGAAGGCCTCCCGCGATCAGCACGATGGTGCTGAGGGCGACTTCGAGGCCCGCCAGAATTTCGCGTATTCGCAGCTTTGACCCCGTAGCAGTCGAATTGGACGACGCTGCTTTTAAGGACTCCTGCGGCTCAGTCCGAGACAACCGCCATGCGGGAAGCAGCCCGCAAACGAGCGTGGCGAGCAAAACTGCGGCTCCCGCGAACGCCATTACGCGCCAATCGATATGGACCTCGTCAATCCGCGGAACTCCCGGAGGCGCTGCCAATACTAGGAGTCTGACTCCCAACTGCGCAAGCAACAAGCCAAGCATCCCTCCAAGCGTCACCAGCACGAGCGCTTCGCGCAGCACTAGCCCGAAGATTCCACCTCTTCCCGCTCCCAGCGCGATTCGAATTCCAGCCTCACGAGTGCGGCTGGAGGCGCGAACCAGCATAAGATTTCCGACGTTAATACAGACGATCAACAGCACCGCGGCCACGGTGGCGAGCAGAAACCAAAGTGCGGATCTGGCGTTTCTAGTCATTTGCCGCGCCAAAGGAAATACCCCGATGGAGAAATTCGTATGATTCTGTACTTGAAAGGGCGTGATGATCGTTTTCAGCTCGTCCGAGATAGGCCTTGCGCCTAGTCCCGGTTTTCCCCGCACCAGGGCAACGTAATTCATCTCCCCGTTGCTCGGCTGTTTGGACAGATCCACATGAAACGCTTTGAAGATCAACGGAGCGACCGGAGGTCCCGCCAGCGCACCCCACTGTTCGCCTTGAGGAAGATGAAGAGTTGGTGGCATCACGCCGATGACCGTATAGGTCTCACCATTCAGTTGGAGCTTTCGGCCCATCACCTGCGGATCCGCCGCAAACCGCGTACGCCAAAGCTGATCCGTCAGAATCACTTTGTCGCCCAAGGGCGGATGCTCTTCATCACGAAGAAAATCGCGGCCCAACACGGGCTGCACGCCCAGGGTTCGGAAGAAGTTGTACGAAACGCTAAGCGCCGGGAGCTTCTCGGGCTGCCCAAGGCCGACCATCGTCAGATAGTCGAAGTGCGCGAGCGCGATATTCTCGCAGGATTGGCACTTATCGCGCCACTCATGAAAGATGCGGCCATTTACCGGGAAATCGCCGGCAATCTTGAATTGCGGCGGGGGAACGGCGCGAACGACGAATAACTCGCCGGGCTTCGTGAATCCCAGCGGCTCCAGCAGGACCCCGTTGACGATGGAGAACATTGCGGTGATCGCGCCCAGACCGAGACCGAGCGTCAGAATCGCCGTCGCCGTGAAGCCCGGGTTTGCTTTCATTTGCCGAAACGCGTATCGAATGTCCTGCGCGAAGCGTTCCAGCCATACCCAGGTCCACATTTGGCGCGTAACTTCCTTCGTAAGTAGTTCGTTGCCGAATTCGCGGCGGGCGTTCCGGCGAGCTTCTTCCGGTGTTTCGCCGCGCGCAATGCGCTCCTGTTCCGCCATGTTCATGTGGAAGCGAATCTCTTCGTCTAATTCGTCGTTCTTGCGGCGAAGGAATTTCATGCATTGCCTCCGCTCATAAGTCCTTGAATCGCGGAGCTCATAAGATTCCAGCGGTCCTCTTCGCGCTTCAGTTGTTTCTTTCCGGCGGCGGTAAGACTGTAAAACTTCGCGCGCTGGTTATTTTCCGTGTTCTTCCATTCGGCCTTGACCCAGCCTTGCTTTTCGAGCCGGTGCAGGGCAGGGTAGAGTGACCCGGTCTCCACCTGCAGGACATCGGAAGAAGCGGTGCGGATCGATTGAGCGATCCCGTACCCATGCTGCGGCCGCAGGTAGAGGACACGGAGGATGAGCATGTCGAGCGTTCCTTGGACCAGTTCGATGCGATTTTGGTAGGGCTCTGGTTTGGACATGGCTGTAGACAGTCTATAGCCATACCCTGTAGATTGTCTACGCCTATGTTCGGGGGCCATATTCGTAAGAGAGCTCATTGCCAATGCAAATCCGCCACGAAAATCTCGCAGGTTCTATCGAAGGCAATGGCGCCGGTCTCTCTTCAATGCGGTCAGCACGCTTAGAGTTTCATTGCAAAGTTTGCGCGGCGCTGTCGTAAAACAGGTGGGCTGGTGTTACTTACAGGAGACATGATGAATTTCCTCAAAGCCGCTATTGTTGCGATTGGATTACATTCCTGCGCCGTTTTCGGCGCAGATTTCTTTCCATTGCAGGCCGGCAATATGTGGACGTATCGGGAGCCGGTAACTGGACAGACATTCAGCGTCCGCATTGGGCAACCCGTGATGGTTGCGGGACATCAGTACTTTGACCTGATCGGATACACAAGCGCCGACCTCCTGGTCAGGATCGAGGAGACGTACGGGACGCTCGTGTATTGGGATGCGGACCGCAACCAGGAGATCCTGCTTACATCCTTCGAGCAGTTCGAAGGTGGCCATTGGATCGCGCCCTTCCGGCCGTGCGCGGAACAGGATGGGCAGGGTCAGCTGAAATTAGGCAATCATGACGGCCCTGCTGGCCCGATTCCTGGCGTTCTGGAGATTCGATACCGCGTTATCGGATGCGCGGACGTAGGAGTGACCGGAGAACAGTATGCGGACCATCTCGGAATGTTGCGCCGTGTTGTGTCTACGATTGCCGGTCCACGCACCTTCGATTTGATCGCGGCGCGCGTTGGCAATATCGCGATCGAGGCAGCGCCGAGCGCGAGCTTCAGCGTGTCGCTCGGACCAATGACCGGCGAGGGACTTATTCCGGCGACGCTTCGCCTTCATGTCAATTCGAACTTGCCGCTTCTGCTCTCATTCTCTTCGGGACAGGAATACGATTTAGCCTTGAAGAACAGCGCCGGACTTACACTCTGGCGTTGGTCCGCCAGCCAAACGTTTTTGCAGGCATTCCACGAAAGGATCGTGCCGGACGAATGGAGCGCGACCGTCGATATACCATGGCCGACAATTTCGCAGGGAGTTCTCCAGCCCGGGGACTATACGGTGGAGGCGGTGGTCACGAACATCAACACTTTGCCGCTCGCCGCAACGGTTCCAGTAACCATTGGTTTAGCTGCGACTTCAGCCGCTAGCCCACTCCCTTCACGACTCCACTGAGCTAAAGAGCCGAGGGCGCACTCCTCGAAAAGCTCGCCATGCGCCCGCCAAATTCGATTTTCCGACGTTTCCGACCGAACTCTACGCCTGACCCAGCAGCGCAGGACCACCCTCAGCCTTGAAGACGGCAATCGCCTCCTGATGGAGCGCCTCTGCCCTGTGCAGAATCTCTTTGAACTCCGCATCGCCGCGAATCGGATCAAGCCATGGATCAGAAGCAAGCTGCGGATAACACAGGTA
>Ga0126381_100010991_pt1 | contig 10217 bp, 7 predicted proteins | sample PanSoiMetPlot_28_FD_96465 | JGI IMG/M metagenome (GOLD analysis project Ga0126381, IMG submission 96465) | Tropical forest soil microbial communities from Panama - MetaG Plot_28 | ecosystem: Environmental > Terrestrial > Soil > Tropical forest > Bulk soil | place: Panama | collected 2016-02-17 | reverse complement strand
GTGGTCCACACCGTTGAGGGCCGCACCTATGTGTTCCAGGCGACGCAGGCGCGGCAGCAGGTGGCGACGAGCGCGGTGCGCCGCCTCGTCGACCGCTTCTGCAACGTTTAGGTGGCAGAAGTCCTGGTCGGCATGATGGACGCCAAGACGTTCGATCGGCGTCAGCTCGATGCTCTGCGAGTAAAGATCGAGAAGGCCAAGAAGAAGCAGTGAGGAAGTGAAGAGGTAAGGCCGGCGGAGGGAGGCGTGATGTTGTTGCATCTCCTAGAGGCGGCGCTGCGGTCCCTCGCCCTTGGTGGCGTCGTGTGGCTGTCCTTGCGGCTTTTCCGGATCGAGAACCCGCAGACCCGAATGACCGCCTGGATCGCCGTCCTGATCGTGTCTCTGTCGATGCCGGTGCTGATGCATTGGACGACGGTAAATCTTCCGGTCGATGCGCCCGCATCCTCGGCGACCGCAAGGGTGCCGGCCGCGCCCGCTGCGCCCCGACCCGCCGCCCCGACGCAGCTTTCAGCGGAAAGCATGCGCTCGCCGACGGCGGAAGCGGATGCCGGACCTGTCTCGCAGTCTTTCGAATCGGCTCCGGCCTCGCCGCGCGCGGAGACGGCGGCGATCGACTGGCAGTCGCTCGCCATCGGCCTTTATCTCGCGGTGGGCGGCGCCCTGCTGTTGCGGCTCGCGATCGGGCTCGCGCTGACTTGGAGTCTCATGCGCCGCGGCCAACGCCTCGATGCGGAGTGGGCCGCGGGCTGCGACGTGCGCATTTGCGCCGCCGTGGCGACGCCGGTGACCTTCGGCACCACCATCCTGCTTCCGGCGGAGTGCCTCGATTGGAGCGCGGTCAAGCGCCGCGTGGTGCTGGCGCACGAGCGCTCGCACGTCGCCTGCGGCGATTTTCATGTCCTGCTGCTCGCGACGGTGCACCGCGCGGTCTTCTGGTTCAGCCCGTTCGCATGGTGGCTGCTCAACGAACTCGCGGAGACGGCGGAGCTCGTCAGCGACGATGCCGCAATCAGCATGCTGGGTGATCGCCCCTGCTATGCGGAAATCCTGCTCGATGTCGCGAGCAGCGCGCGGGGGATTTCGGCCGGCGTCGCCATGGCGCGGACGCGCAGCGCCGTGCGGCGCGTGGAGCATATCCTGGCCGCAACCATGCCGCCGGCGCCCCGCCTCGGCGCACGCCAGCGGATGCTCGTCCTCGCGAGCCTCGTGCCGCTTGTCGCCATGGCGACGGTCTCCTATTCAAGCTCGCTGCCAAGAGAAAACCGGCTCATGAAGGTGACGTTCCGGGCGTCCGAAGCCCGGTTTAAGGCTGCGGCAGCGCCGGCGCTTTGGATCTCCGGCGATCTGCAGCTCGGCTCAACCGACATGTTCCACCCGGATGCGGATTGGAAGACTGTTGCCGCCCGCACGCGCGCGGTCGAACTGCTGCCGTGGGCCGCCTTGAACCGCACGGAGGACGACCTCAAGCGCGTCTTTGAAAATCTCGCCGAGCGGAAGATCGCCTTGGCGTTGGAGATCCACGTTCTGCCGCGGACCGATCAATGCCCGCAGCCGACCAAGGCCTATTCCGACCCCGACGAGTTGGAGAAGATTCTCCGGCGCCTCCAAAGCATCGGCGCTGATCTTAGATATGTCGATATGGTCGACCCGTTCTTCTACGGCCATCGTTTCTCCGGGCCGGGTGCCTGCCTCGAGCCCACGGCCAAATTGGCACGGCAGGTCGCGCAGCGCGTCAAACTCATCCACACCTACTTTCCGAAGGCGCAGGTCGGCACTTCCGAGCTCGTCGACGAGTCGACACCCTGGATCGATGAGCTCGTGGAGTGGACCGAAGCGTATCGGCAGGCGACCGGTGAGCCGCTCGCCTTCTTTCATGCCGACGTCGCCTGGTCGCATCCGGCCATGCGCAACCTGGTGCCGCTGGAGAACGCGCTGGCCGTGCGTCACATTCCCTTCGGCATCATTTACAACGCCGATGATGCCGCCCACTCGGACGCGGCGTGGGCGGAGAATACGCGCCAGCACATCGCGGAGATCGAGTCGGCGCTCGGCCTGCATCCGGATGTGGCGATCTTCCGCAGCTGGGCCGGCTCCCCGAGCCGCGTGCTGCCGCAGACCCAACCCCTCACCCTCACCAATCTCGCGGCCCAATATCTGCTGGCGCGCCCTTCGCTGACACTCACGCGCCAAGCCGACATTTTGTCGGGCCGGATGGTCGATGCGCAGGGACAGCCGGTTGCAGCGACCGAGCTGACGATCGAGGCCATTGACGTTTCGGGCAGCATGGACCCGGTGGACCGCCACCTGACCGGCACGGTTCCGCCGAACGCGGCAACGGCGGCCATCGCGATCCAGGCCAATCTCTCGCAAGCCTGTATATGCGCCGGCAGCATCGATGCGTCGGTCGGCGTCATTCACTATGATGAGACGAGCACCGGCCGGCATGAGGAGGTTCCACCCTTCCCGGCGGCCGCCGGCGCGGATCGCCCGTCCATCCGGGCGATGCAGTTCTTTCCCGGCCAGCCCGTCAACCTGACTTTCAAGTCGTTCCCGGTGACGCCCGGCGCGAGCTTCGATTTGGCGATGCCGCTCGCCGTCTCCGCAAGCGGCGAGCGCGCCGGCTATGCGGCCCTCATGTTCTCTGACAGCGGCGGTAAGAACTTGCGTTGGGACCGATTGTGGTTCCGCCCGTCCGTGCGCAGCGTGGGACACGCCGTCACCGACGCCGACGGCCGTTTCCAGATGGAGCTTCCGGCCGAGGCGGTCGCGGCGGGCTCCGAAATTCGCGCTTATTTTCCGGGCAGCGCCGCGCTCGGCTCGCAGACCGCGACCCTGTCTCAGGAAGGGCAGTTCTGAGCGGCGATCCGGCTTGATGCCGCGAGATGATTCTCGCCGGAACCTTACATCGCACAACACTACGTGGTGTCTGCGCGGTAAACGCTCTCATTCCCGACCTCCAGCGCAGGCGTTTCGCGACGACAAGAGAGTGGTGCGCGCGCGACTGCAAGGGCGTGGTCTTCCAGGTTTCACTGCCGAGACAGTAGCGTCGCGGCGGCACCGCCCGAAATGCCGCGACTTAATGGGCGCTCGACGGGAGCCGTGCGGTGTGGCTCGCCAACCATCCCGCGCCGTCGCGACCGCTCGTCGCCGCTGCCGATCGGACGGGCATCTGGCGCGGCACCTACACGCGATCCGAGACGGGTGACGTCACCGCTGTGTTCCATTACTTCGCGGTCCTGGGAAACCCAGGAGTCCCGACCGGAGATTTCGACATGACGGGCGTGGCGGGACCGCAAGGCAATCATCGAGCTCTTGCCAAAGGCGTGGATCATGCAGCCGCCACCTCACGGTTGGATTGGATGGCGACTATAACGAAGGCTCCGGCGACTACTCCGGACACGTCCACGCGCACGGGATGCGCCGCTTCGTCCTGCGGCGGGACCTGATCAGCTTGAGGCCCGGCGGTAGCGGGCCCGCAGGCCCTGGCACACGGCCTGCTTGTGATCGTTTAGCCACAGCAAAGGCAAATCCGCAGCGAACATTGTCATACCACCGCCTATAACGCTACATGGTGTAGCGCTATGTCCGCGCTTGGTTTTCAACATCAGACGCAAGGTGGACTTCAATGAAGAAGCTATTGCTCGGAAGCGTCGCGCTTGTTGTGGTTGCCCAAGCTCCGGCGTCGGCGTCGGATCTGAATACCCCGCCGGGGTACATGAAGGCGCCCGCGATGGCGCCGCTCTACGACTGGACGGGCTTCTATATCGGCGGCCACGCGGCTTACAGCTGGGCGCATTCCGACGGGCAGACCACGGACCTGGCCAATGGGCGCGTGTTTACCCCCTCGAGCAGCAACGCCTCGGCATTTCACGGCGGCGGCCAGATCGGTTACGACTACATGCTCCCGTCGCGCGTCGTGCTCGGCATCGTCGGCACGCTCAGTTCGGGCAGCCACAACTCGAGCACCAATGTCGGCTTCAGGGAGGTCAGCACGAGCGATGGGAAGACCGACTACACCGGCAGTGTGCGCGCCCGGCTCGGCTACGCGTTCGACACGTGGTTGCTGTACGGCGCTGGCGGCTGGGGGTGGTCGCACGGTTCCTCCACACGCACCCAAGTCACCGGCGTGGTCGGCAATGCGGTCCCCGGCACCGTCGAGACGACCTCGACGAGCAACAGTGGCTGGACGGCGGGCGGGGGGCTCGATTATGCCCTGGCGAAGAATTGGGACGTGTTCGTCGAATATCGATACTCTCCCCGCGCCACAACCCTGACGTTCCCGATCGCGCAGCGATCGTCGACCGTGAACAGCACCAACAACGCGATCGAGGCCGGCATCAATTGGCGATTCAATTTGGGCGCACTGGCCGGAGCGCGCTACTGATCCTCCGCCCTCAACTTCATGACGACTGACGCCCCGGGTGAAGACCTGGGGTATTTTTTCCACAAGGAATCTATCCCGGTACTGAACCAATCACGTGGCGTTAGTGTCACCATGCGTGGCGTTATAATCTATGAGAATCCTGACTTGCTGATTTACGTTCGTTGTGGACAGGCACCCGCAACGGTATCCGGCACCGGGAACGTGACGAGGCTGCACCTCTCAAAATTGGTGCGCGCTACCGATTGCGCAAACACATACATCAAAATCCCGATATCAACATCCAGCGATCCCCTTAGGACCACAAAATTATGCCAAGGTTATAATGACGCCACATCTGGTGGATACGCTCAGCATACACTAAGAAGTCGATCGCGGTTCTCGGGCTAAAGTCGAGCAATTCTCAAGCGACCCTTGTCGAGTGATCCGTCGGATGGGAAGCGCCGTGACAACGCGCGAAATTCGATGTGAGGCGTGCGGGACGATCAACCGCCTGCCTGACTATTCCGTTCGCAGCATCCCCGAATGCGGGAACTGTCATTGTCGGCTGCCGGAGAGGCGATCGACCATGATACGGCGCGCGGTCTATCGTTTCCGCATGCAGATTGTTGCCGCCTCGATGATAGGCACGCTCGCCTGGGTGGTCCTGGTCGCCATGATCTCTGGCAGCGGCAAGCAGATATTCGCCGACACGCCGCCGGCCACCGACCGGCTGCCGCCGCCGCCCCCGACATGCGTGCAATACCTGTTCCCGCCGCAGGGGCTGAGCGAGGAGCAGAGCGGCACCGAGCGCTCGGCGACCCTGACCATCAGGACGGCGCCCGGCCTGTCCTATCTGGTGAAGCTCGATAATGTGGCGATCGGCTCGCCGGCTTTGCTGTTCTTCCTCGAGGGCGGCCCCCCCTTGGAGGCTCGCGTTCCACTCGGCCAGTTCAAGCTCAAATACGCCGCCGGAAACCATTGGTGCGGCGACAGCGATCTCTTCGGTGACGACATCTTCTTCAACGAGGCCGCCGAGACGCTGACCGTCACGCGCCCCGCCGCCGGCGCCGCCCGTCAGACCATCGAATTGCCGCTGCGCAGCACTGGCAACTTCGTCGCCAGGCGCATCACCCGCAGCGAGTTCTACAGCCGGTGATGGGGCCCAACCGGCTCATGATCTAGCCGCGGTACTGCCGGCGTGCAGAGCCGACGTTTTCCACGATTGTCGTCGGACCGATTCGCCCGCGCTCCCATCCTTGAGGAGCCCGCGAAGCGGGCGTCTCAAAGGATGTGGCGCAGGCGGCTTCAATCTGCGGCCATGGTGCGCGAGAGCCTCCGGACGCGCGGACGAAGCGGCCCGCGCTCCTCACCTTGGAGGCAGGCATGTACATCAGCGACCCCGGGACCAGTCTCCGCCAGTTGTTTGAGTGAGTGGAGCGCACCTTTTTGCCGGTTATATTGATGCAACATGTTGTCGATATGGTGATAGTACTCAACGAGAGCGATCGGGTTGGTCGACAAAACCATGTAATCCTTTCTGATCGGAAGAGCGGTGACGACACGTGAAATTCGGTGTGAGGTCTGCGGCGCACTCAACCGTGTGCCGGCTTATTCCGTGCGGCGCATTCCCGAATGCGGAAGGTGTCGTTGCAAGCTGCCGGAGACCAGATGGGCGCTCATACGGCGCACGATCCATCGTTCTCGCATGCAGATCGCGATCACCTCGGCGGTCGCCCTTTTGGCGTGGCTGGCTGTCGCAATGATCGCAGGGCGCGGAAAGCAGACTGAGAGTCAACAAACCACCCGAGCGCCGGCGTCAGATGCAACATGCGTCAAGAATTTGGTTGCATCCCAAGGATTCAACGACGGCAGCAACGCCTCCGGGCGCCCAGCGGTCTTGACCATCAGGGCTGCGCCCGGCGCATCCTATCTGGTGAAGCTTGACAAGGCGGATTCTCCGGCCTTGCTGTTCTTCGTCGAGGCCGGGCAACCTTTGGACGCCCGCGTTCCGCTGGGCGAGTTCAGGCTCAAATACGCCGCCGGGAACCATTGGTGCAAAAGCGACGCGGATCTGTTCGGTGACGACACGGTGTTCGGCGAGGTCGACGAGGCGTTGAGGCTCGCGCCCTCCAATACCGGTGCGTCGCACTTGACCATCGAATTGCCGCTGCAAACAGACGGCAAACTCACCGCGACGAAGATCAGCCGCGACGCGTTCTATAGTCGATAGGCCAGGGGCAAATTCCATTCCGCGCTCACCCATAGCCCGCGAAGGCGAGCGTAAACGCCCTGACGTGCCCGGCATCCACGTCTTCGCTCCGCGCCAAGGCGTAGATGGCCGGGACGAACCCGGCCATGACCCGCAGGCCGGCTGACGTCCCTTACAACCGCGCGGTCGCGGGCGCGCGGACCTTGAGGGCGCGGCCATCGGTGAGATCGACCGGCGGATTGAGCACGACCTCGTCGCCCTCCTTGACGCCGGCGCTCACCTCGACGCTGGTGCCGAAGTCGCGCACCACGGTGATGGGATGGATGCGCGCCATCCCGTCCTCGACCACGGCGACGCTCAGGCCCTCGCGGTTGAAGATGATCGCCTCGGAGGGGACGATCAGCGACGGCGTCTTGCGCGGAATCTTGAGCTCGACCGTGCAATAGATGCCGGGCGAGAGCGCATGGTCTGGATTGGGCACATCGATCTCGGTCAACAGCGTGCGCGTGCCCGGCTGCAGCGCGTCGGCGATGCGCGCCACTGTTCCGGGAAAGTCGCGCCCGGGCAACTCGGGCACCCGCACGACCGCGGCGACACCGGGCGCGAGGCCCAAGGCCTCCTCCTGCGGCACATAGAGCTGGATGCGCAGCGTGTCGCGCTGCATCAGCGTGAACAGGGTCGTGCCGCTCGCCGCGTCCGCCTGCACCAGCGTGCCGACGTCGACATTGCGCCGGGTGATGACGCCGTCGAAGGGCGCCACCACGCGCTGGTAGGCCTTCTGCTGGCTCAAGACACGCAATTGCGCCTCCTGCGCCGAAATGTTCGACTCTGCGACCTTGATCGCCGCCTCGCGCGCCGCGAGGTTCAGCCGGTCGGTGTCGCCCTGTTGCGGCGTCACCCAGCCCTTTTGCACAAGCGGATTGTCGCGGTTCCAGGTGGCCTGCGCGAGATCGCGTTGGGCGCTCGCCTGTTGCAGCGTGGCCCGCAGCTGCGCGAGCGTCGCCTCGGCCTGTGCGATCTGATGGTCGAGCTCGGGCGCAGAGATTTCCACGAGCAGTTGCCCGGCCTTGACCGGGGTGCCGATATCGACGTCGCGCCGGGAGATATAGCCGCTCGCCCGCGCATGGATGTTGGCTTGCGCGAAGGCCTCGGTGGTGCCGGGCGAGGTCACCGCGATGGTCGCCTCGCTGGCGCGCACCGCGGCGGTGCGAAGGCTCGGCACGAAGTCGCGCCGCTCGTCCGCCGCGGCCATGATTTGCGCATGCAGAGTGTAGTGCCGCCAGAAGCCGAAGCCCAGTGCGCCGGACAGCAACAGCAATGCGCCGGTGGCGAGAGCACTTGCGCCACGCAGTCCCTTCGCCTTGGGCAGCGCTGCCGCACCACGCGCATGCTCACCGGGCGCAGCGCCCTCATTGGATGCAGGACCGTGCTGGACATAATTCATTGTGGAATCTCCGCGAATACGCCATGGGCCGATTTGCCGTCGTTGCCTCGGCGCAGTATGGCAAACAAATACGGGACCACGAGCAATGTCGTGGGCGTAGCGAACAACAAGCCGCCGATCACGGCGCGCGCCAGCGCCGCATTCTGTTCCTCGCCGGGGCCGCCGATCGCCATCGGGATCATGCCGACGATCATCGCGATCGCGGTCATCAACACCGGGCGGATGCGGGTGCGCCCTGCGGCGATCGCCGCGTCGAAGGCGCGCAGGCCCGCGAGCTGCTGCTCGCGCGCAAACGTCACCAGCAAGATCGAGTTCGCCGAGGCGACGCCAATCGCCATGATCGCGCCCATCAGCGAGGGCACGCTCAAGCTGGTGCCGGTCACGTAGAGCATGGCGACGATGCCGCAGAAGGTCGCCGGCAGCGCCATGATGACCACGAACGGGTCGCCCCAGTTCTGATAGTTCACCACCATCAGCAGATAGACGAACACGGCCGCGAACACGATGCCGATCGCGAGATCGCGAAACGCGGCGTTCATGCTGTCGATCTGGCCGATCACCTCGATGCGGTTGCCGGGCGACAGCTGCCCCTTGTACTCGGCGACGATCTTGTCGATCTCGCGCGCGACGCTGCCGAGATCGCGGCCCTCGATATTGGCAAAGACCTCGTAGACCGGCTGGATATTGGCCTGGTTGGCGTTGGTCGGCACCGAGTCGCGCTTGAGCGTCGCCACATTGCTGAGCAGCCCCGGGATCGGATCCTGCCCGGGCGTCGCGAAGGTCGCGATCGGCGTATTGCCGAGGTCGTTGAGCGAGCTCACACGGTACTCCGGCGTCTGCACGGTCAGATAATACGGCGTGCCGCTGCGGGGGTCGGTCCAGAAGTTCGGCGATATTTGCTGCGATGAGCTCAAGCTCGTGTTGAGATTGAGGGCGATGCTATTGGCGGTGAGACCGAACTCGATCGCACGCGTACGGTCGATCTGGGCGACGAGCTCGGGCGCGCTCACCTCCTGCTGCAGGTGCGCGTCGGCGACGCCCGGGATCGCCGCGATGCGCCGTTGCAGCTCCTTGGCGATGCTCAGGTCTTTCACCCGGTCGTAGCCGACGGTGCGCACGTCGATCTGTGCCGGAATGCCAAAATTAAGGATCTGCGTGACCATGTCGGCCGCCTGGAAATAGAACACGCTCTCGGGGAACGCGGCCGGCAGCACTTGGCGCAGCTTGGCAACGTAGCCGGCGGTCGGCGCGTGACCCTGCTTCAAGGCGATCAGGATGACGCCGTCGTTGACACCGATCGCCGTCCCGTCGCCGAAGGCGTAGTTGTAGGCGCGTGCCGGCAGGCCGATATTGTCGACGATGAGCTCGCGCTCGCCCTCCGGGATGACCTCGCGGACCTTGTCCTCGACCGCTTGAAAGATCTGCTCGGTCTTCTCGATGCGCGTGCCCGCGGGGGCCCGCACGTGCAGCTCGATCTGACCGCCATCGATAAGTGGGAAGAAGTCGCGGCCGACGAACATGAACAGCGTGCCCCCTAACGTCAGCATGACGGCGGCCGCAGCCGGCACGATCATCCGCCGCCGCAGCAGCACATGCACCACCGCGGTGTAGCTCTCGCGCATGGCCTCGAAGGCGCGCTCGAACCGCGCGGACATGCGCCCGAGCCAGCCGCGCGCCTGCCCGTGATGTTCGTCCTTGAGCAGCAGCCCGATGGTGATCGGCGTGAGCGTGCGCGAGAAGGCGTACGAGGCGAGCATTGCGAACACCACCGCAAGCCCGAGCGGCGTGAACAAATATTTCGCCGGGCCATGCAGGAAGATGACGGAGACGAACACGCAGCTGATCGCGAGCGTCGACACCAGCGTGGGCAGCGCGATCCCGGCGGCGCCGTGCAGCGTCGCGGCGGGCAGCGGCATGCGCTCTTCGGTGAGCAGACGATGGGTGTTCTCGATGGTGACGGTCGAATCGTCGACCAGGATGCCGATCGCGAGCGCCAGCCCGCCGAGCGTCATCGTGTTGACGGTCTCGCTCAGGAAGTAGAGTGCGATCAGCGAGGAAACGATCGAGAGTGGGATCGAGATCATGACGATCATGGTCGAGCGCCACGAGCCGAGGAAGAGTACGATCCTGAGCGCGGTGAGCACCGCCGCGATGGCGCCCTCCTTGAGCAGCCCCTCGAGCGATTCCTTGACGAATAG
>Ga0126381_100010990_pt1 | contig 10217 bp, 9 predicted proteins | sample PanSoiMetPlot_28_FD_96465 | JGI IMG/M metagenome (GOLD analysis project Ga0126381, IMG submission 96465) | Tropical forest soil microbial communities from Panama - MetaG Plot_28 | ecosystem: Environmental > Terrestrial > Soil > Tropical forest > Bulk soil | place: Panama | collected 2016-02-17 | reverse complement strand
CGCCATCACCTTCGGCATCACGGTCTCCCGGCATCTCATCAAAGCCGACGAACTCGCCACCGCCGACCCGGCGCAGGTCATCCGGCTGCTGCGTCCCTGCGTGCTTTCGCTAGCGGCCCGCCCGACCACAGCGGGCCGCCCTTAAGGAGATGATCGCGTCCGGCACGTTGAGTCGGCCCTGGCAAAACGATCGATGGCACGCGCTTCGTTCCGCATCTCCTACTGCACGAGACCCGAGGCACTGGGTGTCACGCTCGGTTACGTATGGCCGGAGAATGCTGCACCTCCGAATAAGTGCACTGCCCCAGTACTCTGGGACGCTCTGACAGAAGATTTTCCTGCTCAGAAGGGGTACGGCAGACAGGCGGTGCTCCTCCTGAGCGCTTACAAGAGGTCGCTGGTTGCATCTGGTGCAACCGGCGGGACGGTATGAACCGACGCCGCCGCGGGCGGCGATGGTGCCGTCGCCGTCCCGCCTGAGCGCGGTTGCTCCTTGGAGGGGCCGTCGAAGCGTCGCCGACGGCGTGGCCCGGGGTTGGCTAGGCCAGGTACTTGGCGAGGCCGTCGAGCATCTCGCCGGTGCCCCCTTGGCGCAGCCGCGGTGCGTCCGGCCCGTCGACGCCGTCGAGGTACGCGCCCTGCTCCGTCCAGGTCAGCGTCGTGCCGTCATCGGTCTCGACGAACTCGATCGTGGCGAGGGAGACCGAGAAGCGCACGCCATCGGCGTACATCTCGTAGCTGTAGACGAGCCGCTGGCCGGGCACGATGTCGTAGTAGAGAGCGTCGTAGGTGTAGCTGACGCCCTGATAGACGTTCCCGAAACGCTCGTGCCCGCCGACCCGAAAGTCGAACTCGACCGGGCCGGTGCTCGGCTCGGCCTCAGCTATGTCCCCCGTGTCGCCCCAGGCGTCCTTGGCTTCCCTGGAGGCGAACGCCGCGAACACACGTGATGGGCTGGCCGGGTAAGCCCGCTCGATCACGAACGTGTCGTGCAGGACGGAGCGCTCTGTCATGGGCCGTCCTCCTGGTTTCGGGCCGGAGTATGCGGTGCGGCCGGGCCGGTGTGCCCGCTGCCCGGCTGGCCGGCGGTATCAGCCAGGTACTCGCCAAGCCGGTCGAGTCGCCGCTCGACGAATGTCCGGCGCTCGGAGATCCACCGCTCGGCCGACCGCAGGGGCTCCGCGTTAAGGCTGCAGGTTCGGGTGCGGCCGAGCTTCCGTGACCGTACAAGGCCGCTCGTCTCAAGGATCTGCACGTGCTGCAGCACGGCGGCGAGCGACATGGACAGCGGCTTCCCGAGTTCGCTGACCGACGCCGGACCCTGGCTAAGCCGCTCAAGCATGCGCCGACGACCGGGGTCGGCGAGTGCGCGGAAGACCCGATCCAGGTCCAGCCCGGGGTCCACCACATTGTTAAGCACATGCTTGAGTATGGCGTCACGCCCTGGCAATAGTCAAGCGATCACTTGACTGTAGGACCGCCATCACCGGCCCGGCGCGTGGCTGTGGACCAGGCCGGCCGGAGGCGGTCCCAGGGTTTGCTGGTGCTTTCATGGTTATTTCATGTTCGTGAAGTAGCGTCACAGCGCCGGGCCTCGCACCTGGCGGAACCTGCCGGCGGGGCCCGGCTTGTCCGCTCCCGATGGCTGGGCCGGAGGTGCGGGAGCCAGTGTGCGCGAACGCGACGGATGGGTGGCGCAGCGGTGCGGCTGCTAGTGGTCGAGGACACGCCGAAGATGTCGGCGCTGCTGGAGCGGGCGTTCCGCGAGGACGGGTACGCGGTCGACGTCCAAGCCAGCGGCGAGGGTGCTATCTGGATGGCCAGCGAATGCGATTTCGACGCGGTCATCCTCGACGTCGGGCTGCCGGATGTCGACGGGTTCGATGTCTGCCGTCGGCTCCGGGAGCGGGCGCGCTGGGTGCCGATCCTCATGCTCACCGCCCGGGAATCGGTTCCCGACCGAGTGCGCGGTCTGGACGCGGGCGCCGACGACTACGTCACCAAGCCATTCCACATTGAGGAGCTGAGGGCCCGGGTCCGGGCCCTGGTCCGGCGCAAGCTGGGCGAGCGGCCCGCGGTCGTGACGGTCGGCGATCTGACCCTTGATCCGGCAGCGCGCACGGTGCACCGGGGCAGCACTCTGGTCAGCCTGGCCGCCAAGGAGTTCGCCGTCCTCGAGTACTTCATGCGCCATCCCGCGCAGGTGATCTCGCGCGCGAGGTTCCTGGAACACGTGTGGGACTTCGCTAGCGCCGGCGACTCGAACATCGTCGATGTGTATGTGCGGATCCTGCGGGAGAAGATCGACCGGCCGTTCGGCAGGCACTCGATCGAGACCGTCCGGGGCGCGGGCTACCGGCTGACGCTATGACGCGCCTGCCGCTCCGCGTCCGGGTCACGCTTGCCTCGGCCGCGAGCATCGCCGTCATACTGGGGGCACTCAGCCTCTTCCTGTACGCGCGCTTGGAGGCGGACCTCGCCCGGGCCGCGGATACCGGGATGCGTACCAGGGCGGACGCGATCGCCTCCAGCATCGGCAGGGCCGAGCCAGGCGGCTTGGACACGCCCGACATTGGATTCAGCGGCTTCGCCCAGGTCCTGAAGTCGGACGGCCAGCTAGAGATGTCGCGGGGGTTCCAGGGGCCCGCCCTGTCCGCCGCGGAGCTGCGGGCGATCCGCGAACCGCAGTTCGTGAACCTCCCCGCAGTGCGCGGCAAACCGGACCTGCGGGCGTTCGTGCTGCCCAACGCCGAGGGACACGGGGTTTTCGTTGTGGTCGGCTCCTCCCTGGCCGAGGTCAGCCAGACGCTCGACAGCCTGCAACTGCTGCTGGAGACGGCGGGTCCGGCCGCACTCGCCCTGGCCTGCCTGGCGGCGTGGTTGCTCGCCGGGGCCGCGCTACGGCCGGTGGAGCGTATGCGCCGCGAGGCGGCCGCGATCTCGGTCTCCGAGCCGGGTCGGCGGCTTCCGGTGCCGGGCGCCAACGACGAGGTGGCCCGGCTCGGGCAGACCCTGAACTCGCTGCTGGACCGGCTGCAGGACGCGAGGTACCGGGAGCAGCGGCTGCTTGATGACGCGAGCCACGAGCTGCGGACTCCGCTTAGCATCCTGAAGGCGGAGCTGGACCTCACCTTGTCGCGGGCCAGGGAGCCGGACGAGTTGGAGGCCGCTCTGCGCAGCGCCTCCGAGGAGACAGACCGGCTGGCGCGGCTGGCCGAGGATCTGCTGGTGTTCTCCAGGGCACGGGCCGGCGGGTTCCGCGTCCACCAGACGGGCACATCCTTGCGGGAACTGCTCGGCCGAGCTTGCGCGGGCCATCAGGCACGGGCGCGTGATCGCGGGGCGCGGATCGAGTGGGCGGCCCCGGCGGCGGAGATCCTGGCCGATCCCATGCGGCTCCGCCAGGCCCTCGACAATCTGCTGGACAACGCGATCCGGTATGGCCCGGAGACTGGGGGGCTGATCCAGGTCGAAGCCGCGATCTCCAGCGAGGTGGCGACGATCACAATCGAGAACTCGGGATCCGGCTTCGGTGAGGACCTGCTGCCCAGGGCGTTCGAGGCGTTCGTCCGGGGCAGCGGCGACGTCACGCCGCATCCCGGATCCGGTCTCGGGCTGGCCATTGTCCGGGCTGTCGCGCGGGCGCACGGTGGCACGGCGACCGCGGCTAACGTGCCGGGCGGGGCCCGGGTCACGATGACCCTGGCGCTGGAGACGACCCCGGTTCCCGATGCCCCCGTGACCTCCTGACTAGGGTTCCCGCAGGTCCCGCCCCGGGTCAGGGCACGTCACCGGCCGGGGGGCCGCACCGATCCAGCCCTGGGGGGTTCATCGTCACTTCATCCGGGTGCAAGTACAACCGTGCCATGTCACAAAGCAAGAACCCACTCATTGGGCTGGCCGGCACCGCGCTGGCCGCCGCTCTGCTCGCCTGGACGCTGGCCGGATGCGGAAGCTCCACGACGTCGCGGAGCGGCGGAGGCGCGGCATCGCCCGGCGCTGGTGGCTCCCAGGCCGCGGCGCCCGCCGGAACCGCTGCTCCCGGAGACATCCCCGACAGCACGATCTATGTGCCTTACCGGTCCACTGCAGGACATCTGCAGATCAAGGTGCCCGAGGGCTGGTCGCGCACCATGACCGCGACAGGCGCGACGTTCACCAGCAGCCTGAACTCCATCAACGTGGCGTGGATTTCCATGACCGCCGCACCGACGGTCAGCTCCGTCCGCGCCACCACGGTCCCCGCGCTCAAGGCGAGCACCCGTGCTTTCCAGCTGCAATCGGTCCGTCCGGTATCGCTGACGGGCGGTCCCGCGGTGGAACTCGTCTACCTGGTCAACAGCGCGGCTAATCCAGTCACCGGCCGCAGGTACCGCCTGGTGGTCGAGCGATTCGAGCTGTATCACCACGGGCGGGGCGCCGTGCTCAGCCTGTCGTCGGCCGTCGGCGCGGACAACGTCGATCCGTGGCGCATCGTCTCGCAAAGCTTCCGGTGGAGGTAGCAGCCATGACCGAGCCGCTGATCGACGGCCACGAGCTGTATCGCTTTTACCACATCGGCGATGACGAGACCTTCGCACTGCGCGGGGTGTCGGTCGCGGTGCGCGCGGGTGAACTGGTCGCGGTCGTCGGACCGTCGGGGAGCGGGAAGTCGACCCTGCTGGCGTGCCTGGCCGGGCTGGACGAGCCGGACGGCGGCCACGTGGTGATCGCGGGCAAGCGGCTCACCCGGCGGGACGAGCCGACGCGGGCCGGGCTGCGGGCCCGGTGGATCGGGATGCTGATGCAGTCGGGCAACTTCCTTGAGCACCTCACCGTGGCGCAGAACATCCAAGCGGCACAGGCGCTCGCAGCGCGCGCGCGGCGGCGCGGCGCGGGTTCGGAGACCGGGCGCGGTGCCAACGGCGCACGCCGCCCCGATCCGCATGAGCTGCTCGCCGGCGTCGGCCTCGCCGAGCGCGCCTCGGCCCGGCCGAGCACGCTGTCGGGCGGAGAGGTCGCCCGGGCTGGCCTCGCCGTGGCGATGGCGAACGACCCGCCCGTCCTGCTCGCCGATGAGCCCACCGGCGAGGTGGACCGGCAGGCCGAGATCGGTGTGCTTGACCTGCTGCGCCGCCGGGCGGACCGCGGGAAGGCGGTGCTGGTGGTGACCCACAGCGAGACCGTGGCGGCGTCAGCCGACCGCGTGGTGCGGATGGTCGACGGGAGGATTGTCAATGAGTGACATCCTGGTGCGCGCGAAAGGGCTCCGCCGGGAGTTCGGCAACGGCCAGAGCCCGGTGGTCGCGGTCGCCGAGGCGACCTTCGAGATTCGCGAGGGCGACCGCATCGCCCTGGTCGGGCCCTCCGGCAGCGGCAAGACGTCCCTGATGCATATGATCGCCGGGCTGGATGAGCCATCCGCCGGGGTCATCGAGTGGCCCGCCCTGGGCCGTGCCGAGGATCTGCGGCCGGGCCCGGTTTCCATCGCCTTCCAGGGACCGAGCCTGCTGCCGCCGCTCACCGTGTCGGAAAACGTCGCCCTGCCGATACTGCTCGCGGGCGGCGCGGAGGCCGATGCGACGGCTGCCGCCCAGGTTCTGATCGACGAAGTCGGCTTGTCGGAGATGGCGTCGAAGCTGCCCGAGGAGATCTCCGGGGGACAGGCCCAGCGCGCCGGGGTGGCCCGGGCGCTGGTGGGCCGGCCACGGCTGATCCTGGCCGACGAACCAACCGGGCAACTGGACCGCGCCTCCGCGGCTGAGCTGATCACCATGATGTTCCGGCACGTCGAGGCGGCCGGAGCGGCGCTGGTCATAGCGTCGCACGACGCCTCGGTGGCCGAGCGGATGCCGCTGCGCTGGACCATGACCGATCGGAAACTCCAGACGGAAGCGCCATGTACGTTCTGACCTGGCTGTGGGGCCTGCTCAGGCGCAGGCCGATGCGGGTGGCGGGGACGGTGGCCGGAATCGCCATCGCCGTGGCGCTGCTCGGCTCGCTCGGCGCGTTCTTCGCCGCGAGCAAGGCGCACATGACCAAGCGGGCGGTCTCCGGCGTGATCGTGGACTGGCAGGTCCAGATCACGCCCGGCACCAACCCCGTCACGGCAGGCCGTGCCGTCGCGGCCGCCCCCGGCGTGGTCAAGAGCCTGCCCGTCGGCTACGCCCCGGCGACGGGGCTCACCGCGTCGGCCGGCGGGACGGTTCAGGCCACCGGGCCGGGCAAGGTGCTCGGCCTGCCGCCCGGATACACGGCTGCCTTCCCGGGTGAGATCCGGTTCCTGCTCGGCGCGCACAGCGGGGTGCTGCTCGCCCAGCAGACCGCCGCCAACCTGCACGCGACCGTCGGCACGATCATCAAGATCGGCCGTCAGGGACTGCCGCCGCTGCCGGTCCGCGTCCAGGGAGTCGTGGACCTGCCCGCGGCCGACTCGATGTTCCAGACGATTGGGGTGCTGCCGGGTGCGGCACCGCAGGCGCCGCCGGACAACGTCGTGCTGCTCCCGGCCGCACAATGGCAGGCCGCGTTCGGATCGCTGCAGCGCACCCGGCCCGCGGCGGTCTACACCGAGTACCACCTCAAGCTGTCGCCCGCCCTGCCTCCCGATCCGGCAGCGGCCTTCGCCGACGTCACTGCGCGCGCCAAGAACCTCGAGACGCGGCTGTCCGGCGGCGGCCTCGTCGGGGACAACCTCGGCGCGCAACTGGACGCAGCTCGCGGCGACGCGGTGTACGCGGAACTGCTGTTCCTGTTCCTCGGGCTGCCGGGCGCCGTCCTCGCCGCGCTGATCACCGGCGTCATCGGCGCGGCGGGCGGCGAGCGCCGGCGGCGGGAGCAGGCACTGCTGCGGATCCGGGGCGCCTCGCCGCGGACCATCCTCTGGCTGGCCGGCGCCGAGGCACTGCTGGTCGGTGTGCTCGGCTCGGCGATCGGCCTGGCCGGTGCGGTGATCGCCAGTCGGCTCGCGTTCGGTGCCTCCGGATTCGGCTCCACGGTGGGGCAGGCGATTGGCTGGGCGGCGATCGCCGCGCTTGTCGGGCTGGCCCTCGCCGCCCTCACAATCGGCGGGCCCGCGTGGCGGGACGCCCGAACCCTGTCGGTGCGCGGCGCGCGCGACGTGGTTGGGCGGGCCCGGCGGCCGCTGTGGGCCCGGCTCTACCTGGATGTGGTCCTGCTCGTCGTGGCGGTGGTGGTCTTCTGGCGCGCCGCGCGGAGCGGCTATCAGATCCTTCTCGCCCCCGAGGGCGTCACTTCGATCTCGGTGAGCTACGAGACGTTCCTGGCGCCCCTGGCGCTGTGGGTCGGGGCGGCACTGCTGTCCTGGCGGATCTCCACCGCGGTGCTCAGCCGCGGCCGGCCGGCCCTGGCGCGGGCGACCCGGCCGCTGGCGGGCGGGCTGTCCGGGGTTGTGGCCGCCTCGATGTCCCGGCAGCGGCGCCTGCTGTCGCGCGGTCTCATGATCATCGGGCTGACGGCCTCGTTCGCCATCTCAACGGCGATCTTCAACACGACCTACTCCAAGCAGTCGGTGGTCGACGCGCAGCTTACGAACGGGGCGGACGTGACGGCCGCCACCACCGCCGCGACGGGCCTGCCGCCCGGCGTGTTCGCGGCCACCAGGCGGCTGAACGGCGTCGCAGCGGTGCAGCCGATGATGCACAGGTTTGCCTACGTCGGCAACGACCTCCAGGACCTGTTCGGCATCAACCCACGGACCATCGGCACCGCCACGCCGATGTCGGATGCCTTCTTCCAGGGCGGGAACGCCACCGCGGTGCTCGCCGCCCTGGCGGCCCGCCCGGATGCGGTTCTGGTCTCGGAGGAGACCGTGCTCACCTACCAGCTCCGGATGGGCGATCTGCTCAGGCTGCGCGTGCAGTCCGCGCGCGACCACGCCTACCACCTCATCCCGTTCCACTTCGTCGGGGTGGTCCGGGAGTTCCCCACGGCGCCGAAGGACTCGTTCTTCATCGCGAACGCCTCCTACGTCGCGCGGGTCACCGGATCACCGGCGTACCAGGACATGCTCGTCCGGACGAACGGCTCGCCCCCCGCGGTGGCCCGGGAGGTCCGGCACGTGCTCGGGCCAGCGTCCGGGGCGGTCGTTCAGGACCTCAGCAGCCAGCTGAAGATCACCCTGTCCGGGCTGACGGCGCTCGACCTGTCCGGCCTGACCAGGCTGGAGCTGGCGTTCGCGTTCATCCTGGCCGCCGCGGCATCCGGCCTGGTGCTAGCGCTGGGGCTGGTCGAACGGCGCCGCACCTTCGCGATCGCCGCGGCGCTGGGCGCGCGGTCCCGCCAGCTCGCGTCTTTCGTGTGGAGCGAGGCCATCTACGTGACGATCGGTGGCATCCTGCTGGGTGTGCTGTCGGGCTGGGCACTGTCGTTCATCATTGTCAAGATCCTGACCGGGGTGTTTGACCCGCCGCCACCTCATCTGTTCGTCCCGTCGGCCTACCTGGCCGCCCTGGGTGGTGTTACCTGCGGAGCCATCGTGGCCGCCGGAGCCGGCGTGATCCGCGCGCTGCGCCGGCCCGCCGCCGGCATCATCAGGGACCTCTGACGGTCCTGCGCACACGTGGTGACGGGCTGCGAGCAAGCTCGCAGCCCGTCACCCGACCGTACCCAGTTGCCCAGAACCGGGTCGGCTGGTCGTTACTCCACGCCGTCGAACTGGTGGTCCACGTTGCCGGCAGGGTCGGCGTGGCCCCCCGGCCCGTCCTCAGGAGCATTCTCGTTCTCTCCGGTGCTTTCATCCTCTGAGGCGCCGGCCCTGGGATGGGAAGCGCCAATTCTCGCGCTGCCGGCCGCCTTCGCGGCTCCCGCGGCCGACGGGTCGGGGCTCGTCTGGTCGCCGACCTGGAGGTTGTCGGTGTCCGGACCTGTCGATTCCGAGCTGGCCTGATGAGCCCGGACGGGGCCGTGGCTGGCGGCCACCGCGGTGCCGACGCCGGCCCCGGCCAGAGCCAGGGCTGCCACCACGGCTGTGGCGACCTTGCGTGTGTTCATGGCGTGTCACCTTCCTCTGGGTGTCTCGCAAGCCAGCATGCGTAAGGGCCGGTGAGATGACCGTTTGACCACTATGTGAGGGCCTTCATCATTGCCTCCGTCAGTCCGGGGTAAACGGCAGCTCCATCCGGACCCGGGCGCCTCCGTCTGGGTGGTTGTCAGCGACCGCCTGGCCGCCGTGGGCGCGCGCTATCGAGGCCACGATCGCCAGGCCGAGCCCGGTGCCGCCGTCTGCCCGGTCCCGCGCCTGGCCGACGCGGCGAAACCGTTCGAAGACATGCGGGAGGAACTCGTCGGGAAAGCCGGGCCCGTGGTCACGGACCTCGATCACGAGCACCTCGCTCGCGTGGCGATGGCCCGGGCCGTGACCGGCTGCCTCCCGCACTTCGCCGGTCACGTCCACGACGCCGCCGTCGGGGGAATGCCGGATCGCGTTGTCGATCAGGTTGCCCAGCGCCTGCTGCAGCCTGCCTGGATCGGTGACCGCGGTCAGGTCGCCGTCCGCCCGCGCGTCGATGGTGATGCCGCGGGCGCGTGCCTGCGCGGCGAAACTTCGCGCCGCCGACAGCACCTGCCCGGACACATCGATCCGGGCCGGAGTCAGGAACTCGATGCCGTCGTCCGCGCAGGCCAGCACGAGCAGGTCTTCGGCCAGCCGGATCAACCTGTCGGTATCACCGGTCGCGGCCACGACTGCCGCCGTGAGCGCTTCCTGCGACCTCCCGGGGCGCGCGGCCAACTGGAGTTCGGCCTTGAGCGCGGTCAGCGGCGTCCGCAGTTCGTGACCTGCATCGGCGACAAACCCACGCTGCCGGGTCAGCGCCCTCTGTAGCCGGTCGAGCAACCGGTTCGTGGTGACTGCGAGCGAGGCGATCTCATCCCTGGTCCGGGGCATCGGCAGCCTGGCATCGCCATCATGCTCGGTGATCTCATCCAGCCGCCTGCGCATCCGGTACACCGGGCGGAGCGCCGCTCCGGTCAGCAGCCATGCGCCGAGCCCGGCGGCGGCCACCGCCAGCGGGCCGCCGATCAGGATGATCATCCGGGTGCGCGCCTGTGCCGCGTCGGCGACGTCGGTGGTTGCCCCGGTCACCACGATGACCGTGCGGGCGCGCCAGCGGGCCTCGCTCGCCATGATCCGGGCCGGCTCACCCTCGACCGCCGCGCTGGCGGTGAACCGTCCGTGCGTGACCTGGGCGAGCTGGGTCCGGGACAGCAGCGGCGCT
>Ga0126381_100010989_pt1 | contig 10217 bp, 8 predicted proteins | sample PanSoiMetPlot_28_FD_96465 | JGI IMG/M metagenome (GOLD analysis project Ga0126381, IMG submission 96465) | Tropical forest soil microbial communities from Panama - MetaG Plot_28 | ecosystem: Environmental > Terrestrial > Soil > Tropical forest > Bulk soil | place: Panama | collected 2016-02-17 | reverse complement strand
TCGAAGGATGAGACTTCCGGCTGCCAGGGATGTGTCGCCATCCCGGAGGAAGACGGCAGCTACAGCTTGCGCGTGCGCTTGCGGAATGCAGCAAAAGAAAAACACTTTTTTCGATACGGGCAGGTCTTTGTGTTGCCAGGCCCAGTGTGCAACCTGAATATTGTCGGTGAGAGTCCGGCACGCGAATCGCTCCCAGAACCGTTCGGGAAGCGTCCATGGAATGAGAGGGTAGGGATTTGGGAACGGCAAATGTTCTGGTACACTTCACACTTCTGCCGAATCTCGATGACCAGCAGCGACCGTTCTTCCGCCCGGAACTCAGGCCCATTCTCTGAATGTCTGCCAATTGTGGTCTGGGTTGAACCAAGAGGAGGAAGCGCCGCTTACTACGTCGATACCAAGGATGTCACAGCCGACCCATCTCGTGGCATTGCTGACGCTCACGAGCAACATCGAGGTGCCGAAGCGCAGTATCCCGTCGTTGCAATCATCGATGAACGATTGCCAATAAGCATGATTGAGCAGGTTCGAGAATTAATCGGGAAAGCTGGTTTCACCAATGTTCGTTATTTCTTAACAAGCCCAGGCAGCAGAAGCATCGGCGAGATTTCGTTTGGCCAAGTTGTCGGAGTTGCAGATGTGGGAGCTCTAAGGTCGCCGATTTGATGCATGCACTTGGCCGTCAAAACAACGCAGTCTTCCCATTGGTAATGGAGTTCGCCGGTAATCCAGTCATTAACCTGCTCGTAGTGTCATTGTCTCAGAAGAGATCCCACGCTGTCGCCGCCGTGCAATCGGAAAAATCGGCTCGGGAATTTGATTCAGCCAACGGTAACGTCACATCGGCTCAGATAGTTGCGGACGGGGCGTTCTTTCCTCCGGGTCTAGCCCCAAAACCCGACACCGGCCACAAGGGCGATAGCCCTTTTAGCAATGGACATGGGAAAACACTATCGACTACTTCTGCTGGCGCAACCGATTACCCGTTGCTCTGTACGGGCCTCCAGAGTGTCGTTAAAGGACCGCCTTTCCCACTGATGGGGTCCGATGGCGGGAAAGCTAAGTGCCGCATACGTTCGCTTGCTGCTTCGGTCGGCGCATCACGACAAATATCCCAATGCTGATCGGGCGGATAGGCACCTACCACCAGGAAGTCATCACCAGCACTAAGCTTGCAGTGACCAGTGCCGGTGGGCAGCACGACCACATCGCCGGCCTCGACGGTCACCTCGCGCCCTTGTGGTCCTCCCAGCATTAGTCGTGCACTGCCGGAAGCAAAGCCGAGCACCTCGTGGGCCGTGGAGTGATAATGATGAAAATCATATACCCCTTTACGCCATTGAGCTGGCCAGCCCGTACGCTCAAACAGCGCCTCAAAAGTGGAAGCCGGATCATGCCGCGTCAAAGCGACGGCATTTCGATACCAAAGGACGGGCAGGTGAGGGTTGTTGGGCACCCAGCCATTCGGTTCCAGCACGAAGGCCTCAGGAGCCGCTCGCTCGCCGCTCCTTTCCTCAGGCCCGAAACCTTTTACTTTCTGTGCCATGGCCGTGGGCGCGGTCAAAAGAAGCGAAAAAAAAGCTACGAAGTTACGCCGATCGATCATCTGAGCCTCTCGAGTGAGCTCGTGTGTACGCGCAACAAAGCACTCCGATACAGGTCCTTGCTTTATAAACGCTTGCCATATGCGATTAGATGCATGACACCTTTTGTGGACCTACCCTTCAGCTATTTGTCAACGACAGACTGTGACTTGAACCGCTAGCCTCAAACGTGCAATTCCGCCTCGCGGCGAGATTACTCACACTAACTTGTGATCGAAAGAACGCGCAAGGACGATGTTTTGGGAGGTTTTTCGAAAATCGGCTGCGCGTTCAACCCCGAACATCGGCAGCGCAGTTACGCGGTAACCGGCTCATGAAGGATGTGTGATCGTGAATCGGCTTTCCTCCTAAGGAGAGCCGAAGCGCAACAGAAGAGTAAGCCAAGGGAGGGCTTACTGGTCGATCATGCGGACGCGAGTAGGCCGTCACGATGATCTCAGAATACGCGGGGGACTGGCCAGACTCATTTCAGCCCATGCGGAATCGGCGGGGCAGGCTTTGATAAGCAAATGAGGACCAAGCTCACCAAGAGTGCTGAGAGTAGCGGCGCAAGCTACCGGCACGATGCTGACGCATTAGGCGAAAGAGCGCGGACAATTCTAAGCTTCTAATTGGATAGAATGCTGATCGAGCTTTTATGGCCAAATGCCCAAAGTTGTAGCGAGCCTCATTCTTCGATCGAAGACAAAGAAAGCAGGCGAGATGGCGAATGCGGAAATTATGAAAGCAGTGCGAGTACAGCTATGGCGGGCCGGAGGTGCTACGGTTCGAAGATGCCCCGCTCCCAACGCCCGATTCCGGTGAATTGCTGGTCAAGGTGCATGCTGCGTCAGTGAATCCTATTGACTGGAAAGTGCGAGCCGGCTACATGAAGGAGTACATTCCTCTGAGCGTTCCGTCGAGAATGCAAGCCGCGTCAGCTTTGCCGCTCAGCAAGGAACGAACGCCGTCGCGCTCCCCACCAACGTGATCGCCACGTTTGCCGACCATCACGTTGTGAGTTTGTTAATGAAGGAACTCTCGATCCGGGAACGATTACGATTCTAGCGAGGAGGCCTGGGCCGCAATCACAGCCGTGGCACAGTAATGCATGAGTACCACCATGGCAGTGGACGCGCAGCTCTGGGCGAGGGTCTCGAGCACGCTCGCCATCTCTTCGAAACCGCCACCGCCCCCCCCAACTCTTGGGGCACCAACAACCCCAAAACACCGGACTTTCCGAGTTCGACGATTGCCTGTCACGGAAATCTCCGCGAACGATCCGTTTCGTCCGCACTGGAAGCCAGAACTTCCTTGGCGATGCGTTTACTTTCCGCTAAGACGTGGGTGGCGTTAGTGGATTGAGAGTGGGCGACGCCGTCATCACATGAGCTCCTTCTATACAAAGTATCGACTCAAGTTTTTGTGTTATTTGCGCCCTAGGATTCACAAACCGGCGATCTACGGGATCCGACCGGACTTCAGGCGACTGCCATTCTAGTAAACGGCGCATCCAGATGCCCGGAAAACGAAAGGGGCAGCATGATCACAGGTTCGGATATTAACATAAACCTCTGCATCCTCTTCGTCCCGACCTTGTCTCATGACCGGCAATGTAGTCAACCTCGGCTGAATTCTTTGTCCCCGGTGACATCCATTTGGCGCTCGCCGAGTGTCCATGGGCCAATAAATTCAGGTTGCACAAACAAGGGACTCAGGCCAGCAGTTGTGGCTGGCCGGTTCACTTCCGCCTGATAATGAATACGGTTTTATCGTCAATGCGATCTGGTTCTCCGATCTGGCGCAAGTAATCGTCCTGCTTGAGGGCGTATTCCAACAGTGCGCTGCAGATTTCTTTCGCCGGTCGTAAACAATGCTCCGCCATCACTCGTTCGAGTTGCAGGCGTTGTTCATTATCACTGCCGTCGTAAACCCCGTCGGTGTAAAGGAAAAGAACATCTCCCGGGTTCATCAATGTGATCTCGGCGATGTCGGACGACTTTGCTCTGCGCCGCTTCGATTGCATAGAGAAATAACGGGTACGGTCCGGATGATCTTCAGGAATTTCCAGACCGAGCGCCAGAAATTGCACCATTCCACTCTCATCAACGTTTCTGAAGTTGCGATCTTCAGCGGAGAACACGAGCGGTGGGGGATGTCCGAAATTTACGAAGCGAAAGTGTCCGTTCGGGCGCACCTCGCCGTAGAGCATCGTCGCAATCTCGCGGGCGTACTCGTCCTCACTCCTACCCAGCGCATTGCGAGCCGTTCGCGACTGCGCCAATCGCAGGTTAATCCTCTCAAAGAGCTCTGGAGTGGTTTTTCCGCGATGATCCAGTTCGGCGAGCATCAATGCGTGAAAGGTATCGTGCACAGTAGAGGCAATTTTGGCCGAGATGATTCCATGTCCCTGAGCATCCACCAGCAAAACCCCTGCCGTGTCATACAGCTCCTCGAGGTCCTCGGCAACTCGCACCTGCTCCCAGCTGCGAGACTCGCGATAGACGGTTTCCATGTCCAGCCGGTACGCCGGGCGTGATTTCAACCAATCGACAAAATCGTCGGCCGAGTTACGAGGGTGAGCGCCGGCCGAGAGCGGATCAAGATACTCTTTTGAGCGGTTCCGAGCCCATTGAATACGAGCATCGATGTCATAGCGCTGCTGAAAATTTATGTATTCGAATAAATCACCGCCTACGGTTCCGGCGGGAATCGAATCTCCGTACATCTCGATCCCGGGCAAATGTGGAATCGCACCTTCGACCGGCATGAGGCGCTTGCGTAAATATTCGTCAATTGTCGGATTTATGTAGCGGGTGGACATAGAAGAATTCTAAGGCCTAGCCACTGTGGGCCGCTTGGTCGCGGAAATAAAAGGTCAGGCATTGGCGTTCTAAGGATGGACTAGGCCGGCGGTACTGTTATCCGAGGTGAGCGGAGGTGCGGTGGGGCTTTCCTGGTCGAGGCGAATCAGTTACCGCCAAGTTTGAAAGCACTTGCCGAAAGTGAAGAAGGTGGCGGGAACTTGACCGGTTGCGAAATCGCGGTGGGGTCAGCCTGGCACGGATGCTTTCAGTGCGTTTTGTCGGATTCAGCTGTTACGCGGGTCAATGTCTCCACGAAATTCGTCTCCCAGCTTTTGCCCCCGTCTGCTGAGAAAGCCTGTTCGAAATGGCATGAGGTCGGGGTAATGTCGGACACGACATTTCGCACATAGACAATTTTGCCGTCTAGTTGGTCCGCTCCGTAGAACTCGCCACGCCCGTTTCTGAACTTACCCGCTAGGGGAGAGCTTAACGCCCCAGAGCGGCTATTGGCGTAGTTCAGGCTCCACTGACGAGTGTGGGGATTGTAAAGACGCATGCAAAGAATCTCGAGTTGGTCGGCGGGGCCATTGGCCTCGAGTTGCACCAGATTGGCGCGTCCGTGCCAGACTTGCTCGACGACCGTCCTTCCCTCATATTCCATCCATGTAGTTGAGCCAGTTAATGGATGTTGGAGACGTGAGATGTGAGGTTTCCAAGCGCCGATCTGGAAATCAAAATCGCCGGAGGAGGGTTGTCCAGATGGTCTTTCGAGCGGCGGGCGCGACCGATCACCAGCGACCGTCCTGGTGTCCAACGCTGTCCAGTTGACCTCCCAGGTTTGGCCGCCATTATCGGAGAAAGATTGTTCAAAGCGACAGGAATTTGGTGTGATGTTGGACACAACAAATCGAACCAGGATCGTCCTGCCATTCAGGGTTTCCTGATCGAAGAATTCGCCGCGACCATTTCTAAATTCCCCGACCGTTGGCTGGCTGAATGTGCCGCTGCTACGGCTGGCGAAATTGAGGCTCCACTGATGGGATTGTGGATCATACAGCCGTAGGTTGAGGCCTTCGAAACGACCATCCGGGCAATCGGCTTCGAGTTCGACTAGATTGGCTCGGCCGTCCCAAATGCGGCGGACCGTGCTCGTGCCGTCGCACTCAATCCAGTGCTGGGAGCCGGTTAGCGGCTGCAGTCGACGCCTGAGGTGCGTATTCCAAGTTCCAATTTCAAAGTCAAAATCGTGCTGGCCATCGTGCCGCTCAATGTCAACCTGAGCCTCCGGCCGGGTGGCATTCCTTGCCAGCGTCGAATGGCATGAGCACGGTAGAAAGATCAGAGCCATAGGTAGGAAATAACGGAGGATACGCTGCATTGCCTGCATCTCCTGGCCTGGATTTGACCTTCGTGTCGCTTACAATTCTTGCCCAGTGAATATGTCAGTGGACGAAGTTAATCGCCACTGCGGGAGTAATCGTTGCGGATACATTGCGCCCTGCCGGGATTAGACGAACGCCCAGCAGCGCGCCCAACTGGCGGTTCCAGTTATATTCAATGGCTGGTGCCAGACCGAGAGCATCGCTGGTACCAGAGTTGAGCCGAATCACAGTCGAAGGAGCCGTCACGACGCTTGAGCCGGACACGGAAGTGTTGGCTTGATGTCGATAGGTGACATCGAGCGCAACCACCCATTGCCGCGTCAAACTGTATTCCCAGGCTGCGTCAAGAAACAAAGAACTACCCGGTTTGGCTCGTCCACGAAAGCCATTCGCCGTTCCATATACGCTGGCATCTTTCACATTGACGTTGCTGGAGAATGCCGGTGCCACATTGAAGCGCATGCGCAAGATTCGACCATTTCGCATCCAGAAATAGGTCTGGGAGTAGAAGGCGAGAGTCGTCTGGTATGCGCCGGTACCTAGACCATCGCTTGCGCGATCTGCCAGTCGATCGAACTGGCCGGTAGGCAACGTCTCTTGTATTGCGATCGCGGTTGTGGGCAGTCTCCGGCCTTCACGAAATTTTGTCAGACCGTACTCAGCCTGCAGCGTGAGGTCTCCCAGTCGAATGCCGGCGCTATTCGGGCCACTGCTCACCTGGTTGTAGCCAAAGATTGGAATTAAGCCGACGGTGAACTTATCCCTAAGCCCGTAATTCATGTAAGTGAGCGATCCGAAATCGTTTGCATGTGGGGCCCGATGCCGAGAGCCGCTCGAATCATAGAAGCCTTTCACCGTCACATCGTATAGATACGGTTCAATGAGGAAGTGTCCTCGCGGTAGTGTCGCCGCCGAGGGCGCCAGCATCGGGCCGGTCCACCAGGCATCGTTGAGCGATTGGCGGACGGCAGTCGACGAGTCTTCCTGCGCCATATCGACAGAGGACAGCAGGGCCAGCAGACTCGCCGTTATTAGTATGGCTTGGCGAAATCGCAAGCCGTTCGCCAGAATGGCCATTCGATACTCCATACAGGGCTGGGCATCTCTGACAACAGAAGTCTGCAGCACTATATGGTATTTTGGAAGCTCCACTTTACGTGCCGGTGACGATACCACTTTCGCGCCATCGCGGCCCCCTGTTTCGCCAGGTCTATCTTGGGCTGCGGGCCGCGATCCTCTCGGGCGCGTATCAGGCGGGCCAGAAGCTTCCCTCCACGCGAGATCTAGCAGAGCAGCTGGGGATATCTAGGACGGTCGCTCTGCTCGCATACGATCAATTGCTTGCCGAAGGGTACGCGGAGGGGCGGACTGGTTCAGGAACCTATGCCGCCGGAGGCCTAACTCTCCGGCCAGTTCTGTCCGATGATCGTGTCAAACTCCGCCTGTCACGTTTTGGAGAATCCGCGACGGCCGCCTGGGCGAGGGTGAACGTCCCTGAAAAGCGCACTAGGCTGCTGCCCTACGACTTCGCTTATGGGCGAAGTGACCTGGAAACGTTTCCCTTCGAGATGTGGCGGCGCATGCTGCTGCGCTGCGCGCGTAAGACCTCGGTTTCAGAACTCGACTACGGGCCCGCAATTGGAAGTCTGGCTTTGCGGGAAGCCATTGCAAGCCATCTCCGACGCTCCCGGGCTGTGGTGTGTGATCCGTCGCAGGTGATCGTGGTGAACGGCTCGCAACAGGCGTTGGACCTTCTTGCGCGAGTACTGATTGAGCGTCAGGACCCGGTAGTCATCGAAGATCCCAGTTATCAGGGGACGAGGGAGGTCTTGCGAGCTGCTGGGGCCCAGCTGCTCCCCGCAAGAGTGGATCGCGATGGGGTTAATCCGGCACGGCTTCCGACCGCTCGCTTGCTCTTCGTAACTCCGTCACACCAGTTTCCGACTGGCGCCTTTCTTCCGCTAGCCCGACGCCTAGAGCTTCTCGAGTGGGCTAGGCGGAGAAATGCGTTGATTGTCGAGGACGACTATGACGGGGAATTTCGTTACCAGGGCCATCCAGTGGAATCGCTGCAGGGACTCGATCAGCAGGGGCGAGTCCTATATATAGGAACTTTCTCCCGCACAGTGTTTTCGGCCTTGCGTATCGGTTACTTAATCGCGCCCAAGAGACTGGTCGCGGCATTAGGGGCCGCCAAATGGCTGTGCGATCGGCACACCGCTACGCTTGAACAGGAAACGCTGGCGGAGTTCATTTCCAGTGGAATGTACGAGCGCTACCTGCGACGTGTGCGACGCAGAAATGCTTCTCGCCGCAACGCCCTTCTCGAGTCTATCAGCCAGCATTTAGCTGATCACGTAGAGGTCACCGGGGATGGCGCCGGAGCTCACATCGTGTTGTGGCCCAGGTATGAAGTTTCTGAGCAAAACGTAGTTGCGGCTGCCGCGTTTCGTGGTGTGGGAGTATACGGAATATCGCCCTACTACTTGAAGCAGCCCTTGAAAACAGGAATTCTGCTTGGTTACTCGCGCCTGCGGGAGGCGCAGATTCGCGAAGGAGTCCGGCGATTAGCGGAGGTACTGCGCGCTTAAGCAATTCGTTTTTGCTGCTTTAGGCACGGGTGCAAAGTGGGAGTTCTGTCTCGGGGGACAGGCAAGTCGGGTCAGGAAGGCATTGCTGCAGATGGACAAGATCGTGATTCGTGATCTTCAGGAGGCGTACGACAACCTGTAAGGGCGAACTCGAAATTCAACGGAGGGTCCTGGCAGTTTGAATTTTGTCCCATTCCATGGCAGTGTGTACCATTTTCGGACCATAAATTGCGCTTGATGCGCCTGGCTCCTGGCTCGAGGCATGAAAAAACCGGCAACCAGCCAACCCTAGTTGCCGGCCACTTATGCTAGTCCATGCGCTCGTCCGTTTCCGACGGACGTATTTCCTTGGGATAGAGGATGCGCTTCTGACCCGGATAGGGTCGCGAAAACTTGGTATTCACGTACCATATCGCGTGATCCAACAGGTTCGGGTCTGCGACATCGGCTTTTTGATTGGGTTCTCGCGGGAAGTAACGTGCAACTTCCTGCTGCCACGCTTGTTGTAATTTCTTGGCGGAAGCAACGTTGAGGGCGTCAAGCGGGATTTGATTGGCGATGGATGTATACGGGGTGAGATCCGGGACGTCGGTAAACGCGTCTGTCATAGGCGCGGCGAGTTTGTCGTGCTGGTTCATGGGAGGAAGGCCGAGGAGCTCCTCAATGGTGCGCACCATACTGATCTGGGTGTAGTAGGTGTGATTTACCTGATGTCGGCGCACGTACGGACTCACAATGTAGGCCAAGGAGCGGTGACCGTCGACGTGGTCGACGCCAGCCTGTGGATCATCTTCCACAAAGAAGATGGCCGTGTCGGCCCAAAACGGGCTGTGGCTGACGGCGTCCACCAGGCGGCCTACCGCCAGGTCGTTATCCGCCACTTGTGCGGCGGGAGTAGGATCTCCAACCGTGCCGCCACTGGTGTGATCGTCGCATAAGGTCATCACAATCAGATTCGGAAGACTCTTGTTGGCGACGTATTGCTGGAAATCTTCGAAGAAGATGTCTAGGCGGTATTGATCTGGAATTCCGGTATTAAAGATAGGGAAGGCGGGATTGATGTTCTGGGCTACCGAAGGAACGTCGGCTACAGCGTGGAAGGTGCCAACCGGTACATGCAAAGATCCAGTTTTCTTCCCTTCGAGAATGAGGGAATCGTTGTACCAGTCGGTCCAAGTTCCAAACGCCTGGCCCGTCGGTCCTACGAAAGATGGCGCGTACTCGCCGTACATTTTCACCGTCAGACCATGGGCCAAGGCATCGGTCCAAAGAAATCCCGTGGGTGCGTAGACCATGCTATCGCCCCCGTTGTAGGGATAGCTGCGACTGAAATCCGTAAATCCTTTTTCAATGTAGTCCGGTGCGATGGCCTGATCCGTCCATTGATGGCCATCTGCGGAAAGCACGCCGGAGTCGTAGAAGTTGTCAAATAGGCCAAATTGCTCGGCGAGCTCATGGTGGTTGGGGGAAACGAGCGCTCCGAACTGCGCGAGCGAGGGATCGCCATTGCCGGCGGGCATGTCACCAAGAACTTGGTCGTAAGTCCGATTTTCCTTGATCACATAGATGACGTACTTGATCGGGTGACTCCCGCTGAAAACCAGCGGTCGTTCTCCGGTTTCGCTTTTCTCATCTCGATCCCAACCATTATTGGCCGCCACCCCGGCGGTTGTAAGAATCGAACTCCCCTTCGCTTGGCAAGGGAACGATGGAAACGCTACCCACAAACTCATGGGTGTTCTTCCCGCTGGGATTGCCCGTGTTGGGAACCAGTGACCCGAGAGCGGTCCCTTTGGCGTTGGTGATGATCAGTCGTTCAGGCGATGGGCTCCCGGTACCGGATTGCTCGGCTGT
>Ga0126381_100010988_pt1 | contig 10217 bp, 7 predicted proteins | sample PanSoiMetPlot_28_FD_96465 | JGI IMG/M metagenome (GOLD analysis project Ga0126381, IMG submission 96465) | Tropical forest soil microbial communities from Panama - MetaG Plot_28 | ecosystem: Environmental > Terrestrial > Soil > Tropical forest > Bulk soil | place: Panama | collected 2016-02-17 | reverse complement strand
GAACCTGTCAGATCATTGGTATCTCGACCGGTATCGCCACAATAACTATGTACTTGCTACTGGATGGGATGATCAATGCCTTGGAGACAACCAATATCTGTCGCGATTGCTGGGGGAAAAAGGAGTTCCACACAACCTTTACATTTGGGACACGTGGAACAGCCATGACTGGCCTACATGGGCGCACATGATGAATATTTATCTATAGATCACTCTATTCGTATCTGAAATCGTTACAAATAAAAATTCTTTATATTTCCACTTGAATTTTCTCTATAACCTGTGTCAATGTAGGTTCAGCAGAGGAAGCTGTAATGACTACAATCTTCCAATTCGGACGGACGATGCAGCCAAGGCTAGACAGGCTCGTCGGCTCGTCATGGATACTGCTCGCGACCGCAAGATTATAACGTCGCGCCATTCCTCTGCTAATTCCAGACAACCGACTTAAGTCCAATAGCTTACCTGCGATAGCGAGTGGTGTAGCACGCGGATACTTCGTCTCGACACGACCCTCTCCGCAATAGCGACCGTTCCCTCGCGTTTCAGGAAACATACGCCAGTGGTGAAGTGTGCGGATACTTCTTTGGTCAGAATCCCCTTTATGGGGGCGGGGTTCAATCCCGTAATAGCCGCATACGACTTTTCCCTGGCGTAAACATCTCCGGTGGTGCAGGCGCGGGATACTTCCTGCCAAATTATGGCGGTAAGGAACCGCCGCCCGTGCTGCTTTTCCCCGGAGACTTAAGACTGTGCCAGTAGTGTGCAATTGCACCTCTGGTGCGCAACCTCAACCACCAACCGTGTGCAAGGAGCCACGTATGAGCATCAGCATCACTGTGCGTAACGGCACGGCAATTGGCAAGGAGTCGCTCTGCCGCACCTGTCGTTACGCGCACATCCAGCTGGGCTACTCCGAGAGCGAAGAGGAAGTGCGCTGCGGCTACTTTGGCGAGCAGCCGCGTCTGGTACTGTTCGCGGTCAGCCGTTGCAGCGACTACCTCAGCAAGCTCCCCGACTCTTTACGAGATGGAGAAGATTGCTTTCGTCATCGATGTAAAGGATGTGAAGGTAACTGCGCGTGTCGGTTTCGCCGGTGCAACTGTCACGGCCGTCACCTGTGAGGAAGAGGATGAGTAGCCATATCTGATTTCTGTTCCGGCTTTAACAAGATGCCGGCCGCGAACAGAGCCGCAATTGTCGGGCATCTTGAAAAGAGGCGCGTTATGCGACTGAATATTTTGAAACTTAGCCAGCTTGGTTTCAGTGGAGCGCCCCTGTTTACCCATGAGGGCGCGCCCGCTTTCGCCATCAGCACGGAAGAGCAGTTGCGGCGCTCTGTCCTGGCATGCATGTTGTGGGAGGATGAGTTCTACGAGGATGGCGCGGCCATCGCCGAGCGCATCTCTGGACTTGTCCCGAAAGTCGAGGCGGCAAAGGTAGCTTCGCTTGCTGTGGAGGCACGCGAGAAGATGAAGCTGCGTCACGCGCCTCTGTTGCTGGTGCGTGAGATGGCTCGTTATGCCACGCATCGTGGGCTGGTGGCTGAGACGTTGGCCCGCGTGATTCAGCGCGCCGATGAGCTGACGGAGTTCCTTGCCATCTATTGGAAGGATGGACGTCAACCCTTGTCGGCACAGGTGAAGAAGGGGCTGGCTGCAGCCTTTACGCGGTTCGATGCCTACGCTCTTGCCAAGTACGACCATGCGGGATCGGTGAAGCTGCGTGACGTACTTTTTCTGACGCACGCCAAGCCGTTGACCGCGGACCAGTCGCTCACATGGCGTCAGCTGGTTGAGGGGACGCTGCCTTCTCCGGAGACGTGGGAGGTGAGGCTCTCTCGCGGCGAGCAGAAGCGCGAAGTGTGGGAGTCCATGCTGATCGAGAACCGCCTTGGCGCTCTCGCTCTGCTTCGCAATCTGCGTAACATGCAGGCTGCGGGCGTCGATCCAGAACTGGTGCGTTATGCGCTTGAAGTGATTCGGGTCGAGCGCGTGCTGCCGTTCCGCTTCATCGCTGCAGCGCGCCATGCTCCGCAGTGGGAGCCGTGGATCGAGCAGGCTATGTTTGCGAGCCTGAGCGGTCAGTTGCGTTTGCCGGGCAAGACTATCTTGCTTGTCGACGTTTCCGGCAGCATGGACGCCAAGCTGTCCGTGCGTTCTGAGATGCTGCGCATGGATGCAGCTGCGGGTCTTGCAGTGTTGTTGCGTGAGATCGCAGAAGAGGTGAGTATCTACACCTTTTCCGATGCTCTCGCTGCGGTTCCCGCACGTCTTGGCTTCGCTTTGCGAGATGCCATCGTGCATAGCCAGCCGCACGGTGGAACGCAGTTGGGCCGTGCATTGAATGAGCTGCGCGAGCGTGGTGATCGTATCATCGTCATCACTGACGAGCAGGTGCATGACACCGTACCCGCGCCGAAGTACGGGCGCGGGTACGTGGTTAACGTAGCCAGCTACCGCAATGGAGTGGGTTACGGCGCGTGGACGCACGTCGATGGCTGGAGCGAGGCCATCATCGAGTACATCCGGTCCGTCGAAGCTGTCGGACGCACGGATGCATAGCAGGGAGGCGAACGAAACTGTTCGCTTCCCTTTTTCTTTATTCTTTTCTTTGCATGCAGCGTCAGTCTCAGCTAAGGTGACGGTGTGAGAATCAGATCTCCACTGGGAGGGGAGTTGTTTTGAAAAAAATCGGTGTTCTCTTTGGCATGGAAAATACCTTTCCCGGCGCACTGGTTGAGCGTATCAACTCAATGAATCTGGATGGAATTACAGCGGAGTTTGTGCAGGTGGGCGGTGTCCGTCTCGACAAGCCACCTGCCTACGCAGTCATTGTTGACCGCATCTCTCACGACATCCCCTTTTACCGCGCATTCCTGAAGCACGCTGTTTTGAACGGGACGGTGGTTATCAACAATCCTTTCTGGTGGTCAGCGGACGACAAGTTCTTTAACTACTCTCTGGCCGCGAAGCTGGGAGTAGCAGTTCCTCCGACGGTTGTTCTGCCGCACAAGCACTATCCGGAAGGGACAACGGAACGTTCCATGCGCAATCTGGAATTTCCGTTGGATTGGGATGGAATCTTTGAGTATGTTGGCTTTCCGGCCTTCCTTAAGCCGGTTGATGGCGGTGGATGGCGCGATGTGCACCACGTACACAATCGAGATGAATTCTTCCGTGCCTACGACCAAAGTCGGGATCTCTGTATGACTTTGCAGGGTGCGGTTAAGTTCAATGAATATTTCCGCTGTTATGTTGTGGGTCAGGAGAAGGTTCACATTATGCCTTACGATCCTCGCCGCCCGCACCACGAGCGTTATGTGCTAGATCCGCCAGAGTATGACAAGAAATTACTAAAGCGAGTGGAGAAAGATGCGCTTACGTTGTGCAAGGCGCTGGGCTATGACCTGAATACGGTTGAATTTGCCGTAGAGGACGGTGTCCCGTATGCAATCGACTTCATGAATCCGGCACCGGATGCCGATCTGCACTCAGTTGGTCAGAAGAATTTTGACTGGATCGTACAGACTGTGGCCGATCTCGCAGTAAAGAAGGCGAACTCGGCGCCCTCGATTTCGGAGTTTCATTGGGGAACCTTCCTGGGCGCAGTTGGCACGACCGCTGCGAAGAAAGCTCCTGCAAAGAAGAAGTCAGCCGCGAAAAAGAAATCTGCCAAAAGTGCCGGATAACAGCACGGCGGGCATTTTTTCTGGAGACCGTTTGAGGGAAAACGGTCTAAACTTGCCACCAACGATTCAGCTCGAAAGGAGCCAAAAGCCGGACAGGCGCGAAACGTTCTCAGATTGTTGAGTACGAGTTGTATGCCTGGATGGTTGTCCCATGAGGCCTTCATTCACTATTGGAATTGAAGAAGAGTACCAGACAGTCGACCCAATTACGCGGGATCTGCGCTCGCACATCGCAACTGAAATGTTGGCAAAAGGCAAGCGGCGTCTGGCTGAGCGCGTCAAGGCGGAAATGCATCAGTCTGTGGTTGAGGTGGGCACCACTATTTGCAGGACTGTTAAAGAGGCACGCGAAGACCTGTTTGATTTGCGCCGACAGATGATCCGCCTCGCACAGGAACACAATCTGGTGCTGGTTGCAGGTGCAACTCATCCATTCGCAGATTGGCGCACGCAGGAGATTTATCCGGATGATCGCTACAAGCGCGTCGTAGAAGATCTGCAACTTGTGGCGCGCGCGAACCTTATCTTCGGTCTCCACGTCCACGTTGGCGTTGAAGATCGGGAATCGGCCATCCGACTGATGAACTCGATGCGGTACTTCCTGCCGCATATTCTTGCGCTCTCGACAAACTCACCGTTCTGGCGCGGCATGAAAACTGGCCTGAAAAGCTATCGCGCTAAGGTCTTCGACAAGTTTCCTCGCACAAATATTCCCGACACGTTCTCCAGCTACGCCGAGTACGAAGGCTTCGTTAATCTGCTCATCAAGACCAACTGCCTCGACAATGCGAAAAAGATCTGGTGGGACGTTCGTCCGCACCCGTTCTTCAACACCATCGAAGTTCGCATCTGCGATCTGCCCATGCGCGCTGAAGAAACGCTGGCGATTGCCGCCTTAATTCAGGCGACCGTTGCCAAGCTGTATCTGTTGCACTCGCGCAATCAGGACTATCGGCAATACTCCCGTGCGCTCGTTATGGAAAACAAGTGGCGAGCCGTTCGTTACGGTCTCGAGGGCAAGCTCATCGATTTTGGCAAGGAGATCGAAGTTCCGGAGCGCGAACTCATTCTCGAATATCTCGATTTCATCAGTGAAGTCGTTGACGACCTGAACAGCCATGAAGAGATTGCTTATATCCGCAAAATTCTTGAAATGGGAACAGGAGCTGACCGGCAACTTCGTAAATATGAAGAGACGAACGATCTCAAAGCAGTTGTTGACTACATGGCGGAAGAGACACAGGTAGGACTTTTCGACGATTGAAATGGCTGGGAGAGTCCACCGGCTGTCGCGATTCTCCTTCACCGGCGGCAAGCGGAGGAAATCGCGAAAACCCGCGCCCCCTACCAGCCTGATTTTGTCCCGTTCATCTGCAGGTGAACAGGAGGCCCATCGGAACCCGAATCCCAAATACCTACACTGACAGGTAAAGATGCACCGAAACACAGCGAGGATGGATGTGGTTCGAAGAAAATGAGGTGCCCTACCGGCTTCGGTTCATGGGTCCTTAGGTAGGAGACCCTTGCTCTGGAATGTCCTCCCTAGTCATAGATAGAAAGGCTTGAATTTGTCTTGTCAGATCTTTGCTGTTCTGCGAGGCTAGCGACCATGCGCAATCGCTCGTTGTTTTTGCTGTTATTTGTCTCGGTTACGTCTACTGCATTTGCCTGGGGTGTCGATCATGGCGCTCCCATGAAGACCTGTGAAAGTCTGAAACAACTGGTGCTTCCGAATGCCAGTATTACTCTGGCCGAAACGGTGGCCGCTGGCGGATTCACGCCTCCTGATCTAAAGAAGGGTGAAAAAGTTCCGGCTCTTTACAAGACGACGCCCGCCTTCTGCCGGGTTGTGGCCACATTGAAGCCCACTCCCGATTCCGACATCAAAATCGAAGTCTGGATGCCAAGCCGTGGGTGGAATGGGAAATTCCAGGGGGAGGGGAATGGCGGGTTTGCCGGGTACATTGCGTATGCGGGACTTGCTGCGTCGGTGAGCCAAGGATATGCGGCAGCCAGTACCGATACAGGACATTCAATGCAGGGCGCGGACTGGGCTCTGGGGCATCCTGAGAAGGTCATTGATTATGGCTATCGCGGCGTCCACGAAATGACGGTGGACGCCAAGAATATCGTGAAGGCCTTCTACGGTGATGACGCAAAGCGGTCCTATTTTGCAAGCTGCTCGAACGGTGGACGCCAAGCCCTGATGGAAGCGCAGCGCTTTCCCGATGACTACGACGGAATCATTGCGGGCGCACCGGCGAATGCCTGGGTGCCGATGCTGACCGGCGGTCTCAAGTTTCTGCAGACATTAGATCAAGCCGGCTACATTCCGCCCAACAAGATTCCAACGATAAGTAAAGCTGTGATTGCAGCCTGCGATGCCCAGGATGGTGTGACAGACGGCATACTCAACGACCCGAGGGAGTGCCACTTTGATCCATCGACGCTGCTTTGCAAGGGCGCGGATTCCAATGCTTGCCTGACCGCACCGCAAGTCAATTCACTGAAGATAACCTATGCAGGTGCACACGACAGTAACGATAAACCGATATTTCCCGGACTGCTGCCTGGAGCCGAGGAGGGCCGTGGTGGCTGGGCTACCTGGGTCACCGGGTCTGAGCAAGGCAAAAGCGCGGGAGCATTCTTCGTGACTGGATACTTCGCCAATATGGTGTATGGCAAGTCTGACTGGGACTTCAAGACGGCGAATATTGACGATGCGCTAAAGCTTGCATATGCGAAAACGGGTGATCCCCTAGACGCCATGAATCCGGATATCAAACCATTTCTTTCACATGGCAAGCTAATCATGTATCACGGCTGGAACGATCCGGGTATCTCCGCACTCAATTCTGTGGATTACTTCAACAGTGTTGTGTCAACAGTAGGAAAACAAAATGCAAACCAGTCACTGCGCCTGTACATGGTGTCGGGGATGCAACACTGTGGTGGAGGGCCGGGTGCGACTGCGTTCGGACAGGACGAGGCGGCGCCAAGAAATGATGCTGACCACGATATCTTCACAGCTCTAGTTCAATGGGTGGAAGATGGCAAAGGTCCGTCCACTATCATTGCGACGAAATTCAAAGAGAGGTATCTGCAAAGTACGCTTCCTCCTCAACCAGAGATGACTCGTCCGCTCTGTCCCTATCCGGAGGCTGTGCAATATCGCGGCACCGGCGATCTACGTGTTGCAGCTTCCTTTGTGTGTCATTAAAGCTGAGAACTTCCTGAACGACTGCGAGGACGCAGTCGTCCAGTTATGCTTATTCTTAGCGATTCACACATTCAATAGCCTGTCGAAGAACGTTCGATAACGTTGCAAAGCTAACCGCAGGTCCTCAGTAGAAACATCATCTCCCCGGTCCCATTGCTTTTCCATGGTCGAACGTTCATTCGCGAATCTTTCGGTAAGCCGCTCGGTCGCCGTTGCAACCAGTTTGTCGGCTTCCTGAACCGCCCAACGTGGTTCATCCACAAAGCTGGTTTGAACTTTGCCCCAACGCATACGCAGGTCGTCAATATCTGCTGATGAAAATAGCGATGTTGGCAAGTCCGCATTTTGCAGTGCATCGGAGGTTCTTGAAGAGCTTTCGACATTGCGATTATTGAAGTTTCTGTCTCGATATGCGTCTTCTACGAGCTGAGGCCGGTTTTGGATTTCCAGATCGCTCTCGTATCGGTTTGCGCTGTCGTTTTGTATCTCCCCTGAGTCTGTGTTGTACAGTTGCTCTTCTTGTCGTCTTGGCTCGGCCATTACGCCACCTCTCGTTTTTCCGCGTGTATGCGCGGGGTATTGGTTTCCAGCAGTTCGTCGAATAGCGTACGGTAATAAATCATTGAATTCCGAAGGTCCTCGGTAGTTGCCTCGCCACGTTGGTGGCGCAGCGCTATTTCGTGAGCAGCGCGATAGTTATCAACTACTTTCGGATAATGCACCGAGAGATCGGCGGAACGTTGTTCGAAGTTTGTCATTGGATAACCGCGATATTGCATAAGTCGAGTCACCAACGTATCAGCATCCCTGACTGCACCATCTGGATCATCAACAAACCGTGATTGCACGACTCTCCATTGGCTGATGAAACGTTCGCGCTCATCCACTGAAAGAGTTTTAAGTTCGAACTTTTCTACGCGCTTTTGTCGCTCTAGCAAAACTGCTTCGGCCCGGGTTGTACCATGCTCTTTCACTGCTCGTTGATATTCAGGTCCGAAATTCTCACGCAAGATAGTTCGCTGCCTCTTCCGTATTACTGCCCAGATGACGATAAGTACAGCTACTACAATCACTGCTATCGCGATGATTATCTTGGGATCCATAATCCCTCCTGCTACTTTTAAAAGTGATGCTGCTCATTGGCACACTGTTGTACCGTCTACCAGACTTGAGCATGTGAATATCCTTTACAGAACTGTCTGATCTGCTTTTTCTTGACCACAAAAGAAGCAAGTATCAAACCGCATCAAAGCTGCAAACACTGGACATGAGGCAATGGACGCGAAAGGGGACGTCAGGTTGTACGTCCAGGAAGAAAGAAGTCATAATTTGCTCACGCCGTAGTTGTTGAACTAACAGTCGGGAGAAGCATGTACGTACTCGCACAAAATCTACGTTTAGCATTTCGGCAATTGCGCAAAGCTCCCGGTTTCGCTCTGACCGTCGTTCTCACTCTTGCTTTGGGTATAGGAGCTACCACCGCGATCTTTTCGCTGGTTGAAGGCGTGCTTCTTCGCCCCTTGCCTTTCAGAGATTCAGACCGGCTGGTCCTCCTTGGAGATCATCTCGGAAATGGGCCCAATGCTCTCGTCACCGCCCGCGAGATCGAAACATACTCCAATGCGACGCATGCCTTCTCTTCGCTCGGCGCGTTTGCGGAGGTTGGTTATGAGGTCTCCGGTACGGCAACTCCAGAGCAAGTTCACGCTGCGCGGTTCAATGCCGGTGTCTTTCCAACACTCGGCGTTCAACCGGTTCTCGGTCGTGTCTTCACGCAGCAGGAAGAGAATGCTCATCAACCGCTCGCCGTGCTCAGTTACGCTCTCTGGCTAAACCGGTATCGCCGTGATCCCAGTGTCATTGGTAGCTCCATTGTTCTTGATCGCAGGCCATACACAATTATCGGGGTTATGCCGCGCGGTTTCGAGTTTCCATTGCAAACTGGACATCTCAATCAGACGCAACTCTGGGTGCCTTTGAGTCTCACGCCCGATGAACTCTCCGATCAGTACACCGGCATGTGGGGCTATCGCATGGTTGCTCGCCTTAAGGATGGCGTCACGCTGCCGCAAGCCACGCAGGATACTGATCGGGTCGCTCAGGAGGTCATGCGAAATTTCCCAACGAGCATGTCCACCATTCACATACAGGGCGATGTAAAGTTGTTGCGCGAGCACCTTGTTGCAGATGTTCGCCCGTTGCTGCGCACGTTATTTTTTGCAGTTTCCATCGTACTGCTGATTGCCTGTGCGAATGTCGCTGGATTGCTGCTCGTCCGCGCGATTCGTCGTCGCCGTGAATACGCAGTCCGTCTTGCGCTTGGGGCGCGTTCCGCGATCATTATCCGCGAGTCTATCTCCGAAGGTCTGCTGCTGAGCCTGTCGGGCGGCCTGTTGGGTCTGGTGTTGGCTATAGTCCTTATTCGTGTCACGCTGCATCTTCTGCCTGAGTCGATGCCACGTATTGATTCGATTGCCATGGATGCGAGTGTTATCGCCTTCGCTCTCATCACTGCTCTGGTGACTGGTGTTGTGTGCAGCCTCGCTCCCGCGTTCGCGGCACTGCGGACAAACCTGACGGAGAGTCTGAAAGAAGGTGTCAAAAGCGGCTCCGGAACATCGAACCATTCATGGCTGCGCTCCTTGTTGGTTGTTATGGAAATCGCTGTTGCGCTGATGCTCTTGACGATTGCTGGGGCATTCCTGCGCAGCTTCCAGAAGATGCGCGCGGTGGATCCCGGCTTCCGTCCCGAGCACGTTCTTGTTGCCGGCTATACTCTCCCTCTCAACCATTATCCTACTGAGGCTTCGGTTGAGATCTTTCGTCGTTCTGTGATCGATCAGCTCGGCCGTCAGCCCGGAGTTGTTAGCAGCGGCATCACCGACGCGCTCCCCGCATCGGGCGATTCACGAGGTGCCTCATACACCGTTGAGGGAGTTCCGATCAGCCGCTGGAAGCTGCAATTTGCTTCGCTCACAACGACCTATGGTGATTACTTCCACGCCATGGATATACCTTTGCTTGAAGGTCGGTACTTCAATGTTCAAGACAACTCCACCGCTCCTCTGGTCGTGATTGTCAATCAGACGATGGCGAAAGACTGCTGGCCTGGCCAGCAAGTTATCGGTAGGCGTATTCACGTCGGCAATCCGAAACGGAACTACCCATGGGCGACCGTTGTCGGTATCGTCGCTGACACAGCGATTGGATCGCGCGATGAACCCCATGCTGACCAGTGGTATGCGCCGATGCTGCAGCCCGGTATTCTCGGTGATCCTCAGGACTCGGGCACACTCACGATCCCGG
>Ga0126381_100010987_pt1 | contig 10218 bp, 9 predicted proteins | sample PanSoiMetPlot_28_FD_96465 | JGI IMG/M metagenome (GOLD analysis project Ga0126381, IMG submission 96465) | Tropical forest soil microbial communities from Panama - MetaG Plot_28 | ecosystem: Environmental > Terrestrial > Soil > Tropical forest > Bulk soil | place: Panama | collected 2016-02-17 | reverse complement strand
GCTGGTCGACAAACAAGAAGGGCATTCCCGCTTCGAGATCATAAAGCAGCTGGTTAAGACCAGGCTCCTGCAGCTCGCATATGGCGATCACCTTCACATATCCCGCATTGGTCTGCTCGCCCTGCTGAGCCACCTCGGAAGACACGATATTGCCGCCGGCACGGGTGATTGCGGCGGTCACCCGCTGCAACAGCACCGCGCTGGCGACGGTTGCCGACTGGCCTTCCAAAAACGGAGAGCCCGGCGGTACCGGGCCCGTCACCCAATCCGCTTGGGCGCTCGGAGCCGCACGGCTTTCGAGGCGAGCAAGGTTCCCGGCCGTTTCGTTGAGGGCGCGATATCGTTCGACAATCCCGATTAAGCCGAGCAACACCGTCAGAAGAAGCGCGACGAGGATCACGCCATAGAGCAATGCCGGGAGCGCCGAATGACGTTTGAGATATACGTCGATGGAATGAGCGGATATCATGAGCGTGGGGAGCCGGAGGGCCGGATTTCGGCTTCGATGTGGAACGTCTCGCCGGGTTCGGAAGGCGATCGCGTTGTCGGGGCAGAGAATCGTGCCTTCGCAAAGTGGTCTGACTGCTCGAGCAATTCGATCAGGGACGGAGCATCCTTTGTCACCCCGGTCAGCTGCAGCTTGTTGTCTTCGATGCGAAGTTCAGTGGCGTGGGTATGATCAGGGAGAGTTCGCGCGAGAGTCTCGAGCAGGATTACACTTGAAGGCATGTCATGCTTGCGCTGATTGAGCAGGCGCTGGGCGGCTGCGGGCGACCGCGGAGTGGTGTCACCCGGGGCTCCAGCGCCAGCACGAAGGCTCGCGATCCGGCGCGCGAGCTCATCCTGCTGGTGCGACAGCTGCGCGCCGGTGATGGAGGAGGCACCGATCGCCAGGGCAGCAGCAATGCCCGCAGCCATCAGCACGACGGCGAGCGCGCGCCGAATTTGGCCATGGCCCAGCGCCGCTCCCGCCCAGTGCTCCAGAACATTGATGTGTGCCACCTCCCCGACCGAACCTGGCAAGGTCGTGAAGACGTCGATCGCCTGGGCGCCGGCACTAGCAAGGGCCTGCAAAAGTGGGGCGAGCGCCGCCAGCGGAATTGCAGCAACGGTGATCGCAATCCGATCCGCGCCCGCGTCCACCGGCTGGCTCCAGCCGAAGGCGGCCTCGGAGGGACTCCAGGGCGTTAAACGGTCGATCTGGGCACGTACGATGCCATCCAGCAGGTCGGCCGCACGGTTGGGAAGCTCGAGCGGCCGAAAGAGAAACCGATCGGATTGCAGCACCAATTCGACCCGGCTGCCAGGCATGATTGCCGCAATCCTTGCAGGCATCGCGCCAACAACCAGCCCCTCGTCGATCCGAAGGCGCTCGCCGCCTGAAGGTGCTCCTGGACTCTCCTCATCCGTCCGCAGCACCAGCTCACGATCATCGGTCTCGACCAGCTTGATGATGCGCGGCGTTTCCAACCGTCCCATCAAAGTCGCGACGGTTCCGGCAACCGAGTCGAGCCACAGCGAAAATCCTTCGCCAAGTCGCGCTGGAGCATTCATCGCAAGGATATCCTTGGTGCGCCGTCGGTGTGCAGATCATCCCATCCGTCATGCCAGGACAGAATCGAGTAGGGATCGGGGCCCTCCTCGAACACGAGAATGACGACCTCGGAACTCATCCGAAGCCCGTCGTCAAAATCCGTATGCACCGTGACCCTTGAAGCTTTGCTCCCTTCCAAGGTTGCATATTTTTGCGCAGGCCCCAGGAGCGCCAGCAAGCTCTGCCGATCTCCTGTCGCTTGCCGCTGCGCCAATACAGCGTTGAGCCGCTCTCGCGTCATTCCCGGCAGTGCCGCGATGACTTCCGGCGCGGCATCGAGGACGTTCACTTCCGCCCGGCCGCTATAGACGGTGACAAACGGTAGGGCGCGTTCCACCAAGGGCTTTGGCAGATCCAGCACGAGCGAGAGCTCGTCAACGTGAGGAAAGCGAGCCCCGCGGGGACCGTATTTCAATCGTGCAGCTTTATAGCGTGATGCTTCCGAATCATCGCCTCTCGCCGGCGCGGTTCTCCAGCCGATGATTCGGCTGGCATAGTCATCAGCGTTTTCCGAAGACGCGCCGAGCGAGGCAAGCAATCCGGCCAAGACTTCCTTCGAGGCCACATTGAGATCAATGCGGGCAGCCTCCGACCGGAACTCGACAGCCACGTTGGCCTGGCCCATGCGAAAATTGAATTGACCGCGGGTCGGACGTAGTTCTGGCGGCGTCGCCAGCTGGTAGGCCGTGAGCTCGAGCGCGGCCGACACCAGCCCCTCCCCTCGAAACCGGTCATCGCGGACGCTGAAAGCCGATGCGGCATTGATGACGAAAATCACGTAGATCGACACGAGCGTCGCCAGGAGCCCCAGAATCCACAGTACCGCCACCACGATGAAACCATCGGGCGCGGGTTGCTTGATCCCACTATTGGCGGCTGGGGTTTTCATGGGACTCGACCGGTGCCGGTGCCGGAACTATTCGCGTTGTCGCCTTTGGATCGCGAGGCAAGGCAATCAGCGAGCGACTTTGCCGATATGCAGTCGGGCGGGAGTCCTGCATGAAGCAGAGCCGCGGTCCAAGCCGAGAGGAGTCGTTGCGTTACCGCGTCACGCACGGTCACTTTGATCGCGCGGGGAAGCTCGTCCGCGCCCTGCCAACGCTCGCGCCAGATTCGATCTGCCCCGGCGTAAGCGAAAGACACGCGATATGGCGCACGCAGCAACACAACCGGATCGGCAAAGTGCGGCCCCTCGCGGTCGTTGACGCCTTCCGTGACCGGTATGAATGGAGCCTGCATCCGGACAAGTACGGGTCCGCGCCCACTGCTGTTTTCGGTGATGCGTACAATTTCAAGGCTTGGGAAAGCGTTTGGAGCCAGCGCCGTTCGCACAAAAGTGACGACTTGACCGTCGCCATTGAACAGCGGTCGCAGCGTCTGTCGGCCGGGAGTGACAAATTCCGCCGCAGCCACGTCGTCAACAATCCGCCCGAGCCCGAGTGCGAGCTGCTCATCTCCCTGGACGCGGGCAATGCCGCGATTCCAGTTTGGCAGCCATTGGCTTGTAATCGTCGCAACCGCGCTGAATATGATTGCCATTAGCGCCGTCGCCAACAAAGCTTCGAGCAGAGTGAAGCCGGCGACGCCCTTGCGACTGCATCGTTGGCGCGACCTCATCCGCCAGCCCTCCGACGCAAGCGCACGGTGTTCATCTGAAAGACTTCGCCGGAGGGGGACTGGACCGTCACGGCAACCGCCTGGGGCACCCAAGGCGCCGTTGGCTGCATTTGGAATCCCGTGGCCACAAACGGTGAGACATCGACGCGCCAGCGGTGACCGCCGATCTCGCCGGAAAGACTGCCCGGCATCAGCTGCTCACGGACCGGAAGCGCGGTCGCAATGCTGCGGGCGGTCTCAAGCTCATTCAAACGCGCATCGATTGAATGCGTGCCGCGAACGCCCGTGGCGATCAAGGCACCAATCGAGGCAAGCGATATCGCTACGATCGCGAGCGCGATGACCGCCTCGATCAAGGTGAAGCCGGCAGTGCCGTGATCAGCTTTGGTTGAAGGGGACAATTTCCACTCCACCCGTCAACCAGTTCACGCGAATTTCGTAGCCGTTCCCGGTGCGGGTGAGCGCAATGACACCGCCGCAGGACATTCCCGAGGGAAAGAACAAAATGGTGGCGCTGGCCGTGCGCCGATCACAGCGCGCCGACAACAGCGCCTGGAAAGTGACGTCGTCCGGGAGGCGGATCGAACGATCAGTCGCGCCAGATCGAACGAAGCGGGAGGGCGCGTTAACTTCCGTCGCGACCTCTGCCCGACGGCGAATGGCCGCATCGCGATCGCCCATGAGCAGTGTGGCAGTCTCGATGGCGAATGCCTCCAATCTGGCGTGAGAGGTCGGGCGCGGAAGCGCCGGGAGCAGGACCGCCGCCAAGATGGAGACAATGGCAAGAACGCAGACGACCTCGAGGAGCGTGAAGCCGTCCTGTCCACCACCGTCATCCCTTGCTCCAGCTGGTGATTTCAGCTTCGGCACCTGTTCCTCCTTCCTGCCCGCTGGCGCCGTGAGAAACAATGTCATAGGCGCCGTGCTGCCCGGGGAATCGGTAGACGTAGGGTCGGCCCCACGGATCGTCGGGCACCGAGTCACCCCTGAGATAAGGACCATTCCAAAACGTCGCGCCCGATGGGCGCACGACCAAGGCTTTCAACCCTTCTGAGCTCGACGGATAGCGACCATTGTCGAGGAAAAACAGGTCCAATGAGCTCGCCAGGCTCTCGATCTGGATTTTCGCGGCCTTGAACTTGGACTCTGTCAGGTAATTGAGAACGCGCGGACCAACGAGCGCCATCATCAGCGCGATGATGGAGATGACAACCATGATTTCAACGAGAGTGAAGCCGCGTTCGCCATCCCGTCTTCGGCGCCGGATCCCTCGGACCGGCGCGCTGTTTTTTGTACGCATACTCTACCTCCCAACTCACTCCGTTCCCGCTCCATCCCAAACATCATCCGATCACTTGGCTGACCGACAACAGCGCGGTCATGATCGAGATGATCAGGCCCCCAACCACGACGCTGATTGACACAATCGCGAGCGGACCCGCGACACCGACGATTCGGTCGAGGCTGCGTTGCAGCTTGGCTTCGTAAAAATCGGCAATGCGTCGAGCGAGCGTCGGTAATTGACCGGCCTCTTCTCCGAGCCGCAACATGCGCACCGCCAGGGCTGGGAGAACGGAGTTCGCGAGGGCATCCGAGAGCTTCCCGCCATGCCGGACATGATCAACGGCCTTGGCCCAGACCTCGCTGTCGCTGGTCGCAGCCATCATGTCGGCAAGGATCCGCAGCGTCGACGTGAGTGCGACGCCACTTCCAAGCAAGACCGCCAGGTTGCGGCAAAACAGTCCCGTATGATGAAATCCGAAGACCCGATTGATCAGCGGCAGCCGCGCCGCGCTGCGCACAATCGCGCCGCGCACGCGGGGTTGGCGTAGCAACAGCCAGCTGCCTGCCAGCAGGGCAACGAGCGACAAGCCGATGGCATCAGTGTGCGTCCGCACAAACTCCGAAAGCCCCAGAAAGATCACCAGGACCGGGTCAAGCTTGGCGTTGAAGTCGCGTAGCACCGTCGCAAATTGGGGCAATACGAACAGCAAGAAGAAGGTGAGGACGCCGCAGGCGGCAAATAGCAGAAACGCCGGATAGCGGGCCGCATCGGCAAGCCGGCGGCGCAGCGCATCTGCCCGCGCACGTTCAGCGCCAAGCGCCTCGAGAACCTGGTCGAGAGTGCCCGATACTTCGCCCACCCGCACCAGCGCGACATACATGGCTGGAAACAGGGCAGGGTGATGGGAAATCGCCTCGGCAAAGCTCTCGCCGGCGAGGACGGCAGCCCGGATCTTGGCGACCGTCGGGCGCAGTCGGCCGATGTCGACATCGTGCGCCAGCACAGCGAGAGCGTCATTGATCCGCGCCCCAGCTTTCAGCAAAAGCGCCAGATCGCTGGTGAAGACCGTGACATCTTCCGGACGCGCTCGCGACAGAAAGGAAAAATCGAAACGCGCTGCCGCCGCGACGCCTTCCTGTACGATCGTCTCGACCGGGAGAAGACCAAGGTACTCGATGCGATGCGCAACCTCGGCCGCCGTCGGTGCGGTAATCGATCCGCTCACCACTTCGCCGCCCTGCGTCATCGCCCGATATCGGAAGCTTGGCATGTTATCGAACCGTGGTGACCCGGAGGACCTCGGTGACGGACGTGACGCCGGCGCAGCACTTGCCGACCGCATCTTCAACAATCGTGGTCATGCCAGTGCGCTTGGCAGCGGCATCGATGAGATGCGAGTCCACGTGCGATGAAACGAGATCGCGAACCTCCTCGACCATTTCGAGCACTTCGAAGATGCCGATCCGGCCGCGATAACCGGCGCCACCGCAGCGCTCGCAGCCCACGGGCTCACACACCGCTGTGTCTGCCGGGAGGCTCAGCGCAAGGTAGCGTGGGTCGGCTGAAATATCCGACTGGGTGAGTGTCCTGGTCGTCTTGCAGCGTTCGCAAAGCACGCGCACGAGTCGCTGGGCGATCACGGCACGCAACGTGGATTTGAGCAGAAATCCCTCAACACCGAGATCGAGCAGCCGTGGCACCGCGGCTGCGGCGGTTTCGGTGTGCAAAGTGGTCAGGACGAGATGGCCCGTCAGCGCGGCATGGATGGCGATATTTGCCGTCTCCGCGTCGCGCACCTCGCCAACCATGATGACGTCTGGATCCTGGCGAACGAAGGATCGCATGGCCGCCGCGAAGTTAAGCCCGATCGAAGGCTTTACCTGGGACTGGTTGACGCCGCGAATTTCGTATTCGACCGGATCCTCGATGGTGAGGATCTTGCGAGTCGATTCATTGAGGACGCTCAGCATCGTGGCGAGCGTTGTGGTCTTGCCACTGCCCGTCGGCCCGGTGATCACGATCATCCCGTGCGGAAGCGTTAGCAGACGACCAAGCTTGGCCTCATCGAGGCTCGACAATCCAAGTTTGTTGATCTCGAGCACCCCGCGATCCCGCGGCAGCAGGCGAATGACCGCGGACTCCCCGTGCATGGTCGGCATCGTGGCAACACGGATATCGATCTCGGAGCGGGCGACTTGCAGACGCGCGGAGCCGTCCTGTGGAAGCCGGCGTTCGGCGATGTTCAGTCCGGCGAGGATCTTGATGCGCGAGATCAAGGCTTGCGACATTGCGCCCGCCGGAGCAGGTACGGCATGCAACAATCCATCTACCCGCATCCGCACGCTGAGGCTGTTGCGGAACGGCTCGATATGGATATCGCTTGCCCGCAGCTCGATCGCTTTTTCGATGAGGTCGTTGACGGCGCGAACGACGGGAGCGCCGCTGGCAAGGTCGCGCAGGCTCTCGATGTCGTCCTCACCGCGGTTGAGGGTCGCGTCAGGGCTGTCGGGAGACGCGGCCTCATTATCGTCGAGCCGTTGCGCCAGGACGGTCTCGATATCCTCGAAGGATGCGACCGCGATCTCGATCGGCTTGCCCAGCACGATTTCTGCCGCCCGAACCGCAGCCGAGTCATTTGGATCGGCCACGACCAGCTTGTTGGCGCCCTCCTCCTCGCTGCGGCACGGGAAAACCGTCATCTCGCGAAGGAAGCGACGAGAGAACCTTGCAGTGAGTGATGATGCTGCCATCAGCTGTGGAAGCGTGGCGCGTGGCAGATCGTAGAAGCGAGCAACTTCATCCGCAAAATCACTGGCCGATAGATCGGTGACCTCCCAAAGGTCACGCAACCTCCTCTCCCCAGCCCCGCCCGACGGATTAGATTTCGCAAGCAAATCTCCAGTTATGGAGTGCTTTCGCGCGAGCTGGCTCGCAAATTCAAGCCAGCTCCCGCCAGGATTGATCCGCCTGGTGGGGGTAGGTTCGGAAATATCGACGAATTTGAGATTGCGAAGACCCACGACAAGTCCCTCCACGCCCTCATCGGTTACCGCATCTCCGTTAATGAAGTGGCGGGAAGCATTGGTTTTCAAACGATGAACTGCCGACTGGGGGAGCTGCTATCACACCAGCAAATGGAGGTACGCCGGGGCCGCTAGCGGCCTGCCAATACCTGTTTTAGCGATTTGTTAACCATACGATTGGCATTGTCCGGCTGCCTTAATGGTTTTGAGAGCACTTCGACTGGAGAGCTGCGTGTCCAAGTCTTGTTTCTGGCCGACGCGCAGTTTGTGGGCATTGAACATGCTCGCGGTCTTGATGGTGCTTGGCGGCTGTTCGACTGCATTCAATTCGACTGCGGTCAATCAGAGCGGGACCCGCCCTACTTCCTCAGACGTCCTCAGTCAGGTTCGCGAAATGGACCTGGCGGCGCGGTCCCCGCAGCGCGACAAAGGCGTTGCCGTAACGAGTGGCTCGGAGGGAGCACAGCCTGCCACGTTCTATGGCGACGGCTCTCCGGCATTCGCCGCCAAGTCCCTTCGCGGCGACAATCCAGGCGCCGGGTCGGATGATGGCCCTGTGGTCACTGGCGCCATCCCCCCGCGCGGAAAAGCCGATGCCAGTCCTGCAGGCCAGGGCTACGAGCTGAACTTCGAGAACACCCCAATAACAACGGTCGCCAAGACCGTGCTGGGTGACATCCTGGGGGTTGGTTACACCATCGATGCGCGCGTGCAGGGGACCGTAACACTGTCATCGGCGCGACCAGTGCCTAAAAAGGACATCCTCTTCGTGCTCGAAAGCGCTTTGAGGGTGAGCAGCGTTGCAATTGAGCGAGATGGACGGGGATACCGACTCATCCCGGCCGCAGAAGCAGCGGGCACGGGGTCGATCGACGGAACAGAGCTCGAGGCGGGGTATGGCATTACCGCCATTCCCTTGCAATACGTCTCGGCCCAAACGTTGACCAAGCTTCTCGACAATTTCGCTACCAAAGCGGGCACGGTTCGGGCAGACCCAGCCCGCAATTTGGTGGTGATCCAAGGCAGTGCGGCTGACCGTCGTGCCGCGATCGACACCGTGCTGAGCTTCGACGCTGACTGGATGCGCGGGCAATCGGTCGGGATCTATCCAGTCAGCAACAGTACTCCGGAACCGATCATCTCCGAAGTTGAAAGAATCATCGACACGGGTGAAGGAGGCTTGAGCCAGAACATGGTGAAGCTGCAGCCGATCGGCCGCCAGAACGCCATTCTGGTCGTCGCCCGCAGGCCGGATTTGCTGAAGACAGTGTCGACCTGGATCGCGCGCCTCGACAAGTCCGGCGGCGCCGGCACAGGCGTCAAAGTCTACCGCATGCGCTACGGTGACGCGCGGCAGGTAGCGGCGCTGCTCAACGAAATCTTTCTCGGTGATTCCGGGGCCGGATTGGATTCGCCCATCAATCAGCTCGTGCCAGGCTCTGGCATGATGGCATCCAGCAGCGACCGGTCGAATTTCGGTGCGGGCCAGCCGGTCGGCACGCAGCCGCAGGGCAGCGTCCAACCACTCGGCCCAGGCGGACTCTCGCAACCACCGTCACCCGGCTCACAACCAGGGCCGGCCGGAGTCAATCAGCGCTATGCTGATGCATCGGGCGCAAGATTTGGCGCAAGCCCTGCGGCTGTGCCCGCGTCCTATGGCACGCCTGGCGGTCCGGGTGCTGCCACAGCACTTCTGCCTGGAGTAAGAATCGCCGCCGACGTTATCAATAACGCACTACTGATTTATGCCAACCAGGAACACTATCGCATCATCGAGCGAACGCTCCAGCAGATCGATCGCCCGCAGCTGCAGGTCGCGATCGACGCCACGATCGCTGAGATTACGTTGAACGACAATCTCAATTACGGTGTCCAGTTTTTCCTGAAAAGCCAGAACGTAGGGCTTCCCGCCGACAGCGGATCGTTGCTCAATACCACGAGCTTAACGAGTTCCGTTCTAAGCCGCGTCCTTCCCGGCTTCAATTTCCTGGCTGGAACGGAGGCCACGCCGCAAGTGATTCTCAACGCCTTGCATCAAGTCACCGACGTCAAAGTGCTATCCACTCCGTCGCTGGTGGTCGTCGACAACCAGTTCGCGTCGCTGCAGGTCGGCGATCAAGTGCCGGTTACGACCGGCTCTACAACAGTGCTCAGCGCCAACAACACTGTGGTCAACACAATTGATTACCGGAATACGGGGGTCATTTTGCGTGTCGCCCCGCGGATCAATGTGAACGGCAATGTTCTCCTCGACATCGAGCAGGAAATCAGCTCCGTGGCCGATACGCCCACCGCCAACACGCTGACCCCGACGGTGTCGCAGCGCAAAGTCAAAAGTTCGATTGCGGTTGCAAGCGGGCAGACCGTCCTCCTTGCCGGTCTCATCAGTGAAACTCAAGACCACTCTCACAGCGGAATTCCTGGCGTCGATCGGATCCCGGGCCTGGGGGTTCTGTTTTCGAGTAATTCCGGAAAGGCCCAGCGGACCGAACTCATCATCTTTATCCGACCGCAGATCATTCGAAGTGGCGTCGATGCCCGTCGAATTGCGGAGCAATTGCGCGACAAAATGAAGGGCAAGATTGGACCAGAGGCTCCAAACGGACCTTGCTGCAGGAAGTAGCCTGACATGCGCAGGGTAAACGACGTGACGATCTCAGTGATCACCAAGTCGATGCTGGCCCAGGCGGCCGCAATCT
>Ga0126381_100010986_pt1 | contig 10218 bp, 9 predicted proteins | sample PanSoiMetPlot_28_FD_96465 | JGI IMG/M metagenome (GOLD analysis project Ga0126381, IMG submission 96465) | Tropical forest soil microbial communities from Panama - MetaG Plot_28 | ecosystem: Environmental > Terrestrial > Soil > Tropical forest > Bulk soil | place: Panama | collected 2016-02-17 | reverse complement strand
GCCGTCTGGGAGCCCAGATATCCGTGATCAAAGTGTTATACCTGGGAAAATTCCGCACGTGCGGGGTTCCTGCTAGCGTCGCGCCTTGGGTCATTCACCATGCGGCCAGTCTGGCCGCCTCCGAGCAGGATGGTGGACAGCATGCCACGTCGTCTGATCCACGCTGCGCTGAGAACGCGCGTGCGGCGTACCGCCGGCTGCGTCGTCCTGGCCGGAGCGTCGGCCGCAGCCCTGGCCGTCGCGCAGGCGGCTCCGGCCGCGGGCGCCGCGGCGAGCCCGGCCGCGGCTTCGGCGGCCAGCCTGGCCATGACCACCAGCCTGGCCATGCAGCCGCTGCCGGCGGCGCGGGCGGCCCAGCTGTCGCAGCACGTCAACCGGCACGTGATCGTGCTGTTCAAGAACCAGCCTGCGCAGGCGCGGGCCGGAACCGGCGCGGCCCGGGCCCGCGCCGGGAGGATCACCGCCTACCAGCGGCCGCTGATGGGCGAGCTGCACCAGGTGCACGCCACCCACCTGCAGTCCTACACGCTGGTCAACTCGCTGGCGGCCACGGTGTCCGCGGGCGAGGAGGCGCGGCTGAAGGCGAACCCGGCCGTGCAGGAAGTCATCCCGGACGGGCTCATCCACGGCGCGGCCCCCGGTGCCCCGGCCGCCGCGGCGGCGGCGTCGGCCATCAAGACCCTGCCCGGGGCCTGCCTGCCGAACGGCGGCGTGCAGCTTGAGCCCGAGGCGCTGCAGGTCACGCACACCGACTCGAACGTCCCCGGCGCCCAGACCGCGCGGTCGCTCGGCTTCACCGGGGCGGGCGTCACCGTGGCCTGGATGGCCGACGGCATCGACCTGCACAACGCCAACTTCCTGCGGACCCGCGGCCACCCCGGCACGTCGGTGTTCACCGACTACAAGGACTTCAGCGGGGACGGCACCACCGCCCCGACCGGCGGCGGCGAGGCCTTCCTCGACGCCAACGCGATCGCCGGCCAGGGCAAGGTCGTCTACAACGTCCAGCACTTCAGCGCCCAGTCGCCCGCCAAGCCGTGCAAGATCAGGATCGAGGGCGTGGCACCGGGTGCCAGCCTGGTCGGGCTGAAGGTGTTCGGCGAGAACGACGCCACCACGACCTCCGGCTTCCTCGACGCGATCAGTTACGCGGTCAACGTCGATCACGTCAACGTGCTGAACCAGTCGTTCGGCAGCAGCCCGATCCCGGACCTCTCCGACGCCGACGCGATCAGGCAGTTCGACGAGGCGGCGGTGGCGGCCGGGGTCACGGTCGTGGTCTCCACCGGAGACGCGGGCCCGTTCAACACCATCGGCTCGCCCGCCACCGACCCGGCCGTGATCTCGGTGGGCGCCTCGACCGACTTCCGCTTCTACGCCATGACCAACTACGCCCTGGCCGATGACTTCGCCAGGACCGGCTGGCTGAACAACAACATCAGCTCGCTCAGCTCGGGCGGGTTCAGCGAGGCCGGCGACACCGTGGACCTGGTGGCCCCCGGCGACCTGAGCTTCGCGTCCTGCGACGCGAACCTGGCCAAGTTCGCCGATTGCTCCAACTTCGTCGGCCAGCCGTCCCGCATCGAGGAGAGCGGCGGCACCAGCCAGTCCTCGCCGCTGACCGCCGGCGCCGCGGCGCTGGTCATCCAGGCCTACGCGAAGACGCACGGCGGGGCCGACCCGTCCCCGGCGCTGGTCAAGCAGATCCTGCTGAGCACCGCGACCGACCTCGGCGCGCCCGCGTACGAGCAGGGCGCCGGGCTGCTGAACGCCGACAAGGCGGTCCAGCTGGCCGAGTCCGTCAACGGCGGCACGCCCGCCGGCAGCACGCTGGCCACCAGCACCAGCCAGCTGAACGCCACCGGCTACCCCGGCCGCTCGAAGAGCTGGACGGTGTCGGTCACCAACGACGGGACCAGCGCCCAGACGGTGCGGCTGTCCGGCCGCGGGTTCGGCCCGTCGCGCGTGGTGGGCCTCGGCAGCGTCACGCTGAGCAATGCCCGCAGCCGGCACCTGATCAACTACGAGGGCCAGCCGGTCAACTACGGGGTCCTGCACTTCACCGTCCCCAGGCACCAGAACCGGCTCAGCGCCGAGATCGCCTACCCGGGTAACGTGGGCAACGGCCTCAACGCGCGGGTGCGGCTGATCCTGATCGACCCGAGAGGCCGGTTCGCCGCGCACTCCCTGCCGCAGGGCGTCGGCAACTTCGGGAACGTGGACGTGGTCAACCCGCTGGCCGGCCGGTGGACCGCGGTGATCTTCAGCGTCAAATCCGCTGCGGACGGCGGCACGGCCGGCAAGATCCCGTTCGAGGCCAGCACGCAGCGGGACGCCTCGTTCGGCGCGGTCTCCCCGGCGTCGCTGAGCCTGGCCGCCGGAGCCACCGGCAGGTTCACGTTCACGGCCAGCACGCCGCCCCGCCCGGGCGACGCGTCGGGCTCGGTGGTGCTGAACGCGGGCCACGGCGCCACGTCCATCCCGGTGACGCTGCGCAGCCTGGTGAACGTGGCCCGGGGCGGCGCCTTCAGCGGCACGCTGACCGGCGGCAACGGCCGGCCGGACTTCCCGGCCAACGGGCAGGTGCAGTACTACGAGTTCAACGTGCCGGCCGGCCAGGCCAGCCTGTCGGCCAGCGTCAAGATCGTCAACGACCGGAATAACCAGATCAACGGCTTCTTCGTGAACCCGCAGGGCCAGACCGAGGGGTACGGCTCCAACTACCTCGCGGTCAACGGCGCCAACTTCTTCGCGCCCTCCCGGGCGATGAGCCTGAACACCGTCAACCCGATGCCCGGCCGCTGGACGCTGATCGTGGACTTCAACCAGCCGGTGGTCGGCGACGAGGTCTCCGAGCCCTACCGTGGCCACATCCGGTTCAGCTCGGGCGTGGGCGTGAGCGCCGGAGGGCTGCCGGACAGCGCGGACGCCACGCTGGCACCAGGCTCGACGCACACCTTCCGGGTGCAGATCCGCAACGCCGGCCCCGCGCCCGAGGACTTCTTCCTCGACCCCAGGCTCGGCGCGTCGGAGACGGTGTCGCTGCGCCCGGCCTTCGCCAACCCGGTCACCGTGCCGGTCCCGGCGATCGGCGCCCCGCAGGAATGGCTGGTCCCGACCGAGTCGAGCAGCGCCACCATCACGGCGTCGGGCGCGACCGCGCCGGTGACGTTCGACGCGGGCTCGGTGCTCGGGGACCCCGACCTGTTCTCCGAGCTCCCCACGGGAGGCGGCAACGACCCGGACCCGCTGCTGTTCTCCGGGTTCGGCACCCCCGTGACGCCGGGCATCTGGTACGCCTTCCCGGCGCTGGCCACGACCGACGGGTTCACCGCGCCGGCGCCGTCAGGGGCGACCGTCAACCTGAACGCCACCGCGGTGACCCGGGCGTTCGATACCACGATGACCTCGTCGGTGGGCGACCTCTGGCGCCTGTCGGTAGACCCCACGGCCCCGTTCCGGCTGTACCGGATCAACTCCGGCCAGACCAGGGCCATCACGGTGACGATCAAGGTGCCCGCCCGCGCCACCGCGGGCACGGTGGTCACCGGCGACGTGTACGTGGACACGGTCGTGCCGTGGATTCAGCTCGTGGGCAGCGAGACGAGCGTGATCCCCTACACCTACACGATCGGGTAAGACGTGCCGCCGGGCCGGGCGCGGCGGTGCACGTCTGTGAGCAGGCACGTTGTTGCCGCTTACGGTGGCCTGGCCCGGGAGGGCGCGGTAACGTCGCTACACGAGCCCAGGAGAAGCGCATGTCAGAGCATCCGACGCTCGCCGTCAGGGGCGAGGCCGTCCTCGAGGTTGACCCGGAGATCGCTCGCATCGAGGTGAGCGTGGCGGCCGTGGACCGCGACCGCGCGAAAACGCTCACGCTGCTCAACGAGCGGGCCATGGCCATCGACAAGGTGCTGGCGGGCTTCCCTGACGCCATCGAGAAGACCGAGACCTCGGGCATCAGGGTCAGCCCGCAGCTTAGCGGCCGGGCCGTGCGCGACCAGGCGCCCCGCTACCACGGCGCCGTCTACCAGACGGTCACCGTCCACGGGTTCGACCGCCTGGGCGAGCTGATGGCCCAGCTGGCCGACCAGGAGCGGACCGAGGTCGGCGGGCCGTGGTGGGAGCTGCGGCCGGGCAGCCCGGTCTACGCCCAGGTCCGCGTGTCGGCGGTCAAGGATGCGGTGCGGCGGGCCAGGGACTACGCGGCCGCACTCGGCAGCGACCTAACCGGCCTGCTCGAGCTGGCCGACGTCCGGCTGCTCTCGGATTCCCGGGGCCAGGGCGAGATGCTGACGGCCCGTTCCCCTGCGCCGTTGCCGCACCGGGTGCGCGCCACCGCGCCCGAGGAGTTCAGCATGGACCTGATCCCGGCCAAGCAGGTGGTACGGGCGACGGTCGAGGCCAGGTTCACGATCAGTCAGCCCGACCTGGCGGCGGTGGACACCGACGCCGAGTAGGCGCCGGGCCCGCCCGGCTCAGGGTGCGCTGGTGCCGGCCCGCCCGTAACGGTCCTCGAGCCGGACCACGTCCTCACGCCACCCGGGGTAGGCCGTGGAGACCTCGGCGAAGTCCAGGTCCGAGATCGCGGTGATCCGGTGCAGCACCCCCGTGGGCAGGTGAATCGTGTCGCCCGCGCCGAAGCGCCGGTCGGTCAGCTGGTCCGCTGACGGGCCGTACTGGATCAGCGCCTCCCCGGATATGACGCTGATCGTCTCTTCCTTCCGGAGGTGGTACTGCAGGCTGAGCGAGTGCCCGGTATTGACGTGGATGACCTTGCCGATGTACTTGCCGTCGATGGCCGCGAAGATCAGCTCGTGGCCCCAGGGCTTGTCCTGCCGGGCCGCCCGGTACACCTCGGCCTGCGGGGCCGGATCGGCCGCGCCGGTCGCGTTATGGGCACTGGTCACTGCATCCTCCCGTCATGCTCCGCCGGCCCGCGCCGCCGGGTCGGCCATCAGCCCGAAGCGGTGGATGATCTCCCCGGCGATCAGGTCCGCGGGCTCAGCGGCGTCGAACATCAGCACCTGCCCGGTTTCCTGCGGTAGTTCGAGCGCGGCGAACTGGCTGTCCATCAACTGCACGGTGAAGAAGTGGCCCTGCCGGGCGGCCAGCCGCTCGTGCGCGAGCTCCCGGCTGATCTTGAGGAACGCCAGCCGCGCGCCGGGCCGCCCGTCGAGCAGTTCGTCGCGGTAGCGCTGCTTGATGGCCGAGCATCCGGCGACCGCCGATTCGCCCGCGGCGTCGCGCGCGTCCATCCAGTCGATGATCGCGGCCAGCCAGGGCCCGCGGTCGGCGTCGGTAAGCGGGATGCCGGCCCGCATCTTCGCGATGTTCTCCGCGGAGTGAAACGAATCGGCGTCGCAGACGGGCCAGTGCAGCCGCTGCGCGACTATCGCGCCGACCGTCGTCTTACCGCAGCCTGCCACGCCGCCCACAAGCACGATCACGTTCGTGAAGCATAACGGGAATGTGCGCTCCGGGCCGGGCCGGGGCCGCCGGCCCGGGCCCGGCCGGCAAAGACGCGAGGCCGCTCGCGGCGAGCGGCCCCGCGTCGTGGGCGGGTGGTGGCCAGGCCACCGGGTCAGAGCGGGCGGACCTGCTCAGCCTGCGGGCCCTTGGCGCCCTGGCCGGCGGTGAACTCGACCCGCTGGTTCTCCTGAAGGGTGCGGAATCCGTCAATCTGAATCGCGGTGTGGTGCACGAAGACGTCGGCGGTGCCATCGTCGGGTGCGATAAACCCATAGCCCTTATCGGCGTTGAACCACTTCACGGTGCCCTGAGGCATGTACCTTCTCCTACCAGAGATCTCCGGGACCCACGTCTGAGGATCCCGGGTTGAACGCAACCAGGGCCATCCAACACCATCGCGCAAGCGGCTGCTCCCCGGTCCTGCGAGTTCTCCGTTTTGTCACGGTCGTCCCAGCAGGCACAGCCGTTTCGGCGGCGGGCTGGCTCGCTACTCTGCTAGCCGAACAACGGCAGCCGGCCGGCCAGCGCGCCCAGCACCATGCGGTCGCCCGCGGTGACTTCTTCGCGGCCGGTGCCCTTCAGGGCGCAGGTCCGGTCGTCCCAGCCTGCGGGCAGCGGGGTTCCGGCCAGCCCGTCGAGAACCCGCCGGACCAGGGCCAGGCCGGCCGCGTCCGGCGGGGGAGCCGCGGGCAGGCCGACGGTCAGGTCGAGATAGTGGACGGCGGCCTCCACCACGAGCGTGGCGATGAAGTCGGCCGTGGTGAGCACGTGGCCCTGGGTGGTCACCGCGCGGTGCGGGCAGGCCCGCGCCGCCCGGCTCGCCGCGGCCGCAGTCTCCCGCCACTCCCAGGCCAGGGTCCCCGGCGGGTAGGCCGCCGCGACGATCCGGACGTGCCGGGCGTGCGCCGCCGCCTCCGCGCCGCCGTCCGCCGCATCGCCCGGCGGGGCGTACGCCCGCCAGTACCCGACATCGTCGACGTCGGGCGGCTCGGCCGACGGGCTGGCGAAGGTCCGCAGCGCCCGCCGGGCGTCCAGCAGCTGGTGGTACAGGACGTCCCCGACGGCCCAGCCCGCGCAGCGACTCGGCCGCATCAGGTCCGCGTCGCCGAGCCCGTCGGCGACCGTGGTGACGTTCTGGTACGCCGATTCCAGCGCCTGTTCGACCCGAGCGCGGTCCAGTTCAGTCACGGGGTCATTCTGACGTGCGAGCTGTGTTCCTCGCTCGCCTCCGGGGCCCCGCCCACCTCCCCGTTCCCCTTCACTGCGCCGCCTTCCCTCGTCGCTCGGTCGCAAGCTCCCTCGCTCCTCAGTCCAGGCGGCACCGCGCCCCTTTGGCTCGATCATGACGAAAGGGCCGGGACGCGGGCGGCGATCCCGTCGAGCAGGCAGTCCAGGCCGAACTCGAACCGCTCGTTCCGGGTCTGTTCGGCGTCCGGGTCGAAGCCCGCGTCGAGGAACCGGACCACGCGGGTGAACCGGCCGTCGGCCGCCAGCCGGTCCCGCCAGGCGGCCAGGACGGGTTCCCACTCGGCGGCCGTGACCCCGGCCTGCTCCTGGTCCCGCTGGACTCGCATCTCCCGCATCTCGCGCAGCGCCGCGCCCATGACGTAGGTCTGCAGAGTCGTCAGGATGTTCATGGTGGTGGGGACGTCCAGGCCGAAGCCGTCCAGCAGGGCCAGCGAGCGGTCCAGGTTCAGCATCGTGTTCGGCCCGAGCGGCGGACGGCCGCCCACGAAGTCCATGGCCCACCGGTGGCGCAGCAGCATGGCCCGGTGGTTGCGCGCCAGCGCCCGCAGGTCGGCCTGCCAGTCGCCGCTGGGCTCGGGCACGCTGACCTCGGTGATCAGGACGTCGAGCATCAGGTCGAGCAGCTGTTCCTTGTTCGCCACGTGCCAGTACAGCGACATGGTGCCGGACCTGAGCACCTGGGCGATCCGTCGCATGCTGACCGCGTCGGAGCCTTCGGCGTCGGCGACCGCGATGGCCGCGTCCACGATCTCGGCGCGGGACAGGGACGGTGCGGGGCGGCGGCGCTCGCGCCCGCTGGTGTCCTGTCCGCGGTGTTCCTGACCACGGGCGCGCTGGTCGCGGTGGTCCCGGCCACGGGCGGGCTGGCGCTCGGCACCGCCCGGCATCCGCCGCGGGCGGGAACCGCGGTCGGCGGTCGGCCACAGCGGCGACCAGAGATCGTCCGAGACCAGGTCGGCGCCGCCGGACGGCCGCTCCCGGTCCTGCTGGGCGCGGTCGCGGTCCTGCTTCCTGCGGTCCCGGTTCTGCTGGGCGCGGTCGCGGTCTTGCCTTCTGCGGTCCCGGTCCTGCTGGGCCCGGTCGCGGTCCTGCCTGCCGCGGGCCCGGCCGCGGGGGGGCGTTTCGCGGTCTGGATCTAGCACGCTGCGTTCCCGTTATGGCTCGTCGTCTTGACTCTCGTACATCGTACTGTATAGTACGGCGTACTAGCTATTCGTACGCCGTACTAGAGGGGGACAGGTGAGCGAACCCTTCGCGATCGAGGCCGAGGGCCTGGAGAAGGCCTACGGGGCGACCAGGGCGCTGGACGGCCTCGACCTCCAGGTCGAGGCCGGGGCGATCCTGGGCATGCTCGGGCCCAACGGCGCGGGCAAGACCACCACCGTGCGGGTGCTGAGCACGCTGCTGCGTCCGGACCGGGGCACGGCCCGGGTGGCCGGGCACGACGTCATCGCCGAGGCCGCGCAGGTCCGCCGGCAGATCGGCCTGACCGGCCAGTACTCGGCGCTGGACGAGAGCCTCACCGGGCGCGCGAACCTGGTCATGGTGGGCCAGCTGTGCCGGCTGTCGCGCCAGCAGGCCCGGCAGCGGACCGCCGAGCTGCTAGACCGGTTCGACCTGACCGGCGCGGCGGACCGCGGCGTCAAGACCTACTCGGGCGGCATGCGGCGGCGCCTCGACCTGGCGGCCAGCCTGGTCGCCCGGCCGAGCATCCTGTTCCTGGACGAGCCCACCACCGGCCTGGACCTGCTCGGCCGCCTGGTCACCTGGGACGCCGTGCGGGCCCTGGCCGCGGCCGGGACGACCGTCCTGCTGACCACCCAGCACCTGGACGAGGCCGACCAGCTGGCCGGCCGGATAGCGGTCGTCGACCGCGGGCGGGTGATCGCCGAGGGCACGTCGGCGCAGCTCAAAGCCAAGGTGGGCGGCGAGCGGGTGCAGCTGACCGTGGCCCCGCAGTCCGACCTGGCCGCGGCCCGCGACGTGCTGGCGCGGCACGGCGACGGGCTGCCGCACGTCGACGCCGGGCCGCGGACGGTCGAGGCGCCGGTCACGGGCGGGGCCCGCCGGATGCCGGACATCGTGCGCGAGCTCGACGCGGCCGGCGTGCTGCTCGATGACCTCGCGATCCGCCATCCCTCGCTCGACGACGTGTTCCTGACCCTGACCGGCCGCCCTCCGTCAGAACACACAGAGGCGAGCGGCGCCGACCACGAGGAGGCCGCATGACCGCCGCATCCCTGCCCGTAACGGCCTGCGCCGACGCCGAGCCGGCCCTGAGCCGGGCCTGGTGGGCGCTGAAGAACAGCTGGGTCCTGGCCCGCCGCAGCATCGCCCGGATCGCCCGCGAGCCGGAGCAGCTGCTGGACGTGACCATCCAGCCGGTGATCTTCGTGCTGCTGTTCACTTACGTGTTCGGGTCGGCGATCCACCTGGCCGGCGGCGCCAGCTACCACCAGTTCCTGATCAGCGGGATGTTCGGGATGACGATGGCGGGCACCGCCCCGGGCACCGCGGTCGGGCTGACCACCGACATGTCCACCGGCCTGATCGACCGGTTCCGGTCGCTGCCGATCGCCCGCTCGGCCGTGCTGGCCGGGCGCACCATGTCCGACCTCGCCACCCAGGTGCTCGGCATCGTGGTCCTGGCCGCCACCGGCCTGGCCGTGGGCTGGCGGATGCAGAACGGCATCGACGACGCGATGCTCGCCTTCGGCCTGTCCCTGCTGTTCGCGTTCGCGATGACCTGGGCCGGCGCCTGCGCGGGCATGCTGCTGCGCAGCCCCGAGGCCGCGCAGGCCATAGGGTTCGTCCTGTTCCTGCCGCTGGCGTTCGTGTCCAACGCGTTCGTGCCGACCCAGGGGATGCCGGCCTGGCTGCGGGCCTTCGCCGACTGGAACCCGATGAGCGCGATCGCCGCGGCGTGCCGGAACCTGTTCGGCGGCAGCGTCCCGGTGCAGACCACAGCCTGGCCCATGCTGCACCCCGAGCTGGCCGTCATCCTCTGGTCGGCGGGCCTGATCGCCGTGTTCGCCCCCACCGCGGTCTACCTGTACCGGCGCAAGGTCCTGCGCTGAGCGGCCGCCGTCAGCCACGGGCGAGTGGTGACCAGCTCGCGCAGCGCGGTTGGCCGGAAACTGCCCGCTGGGCAATTATCCGAGCCGGGGTCAGCCGGATCAGCAGTTCGCCGGGCACGCCGTTGCGGGCCCCGAACTCGGCGGCGCGATCCTCGCCCATGTAGCGGCCGCCGATCCAGGCGGCCGCCGCGCGCACGTCCTCGAGGCGGTCGCTGAGTTGCGCGGCGCCCTCGATGATGACGAAGGAGTACGGCGGGGCGGGATCGTCGACCGACGCCGCGACCTGGGTATTCCGGCGCAGGCCACGGCCCTTGACGGACTCCGCGTAGGTGGTGAACAGGAACTGGAAGTCCCCGGGCCGCCCGTCCAGCACGAACCAGACCGGTTTGACGTGAGGGCGTCCGTCTGACCTGGTTGTGGC